>Ga0335083_10006934_pt1 | contig 14035 bp, 15 predicted proteins | sample Lox_Sample_42_FD_206716 | JGI IMG/M metagenome (GOLD analysis project Ga0335083, IMG submission 206716) | Soil microbial communities from Loxahatchee National Wildlife Refuge, Florida, United States - Lox_Sample_4.2 | ecosystem: Environmental > Terrestrial > Soil > Wetlands | place: USA...
GCGTGTAGCCCGAGCCCTTGAGGACCGCGGGGAACACCGCGCGGAACGCGTTGCCGTCGGAGTCGTTCGGGTAGGCGGCGGCGACCTTGTGGTTGTTGCCGTACTTCTCCCCGATCCGGTCCCACATCGGCTTGAAGGCCAGGGCGAGGTGCTCGGCGCCGAGGAAGTACATGATGGTGTGCTTCGGCGTGAGCGTGGGCTTCTCCGGGTTGCCGCCCAGGTTGATGTACCAGGACTCCCACGGGATGTTCGAGCAGATCAGCGGGGTGCCAAGCGTCTCCGCCTGGGACGCCACCGCGTTCACCGTCTCCGGGGTGGAAGAGGCGAAGAGCAGGTCGCAGTTGTCCTGCTGGATGGCCTGCTTGGCCAGGCTGCCGGCCTTGGTCACGCTCGACTGCGTGTCGTAGGACTTGACGGTGACCTTGTAGGTCGTGCCGCCGATCTTGATCCCGTTCTTGTACTGGGAGGTGGCCATGGCCTGGGAGAGCACGAAGTTGTCCGGGTAACCGAAGCCCGCGAGGCCGCCGGTCAGCGGGTGAATCCAGCCGATCGTGATCTCGCCGGTAGCCGAGCCGCTCGCGCTCGTGGACGCGGAAGAGGACGACGAAGAAGACGACGAAGAAGACGACGAGGCGCTCGGGGAGTTGGTCGCGGCACCCTGGATGCTTGAGCTGCACGCTTCGAGAAGGGCGCCGCCGCCCACGACGGCCGCGCCGACACCTGCCGCACGGAACAGGCTGCGCCGGGAAACGCCGGAAGCGGCGGGCGTGCTGTCGGGGGCAGTCCTGTCCGGTTGGGCAGTCTGGTCAGTCATGGTCTGGATCTCTCCTTGATATAGCTGCGAACCTGCTCAGGCGCGGGATCGCGTCCGGCTAGGGCTGTGGCTGAGCGCTACGCGAGTGGCTACTGTGACCGTCACGGCCAGTAAGCGCCTCCGAGGCTAACACCACAAGAACCCCTAACGTGGACAAACGTGGCTGTTTGGGGGAATATCTGGAGATTGGCACATCCTGCGGCGACGCTGACGCATGGAAGTGTTGAGCGGACCCGGGCAGAACGTAACTGACTGTGATCGTTGCTAGTTGCTTCCCGTGGTTTCCTGTGGATTGTCAACAATCGTAGGTGCACGCTATGTGCGCCTCACTAGGGGTGTCAATGAGCGTTATGCAGTTGTCATCCGCGGGACGACTCCCCGTACCCCCCCGGGTCCTCGCACGGCCGCCCGATGGCAAAAACCGCCACCGTATCGGGCCGCCGCGCTGCGGCAAGAGCTGCCAGATGGCATGGCGGGCACACGGAACGCGACGCGTGACCCTATACTTGACGCTTGATGCTTGGCCGCGTGGCGCCCTCTCTCCGTTCACCCGGCTCGGCTCCATTCACGCTCGGTCCGGCCGGCCATTCCCCGCTGGCAGGTGCCGGACATACGTACCTAACTTCGTGGGAGAAGAGCGCAGCTGTGGCTGTCAAGATCAGACTGAAGCGCCTGGGCAAGATCCGGGAACCGTATTACCGGGTCGTCGTGGCGGACTCGCGCACCAAGCGGGACGGGCGGGCCATCGAGGAGATTGGCAAGTACCACCCGAAGCTCGAGCCGTCGCTCATCGAGATCGACTCCGAGCGGGCCCAGTACTGGCTGTCGGTCGGCGCGCAGCCGACCGAGCAGGTTCAGCACCTGCTGACCATCACCGGTGACTGGCAGAAGTTCAAGGGCCTGCCGGGCGCCGAGGGCACACTCAAGACCGGCGACGTCAAGGCCGACAAGAAGGACCGCTACGAGGAGCTCGTGAAGGAGTCCCTCGCGGCCAAGGAGGCCAAGGCCGCCGCCAAGCCGGCCAGGTCGTCAGCGAAGAAGGACGCGCCGAAGAAGGCTGAGCCTGCCGAGGCGCCGGCCGCGGAGACCGCCGAGGCGCCAGCCGCTGAGGCTCAGGCCGCTGAGGCTGGCGCTGCCGAGGCTGCGGCCCCGGCCGAGGCCACCGAGGCCTGACCGTGCTCGAAGAGGCCCTCGACCACCTGGTGCGAGGCATCGTGACCCACCCGGACGACGTCCGGGTGGTGAGCCGTATGCTCCGCCGGGGCAACGTCCTTGAGGTTCGCGTGCACCCCGACGACCTGGGCAAGGTCATCGGCCGTGGCGGGCGGACTGCCCGGGCGCTGCGGACCGTGATCGGCTCCCTAGCCGGGAACCGGCACGTCCGCATCGACCTCCTGGAGACCGGCGAGGTCCGGTAATCCCGTGCAAGTGACGGTTGGCCGGATAGGCCGCCCGCACGGGGTACGCGGCGATGTCGTGGTCGGTGTCCGTACCGACGAGCCCGAACTCCGGTTCGCCAAGGGCTCGCGGCTGGACACCGATCCCGCCTCGCTCGGGCCGCTCACCGTGGCGGGGACCAAGTGGCACTCCGGTGAGCTGCTCGTCAGGTTCCAGGGGATCGGCGACAGGGACGCCGCCGCGGACCTGCGCGGCACCTGGCTGCTTGTCGACTCCGCGTCCATCGCGCCGCCGGACGATCCCGACGAGTTCAACGACTCGGACCTGCGCGGCCTCGCCGTGCGCACCCTCGACGGCACCGATGTCGGCGTCGTCGACGACGTGCTGCACTCCGGCCAGGACACCCTGGTCGTCAAGGCGGCGGACGGACGCGAAGTCATGATCCCGTTCGTCAAGGCGATCGTGCCCGAGGTCGACGTGGCGTCGGGCTACCTGGTGATCGACCCGCCGGTGGGCCTGCTCAACATCGAAGAAGCCCTCTAGAGGGTGAGCGATGCGCATCGATATCGTCACCATCTTTCCTGACTACTTCGGCCCGGTCGGCCCGGACGGCAGGGTCGGTGACGCGGGGCCCCTTGGCGTATCCCTGATCGGGAAGGCCGGGGTGCGCGGCGATATCGACTTCCGCGTGCACGACCTGCGGGCCTGGGCGCGCGACGTGCATCACACCGTCGACGACACGCCCTTCGGCGGCGGGCCTGGCATGGTCATGAAGCCCGACGTCTGGGGTGACGCACTCGACTCGGTGCTAGCCGCGGCCGCCGCACCCTCAGCGACGCCGCCCCGGCTCGTCGTGCCCACTCCGTCCGGTGCGCCGTTCACCCAGGAGCTTGCGGCCTCTTACGCGGGGGAGAGCCACCTCGTGTTCGCCTGCGGCCGGTACGAGGGGATCGACTCGCGGGTCGTCGCCGAGGCCAGGACGCGGATGCCCGTGGACGAGGTAAGCATCGGCGACTACGTGCTCGCCGGGGGAGAGGCCGCGGTCGCCGTCATCGTCGAGGCCGTCTGCCGGCTGCTGCCCGGCGTGCTCGGCAACGAGCAGTCGCACAGCGACGACTCGTTCGGCGGGACCGGGGGTGCGATGAGCGGCCTGCTCGAGGGTCCCGTCTACACCCGGCCAAGGACGTGGCGCGGGCTTGAGGTACCTGACGTACTATTGTCCGGGCATCATAAGGCCATCGCTCGCTGGCAGCGAGATGAGGCGCTGCGCCGCACCGCGGCAGCCAGGCCCGACCTCATCCGCCGTCTCGCGACCCGAGACGACGGCCTTGACAAGCGGGACCGAGAGGTGCTTGCCGAAGCCGGTTTTCCGGTTGACGCAGAAAATATGGCACACTGAAGAGCGCTGCCCGTTCGGGCGTTGACTTCGCCGGGGTGTTTCCCTGGCTAACGCAGGCTTCCACCCGGATGCGCGCTGCCGCGCATACCGACCAGGACTGAGGAAACATCCACCATGCACACCGCGATCGCCGAGCTTGAGCAGGCCCAGCTCCGGGCAGACGTCCCGGATTTCCGCCCGGGTGACACCCTCAAGGTGCACGTCAAGGTGACGGAAGGCAACCGCTCCCGCATCCAGGTCTTCCAGGGTGTCGTGATCCGGCGCCAGGGCGGCGGCCTGCGTGAGACCTTCACCGTCCGCAAGGTCAGCTACGGCGTTGGCGTCGAGCGCACCTTCCCGGTGCACAGCCCGTCGATCGACAAGATCGAGGCTGTCACCCGCGGCCGTGTCCGCCGTGCCAAGCTCTACTACCTGCGCGACCTGCGCGGCAAGGCTGCCCGGATCAAGGAGCGGCGGGAGAACGCCGCCAGCTGAAAAGGCTGACTGGCTTACCTCCGATGGCTGCCGACCCGGACGCACAGCCGGACGCGTCGTCGGTTGACGACCCCGCGCCGGACGAATCCGAGGCCCTGGAGGAATCCGAGGCGCCGGAACAGGCGAGCAAGCGCAAGCGATCGTTCTGGCGCGACCTCGCGGTGATCGTGGTCGCGGCGCTCGCGCTGACGATCGTCCTCAAGGCGTTTGTGGTGCAGGTGTTCTCCATCCCCTCCGGGTCGATGGAGAACACCCTGCTTCCCGGCGACCGGATCCTCGTCAGCAAGATCGTCTACGACTTCCGGTCGATCCAGCGCGGCGACGTCGTCGTGTTCAGCGGCGCCGGGTCCTGGGACCCGCCCACGCAGTCGCCGTCCAACCCGCTGCTGCGGCTCTGGGACGACGCGGCGGGCCTGGTCGGGATCGCGGCGCCGGGCACCGACTACGTGAAGCGCGTGATCGGCCTGCCGGGCGACCACGTGGTGTGCTGCGACCTGCAGGGCCGGATCACGGTCAACGGGGTGGCGCTGAACGAGTCATCCTACATCTACCCCAATGCCGTGCCGTCGCAGAAGACGTTCGACATCATCGTGCCGCCCGGGCGGCTGTGGGTGATGGGGGACAACCGGGCCGATTCTGACGACTCTCGCTACCGGACGAGCTTCCCCGGCAAGGGGACCATCCCGGAGAGCGCGGTCGTGGGCCGGGCCTTCGTGGTCATCTGGCCGCTGTCGCGGTGGTCGGACGTGCCGATACCCGAGACCTTCAAGCAGGCCGGGCTCACCGCGGCGTCCGCCGTGGCGGCGGCCCCGCCCGTGACGGTGGCGGGCGGCACAGCCGTCGCGTCCGCCGCCGTCCTGACGCTGCGCCGGCGCCGCCGGCGCTGACCGCTCAACAACGAAACGATGAGGGACCACGGTGCGGCCCCCGGCGATCAGCCGGAAAACGGGCCGCAGGACGAATCGCGCGACGAACAACAGCGTGATGAGGAAAGGCCGCAGGCCAAGAGCGGCAAGCGCCACCGCAGCTTCTGGCGTGAGCTTCCCGTCCTGCTCGTCGCCGCGCTCGTGCTCGCGTTCATCGTCAAGACCTTCGCGTTCCAGGCCTTCGTCATCCCGACCGGCTCGATGCAGAACACCCTGGCGATCGGCGACCGGGTCCTCGTCAACAAGATCGTCTACCACCTGCGCTCCATCCACCGCGGCGACATCGTGGTGTTCGACGGCTCCACCTCATGGGACGCCGGAGAGCCGCGGCCGAGCCAGAACCTGTTCGCCGTGGCGCTCAGCGAGTTCGAGGGGCTCTTCGGCGTCAGCAACGACAACTCGATCTACATCAAGCGCGTGATCGGCCTGCCAGGCGACCACGTCCAGTGCTGCAACGCGGGCGGTCAGCTGACCGTCAACGGCGTGCCGCTCGCGGAAAGCGACTACCTGTACCCCGGGAACACGCCGTCCGATCAGCAGTTCAACATCACCGTCCCGGCCGGCCAGCTGTGGGTGATGGGCGACCACCGCGCCATCTCCGACGACTCGCGCGGCCACCCGGGCAGCCCTGGCGGCGGCGCGGTCCCCGAGTCGAGCGTCATCGGCCGCGCCTTCGTGATCGTCTGGCCGCCGAGCCAGTGGGGCTTCCTGAACATCCCGGCCACCTTCGAGCAGCCGGCGCTCAGTGCATTGCGCGAAATCGGAGATACGCTCACTGGTGATGAGCGATGAGGGCGCGGCCTGGCGCGAGCGACCAGGGGATGCGTGGATGAGCGGTTCAGGCTCGCGCGACGGCTTCGGCGCACCTCCGTGGGGACCCGCGGAGCCGGTGCCCAAACTGGATGACACCCAGGCGATTCCCGGCCTCGGCACCGCGCCAGGCCCGGAGCAGGACGCCCCGCGGCGTGACACCTGGCAGCAGGACACCTGGAGAACCAGGGACAGCCGCGACCAGCCCGGATCGGGTCCGGGGAACTCCGGCGCCGGGATCCCGGGCGGCGGCGCTCATCGTCGGCGGCCGAAGCGCCGCCGCAGCTTCTGGCGCGAGCTCCCGGTGCTCATCGTCGTCGCTCTCGCGCTCGCGCTCGTCATCAAGTCCTTCGCGATCCAGGCCTTCTTCATCCCGTCCTCGTCGATGGAGAACACCCTGGAGATCAACGACCGGGTGCTGATCAACAAGATCGTCTACCACCTGCGGCCGATCCACCGGGGCGACATCGTCGTCTTCGACGGCACCGGGTCCTGGGACCCGAACAACGTGCGGTCGGGCAACATCTTCAGCAAGGCGGCCGACGAGCTCGAGGGCATCGTCGGCATCAGCCACGACTCGTCCATCTACATCAAGCGCGTGATCGGCCTGCCGGGTGACCGCGTTCAGTGCTGCAACCATTTGGGTCAGGTGACCGTAAACGGCACCCCGCTGCACGAGATCGACTACCTGTACCCGGGAAACCAGCCGTCGCAGCAGAACTTCGGCCCCGTCACCGTCCCGCCCGGCCGTCTGTGGGTGATGGGCGACCACCGCGACGTCTCCTACGACTCGCGCGGGCACACCGAGGACCCGGGCGGCGGCACGATCCCGGAAAGCGCCGTGCTCGGCCGCGCGTTCGTCATCATCTGGCCGCCGAGCCGGTGGGGTTTCCTGAACATCCCGGCGACCTTCGAGGAGCCCAAGCTGAACGCCCCGGCGGCCCAGGGCGGCAACGCCGCGGCGGGCGGCTCGAGCGCCGCGCTTGAGGCGGCCATGGACAACGGCACCCCCGTGTCGCCCACGACGTCTCCGCTGCCGCTCGCCCTCGGCTTCATCGGCGCGGTCCCGGTCACCTGGCTGCAGCGCAAGGCGAGGAACCGGCGGACACGCCGGCGCGACCGTAACGGGCAATAGCGCGCGGCCGCAGGCAGCCCAACCCGTTCGGGATGATGCCTTTAGCCGTGACGGGCGCGGAGACAGACGCGGTCGCGGCGCGGTTGGCGTACCCTGCGAGTGAGATGGTCGCTTCCCCCTACACGCCGCGGCGCAGCGCTGGGCTCGCCGCCTACGAGAACGCGCTGGCCCGGGCCGGCCTTGCCCCGGTGGCGGGCATCGACGAGGCGGGCCGCGGTGCCTGCGCCGGGCCGCTCGTCGTTGCGGCGGTGGTGCTCGGCAGCGCGGCGATCAGGCGCATCGACGGCCTGGCCGACTCCAAGCTGCTGACACCCGCGGCCCGCGAGGTGGCCTACGACCTGATCGTCAGGCACGCGATCGAGTGGCACGTCGTCGCCATCGCGCACACCGACATCGACCGGCACGGGTTGCACGTGTGCAACGTGCAGGGCATGCGCCGCGCGTACGCGGCGCTGCGCGACAAGCCCGCGTACGTGCTGACGGACGGGTTCCCCGTACCGGGGCTCGGCGCGCCGAACCTGGCGATGTGGAAGGGGGACCAGGTGGCCGCCTCGGTGGCCGCCGCGTCGATCGTGGCGAAGGTGACCAGGGACCGGATGATGCGCGAGCTTGACGAGCGTTATCCGGAATATGGTTTCTGCCGTCACAAGGGGTACGTAACCGGCGAGCACCTGCGCGCGCTCGCGGAGCACGGGCCTTCGCCGGTGCACCGCAGGTCCTTCAGGTGCGTGCCGGGAGCTGATGTGCCGAGCGAGGGGCTGGCGGAGGGAGAATAGGTGGCATGAGCGCGGAAGATCTTGAGAAGTACGAAGCGGAGATGGAGCTGCAGCTCTACCGCGAATACCGCGATGTTGTCGGCCTGTTCACCCACGTGGTTGAGACAGAGCGTAGGTTCTACCTGACGAACGACGTCGACCTCAAGGTGCGGGCCGCGGAGAACGGCGAGGTTTTCTTCGAGGTAACCATGCACGACGCATGGGTGTGGGACATGTACCGTCCCGCGCGTTTCGTGAAGAACGTGCGGGTAGTCACCTTCAAGGATGTCAACATCGAGGAGCTGGCCAAGAGTGACCTCGAACTCCCTGACGACAACGGAAAGCCGGGCTTTTCCGGCTGAATATCCCCCTAAGGGGCGGCCATGCTAGGGCTGCCCGACGGCATCACCGCCTGCCTGTTCGACATGGACGGCGTGATCACCCAGACCGCGAAGGTGCACGACGCGGCCTGGAAGGAGATGTTCGACGAGTTCCTGCGTGACTGGTCGGCGTCGCATAACCAGCCGTTCGTCCCGTTCGACCCGGTTCACGACTACGACGAGTACGTCGACGGCAAGCCGCGGCTCGAGGGCACGTCGTCCTTCCTCGAGTCCCGGGGGATCGAACTTTCCGCGGGGTCAGAGTCGGACAAGTCAGGCACGCAGACCCTGTGGGGCTTGAGCAACAAGAAGAACGACCTGGTGCAGCAGGTCATCGAGCGTGACGGCGTGCAGCCCTACGAGGGCTCGGTGCGCTACGTCAAGGCGGTCCTCGCGGCCGGCCTCAAGACCGCCATCGTGTCCTCCAGTGCCAACACGGTCGCGGTGCTGAAGGCGGCCGGCGTGGCGAGCCTGTTCGAGGCGCGCGTCGACCACCAGGTGGCCGAGGACCATCAGCTGCATGGCAAGCCCGCGCCCGACACGTTCCTCGAGGCGGCGCGGATGCTCGGCGCCGAGGCCGGGCACGCGGTCGTCTACGAGGACGCGCTTGCCGGGGTCGCGGCGGGACGAGCGGGGAATTTCGGATTTGTCGTCGGCGTGGACCGGGTCGGCCAGGCCGAACAGCTTCGCGAGCACGGCGCCGACGTGGTAGTGAAGGACCTGTCTGAGCTTCTGTAACGGGCTTCTTTAACTAGCTTCTGCAACGGGCTTCTGCAAGGGTCGGAGGTAGCGGATAGATGATCACCAACGCCCCGTACGGGGTCGAGCCGTGGTGCCTCACGGAGACGCATCTCGACCTCAACCTGATCGCGCAGAGCGAGTCAGTCTTCGCCCTGTCCAACGGGCACATCGGGCTGCGCGGCAACCTGGACGAGGGTGACCCGCACGGCCTGCCTGGCACCTACCTGAACTCGCTGTACGAGGACAGGCCGCTGCCGTATGCGGAGGCGGGCTACGGCTTCCCCGACATGGGGCAGACCGTCATCAACGTGACGAACGGTAAGATCATCCGGCTGCTTGTCAACGACGAGCCGTTCGACATCAGGTACGGCACCGTGCAGTCGCACACCAGGACCCTCGACCTGCGCGCCGGCACGCTGACCAGGAAGGTCACCTGGACGTCGCCGGCCGGGCACACGGTCGACATCGAGTCGGTGCGCCTGGTGTCGCTCACCCAGCGCGCGGTGGCCGCGATCAGCTACCGGGTCAAGCCGGTCGACGAGACGCTGCGCCTGGTGCTCATGTCCGAACTGGTCGCCAACGAGGAGGTGCCGCGCGCGTCCGCGGACCCCAGGGCGGCCGCCATCCTCAGCAGGCCGCTGACCGGCGAGGAGCACTACGCGGTCGACGGCGACAATCCGCGTGCCGTCCTGGTGCACGGCACCGAGTCGAGCAAGCTGCGGCTGGCCGCGGGCATGTCGCACGAGATCCACGGGCCCGCCAAGATGTCCACGACCACGGAGTCGTTCGACGACATGGCCCGGCTGCTCGTGGCGGCCGAGGTGGCGCCTGAGGAGGAGCTGGGCCTGGTCAAGTACCTCGGGTACGGCTGGTCCTCGAAGCGGTCCAGGCCCGCCCTGATCGACCAGGTGGTGGGCGCGATCGCCGCCGCCAAGCTGACCGGCTGGGACGGCCTGCTCGCCGAGCAGCGCCAGTTCCTCGACGAGTTCTGGGAGGGCGCCGACGTCGAGGTCGACGGCGACGTGGAGGTACAGCAGGCGGTCCGCTTCGGCCTGTTCCACATCATCCAGGCGGGCGCGCGCACCGAGAACCGGCCGATCCCCGCCAAGGGCCTCACCGGGACCGGGTACGACGGGCATACCTTCTGGGACACCGAGACGTTCGTGCTGCCGGTGCTGACGTACACCTGGCCGCAGGCCGCCGCCGACGCGCTGCGCTGGCGGTACACGGTCATGGACAAGGCTCAGGCGCACGCGGTGGAGCTCGGCCTTGAGGGCGCAGCGTTCCCGTGGCGGACGATCCGCGGCCAGGAGTGCTCCGGCTACTGGCCGGCCGGCACGGCCGCCTTTCATATCAACGCCGACATCGCCAACGCGGTCACCAAGTACCTGGACGCGACGCAGGACGAGAAGTTCGAGCGCGAGATCGGCCTGCCGCTGCTCGTGGAGACCGCGCGCCTGTGGCGCTCGCTTGGGCAGCACGACACCCACGGCAAGTTCCGCATCGAGGGCGTCACCGGCCCTGACGAGTACAGCGCGGTCAAGGACAACAACCTCTACACGAACCTGATGGCGCAGCACAACCTCGCCGCCGCCGCCGAACTGGTGGAGAAGCTGGACAAGGAGGCGCGCGAACTCGACGTGACCGCCGAGGAGGCGGCCTCCTGGCGCGACGCCGCCGAGGACATGTTCATCCCGTACGACCACCACCTCAAGGTCCACCCGCAGCACGACGGCTTCACCAGCTACACCCGCTGGGACTTCAAGGCGACGCCTGAGGACCATTACCCGCTGCTGCTGCACTACCCGTACTTCCAGCTGTACCGCAAGCAGGTCGTCAAGCAGGCCGACGTGGTGCTCGCCATGCAGCTGCGGCCCAGCTCCTTCACCGACGAGCAGAAGCGCCGCAACTTCGAATACTACGAGGCGATCACCGTCCGGGACTCGTCGCTTTCCCCCTGCACCCAGGCCGTCATCGCCGCCGAGGTCGGCCACCTCGACCTCGCCTACGACTACCTGGCCGAGGCAGCCCTGATGGACCTGCAGGACCGCGAGCACAACACCAAGGACGGCCTGCACATCGCCTCACTCGCGGGCGCGTGGACCGCCCTGGTCGGCGGCTTCGGCGGCATGCGTGCCCCGAGCAGCGGCACCCTCGGCTTCAGCCCCAAGCTGCCGCCCGGCATTATCAGCCTGTCCTTCCGCATGCGCTACCGCGGCCGCATCGTCCAGGTGAAGATCCACGATCACGGCGCCGACTACCTGCTGCTGGCCGGCGACCCCCTGGAGATCACCCACCACGGCGAAGCGCTGACGATCACCAGCGAGCCGAAGACCCTGGAAATCCCGCCCGCGCACCCGCTCCCGCCGCCCTCGCAGCCCTACGGCCGAGTCCCCCAAACCCGCCGCGGCCGCGAGTAGCCCCCCGTCACCCGGCCGAAGACCACAATCCTCATCCCGAACGGGTTCGGCCTGCTCACATCCCCCACGGTGACCCACCCGAGCCCGCCAGCCTTCCGCTCACTCGCGGATCCTCACTCATCAGCGCCTGCTCGGCCGCGTGGAGCCGACGGGCGACGTCTGGATGCCGTTCGATCTCCACGATGACCGCCCACTCGCGGTAGAACATGTGGATCGGGGTGACGCTGCCCTCTTCGCCTGCCCGGACGAAGGCTTCCTGCATCTTGGAGAACATCTCCGGGAGGCGGCCGGGAGCCACTGTGGCCACCGCCTGCCGCAGCGCAGGCAGCGTCAGGCTCGGCTGGGCGATCAAGCAGCCGCGGGCGGGGACATCAAGCCGGCCCCGACGCCCAGGAGGCAGTGGCCGCCCTCATCGCCATCCTCAGCGAGGCCACCAAGGTCGGCGGCTGATCAGGGCAGGGGAAGCGCCTGTGCGCTCGGCTCGCCAGTGCGGAGCAGCGCGGCCTGTTTCTCCAGCGGGAGGATCTCAGACCTGAACTCGGGGTACGCGCCGAGCCACAACCGCAGGGTTTCCTGCATGTCTGGTACGACGAGATCGTCCAAGACGACGATGGACGCCGGGTTCAACGCCTTCCTCAGCGAGGGGAGCGCCGGATAGCGGGCCTTGGCCCCCGTGGCGGCGGGCGGTCCATCTACGAAGAGCAGATCGATCCCCGTCAGGTCCTTCCATGCCCGTCTCGAGTACCACGGGTAGGCGCCGTCGCCGATGCTGAGCTCCTCGAGCGGGGCGTCGCGCACCTCGGCGATATCGCTGACACCGTGCCTGGCCAGGAAGCAGCGGGTCTTGCCGGCGAAGACCGGATCGTGTTCGAGCGCGACGATCCGCCCGTCGATACCGAACCGCCGCAGCGCCAGGGCGAGCCACAGCGTGGACGCGCCGCTGCCGCATTCCACGACGAGCGACGGCCGCTGCGCGATCACCTGGTCGACGAGGACAAGGATCAGGTCGGGTGACGCGGCCCAGCCCCGGGTGGCGGGCAGCACGTCACTGGCCGGGAGCATGGCGCCGAGGTTCTGAATCGCCTCGACCTGGCGGAACGTCTGCTTGAGTTCTGTTCCGAGGCGGGATTCGAGCCGCCGCACGGCGACCAGCGTGCGCTGAGACTCCGTGCCCAGGTTGCCGATCCTGGCGGCCAGTTCCAGACTGTGCCGGATCAGTAGCAGCACACCGCCGAGCAGGAGCCCGAGGGTCATCAGCGCGGCCGTCGCCGTCGCGCCAGAGTCCGTCACCAGCCCGAGCGCAAATGCGCCTGCCAGCCACGCCATGACTGCCGCCGCTACCGTCCAGGCGCTCACGAACCTGCGCATCAGTCGCCCCATAGCTTTCAGAGTATCCAATTGCTTACTTTCAGTTATGAAGTTCCGCTAAAGTCACGCGCCGGAACGGGTGCGTGCTCCGCCACATCACGCCCATGACAGCGCTGGTGCTGGCCAGGGAAGTGGCCTTCGGCCGGGGCTCGCCGGCGCAGCCGGCGCCGCTGCCAAGCGCGGCGAGAATCAGCGTGCCCCATTTGTCGGAGATCCGGTCCAGCAGCTTGCGGCTCGGGCACCCGGCGAGAAAAGCGTCGTCTTCCGCCTTGGCCTGCGCGAATTTCGATGCGTTCGCCCACTCGCCGAACCGCCACCACGGCCAGCACGTGACGGCTCAGGACCCGCCCGAATACTCAGCGGGAGTGTCGGCTTGCTGCGGCGCTGGGCGGGACGCACTCATGAGGTCGAGGTAGCCTTGGACGGCTTCCCAGAGTTCGTGTTCCGGGTAGCGTCCCATGCCGCGGTGCTCGCGCCGCCAGTCCGCGTCCCAGTACGAGCCATGCACCTGACGCAGGTGAAGCAGCGCGGCGTCCAGGTCGTCGCGCAGCTGCAATCGCTCGTCGACCGGATCGGGAACAACCCGCCGCAGCTCGCCGAAGCGCCGTTCGGCGAGCGCGGTCAGGGTCTCCTCTTCAATGCCGTCCTGCGACCAGATCCGGACCGGCGAGCGAATGTGATGATTCCACACCGGGTCAAGGTAGGACCGCCACCAGTACTCGAAGCCGCCCTTAGAGAGCCGCAGGCGGTCCGCCAGCCACTCGGTCCCGTGCGGCGACGAGCCCCACGGGACCTCCTCCGCCGGCAACCGGATCACCCCGGCAACCTGCACCTCATCCAGCGGATCGGCCCCCTCCAGCACAGCACCGAAGGCGTACATCTCAACCAGGTACGGCTCGTCCCAAGGCGGCCAGGAGCCGATCTCCTCGCACCCTTCGGCCAGCAGCCGGAGCTTCTCGACTGCGCGCTTATACCGCATACGGCCTATTGTGCTACGGGCCAGGGTACGGCGGCAGGCAGCGATCGAAGTTCAGACGGATCATCCCGAACGGGTGCGTGCTCCGCCCCATCCCTCCCGACGGTCCGTGCTGGCGTGGGTCCTTATGCGCCGCGCTTGTCGTGCGGGAGAACAGGCCTGTGAACACACAGCGGCCCCCGGCTGCGGTCAGTTCCGCGCCGGGGGCCGCTGCTAACGACGGCAGGGGAGCCGCTAAGGCCGCGCCGCCCTGGCCAGTTCCGGCACGAAGTACGCGGCGTTGACCGTTCCCACGCCTGATGCGAGGTCGTAACCCGGCCCGGCCGAGTACCCCTGCACGGTGAACAGGGTGTTGTCCGCGCCCTGGGTGAACGCCACGGTGTTGTTCCCGGAAGTCACGTCGACCAGGCCGGGCGCGTGCAGCGCCGACAGCGCGTAC
>Ga0335083_10006935_pt1 | contig 14034 bp, 9 predicted proteins | sample Lox_Sample_42_FD_206716 | JGI IMG/M metagenome (GOLD analysis project Ga0335083, IMG submission 206716) | Soil microbial communities from Loxahatchee National Wildlife Refuge, Florida, United States - Lox_Sample_4.2 | ecosystem: Environmental > Terrestrial > Soil > Wetlands | place: USA: Florida...
ACGAGGTCGCCGGCAAGGCGGACACCGACCCATTGTTCCCCGACGACCCCTATATTGCCGCAAATCGGCGCGTGACCATCACGCTGATGCGGGAAGCACCGCCTGTCCCGCCGAACCTGAAACCGTAAGCCATTGCCAATATTATGGAATCATCGGCGCCGGCCGCCTCTTGCGTTACCTTGGCGGCGCCATCAGGTTAACCTTTCGCAGGCGACCAAATGGGATGGCATCGTCTCGGGTCGGGCTGCTCGGAAGACTAAAGCTCGCGGCATTGATCTGGATCATGACTCCTTGCGCCGGAGCGTGTATAGGCGCGGGCCGCATCCGTAGTCGATGCAGCACCAGGAGCAGGGCGACTTCCTGTCTCAGAACTCTATGGCAGATACCGTAACGGCTCCGCTTGGCGGCGAAGCTTCCGTCGACGGCACCACGGACACGCGTTCGAGCGCCGGGTTTTGGGGCCTTACGCTTGGCAGCATCGGCGTCGTCTACGGCGACATCGGCACCAGCCCGCTTTATGCGCTCCGCGAGGCCATCGTCGCAGCCTCCGGCACCAATCACGAAGCGATTGCGCGCGCGACGGTCCTGGGTGTCGTGTCGCTCATTCTTTGGGCGCTGTTTATCGTCGTCACGCTCAAATATGTGCTGATATTGTTGCGCGCCGACAACAACGGGGAAGGCGGCACGCTGACGCTGATGGCGCTCGCGTCGCGCGCTGTTTCGCGAGTAGGCCGGGCCGCCAGCACGGTGGCGCTGCTCGGCATCGTCAGTGCCGCGCTGTTTTACGGCGACGCCGTTATTACGCCGGCATTATCGGTCCTCTCTGCCGTTGAAGGTATCGACGTTGCGACTCCGGCGTTTCACGACTTCGTGGTGCCGATCACCGTTGTCATTCTGATCGTACTGTTTGCGTTTCAGTCGCGCGGCACGGCGAAGGTTGCAGCCCTTTTTGGTCCAATAACGACGGTGTGGTTTGTGGCGATTGCGATACCCGGCGTGATCTGGATCGCGGGCGATCCTGGCGTGCTCTGGGCACTCAATCCGGTGCACGGCGTTGCGTTTCTGCTCCACCATGGCATCATTGGATTTTACACTCTCGGAGCGGTGTTTCTCGCCGTTACCGGCGCCGAGGCTCTTTATGCCGATCTCGGCCATTTCGGCCGACGTCCGATTCAGATGGCCTGGCTTTGTCTTGTGCTGCCGGCGCTGGCGCTGAACTATCTCGGCCAGGGCGCGCTGGTCTTCGAGCAGCCGGAATCGATCACAAATCCGTTCTTTCTGCTCTATCCTCACTGGGCGCGGATTCCGATGGTGGTGCTGGCGACGGCTGCGACCGTGATTGCCAGCCAGGCGGTGATCACCGGGGCCTATTCGCTCACCAGCCAGGCGATCCAGCTTGGCCTGTTGCCACGCTTTGAAATCCGCCACACCTCGGCTCATCAAGCCGGCCAAATCTACATGCCGCGCGTCAATACGTTGTTGCTCGTCGGTGTGCTCCTGCTTGTCGCGCTGTTTCGTTCGTCCAGCGCGCTTGCTTCGGCCTATGGCATATCCGTCTCCGGCACCATGGTCGTCACCGCGATAATGGCGTTTATCGTGATCTGGCGCATGTGGCGGTGGTCGCCGTTTGCTGCTGCGGCGCTGATACTGCCGTTTGTGCTTATCGACCTGACTTTCCTCACTGCCAACATGCTCAAAGTCGTCGAGGGCGGCTGGGTACCGCTGGCGCTGGGCGGCTTTGTCATGCTGGTGATGTACACATGGCGGCGCGGCTCGAGGCTTTTGTTCGAGAAGACCCGGCGGTTGGAGACACCACTCGACGATCTGGTGAATATGCTCGAGCGTAAACCGCCTCAGCGGGTTCCCGGAACGGCGGTGTTCCTCACCAGCGATCCGAAGAGCGCTCCTACGGCGCTGCTGCACAGCCTCAAGCACTACCGTGTGCTGCACGAGAAGAATATCATCCTGTCGGTCGAGACCACGCACACCCCGCGCGTCGAGCCGGCAAAGCGCGTGCGCATCGAGCCGGTCGGCAAGACCTTCATGCGGGTGCATTTGCGTTTCGGCTACATGGAAACGCCGAATATTCCCAAGGCGCTTGCGCTTGCGCGCAAGCTGGGGCTGCAATTTGACATCATGTCGACCTCATTCTTCCTGTCGCGTCGCGCCTTGCGTCGGGCCTCGCGTTCGGGAATGCCGCGCTGGCAGGACCGAATGTTCATTACGCTCGCGCGTTCGGCCAACGATGCGACCGACTACTTCCAGATACCAACCGATCGGGTGGTCGAGGTCGGCACTCAGGTGAACATCTAGGGCATGGTCTGTGCGGGCTCCAGGAAGGCTGACCGCCCATTTGCTCCTGAAAAGTGCCGCTGGATCGACCGGGCGCGCTTTAAGGAACTTTGCAAAAGCCGCTTTGATTTCGCGCCCGGCTGACGCAATCTGACCGGCTACTGGGTTGTCTTGGGAGAAGGGACCATGTTGGATCAACCAGGGGGCGGGCACAAAGTGCTCGATCTGACGCCGCAACAGGTCGCGCAAGGATTAAAAGAAGGTCACATCGTGTTGGTTGACGTGCGTGAGCCGAGTGAGACCGCGGTTGAGCGCTTTCCGGCCGCTGTTTTGGTGCCACTGTCATCATTTGATCCGGCGACAATCCCGGCGCCGCCCGGAAGTGAAGTGGTGTTTGCCTGCCGATCCGGGCGCCGCTCGGTGACGGCGTCGCTCGCGGCGCAGGAACAGGGTTTCGAGTACAACTGTCATCTCGCCGGAGGCATTCTGGCGTGGAAGGCGGCTGGATTGCCGATTGAGAGCTGACGCGAGTTTTGCTGTGCGCGGCCTCCGCCATCAGGTGGCCCATCCCGTTGCAGCGGGATTTGTCTTCGCGGTCGCAGTCGTACTCGTGGCTGCTGCCGGTCCAGCGGCGGCTCAGAAAGAACGTGTCGTCAATTTCTATAACTGGTCGGACTACATCGACCCTGTCGTGCTGGACGATTTCACCAAACAGACCGGCATAAAGGTACGGTACGACACTTTCGACTCCAACGACACGCTGGAAGCCAAGCTTCTGGCTGGAAAGTCCGGCTACGATGTCGTGGTCCCGACCGGCTATTTTCTGGCCCGCCAGATCGCGGCCGGCCTATTTCAGAAACTCGACAAGTTCAAACTGCCGAACCTGGCCAACGTCTGGCCGGAGATCGCCAGCCGGTTGGCGCTTTACGATCCGGGCAACCAATATGCCGTGAACTACATGTGGGGCACGACTGGTATCGGCTACAACGTCAAAGACGCGCGCGAAAGCGGCGGTGGAAACGCTTCGATCGATTCCTGGGACGACGTTTTCGAGCCCGCCAAAATCGCCAGATTCAAGGATTGCGGTGTTTACCTGCTCGACTCGTCGGACGACATTATGCCGGCGGCGCTGCACTACCTGCATCTCGATCCGAATTCGAGCGATCCGGGTGATCTGCAACAGGCGGCCGATGTCCTGATCAAGATCAGGCCGTATGTGCGCAAGTTTCACTCCTCCGAATATCTGAACGCGCTCGCGACCGGTGAGATCTGTTTCGTTGTTGGTTTTTCCGGCGACATCAAGCAGGCGCAGAGGCGTGCGGCGGAAGCGAACAGCGCCGTCGCGGTCGGCTATGCAATCCCCAAAGAGGGCGCGCAATTGTGGTTCGACAATCTCGCCATCCCCAAGGACGCGCCTGACGTCGCCGAGGCCAACGCGCTGATCAATTATCTGCTCAAGCCGGAGGTGGCGGCAAAGAACTCCAATCTCATTGCCTACGCCAACGGCAATCTGGCAAGTCAGAAATTCATCGACAAATCGATCCTCGACGACCGCAGCATCTATCCCGATGCCGCGACCATGGCTAAGCTCTATACCATCACCGCGCACGATCAGAAGACGCAGCGGCTGATCAACCGACTGTGGACGCGGATCAAGACCGGCAGATAGAGGTGCAAATGGGCGCGTTGGACGGAAAGGTAGCCATAGTAACTGGCGGCACGAGCGGCATCGGCGAACGGATCGTCGAACTGTTCGTCGAGGAAGGCGCTCATGTCGTGGTTGCCGCGCGCCGCGAGCAAGAGGGGGCCGCGCTGGAAAAGCGGCTCGGCGTCCGCTTCATCCGGACCGATGTGTCAAGCGAAGCCGACGTGAAGGCCATGGTTGATCACGCGGTCAAATCGTTCGGCCGCGTCGATTGTCTGGTCAACAACGCCGGTATTCCGTCTCCGATGGTCAGCATCGCCGAGATCGATGTGCCGACCATTGATCGGCTGATGGCCGTCAACGTTCGGGGCGTTCTGTTGGGCATCAAGCACGTGGCGCCGATCATGATCGCGCAGAAGGCCGGCAGCATCGTCAGCATTAGCAGCATGGCGGGCCTGCGCGGCGGCCTTTCCGGCCACATCTACTCCGCGACCAAAGGTGCTGTGCTGGCGCTGACCCGATCAGCGGGCGCTGAACTCGGAGAAAAGGGCATTCGCGTCAACAGCATTTCGCCGGGCGCGATCGTCACCGGCATCTTTGCCAAGAACGCCGGCGTCGAAGGTGCCAAGGCCGACCAGCTGACGGACATGCTCAAGGTGGGCTTCGCGGCGTTGCAGCCAATTCCCCGCGCCGGTCTGCCGGACGATATTGCGCGAGCGGCGGTCTACCTGGCAAGCGATGGATCCAGCTTCGTCAACGGCCACGACATCGTGGTCGACGGCGGTCACTCAAGTGTTACACGGGGCTGGTCGACGATGTTGGCTGGCCGAACCGAAATGACCAAACGGCTCAAAGAGGCTGCCGCCGCGCTTTAAGCGCCAATAGGAAGGTGCGGACTCCAAGTTGACGAAACGCGGCCGCGGACCTGGACCGGGAGGAGCGGAACACTTCTTCGACGCCGTTCAACCCACTGCAGAATATCTGGACTAAATTCGCTCGGCTCGATTCAATTGCCGGTCGAACGCAACTCAAGCCCGGGCCGATGTCGCTTGCCGGAGCCCAATGATGCGAAGAAGGACGCCGTCCTTTGCGGCGCCGATCGAGCGCCGGACGTTGCTCAAGGCCGGCCTCGCGTCGGCGGCTGTTCAGATCGCATCGCCCTTGGTGATCAGCGCCCGCGGCGAAACAGCGGTGAAAATCGGGATGGTCGAGCCGCTTACCGGGGTATATGCGAAGCTCGCCGAGGCTGAAGTTGAGGGCGCCCAACTTGCGTTCGAGGAGGTCAATCACAGCGGGGGCATTCTCGGCCGGCGGGCGCAGCTTCTGGTCGAGGATTCGGCAAATGACATCGCCGTCGGCGTCGCAAAAGCCCGGCAGCTGATCGAGCGTGATCAGGTTGATTTCATCCTGGGCGACGTGAACTCGGCTGTTGCGCTCGCGACGATGCGGGTCACGGCTGAGAAGCGCAAGCTCCACATTGTCACCGGCGGGCACACAGACGAGATCACCGGCAGTAAGTGCAGCTGGAACGTCTTTCGCATCTGCAAGACCGCCACGATGGAAGCCAACGCGATCGCCGATACGCTGGTCAAGAAATTCGGCAAGAGATGGTTCTTTCTGACCCCGGATTACGCCTACGGCTATTCATTGCAAGCCGCTTTCGAGCGCAAGCTTCGCGAGCACGGCGGGGCCTGGGCGAGCGCCGCCCTGCCGCTTGGTACCGTCGATTATTCTGACGCGCTGCTGAAGGCGGGGGCTTATCGGCCCGATGTGCTCCTCGACCTCATGGGCGGCCAGGATCAGGCGAACAGCTTGGAGCAGATCGTGCGCTTTCGGCTCGTCGACGACATGGCAATCGGTGGTGCGCTGTTCGAACTGGAGAGCATCCTGGCAGTGTCGGATGCCGCGCGGATCGGGTGGTGGACGATGGAGTGGTGGTGGAACCAGCCGGACAATCCGCAGATCAAGGCGTTCGACGAAGCGATCCGGCGCCGCGCCGCTAGAGCGGCAAGCGCGCGGGACTGGTTCGGTTATGCCGCGGTCCGTACGCTGGCAAATATTGCCAATCGAGAAAAATCTCTGGACTCGGTTGTTCTTGCGCGGGCCTTGCAAGGCTATGTGTTGCCGGCCGATGTCGCGCTGGACCCCGACCGCGCGGTTTTTCGCGATGGTGATCACCAGCTCATGAGCACCATTCTCGTCGGTGAGGTCCATCCGGCGCGCAGCGATCCGTTCGACGTTTTTACTGTCGGCGGGATCGTCAAGGGCGATAAGGCTGCTGGGCCCGTCGAATCGAGCGAGTGCAGGCTCGCATTTCCCGGCTGAAATCTTCGCTGCGCTTTACGACAGTTGCGCGGGGGGACCGGGCCGGAGTTTAACCTTTTGGCCGTCGGTGAAATTGACTGGAGGATTGAGGATGACCTGGTCGCCATCTTTGACGCCGGCACTTACCTCGACGCTGGTGCCAAAGTCGCGCACCACGGTCACGGGGTGGATACGCGCAATGCCGTTCTCCACCACAGCGACACTCAAGCCATTGCGGTTGAAGATGATTGCCTCGGACGGAACAATCATCGACGGCGTCTTGCGCGGGATCTTCAATTCGACGGTGCAATAGACTCCCGACGATAGCGCGTGGTCCGGATTCGGTACGTCGATTTCGGTCAACAGCGTCCGGGAGCCCGGCTGCAATGCGTCGGCGATGCGGGTAACGGTACCGGGAAAGTCGTGACCGGGCATCTCGGGTACATTTACCACGGCCGCCACTCCGGGAGTAATTCCGAACGCTTCGTCCTGCGGTACGTAGAGCTGGATGCGGATCATGTCGCTCTGCATCAGGGTGAACAGAAACGTGCCGCTGGTCGCGTCCGCGGTCACCAAACTGCCGATATCGATGTTGCGCTGGGTAATGACGCCATCGAACGGCGCTATGACGGTCTGGTAAATCTTCTGCTGATGCAACACCAGCAACAGCGCATTCTGCGCTTTGATGTTCGCTTCGGCGACGGCAACGGCTGCCACTCGCGCTTCGAGGTTCAGCCGGTCAGTGTCGCCTTGTTGCGGGGTCACCCAACCCTTCTGCACCAGAGGATTGTCACGGTCCCAGGTGACTTGGGCGAGGTCGCGATTGGCTTTCGCCAGCTGCAACGACGCTTTCATTTGCGCGAGATTCCCCTCGGCCTGCGCGATCTGGTGCTCGAGCTCGGGCGCGGTGATCTCGACAAGGACGTCCCCGGCTTTGACGTGGCTGCCTATGTCGACATCGCGTTTTGAAATGTAACCGCTCGCCCGGGCGTAGATGTGCGCTTGCTCGAATGCCTCGGTGGTGCCCGGCCAGCTCACCGTCATCGTCCTGGCGCTCGCGCGCACCGCCGCAGCCCGCACGATGGGGACGAAATCGCGGCGCTGCTCCGCCGTCGCCAACACTTGCGCGTGCAGTTTGTAGTGTTGCCAAAAGCCGATGCCCAATGCGCCGCAGAGCAGTGCCAAGACGCAGATGGCGAGAAGCCTGGCGCCGCTCACGCGCTTTGCCTTGACGCCGGGGCGATTTGGCTCAGCCGTCGGGTGGCTCGGCGGGCGTTCGCCGGGGTCTGCGCGCAACGTGACGTCGCCATTGTCGAGCGGAAATTTCGGGATGTCGTTCATTGCGGGTCCTCCGCAAACACGCCATGCGCGGGTTTGCCGTCATTGCCCTTGCGCAGCATGGCGAACAGATACGGTACCACAAGCAGCGTGGTCGGCGTTGCAAAAAGCAGGCCGCCGATCACGGCTCGGGCCAGGGCCGCGTTCTGCTCTTCGCCCGGGCCGCCGATCGCCATCGGAATCATGCCGACGATCATCGCGGCCGCAGTCATCAGCACCGGGCGAATACGGGTGCGGCCAGCGGAAATCGCTGCATCGAACGCGCTCATCCCGGCGAGCTGTTGTTCGCGGGCGAAGGTGACCAGCAGGATCGAATTCGCCGATGCCACACCGATCGCCATGATCGCGCCCATTAGCGACGGCACGCTCAATGTGGTGCTGGTGATATACAGCATCGTGATGATGCCGCAGAATGTTGCCGGCAAGGCCAGAATGACGACGAACGGGTCGCCCCAAGTCTGATAGTTCACGACCATCAGCAGATATACGAACACCGCCGCGAACAGAATGCCGATGGCGAGGTCGCGAAACGCCGCATTCATGCTGTCAATCTGGCCGATCACTTCGATGCGGTTGCCTGGCGAAAGCTGCTTCTGGTACTCGGCCACGATTTTGTTGATGTCGCCGGAGATTGAGCCCAGATCCCGCCCGTCGGCGTTGGCATAGATTTCGTAGACCGGCTGGATGTTGGCCTGATTGGTATTGGTCGCAATCGCATCGCGTTTTAGCGTGGCGACATTGCTCAAAAGCCCCGGTACGGGATTTCGGCCAGCGACCGTGAACTTGGTGACCGGCGTGTTCTTGAGTTCGTTGAGAGAGGAAACCCGGTACTCGGGTGTCTGCACCGCCAGATAGTACGGCGTGCCGTTGGCCGGGTCGGTCCAGAAATTCGGCGATATTTGCTCGGACGAGCTCAGACTTGTGTTTATGTTGAGGCCGATGTCGCTCACCGTGAGACCCAACTGGGTGGCGCGGGCGCGGTCGATCTGAGCAAAGAATTCCGGACCATCGGCCTCCTGCTGCAAGTGCACGTCGGCCAATCCGGGGATGGCTGCGATCCGCTTCTGCAGCTCCTTGGCGACGCGCAGATTCTTGTTTCGGTCGTAGCCGACGGTACGGACGTTGATCTGTGCCGGGATGCCGAAGTTGAGGATTTGGGTCACGATGTCGGCCGCCTGGAAGTAGAATAGATCCTCGGGAAAGGCGGCAGGCAGCACCTGGCGCAGTTTGCGGATATACGTTGCGGTCGGAGCGTGGTCCTCTTTTAGAGCGACCAAAATGACGCCGTCATTGACACCGATCGCCGTCCCGTCGCCGAATGCGTAGTTGTAGGAGCGTGCCGGCAAACCGATGTTGTCGACAATGATGTCACGCTCGTTCTCCGGAATGACCTCGCGAATCTTGTCCTCGATCGCCTGAAAGATTTGCTCGGTCTTTTCGATGCGGGTCCCGGCCGGCACGCGCACGTGCAGCTGAACCTGGCCCCCGTCGATGATCGGGAAAAAGTCGCGGCCAACGAACAGGGACAGCACCCCACCGAGCGCCAGCACAGCGACCGCGATTGCCGGCACGATCAGCCGCCTCGTCAACAGTGTATGCAGAATTTCCGCGTAACCCGCGCGCATGGCCTCGAACCCGCGCTCAAACTTCGCGAATTGGCGGGCAAACCAGCCCGAGCCGGCCTCCTCGCCGTGTCGCTCATTCTTGAGCAGCAAGCCAATGGTGATCGGGGTCAAGGTCCGCGAAAAGCCATAGGAGGCCAGCATCGCGAACACCACGGCGAGTCCGAGCGGCGTGAAAAGATATTTCGCCGGGCCGTGGAGGAAGACGACAGAAACGAATACGCAGCTGATGGCGAGCGTCGACACCAGCGTCGGTACCGCGATGCCGGCTGCGCCGTGCAGCGTCGCGGAAGGCAGCGGCATGTGTTCCTCTGTGAGCAGACGGTGCGTGTTCTCGATCGTGACCGTGGAATCGTCGACCAGGATGCCGATGGCCAGCGCGAGCCCGCCGAGCGTCATCGTGTTGATGGTGTCGCCGAGGAAGTAGAGAACCACCAGCGACGAAAGGATGGAGAGCGGGATTGAGATCATGACCACCAGCGTCGAACGCCAGGATCCGAGAAAAAGCACGATCATCAACGCGGTCAGCCCGGCGGCAATGGCGCCTTCGCGCAACAGTCCGGTGATGGATTCTTTGACAAATACGGACTGATCAAAAAGCTCGGTGATCCGCATGCCGGGCGGCGCCGCCGCTCGGGCCACGACCATCGCCTGTTTGACTGCGTTGACGACCGCCAGGGTCGAGGCGTTGCCGTTCTTGATGATGCTGAGCAGGACCGAGCGACGGCCGTCGGTACGCACGATGTTCTGCTGCACGGCACTGCCGTCGTGGACTTGCCCGATGTCCTTGACGAAAACAGTGGCGCCGTTCACGAATTTCACCGGGATGTTGTTAAGATCCTCGATGGTGGCAGGCACCGCGTTGGTGCGCACGGTGAACTGGGTGTCGCCGATCTTTGCCGTCCCGGACGGCAGCGTCAGGTTCTCGGCGTTTACGGCGTTGACAACGTCAATCGGCGTCAGCCCCTTGGCCTGGAGCTTCAGCGGATCGATATCGACCATGATCTGGCGGTACTTGCCGCCGGCCGGGGTGGGAAGCGTGACGCCGTGGATCGGCGCAAGCTGCTGCCGCAAGCGGTAGATGCCGTAGTCGTAGAGCTGTTGTTCATTGAGCGTGTCCGAGGACAAGCCGATCTGCAGTACCGGAACGCTCGAGGCGTTGTACTGGACCACCACTGGCGCTTGAATCCCGGGCGGCATCAACACGCGGATAAAGTTGGTTGCCGACACGATTTGAGAGATCGCGAGGTCGAGATTTACGTCAGGTTGAAAGAAGATCTTCTGAACCGAAATTCCGTTAAGGGTTTGCGCCTCGATATCCTGGATGCCGTTCACGCTCGAGGACAGGGCGTATTGACTGTAGGTCGTGACCCGCTGTTCCATCTCCGGCGTGCTGAGCCCGGTGTATTGCCAGACGATGGTGACGACCGGAATGTTGATCTCGGGAAAGATGTCCGTCGGCATCGACACGATCGCGGTCGTGCCGAGGAACAGCACGAGCACCGCGAGCACGTAGAAGGTGTGCGGCAGCCTCAATGCGAAACGAACAATGCCCATGATTCAGAAACCTGCGAGACGCGAATCCGCTTTCGTTATCGGTTCCTTGGCGTTGTCCCAGGCAGAGCCGCAGACCGGCAGGCCTTTCCAGATGTGCCGGACGGCGTCTCAAGGTAGCCAGTTGTTACGGTTTATTGTTGTTGCGCGGGGGTGCGGTGCTTCGTCCCGTGCCTCTACCGCTCAACATTGGCACGAACGTCCCATTTTGCCTGTTCAAGAATATGGAGACCTTGCCGCCGGATGCCAGGTAGTTTTTGCATAACACCCGCGCTGATGCGGGTTTTCACCGCATTGTGACGTGGCGGATGCTTTAGGTGCTTCTTTTAGGCCCTATTCTGCAGCCTATGACCGACTGGTTTTGAGCCACATCTGGCGCCTGACTTGTTTGTGACAGGACAACGGAGAGCTCATGGCGAGCGAAATCGCACTGCGCGTGAACGGCACAGACCATAAGGTTGTCGTCGACGATCCGGACATGCCGCTCCTCTACGCCTTGCGCGACGATCTCGCGCTGCGCGGGCCCAAATTCGGTTGCGGTCTCGGCCAGTGTGGCGCCTGCGCCGTGCTGATTGACGGAATTGCGACACGCTCCTGCGTCACGCGCGCCATCGATGCAAAGGGACGCCAAATCATTACGCTGGAAGGGCTCGGCAGTCCTGAACAACCGAGTCGCCTGCAGGCGGCGTTCATCGCCGAGCAGGCTGCGCAATGCGGTTATTGCACCAACGGCATGATCATGACCGCGACCGCACTGCTGTCGCGTCAGCCGCATCCGAGTGAGGGCGATGTGCGCGAGGAGCTGGCGCAGACTCTTTGCCGCTGCGGTAGTCACGTTCGTGTGCTTGCCGCGGTGATGCGCGCCGCGCGGGAGGGCTAAGCCGTGAGCTTTGTCAGCCGCCGCTCGCTTATGCAGAGTGCCGCCGGGCTTGTCGTCGCCTTTAGTCTGCCGCGCCGGGCCACGGCGAGCGCGACAACGGTCGCGGCCGAAAGTGTCGACGCGTATCTTGCGGTGGCGCCGGACGGCGGCGTGACGGTTTTCGCGGGAAAGGTCGATCTTGGCACCGGGGCGCGCGCCGCACTCCGCCAGATTGTTGCCGAAGAGCTTTCACTTTCGCCAAAGCGTATCGCTCTCGTTGAAGGCGACACCGCACTCACGCCCGACCAAGGATCGACCGGAGGTTCAACCGGCATCATGGTCGGCGGCGTGCAGATACGACAGGCGGCGGCGACCGCGCGGGCACATTTGCTGACACTCGGCGTCGCGCGCCTCAACCGTCCGGTCACGGACCTCGAGACTCACGACGGCGCGGTCGTCGTCCGCGGCAGCGGCGAGTCGGCCAGTTTTGCCGCGCTTATCGGTGGCGCGATCTTCAATGTTCCGGTCGACAGATCGGCGCCGCTGCGCGATCCGGATACTTATACGTTCGTCGGCACCTCGTATCCGCGCCCGGACATTCCGGCAAAGCTGACGGCGCGTCACGCCTATGTTCAGGACCATCGCGTCGAGGGCATGTGGCATGCCCGCGTCATCCGGCCGCGGGCAATCGGAGCCAAATTGCTCGATGTCGACGCCGGCTCGATTGCCAATGTCCCGCAGGCGCAAATTGTCCGGGTTCGTGATTTTCTCGCCGTTGTTGCGCCGCGCGAGTGGGATGCGGTGCGCGCCGCCCGGTCGCTCAGGGCGACCTGGAGCGAAGCGGCTACGCTGCCGGGATCGGATTCGCTGTTTGAGGCGGTGCGTGCGACGAAGGTGGCACGGACCGAGACGATGCGCAGCGTCGGTGACGCGACCGCGGTGCTCGCTTCGTCGCCGCGCGTCGTCCGCGCATCCTACGAGTGGCCGATCCAGTCGCACGCCTCGATGGGACCTTCCTGCGCTGTCGCCGATATTCGCGACGGCGGCGGCACGGTGTGGACTGCGTCGCAAGGCACGCACCGTTTGCGCAAGACGATCGCGCGGCTGCTCGGACTCGAGGCAGCCAAAGTGCGCCTCATCTACATGGACGGCTCCGGCAGTTACGGGACCAACGGCAATGACGACGTCGCCTTCGAGGCCGCGCTGTTGTCGCGTGAGCTGCGCCGTCCGGTGCGTGTGCAGTGGACGCGCGAGGACGAACATGCGTGGGATCCTAAGGGGCCGCCGCAGCTTCTTGATCTGCGCGCAACGCTCGGCGACGACGGTGCCATCGCCGCATGGGAAACCGTGGCAATAGCGCCGGCCAATGCGTCGAAGTCGCCGGATATCCCGTTGCTTGCAGCGGTGGCCGCCGGGCTCGACGACGGCAGCGCGCTGTTTTCCGGGCTGTTGTCGCTCAATTCCGACCCGCCTTACGAGATCGCAAACATGCGCGCGGTGATCAGGTGGCTGGCAACGACGCCGCTGCGCCCGTCAAACCTGCGAGCGCCGGGCAAGATCGGAAATGTGTTCGCTGTCGAAAGCTTCTTCGACGAACTCGCGGCCGCGGCCGGAGTCGATCCGCTCGCTTACAGGCTTCGTCAGCTGCGCGACCCGCGCGGGCGTGAGGTATTGCAGCGCGTCGGCGAGATGATGCAATGGACCCCGCGCGCCTCGCCGGCGGATCGCGCCGGCAAAACGCTCGACGGGCGCGGTATCGCCTATGTGCACTACAAACAGGCCGAGAACTATGTGGCCATGGGTATGGATGTCGCGGTTGATACGTCGACCGGCGCCATCCGCGTCCTGCGGGTCGCTTGCGCCCATGATTGCGGCTTGATGATCAATCCGGACGCTGTCCACGCGCAGGTCGAAGGCTGCATCCTGCAAACGCTGAGCCGCACGCTGTTCGAGGAAGTCACATTCGATCGTTCACGCGTCACCAGTACCGACTGGTCAAGTTATCCGATCCTGACCTTTCCCGACGTTCCGCAGCTCGACATCGCCTTGATCGATCGCCGCCATGAAAGGCCGCTCGGCGCCGGAGAAGCCGCGACCGCTGCGGTTGCTGCGGCAGTCGGCAACGCCGTATTCGACGCCACGGGCGCGCGATTGCGCCGGGCGCCGTTTACACCCGAACGCGTCAAGGCGGCGCTTTCGGGCCGCGCCACTTAGCAAGGACGAGTAGTTTTAGGCTTTCAGCGCTTGTTCGATGAAGGTGTTAGTATAGAGCGCTTCGACATGCGGCACGCTGGCAATGCTGGCGCCGGCTATGCCTTTTTCCGCCTTTGTCCAAAGGTCAGGGACGTTGTGCAGGAAGTTTTCGCGACCCTGCGACATCCACGGACCGGCCATAATGAACTGCATCAGCGCTACCAGTT
>Ga0335083_10006937_pt1 | contig 14026 bp, 9 predicted proteins | sample Lox_Sample_42_FD_206716 | JGI IMG/M metagenome (GOLD analysis project Ga0335083, IMG submission 206716) | Soil microbial communities from Loxahatchee National Wildlife Refuge, Florida, United States - Lox_Sample_4.2 | ecosystem: Environmental > Terrestrial > Soil > Wetlands | place: USA: Florida...
TGTGGGTGGCCGCGCAGCGCGTGCTGCTGTTCTCCGACGTCGTCGAGGCGAACGCCGCGGGCGCGGCGATCTACCGCTTCGACCCCGCCACGCGCGCGTTCTCGCGCTTCCCCTACCCTGACGCCGCTACCGCGCCCACCAGCACCAACGGCCTGGGCGTCGACCCCGCGGGCGCGCTGGTGGCGGTCGAGCGTTACAACGGCCGGCTGGTGCGGATCGGCCCGGATGGCAGCCGTCAGGTGCTGGCTGACCGATGGCCGCTGGGCCAGGGGAGCGCGCCGCTGAACGCGCCCAACGACCTGGTGGTGCGCGCCGACGGCAACATCTACTTCACCGACACCGACTGGGGGGCGCGCCCCGGCGTCGCCCACGCGCCGACCGCGGTCTACCGAATGCCGCCCACCGGCCCCGTCGAGCAGGTCCTGGCCATGACGAAGCCCAACGGGATCGCCCTGTCACCGGACGGCGCCACGCTGTACGTGGGCAGCGACACGCAGGCCAAGCTCTGGAAGATGCCGGTCGATCCGGCGGGCGCGGTCGGGCCGGCGGCGCTGTTCATCGACGGGGCGACCGTCGCCGGTGGGTTCAAGGTGCCCGACGGAATCTGTGTCGACGACGCGGGCGATCTCTACGTCGCGGCCAACGACGACGATCTGAAAGCGATCGTGGTGTTCGACCCCTCCGGCCACCAGCTCGGTCGGATCGTCTTCCCCGTCCGCCCGTCCAACTGCACGTTCGGCGGCCCCGACCGCCGCACCCTCTACGTCACGACCCTGCACGCCATCTACGAGGTCTCGGTCCCCACTCCCGGCCTTCCCTGAGACCCGAGCCCGAGGTCCTGCTCTCCTCAGCCCGGACCCATGATGAACTGCTGCGTCCACTGGGCAATGTGGTTGGACGTCGTGACGTCCTGGAAGGGCAGGCAGAACGCGGTGTAGCTGGGGTCGTTGTTGCCGACGCCGGGGTTGATGCCGACCATCCAGATGAGCGTGCCGATGTCGGTCTCGTCGTGTGACGCAGGGGCCGGCGGCGATCGCAGGCCGTACTGGCGGGTCGACGAGAACGTCAGCCAGATCAGCTTGTTCATCTCGTCCAGGTTCTGGACGAACGGCGCCCACTTGGGGAACGAGTTGGTGAGCGCGGTGTTGCCGTTGTCGGCGATGCCCGGGCTGTTCGCCGCGGTGAGCGGGCGCGGCGAGAGCCCCGACAACGACGTCAGGAAGACGGTGGCCGTCGCGTCCGTGTCGCCGTCGCAGGACTTGTCGGGCGCCTGGCCGGCGGCCGGCGTGCCGCTGGTGCAGGTCGATTCGTCGTAGACCAGCAGGTTCCCGTCAGGCGCGATGTTCGGGTAGTAGCGATTCTTTCCCAGCTCCGACGGCACCAGCGTCTGCGGCGCGCCCCACGCCCCGCCGCTCAGTCGAATGGTATCGATGCCGCCCGTGGACGGCCGCTGGTCGGTGGTGGGCGCCGTCGCGTCGATGGACGTGAACGCGATCGTCTCCGGCCCCGACGTGTTCTTGGACCAGTCGGGGTGGTCGGCGCGCAGGCCACCGAGATCGATCGTCTGCGTGACCATGCCGGTGGTCCCGTCGAAGATCATCAGGTTGGAGGGGCCCGTGTGGTTCGGGTTGCTGTCGCCGTACACGCCCACGAACTGCGTCCCGTCCTTGTTCCACGACTCGAACTGGCTCTTCTGCGCCAGCGGGAATGGCTGCAGCGCCATGTCGTGGCTGATGTCCCAGAGCAACAGGCGCCCGTCGTCCTGTCCGCCCGCGCTGGCCACCAGCTTGTCACCCTTGGGCGCCAGCGCGTGGCACCCCACGCAGGTCTTTCCGTCGGTGTTCGTGGGCGTCAGGTAGGGCGCCGGCTTGGAGGTGGTCCCGGCGAAGTCCCACCGGACGATCGCGGTCGATCCGCTGGTGGTCCAGTAATAGAGCGCGCCCAGGATGTTGTCCCTCGCGAACTGGATGTGGATCGTCGACGAGGTCCCGACCGCGCTGCCGTTGTCGTCGGTCCCTTTGACGGTCACAGCCACCCGGCCAAGCCCGGCGTTCGAAAGCGCCACCGCCGACCAGATGGTGGGATCGGGCAGGTAGATGCAGCCGTTGATGCCGTTGGGGGCGGTGCAGCGCACGAACGTGGTGATCGACGCGCCCGGCCCCACGAAGCTGACCTGAAAGAGCGTGTTGCTGTTGCCCGGCGTGAAGTGGACCTCGATGCCCGTCATGTTGGGCGGCAACAGCACCCCGTCGTTCGGGTAGACCAACCCCGGCGCGCGGGTCGGGTCGTTGGTGGTGCTGGTGAACTTGGTCGCGGCGTCGGACGGGACGTTGTTCGCCTGGCCCGGATCGGCGCCGGTGAACGTGTAGTAGACGACCAGCGTGGCGGTGGCACTGATGCCGTTGGCGCTCGCCGTGACGGCGACCGTGCCGCCGGTGGTCCCCAGCGTCGTCGCCAGCCCATTGCCGTCGATCGCCACGATCGAGGAACGGGACACGGACCAGGCGACCTTGCTCGTGAGGTCCTGGACCTGCCCGTTCACGATTCCTGTCACGCGGTACTGCTGCGTCTGTTGCGCACCGCCCGGCGTGACGTTCACCTGAGCGCTGGTCGGGCTGATGGTCAGCGAGGTGAGACCGGGGATGGTGCGCGGGCCGCCGGCGCTGTTCCCGTTCATTTGCAGGTTCGACGGGCTGAACGCGCACCCCAAAGCGCAAGCCAGGAACAGATAAGAGAGGGTTTTCATCGACATTAGATTGATCATTTTACGCCACCTGCCGGTCCCCGGCGCGTCTATCACCCCCGACTCTGGGCGCGGTTTCTCGACTCTGCGCGTCGCTCTAGGCCGTTTCCGCCTCGATCGGATCCGTGGGGACGAACCAGACCAGGATCAGGCTGGGGATGCTGGCCACGAAGGCCAACGTGAAGAAGAGCCGGTGTCCCAGCCAGTCGTCGATCGGTCCGGAGATCAATCCCGCCCCCACGGCGACCCAGGCCACCAGCGAGGTCGCCATCGCGAAGTGCGACGCCGAGAACGCGCGCCGGCACCGTTGCATGATGAACACGTTCGACGCCGCCAGGCCCAGCCCGGCGGCAAACTGCTCGACGAACACCACCGCGGTCACCCCCGCATAGCCAGGCTTGAAGACCGCCATCCCCAGGTACAGCGGGATCGCCAGGTTCTGCATATAGATGAGGGGGACCAGGGTGCGCGCCAGGCCGCGGCGCGCCACCAGGGCGCCGCCCAGGATGACCCCGACGATCGACGCGCCGGTCCCCAGGCCGTTGAGCACGCCGCGCTGCGCGGTGCCGATGCCGAGATCGCGCAGCAGGGGCTTCGATATGTTGAACATCAAGATGTCGCCCAGGCGGTAGGTGACCAGGAACGCCAGGACGCGCACGGCCTGGGGCTGGATGACGAACGAACGGAACGCCTCCAGGAACGCCGGAGCCTTGTGCGCGCCGGTGGGTGTCCCCGGCGGATCGCCGTGCCCCTCGGGCGGTTTCGGCATGACGACCGCGTTCACCAGCGCGGTCACCAGCATCACCACGCCGGCAGCGCCGAACCCCAGCAGCCAGCTGGTCTTGCCGGCCAGGTAGACCAGCGCCGACGAGCCGACGATCAGCGCCAGCCGATAGGCGCCGAGGCGCGTCCCCGAATAGAGCGCCTGGCCGTGCCGGTCCAGCGCCTGCAGGTAGAAGCCATCGCACGCGATGTCGTGGGTCGCGTGCACGATGGCCAGGAGCGACACGGCCGTCCAGATCGCGACCATGTTCTTGGAAGGCGCCAGCGCCGCCACCACGAACATCCCGCCCCCCAGCAGCAGCTGGAGCCCCCACACCCAGGTCCGGCGGCGGCCGAAGAGGTCCAGGACCGGGCTCCAGAGGAACTTGAGGCCCACCGCCGTGTGCAGGGCCGAGGTGGCCGTGACCTGCGTGCTGGACCGCCCGAGCGCGGTCATGAACTCCGTCACCATCTGGTGCAGGAAGCTCCAGGGGAGGCCCTCGCCGAAGTAGGTGGTCGACGTCCAGAGCAGGGCGCGACGGGACTTCTCGGGGCGCGGGGCGTCGGCGGCCATCCGTCGAACATGGTCGAGCCCGATCGGGGGTGCCGCCAGTTTTTTTCCGGAGTCTGGCCGGCCGCACGCGGGGCCTGTAAAGTAATCAAGATGGGTGCAGGGGACGCCCGGGCCCTGGATGATCGCGCGCTGGTTCGAGCCCTGAAGGCGCTGGGCGACCCGACCCGGTTCCGGATGGTCCAGGAGATCTCCGCGGCCGGCGAGCTGTCCTGCGGACAGGTCGCCGAGCTATTCGACGTGTCGCAGCCTACGGTTTCACACCACCTCAACGTCCTGATCGAAGCGGGCGTGCTCTGTGTGCGCGTCGAAGGAAAGCACCGGTACACGTCGGTGAATCAGCCGCTTCTGACGTCGCTGTCCCGAGTCCTGAGCGTGCGCCTGGCGGCGCGCCGCGAGCGACCCGTCCGCCCGCGCGCCTGATTTGATCGATTGTGCCCGGGCCGGCGCGCAAAGCCGCGTGCCGGCGGGCCGTCTCTCAACTTCATCAAATTGACACATAAGGTTCACCTCGTTGTCGACTGAACGAGAGACCGTGTCGGCTACGGTCCGCCCGCGCGGAATTCATTCGAGGAGACACGGAAAATGAGATCAGCCCCCGTTCGCACATGCGCGCTTGCCATCGCGCTTTCCTGTATCGGCCGGTTCGCGGCCGGTCAGACCCCGGCGGCCCCGCCGCCGGCAGAAGTCCCACCGCCATCGCCGCCCGCTGATGTCCCGCCGCCTCCGGCGCCGCCACCCGTGGAGGTCGCGCCGCCCCCGGCACCGCCGCCGATCCCGCAGTCGGCGCCCATCACGTTGTCGCCCATCGCCGCGGCGCCGCCGCCGTCGCCCACTCCGATGCCGCTGCTGACCAAGTATCTGGGCGGCACGATCTACGGCTTCGTCGAAGCCGACGGCATCTACGACACGACGCAGAGCCTGAACGATCTCGGCGGCAACGCCGCGATCGCGCGGCAGGGCACCTACGCCGCCGAGCACTCGCGGACGCAGTTCGGGGCCCGCAACTCGCGTCTGGGGTTCAAGTTGAAGGGGCCGGACAGCGACCTGATCAAGACGTCGGGCCTGGTCGAGGGCGACTTCCTCGGCAACCAGCCGCAGAGCTCGCCGACGCCGGCCGCCGCGTCACCCGCGCCCTCCGTCAGCGAGAGCAGCTACTTCACCAGCCCCGCGTTCCGGATGCGTCACTTCATGTTCCGGGTGGAGACCCCCTGGATCGACATCCTGGCCGGCCAGTACTGGCAGCTGTTCGGGTGGCAGTCGATGTTCCATCCCAACACCGTCCAGATGCAGGGCATCCCCGGGCAGATCTACTCGCGTTCGCCGCAGTTCCGCGTCGGGAAGTCCTACAAGACCGACGACGTGACCTTCGAGTGGGCGCTGGCCGCCTCTCGGCCGGCGCAGCGTAACTCGGGTGTGCCCGACGGGCAGGCCGGCGTCCGGTTCGCCCTGAACAACTTCAAGGCCCTGCACACGGCGGGCGCGACCGGAACGGCCCTGGACGGCGCCTCGATCGGTCTGTCGACCGTCGGTCGCTACTTCCGGGTCCCGACCTACTCGGCCTCGCCGACCAGCACGGTGAACATCAACGGCTACGGTTACTCGGCCGACCTGCTGCTGCCCGTCGTCCCCGCGACGAACATGAAGGATGGCAACGCCCTGACGATCACCGCGTCGTACGTCTATGGCCAGGCGATCGCGGACTACTACACAGGCCTGACCGGCGGCGCCAGCGTTCCGGCCCTCGCGACCGGCACCTACCCGCAGGACTTCGACAACGGCCTGCTGGCCTTCACCCCCGACGGCGTCCTGCACGCCATCCGCTGGACGTCGTACATCGTGGGCGCGCAGTACTACTTCCCGGGCAAGGCGGTCTGGCTGGCGGGGAACTTCTCGCACATGCACTCGAGCGACATGCAGAACCTCTTGTACAACAACGCAATGGGCACGTCGGCCAACAGCAGCAAGCTGTTCGACACGTCCTACTGGGCCGACGGATGCGCGTTCGTCGAGCTGAACTCGGCAGTCAAGTTCGGCCTCGAGTACGCCTACTACTGGCAGAAGTACCTGGACGGCACGAAGGGCACCAACAGCCGCGTCCAGTTCTCCGCGTTCTACGTGTTCTAGTAACTCTCCGCCCTTCGGCTCGGCCGGTTGTACGCAAGTCGACAACCGGCCAGCCGCGGAGCGCCAGCCGGTAAGCCGGTCGCGCTCAGGCCGCGGTCAAGATCCGAGGCCCGTCCGAAGTGACCGCCACCGTGTGTTCGACGTGCGCCGAGAGGCTCCCATCGGCCGTCACCACGGTCCATCCGTCGTCGAGCACCCGGACCGCGGCGCCGCCGGCGTTGAGCATCGGCTCGATGGCGAGCACCATCCCGGGCTTCAGCCTCAGACCCGAGCCGGCGCGGCCGTGGTTCGGCACGCTCGGTGGTTCGTGCATCGCCCGTCCGATGCCGTGCCCGACGAAGTCGCGGACGATTGAGTAGCCCAGCGCCTCGGCCTGTCCCTGGATGGCCGCGCCGAGGTCTCCGAGACGCGCCCCGGGGACACACGCCCGGATCGCCCGCTCGAGGCAGTCCTGCGTGGCCGCGATCAGCGCACGGGCGGCCGCGCTGACGATCCCCACCGCGACGGTGCGCGCAGCATCCGCGCAGTAGCCGTCCTTGTAGCAAGCGAAGTCGATTCCCACGATGTCCCCCTCCCGCAGCGCCTGCCGCCGGTTCGGGATGCCATGGACGACCACCGCGTTCACCGAGGCGCAGAGCACCGCCGGATAGGGCGGCGCCCCGCCTGGGGCGTATCCGAGGAACGCCGGCGTCGCCCGCGCCAGCCGGAGCTCTCGCTCTGCCAGCGCGTTCAGCTCGGCGGTGGTCACGCCCGGAACGCATGCCGCCTCGACCGCATCGAGCACGGCCCGCACGATCAGCCCGGCCTGGCGCATCTTGGCCAGCTCCCGCTCACTCTTGAGGACGATTCCCATGCCTCGAGTCTACTCGCGGACGTGAAAAGGGCGCATCCGGTTTCCCGAATGCGCCCTCTCCTTCAGCCGGAGTTCATGCCCGCCGGCGCGGGCTCGTCACTGATGGACCTGAGCTTACTGCGGGTTCGCGGTGTTCAGACCGCAGACCGTTCCGCAGCTCGTCAGCCCGTTGTCCGGGTTGGCCGAGTCGACGTCGCAGGTCATCAGGCTGCCCGCCAGACCGATCGGCGAAGCGAAGTCGGCCAGGTGGTTCAGGATGGGGACACCGGCGCTGCAGTCGGTGTCGCTCGCGCAGCCGGCCGCGACGCGGTACGCATGCGCGCAAGCGCCGGCGAACGTCGTGTCCGACAGACCGAGGCAGGCGGCCAGCGTGCCGGGGCCGCAGAGGCAGGGCTTCGGGTCATCGAAGGCGCTGCCCGTCTCGCCAAAGCTGGAATCCGCCGACTGAATCTGCGCCTGGCAGGCGGAGCCACGGAGGCAGTACGCGAGAGCTTCGCAGTTGGCGATGTCGGTCGGGTTGGTCAACCCCTCGCAGCCGAAGGCCGCCAGGGTGGTGGTGGCGCCACCGTTGAGGACGGTGCCGCTGCAGTACGAGACCGGCGGAGCCGAGTTGTTGAACTCGCACTGGTCGCAAGCCGCGCTCGCAACCGGGCCGCCCGCGCCAGCCGTGCCGCCCGTGCCCGCGCCAGCCGTGCCGCCCGTGCCCGCGCCAGCCGTGCCGCCCGTCGCAGCGCCAGCCGCGCCGCCCGTGCCCGCGCCAGCCGCGCCGCCCGTGCCGCCAGCCGTGCCGCCCGTCGCAGCGCCGGCCGCGCCGCCCGTGCCGCCAGCCGTGCCGCCCGTCGCGGCGCCAGCCGCGCCGCCGGCGCCCGTCGCGCCAACGCAGTTGATCTGCAGGGTGACCTGCGCGTTGCACTTGCCGTCGCTGATCGACAGCGTGATCGGCTGCAGACCAGCCGTGGTGCAGGTGTAGGTCGTCGAGGCCAGAGCCGGGCCCGCGAAGTTCGCAGCGGGAGCCCACCCGTAGGTCAGAGGATCCGAGTCCGGATCCGCGCCCGTCGCGCTGACGGCGGCCGTGGCGCCGACCGAGGTCTGGGCGGGAGCAACGACTGCGCTGGTGATGCTGGGGCAGCTGTTGGACGACGAGACCACCGTGGTGATGTCCACCGTGCCCGGGACCGTCTGCGGAACGCTGGTCCCACAGATCATGGCCAGCATGACGTCGGTGTTGGCGCCCGAGGTCACCGTGAAGGTGGTCGGCGCGGTGGAGCACGACACGCCCCCGGTCGTCATGGCAGTCAGCACCACCGTGTCCGTCTGCCCGGTGGCGGTCGGCGGCAGGGCGACGTCCAGCGAGATCGTCGCGTTCGGGTCAGAAACGTTGAAGTCGCCCTGGGTCAGCGATGAGCTGTCCGAGGTCTTCGTGATGGCGTAGTGGACCGAGTCGATGGTCTGGCCACCGGGCACCTGGAAGGCGATCTTCAGGTCGCCCTGATCGCCGCTGCTCCCCTTGGAGCAGTTGAGACCGATAGCGCCGCCGAGGAGCGCAACGGCCCCGAGCGTCGTCAGCTTCACAGAGTTTCGAATCATCAGAATGTCCTCCCCAAATTTCTTTCGATTGATTGGAATGGCGGACTCTCGAGACCAAGAGTCGTCATCGCCGTCCGTCCGTCGAGCAAACTTCGGGCCGCACCGAGGGGCGCGCGGCCGAGGATTCAAATCCTCGTGATTCAGGGCGTTTAACGGCGGCTGAAAACACGCCGCCAAAGTCACCTCTCCGACAATCGGAGATCTCCAACCGAGAATCGAATGAACCCCCGAGCCCGCCCCAATGCGCGGTGGGGAATAAAAGGTCAGGCAGACCAATCGGTTAGCTGGCTCACGAGTCGCCGCGGCAATTGGCCCAATCTTTGTTAGGGGCTTGCTCGGCATTCCTCGACCAGGCCGGTCGCGGGAAACCTCTGACACGAAAGAACACGAAAAAAGGACAGGGAGGCTCGATATGAGAACTTCACTCGCAGGCGCCGCGCTCCTGCTCGCGGGGGCCGGGGCAGCCGGGCTTGCTGCCGCCGGCACCGATACCAATGGGACCGGGTTGATCCTGAACGGTTCCGACACCCTCTTCGACGTCACGAACCAGGATGTTTTCTCGGCATGCGCGACCGCGTTCAGCGGCGACTGGGCCACCAGCCCGATCACCTACCAGGGCGGCGGCTCGCGCGTCGGCGCCGGTAACATGGATCAGGGCATCCAGGCCATCAGCCCGATGTCGAGCGCGCTGAACTCCGGCGAGTTTTGCTCGACGATCTCGACGGCGACGGTTTACTCCCCCGCGGTCCAGAACTCCCCGGGCCTGACCTCGGGGCTCCTGGTGGGTCTCGACGGCGTGGCGCTCGCGGCCAACCAGGTCATGAGCTGCTCCTCCAGCGCGGCAAACCAGGTCGGCGCCTCGGTGGCGATGCACATCCTCACGGGCGGCAACGGGGCCGACACCGGCGCCACCTACACCTTCGGTGATTCGACGGCCGCCATGTGGAAGAACCAGCCGTCGTTCGACGCGCTGGCCGTTCTCTACTACGGCCTCACGCACGACGGAAATTACAACTGCGCCAGCGACACCCGCAAGTCGCTGATCAAGAGCTGGAAGAACCTGTTCGCCAGCGACTGCGGCACCGGCGACACGACCTGCTCGGCCGGTCTCACGCACGCCTGGCGCCGCAGCGATCTTTCGGGCACGACGGACGCCTTCACCAGCATCATCAAGCCGCCGAACGGCACCCTGACCAACGGCAAGGGAGCCGTCGTTACGGTCGGTATCGGTTCGTTGCCGTCTCTCCTCAATCAGGTTCCTGTTCCGGCGGGCGCCGTCACCAAGTCGAATCCGTTCTGTAACTCGGCCGACGCCACCGTCGTTCCCGCCGTACAGTCACCGGGCGGCTCGGCCGACTTCTCGGACCTCGATCCGGTCCGGACGGTCTGCCCGAAGGGCGTGGACCAGGTTTGCGAGGGCTTCATGAACTTCGGGACCACCGGCGGCAACAACGGTGGTGACCTGGGCGTGGTGCTCCCGATCCTCATTCCCGACACGGCCAGCGTGCACCCCACCGACCGCTATCCTCAGACCACCTGCGGTGGCACCTGCGCGCCGTTCCCGGCCTTCAAGACCACCCAGGCGAGCAAGTACTCGACGTTCGTCTGCCCGAACGGCCTGCCGCCGGTGGCCGGCAACATCTGCTGGATGCCCTACACCGGTTCGGACTCCGCCCCCGACCCGCGGTGCACCGCCACGAACCTGGACAAGTGCCCGGACGTCCCCGGTGGCAAGCCCGACGGTCGCCGGTACAACCTGTACACCATGGTGGCTTCGAGCCAGGTCACCAGCGCCTATCGCACCGGCACGTACCAGTTCGGCGTCGACGCCACGGTGAGCCCGGCGCCCCGCATCCTGCAGGGCGGCTTCCACAAGATTCACTCGGTGGTTGCGGGCACCAACTACGCGGCCGGCGTCGGCTCCGAGACCGGGACGACCGGTATCTGCCAGGAGAACGACGACACCTCGCAGATCGGCTGCTTGGTCGACTCCGATCCGTGCAGCGTCGGCTACGCGGGCCGCGAATCGGCGCAGGGCTTCCCCGGCGTCAGCCCGACGGGTCCGACGGCTCAGCCGCTGAAGGGTCTGTCGATCAACGGCACCACGCCCTACACGCCGAGCTCGGTCGCCATCGCGGCGGTCGGCCATGCCGATCCGGATCTCGCCATCAAGAACCTGATGTCGGCGCCGGGGACGCTGCCGCTGTACCCGCTGTCTCGACGGCTCTACTTCGCCACCATCTACGGGTGGAGCAACCTCCAGGGTCACGAGCTGGAGCTGGCCCGCTGCTACGGAACCAGCGACACGATGAGCAGCGCGATGTCGAACAACGGATTCGTCCCGGCTCCGCCGGGCGTCCAGTGCATCGACTACCCGGAGACCAACTCCACCTCGACCCCGCCCGCGAACACTCAGGGGTCGGGCAACGCCGCGCTCGGCGGCTGCGGCGCCGCCGGCAACAGCGACGCGTGCGGCGGCCTCGTCGACACCCACGGCGTGGCCGTTCCCGAGGCGACCGAGACGTTCTGAGCTCGCTCGCCTGATCCATCGGGCCCTTCCGCCTTCGGGCGGAAGGGCCCTTTTTTTTGGGGCGGCCGCCTGCGGGCGAGTGCCGCTATCGGCAGGGGCAGCAGTAAACGACGGGGCCCGAGGCGAAGGTGAAGGCCTGGTGGCAGCCGCCGGTGAGGGCCGAAGAGCCGAGCGACAGAGGAGCCTTGCACGACAGCGCGAACTCGCCGAGCGCGCACGAGTCGTCGCACGTTCCCGAGCAATCGAGGCACCCCATCGGGTCGGAGGCCGGGTACGACGCCGAGCTGCCGGGCAGCGTGCAGGTCACGAAGGCCCGCGCCGGCACACACCCCACGACGCCACCGTCATCCAGCGCCGTGGGCCACTTGCATTGCGAGCCCCCGCCCGCGTCGACGACGGCGTCGGTCGCGCCCGAGGCATCCTTGACGACGGGGTGATCGGCCGCCCCCGGCCCCGCGTCGGAAGGTGGGCGCCTGTTGGAAGTGTTGTCGCACGCGGCCAGCGGCAACACACAGAACAACGCGAACCAACAGCGGGCGCCCCCCAAGTATCGACTCCCCATCAATCCCGATCGCGCGCGCTCTGACACGGTCTAGTGGCTCGTCGCGGTGCGCGCCGCCAGGCCAGGGGGCGGCGAGGTCGAGGCCGGCACCTTGCTGAGGCATTTCGCGATCCGCTCGTCGGTGACGTGCGTGTCGATGCCGGGGATGCGGACCTTCAGGTCCAACGCGGGCGTGAGCACCCGCGAGAAGTCCAGCCGACCGTCCGGCCGCGCACCGAACAGGACCCTCGAGACCCGCCCCTCCAGCGCGTCGACCGGAACCCCGGCTCCGCGTCCCTCGTCCCAGGCGCGAGAGTCACTGCTGAGCCCCCGATCGTCGCCGATCACGAACACCTCGTTCGGCTTGACCATGTATCCCGAGAAGGGACGTTCCAGCGGCTTGTGCACGGTCAGATAGGGCCGATCGTCCAGATACTCCAGGGTGAGACGCCCGCGAACCGTGAGCCGCCCGTCCACCTGGGTGTAGGGGCCCGCGTCGCAGGAGGGGACCTGCCAGTCGTTGATGAAAAGGAAGCCGTCCCGGAACGAGATCAGATCGCCGGGCAACCCGACCACCCGTTTGACCATCGTCCGGGGCTCATCGTGTCCGCCTGCGGCCTGCCCGGAAAACACCACCAGGTCGCCGCGCTTGGGCGGCTTTCTACCCAGGTAGCCCTTCGCCAAGGGAAGCCTCAGGCCGTAGGCCAGGCGGTTCACCACCAGCCGATCGCCGATCTCCAGCGTCGGCAACATGGATGGACCCACGACCCGGTACATCCCCACCAGCGAGCTACGCGACACGAAGACCAGGACGACGACCGCGGCCAGTCCGATGGCGAGGCGCCGAAGGTCGAACGCGCGCGGCTTCCAATCGAACGAACCGCTCCGCCAGCGATTCCCCCAGTGGCGCGCCGCCTCGGAAAACCCCAGAAAGAGCAGGATGCCGACGAACAGCGGATGCCGATCGGCCAGCCCGGCGATCAGGCCGGTGAGCCCGCCGCTCGCTCCGGCCAGGCGGGACGGAAGCGCGTAACGCAACGTCAGCAGCGACAGGACGGCCGGCAGTATGACGACGCTCATGACTGGCAGCACGCGTCGCACTGGCCATCGATCGATTCGCTCGGTCGTCATTGATTCGCTCCCAGCAGGTTGCATTGCGTGTAAAGCGGCTGCCGCTGCGTCGGATCGCGCTCCATCTGATCCAGGTACAGGAACACCGCCAGGGCGGCGTTGATGGCGCCGCGAGCGGCCCACTTCCGGCCGTCCACGTAATCCACCGGGGACGCACTGGTATCGACCTGCAGCTGGTGGGCCGGCGCCACGAACCCGCTCGGGCAGAACGGAATCACGGCGTTCGTGCCTGCCACCGGCGTCGACTGGAGCGCCTGCTGCGCGATCTGCAGCTCGGTCGGGTTGGCCGGCATCGCCACGCAGAGCGGGAAGTAGTTATCGGACGTCACACCCGTATGGACCTGCCCGAGTTGATCCATCACGGGGTTGGCGCCGTACCAGTCAGTTCCGGTGTTTGGATCCTTGACCCAGTACAGATTGTTTCCGCTCGAGTACAGACCGGCCGGGGTCTTGGTCGTCGTCCATCCGCCGAACATGTTGAGAACGCGAACGAATTGCGGGTTGCCGAGGTTGCAGAGCCGCAACCACATCTCGGCGTCACCGTTGACGTCCACCAAACCGGTGAACTGGCTCCAGCCCATCCGCCCGTTGGGGACGAGGCTGCTCATGGTGATCGAGGTCTGGTTGTCATCCGACTCGGCGAGCTCCTCGCACAGATCGAGGCCCAGCCGGAGCATGTCGGGGGTCCCGGTGAGCGCGACGTGACCTCGAACCTGTCCCAGCACGGGAGCCAGCGAGACCGTGTTCAAGACGTCCTGCGGCAGGTGCTTGTTGGTACCGCCCAGAGCCATCCAGGCCATGTACCGGGCCGAGAGGTCATCGACCCCGATTCCCAGGCTCGCCGCGGCGCTGCCGAACACCTCGGTCCGGTAGCTGCCGGGCGCTGAAATCGGGCCCAGGAACCCGTCGCGGAAGTCCGCGACGCGGGCGTCTCCGCCGGTGAGGTTGGTGATCTCGTCGGCCATCAGCCCCTTCGAATCCGCGTTGACGCCGTGACAGTTGAAGCAGACGGTGTTGAAGATCGCCGCGCCGGTCGACTGGGAGAACACGGGGGCGCTGGCTGCCGGCTGGGGTTGAACGACGCTCATCCACTGGGGACGGTCTGTGCCGGTGTAGCTGCCAAACGTCGGGACGCCGGAGAAGTTACAGCCCGGCGCGCTGGTGTCCCACAGCCCGAAGGG
>Ga0335083_10006938_pt1 | contig 14025 bp, 10 predicted proteins | sample Lox_Sample_42_FD_206716 | JGI IMG/M metagenome (GOLD analysis project Ga0335083, IMG submission 206716) | Soil microbial communities from Loxahatchee National Wildlife Refuge, Florida, United States - Lox_Sample_4.2 | ecosystem: Environmental > Terrestrial > Soil > Wetlands | place: USA...
AGCGCGGCACGTGCCTCACTGCCGATTGCGTGGTGCCGTCGTTCACCAATCCCAACAACCTGTCCATCGTCACCGGCGCGCCGCCCTCGGTGCACGGCATCTGCGGGAATTTCTTCTGGGACCCCGAGGTGGAGGCCGAGGTGATGATGAACGACGCGAAGTACCTGCGTGCCGGTACCATCCTCGCAGCGCTTGCCGACGCGGGCGCGAAGGTGGCCGTGGTCACCGCGAAGGACAAGCTGCGCGCCCTCCTGGGACATCGCCTGAAGGGGATCTGCTTCTCCTCGGAGAAGGCCGACCAGGCGACGATGGAAGGCAACGGCATCGCCGACGCGCTCGCGCTGACCGGCATGTCCGTGCCGTCGGTCTACAGCGCGACGCTGTCCGAGTTCGTGTTCGCCGCCGGCCTCGCCCTGCTCAGACGCGATCGACCTGACGTGATGTACCTGTCGACCACCGATTACGTCCAGCACAAGGCGGCGCCGGGCACGCCGGCCGCCAACGATTTCATCGCGATGCTCGACCGCTACCTGGGCGAGATGGACGCCCTCGGCGCCACGGTAGTGCTCACCGCGGACCACGGCATGAACGCCAAGACCGACGCGCTCGGCCGCCCGAGCATCGTGTTCCTCCAGGAGCGGCTCGACGCGTGGTTCGGCGCCGGCACCGCGCGCGTGATCCTGCCCATCACGGACCCCTACGTCGTCCATCACGGCGCGCTCGGCTCCTACGCGACGGTTTACGTCAACCAGCCGGGCCAGGTCGACGACGCGATGAAGCGCATCGCGGCGCTGCCCGGCATCGAGGCCGTGCACACGCGCGCACAGGGCTGCGCGCGCTTCGAGCTGCCGCCCGACCGCGTGGGCGACATCATCGTGGTATCGGAGCGGCTCAGCGTGATCGGCACGAGCCGCGACCGCCACGATTTGAGCGGCCTCGATGCGCCGCTGCGCTCGCATGGAGGATTGTCGGAGCAACGCGTGCCGCTCATCGCCAACCGCCCCGCCGGTGAGCTTCCGCTTCGCCGCTGGCGCAACTTCGATGCGTTCGACCTCGCGTTGAATCACCTGCAATGAACATGATGGCCGAACTCGCGAAAATGAGGATCGCGGGCGAGCGCATCGGCGGCGATCGCGTCATCGAGGTGCACAACCCGTACACGCGCGCCGTCGTCGGAACGGTGCCCAAAGCGACCGTGGAGGACGTCCGCCGCGCGTTCGCGATCGCCAAGGACTACCGCTCGAAGCTCACGCGTTTCCAGCGCTACGAGATCATGCACAAGGCAGCGGCGCTGATCCGCGGCCGCACCGATGAGATCTCCGACCTGATCACCGCGGAATCGGGCTTGAGCAAGAAGGACACGCTCTACGAAGTCGGACGCGCCTGCGACGTCTTCGTGTTCGCGGGCAACGCGGCGCTGCAGGACGACGGGCAAGTCTTCTCCTGCGACCTCACCCCGCATGGCAAGTCGCGCAAGGTCTATACGCTGCGCGAACCGCTCTTGGGCGCCATCTCGGCCATCACGCCGTTCAACCATCCGCTGAACCAGGTCGCGCACAAGGTTGCGCCGTCGATCGCGACCAATAATCGGATGGTGCTCAAACCCACCGAGAAGACGCCGCTCACCGCCATCTTGCTGGCCGATATCCTCTACGAGGCGGGCCTGCCGCCGCCCATGCTGTCGGTGGTGACCGGCGATCCCCGCGAGATCGCCGACGAGATGCTCACGAATCCCGACGTCGACCTCGTCACCTTCACCGGCGGCGTACCGGTCGGCAAGTACATCGCCGCCAAGGCCGTGTACAAGCGCCAGGTGCTGGAGCTCGGCGGCAACGATCCGATCATCGTCATGGAGGACGCCGACCTCGACGAGGCCGCGGCGCTGGCCGCCGCAGGCTCGTACAAGAACTCGGGCCAGCGCTGCACGGCGGTCAAGCGCATGCTCGTGCAAGAGAACGTCGCCGACGCATTCGTCGAGCGGCTGGTCGCCCGCACCAAGGCGTGGACGTACGGCGATCCGGCCGACCCGCGCATCGAGATGGGCACTGTGATCGACGAAGCGGCGGCGCGCAACTTCGAAGCCAAGGTCGACGACGCGGTGGCGGGCGGCGCCAAGCTCCTCGTCGGCAACGTACGCGACGGCGCGCTGTACTCGCCCACGGTCGTCGACCACGTGCGTCCCGACATGAACGTCGTGCGCACGGAGACGTTCGGGCCGGTGTCGCCCGTGATCCGGTTCAAGGACATCGACGACGCGATCCGCATCGCCAACGGCACGGCTTACGGACTCTCATCGGCGGTCTGCACCAACCGCCTCGATTACATCACGCGCTTCGTCTCCGAGCTCAACGTCGGCACCGTCAACGTCCGCGAGGTCCCCGGGTATCGCCTCGAGCTCACGCCCTTCGGCGGCATCAAGGACTCGGGCCTCGGCTACAAGGAAGGCGTGCAGGAGGCCATGAAGAGCTTCACCAACGTCAAGACCTATTCGCTGCCCTGGTGAGGGACGCCTCCGACGCGCGATGAACGATACCGCTCCCCGCGATCTCGCAGCCGAAGGCGACGTCAATCTGTCGCCGCTGCGCGCTGCGTGGGAGCGCGAGCACATCCGCGGCCGCACGCGCGCCCTGCTCGACCGCGACGCCGCCGTCTATCTCCACCAGTCGCTGTCGACACCGTGCTTCGATGCGCTGGTCGCCTGCGACGGCATCTGGCTCACCGACGCCGACGGGCGCCGGTTCATGGACTTCCACGGCAACAACGTGCACCAGGTGGGCTATCGCCATCCGCGCGTGATCGCCGCGGTCAAGGCGCAGCTCGACACTTTGCCCTTCTCGCCGCGGCGTTTCACCAACGAGGCGGCGGTGCTGCTGGCGGAGCGGCTCGCAACGCTCGCGCCCGACCCGCTCGGCAAGGTGCTGCTCGCGCCCGCCGGCACGCTCGCGATCGGCATGGCACTCAAGCTCGCGCGCGTGGCGACGGGCCGCCACAAGACGGTCTCGATGTGGGACTCGTTCCACGGGGCCTCCCTCGACGCGATCTCGATCGGCGGCGAGGCGGTGTTCCGCCGCGGGATGGGCCCGCTCCTTCCCGGGACTGAGCATGTGCCGCCGTGCGATCCGGCCGCCTGCCGGTTCGGCTGCGGCGGCACCTGCGACGCGCGCTGCGCCGAGTACGTCGACTACGTGCTCGGCAAGGAGGAGGACGTCGCCGCGGTCGTCGTCGAGACCGTGCGTTGCACCGACGTGCAGGTCCCCCCGCCCGATTACTACCGCGTGCTGCGTGCCGCCTGCGACCGTCACGGCGCGCTGCTGATCCTCGACGAGGTCCCGATCGGCATCGGACGCACGGGCACGATGTTCGCGTTCGAGCGCTACGGCATCGTCCCGGACATGGTCGCCGTCGGCAAGGGGCTGGGCGGGGCGGTGTTCCCGCTGGCAGCGCTCATCGCACGCCGCGACCTCGACGTCGCCGGCGACCGTGCGCTCGGCCACTACACGCACGAGAAGAGCTCGGTGGGATGCGCCGCGGCGCTCGCCACGCTCGACATCATCGCCGACGAAGGCCTTCTTGAACGCACTCGTGTGCTGGGCGCGCGCGCCCTGGATCGGCTGCGCGCCATGGCAGCGCGCCATCCCCTCGTCGGGGAGGTGCGCGGCGCGGGACTGCTGCTCGGCGTCGAGCTTCGTCGCCGCAACGCTGCGCCGGCCCGCCGCGAGGCGGAGCGCGTGATGTACGGATGCCTCGCGCGCGGGCTCGCGTTCAAGATCGGCCAGGGCAACGTGATCACGCTGTCGCCGCCGCTCGTCATCGCCGAGGCCGACCTCGAGCGCGCCTTCGCGATCCTCGAGGAGGCGATCGCCGAGGTTGAGTCGACCCCCGACGCCTGACGCCATGCAGACCCTGCTCAATCTGCTCGCCGGCGTCTCGCTTCTCGTCTGGGGCACGCACATCGTGCGCACGGGCATCCTGCGCCTGTACGGCGCCAGCCTGCGGCGCGTGCTGCGGCGGAGCGTGACCCAGCGCTTCACGGCGTTTGTCGCCGGCCTCGGCGTGACCGGCCTCATCCAGAGCAGCACGGCGACCGCCCTGATCGTCGCCGCCTTCGCAGGCCAGGGCCTCATCAGCACGGCGCCCGCGCTCGCCGTGATGCTGGGCGCCGACGTCGGCACGTCGCTCGTCACGATCATCCTGTCCTTCGACCTGTCCTGGCTCGCGCCGCTCCTGATCTTCGTGGGCGTGACGCTGTTTCTCGCCAAGCAGTCGACCAACATCGGACGATTCGGCCGCATCCTGATCGGACTCGGGCTCATCATCTTCGCGCTGCAGTGGATCTCGGTCGCCGCCCGGCCGTTCGTGCAGGCCGCCGGCGTGAAGGTCATCTTCGCCTCGCTCACGGGCGACGTGCTGCTCGACATGCTGGTGGCGGCGATGTTCACGATCCTGTGCTACTCGAGCCTCGCCGTCGTGCTGCTGATGGCCGCCCTCGCCTCGCTGTCGGTGATCTCGTTGCCGGTCGCCCTCGGGCTCGTGCTGGGCGCGAACCTCGGCAGCGGCATCCTCGGCATGCTGTCGACTTTGCGCTCCCCGCCCGAGGCGCGCCGCGTCACGCTCGGCAATTTCCTGTTCAAGCTCATCGGCTGCATCCTGGCCATCCCCCTGCTGACGCGTATCGAAGGCTGGGTGTCGGGCCTGGAGCTCGATCCGGCACGCGAGGTCGTGCTCTTCCATTTCTTCTTCAACGCGTCATTGGCGGTGCTCTTCATCTTCTGGACCGAGAGGATCGCGCGAGTCGCCGAGCGCCTCCTGCCGAACAAGCCGCTCGCCGACGACCCCGCGAAGCCGCGCAACCTCGACCCCTCGGCGCTCGACACCCCGCCCCTGGCCATCGCCAATGCCGCGCGCGAGGCGATGCGCATCGGCGACGTCATCGAGGACATGCTCAACGGCATGCTGCAGGTCTTGAAGAACAACGACCGCGCGCTCGCCGCGCAGCTTCGCAAGAAGGACGACGTGGTGGACGAGCTGTACACCGCGGTGAAGCTCTACCTCACACAGATCTCGCGCGAGGCGCTCGACGAGAAGGAAGGCCGGCGATGGGCCGACATCGTCTCCTTCACGATCAACCTGGAGCAGGTCGGCGACATCATCGAGCGCGTACTGACCGACATCGAGGACAAGAAGATCAGCAAGCAGAGGAGCTTTTCGGATGCCGGCATGGCCGAGATCTGCGACCTGCACGCACGGCTGGTCGCCAACCTGCGGCTCGGCATGAGCGTCTTCCTGCACGGCGACTTGAAGAGCGCGCAGGAGCTCCTCGCGCAGAAGGTGCTGTTCCGCGACCTCGAGCGCGCTTACGCCGATTCCCACCTCGGACGCCTCGCCGGCAACACGCTGGAGAGCATCGAGACGTCGTCGCTGCACCTCGACCTGATCTCCGATCTGAAGCGCATCAACTCGCACATCTGCTCGATCGCCTATCCCATCCTCGAGGAGGCGGGCGTGCTCGCTCGAACGCGCCTCAAGGAGCCGATTACGATCCCGATCGACGACGACGTCGATCTCGTGCCCGGCGAGATGCCCCGCGAGGCCGGCGGCGAGTGGCCCAAGCGAAAGCCGAAAACCGCATGAGTCTCTCCATTTCCGACATCTGCATCCTGTTCGGCCGCAAAGGCGGGCGCGCGTACGACGGCGAACCCGTGACGCAGCTCGAACACGCGCTCCAGGCCGCCGCCCGGGCCGAAGAGGCCAGTGCCCCGCCTGCGCTCGTCTCCGCCGCGCTGCTCCACGACCTCGGCCACCTGCTGAACGACCAGGGCGACACCCCGACGCTGCGCGGGGTGGACGACCTGCATCAATTGGCGGCACCGCCGTTCCTGCGCACCCTTTACGGCGACGACGTGCTCGCCCCGATCAAGCTTCACGTCGACGCCAAGCGCTATCTGTGCGCCACCCGCGTCGGCTACTTCGAGGCGCTCTCGGTCGACAGCAAGCGCAGCCTCGCGCTGCAGGGCGGGATCTTCGGCACGGAGGAGGCCGCCGCCTTCATCGCGCAACCGTATGCGCAGGACGCCGTGGCGATTCGATTGTGGGACGACCTCGCCAAGGTCGCGGGCGCCGCGACGCCGCCGCTTGCCCATTTCGTGCCGATCCTCGAAGCCGCGCGGCGCGCCACCTGAACGGGCCGCCGCTTGGAACTGACCCTCGGCGTCACCCTCGCCGTGCTCGGCGCGGGCCTCCTGCATGCCGGCTGGAACGCGCTCGTCAAGTCCGCGAGCGGCGGGGACGCGCTCCTCGACACCGCGACCATCGTCGCCGGCGGCACGGTCTGCTCCGCCGTCGCGCTCGTCTTCGTTCCGTTCCCCCTGGCCGCCGCGTGGCCGATGGCCGCGGCCTCGGTCGTGATCCATTTCGGGTACTACATCACGCTCGCGCAGGCGTATCGCACCGGAGACCTTTCCTTCGCCTATCCGCTCATGCGCGGCACCGCGCCGCTTCTCGTCGCGCTCCTCGGGGTCGTGTTCCTGGGCGAGCTGCCGTCGGCGCAGATGACGGTCGGCATCGTGCTCATCTGCGCCGGCATCGTCGCGATCGCCTTCGCGCAGCGCCATCGTCACCCGCGCGCGGCGATCTACTGGGCGCTCGCCAACGCCGCGATCATCGGCGTCTACACGCTGGTCGACGGCTCCGGCGCGCGGGCGTCCGGCAACGCGCTGTCGTACGTCATCTGGCTCACGTTCTGCGAGGGCCTGTTCTTCCTTGCCTGGATCCGCTGGCGGCGCGGCGCTGCGGCGCGGGCCTACATCGGCCGCCAGTGGCGGCGCGGCGTGCTCGGCGGCTTCTGCAGCGTGGCGGCGTACGGGATCGTGCTCTGGGCCATGACGCGGGCGCCGATCGCGGCGGTGTCCGCGTTGCGCGAGACCTCCGTGCTGTTCGCCGCGATCATCGGCACCGTGCTGCTCAAGGAAGGCTTCGGCGTCGCGCGCCTCGCAGGCGCTGCGAGCGTGGTGGCAGGTGTCGCGGCCCTGAAGCTCTGACCATGCGCGCGATCAACGCACGGGAGGGTTGGTGGCCTCCTTGTCGTATCCCATGACGCAGTCGTTGAAATCCGATGTGCCGCGGACGAAGCCCCGGCCCTCGCACAGCTTGGCCCACGATTCGAGCCGCTCTCGCTGGACGGTGGCCGGGCTGGTCGTGTCGCCGCTCCCCGCACACGCGCAAAGGGATGCCGCCAGGGCAAGCGCAACGCAGATCCTCTCCCCACGCATGTCGCCATTATGACGTCAACACCACCGCGCAGCGCACGCGTCGTCGTCATCGGCGGCGGCATCGCGGGCGCATCCACCGCATATCACCTCGCCAAGCTCCGGATCGGGGACGTCGTGCTCCTCGAGCAGGGCAAGCTCACCTGCGGCACGACGTGGCACGCCGCGGGGCTCGTCGGGCAGACGCGCGCCACGCGCAACGCCACGCGCATGAGCCGCTACGGCATCGAGCTGTATTCGACGCTCGAGGCGGAGACCGGCCTCGCCACCGGCTGGAAGCAGTGCGGCAGCCTCAACGTCTTCGGCACGCCCGAGCGCCTGAAGGCGAGCAAGCGCCAGATGGCGCGCGCGAGAAGCTTCGGCATCGAGTTCGAGTTCGTGTCGCCCGGCGAAGCGGCCAAGATCGCGCCGATCCTGCGCACCGACGACCTGGCCGGGGCCGTGTGGATTCCCGGCGACGGCAAGGCGAATCCAACCGACCTCACGCAGTCGCTCGCCCGTGGCGCCCGCATGCGCGGCGCGCGGATCTTCGAAGGCGTCAAGGTCGCGGCCGTGAAGGTCGTCAACGGCCATGTCGCGGGCATCGCATGGCAGAGCGACGAGGCCGCGGGCGAGATCGCCTGCGAGACGCTCGTCAACTGCGGCGGCCAGTGGGCGCGCGAGCTGGCGCGCCGCTCCGGCGTCAACGTGCCCCTCCACGCCGCCGAGCACTTCTACATCGTCACCGACAGGATCGAAGGCGTCACGCCCGACCTCCCGGTGATCCGCGACCCCGACGGGTTCATCTACTACAAGGAAGAAGTGGGCGGCCTCGTCATGGGCGGCTTCGAGCCGGTGGCGAAGCCGTGGAAAGTCTCGCCCATCCCCGACAAGTTCGAATTCCAGCTCCTGCCCGAGGATTGGGACCAGTTCGAGATCCTGATGCGAAATGCGATCCATCGCACCCCGTGCCTCGAGGCCGCGCAGATCAAGATGCTGTTGAACGGGCCCGAGAGCTTCACGCTCGACGGCAACTTCATCCTGGGCGAGGCGCCCGAGGTCGGCGGCTATTTCGTCTGCGCGGGCTTCAACTCCGCGGGGATCGCCAATTCCGGCGGGGCGGGCCGGCTCGTCGCGGAATGGATCGCGGGCGGCGAGGCGCCGATCGACCTGTGGGACGTCGACATCCGCCGCTTCGCGCCGCTTCACGGCAATCGCAGGCATCTTGCCGACCGCACGGTCGAATCCCTCGGCCTCCACTACGCCATGCGCTGGCCCCGCGAGGAGCTCGCCACCGTCCGCCCGCTGCGCCGCTCCCCGCTCTACGATCGCCTGCGGGCGAAAAACGCCGTGTTCGGCAGCAAGCTCAACTGGGAGCGGGCGAACTACTTCCTGCCGCCGGGTGCGCAACCTGCGCCGTACACGCTCGACACGCCGGCGTGGCTCCCTTGCGTGCTCGAGGAACAGCGCGCCTGCCGCGAGGACGTGGTCGTGCTCGACCAGACCTCGTTTGCGAAATTCGTGCTCAAGGGCCGCGACGCGCTCGGCGTGCTGCAACGGCTTTGCGCGAACGACATCGACGTTCCGGTCGGGCGCATGGTGTACACCGCCATGCTGAACGAGCGCGGCGGCTTCGAGAGCGATCTCACCATCACGCGGCTCGCGGCGGACGCCTTCTTCGTCCTCACGGGCTCGGCGCAGGCCACGCGCGACGCGTCGTGGATCGAGCGCCACGTCCGCGCCGACGAATTCGCAGCGCTGGTCGACGTGACGAGCGGGTATTCCGTCGTCTCGCTCATGGGGCCGAAGGCGGAAGCGCTGCTTCGAGCCCTGAGCCCCGACAACGTGTCCAAGGCCGCACTGCCGTTCTCCGCAACCGCCGAGATCGACGTCGGCTACGCGCGCGTCCGGGCGGCACGCATGAGCTACGTCGGCGGACCGGGCTACGAAATGGTCGTGCCTACCGACCAGTGCCTGACCCTGTATGACGCGCTGATCGACGCCGGGGCCGCGTTCGGCTTGAAGGATGCGGGCTATTACACGATCGACGCGCTGCGCATCGAGGCCGGCCGCCGCGCTTGGGGCGCCGAGCTGTCGCCGGACGAGACGCCGCTCGAAGCGGGACTCGGGTACGCGGTGAAGCTCGACAAGGCCGCGCCTTTCATCGGCCGCGAAGCGCTTTTGCGGCAACGCTCGGCGGGATTGCGCAAGCGCCTCGTGCTGCTCACGTTCGACGAACCGGCGGCCTTCCCGTGGGGCGGCGAGCCGATCCTGATGGACGGCCGCAACGTGGGCGAGATCACGTCCGCGGGCTACAGCCGCAAGCACGGCCGCGCGGTGGCGATGGGCTACGCGCGTGCGGCTCCCGACGGGCCGACGTTGACCGACGACGCGATACTGCGCGCGAGCTACGCCGTCGACATCGCCGGTGAGACGTTTGCGGTGACGCCGCACTTGAAGTTAGGCTGAACGGATGCCGAACCGTCTATCGAGTCCACCGCCCCGCCGCGGCCGCATACCGGCCAAGCCCGGGACCACCACGGTGCAGGTGCAAAGCCTCACCCGAGGCCTGTCGCTGCTCGAGGCGCTCGCCCGCGCCGAGGGTGGGCTCACCCTGACCGATGTCGCGCAGCGGGTACAGCTTGCGCCCTCCACGGCGCATCGCCTGCTCGCCACCCTCGAGAAGATGGGCTATGTCTACCAGGGCGGCGAGCTCGGCCGCTGGTACGTCGGGCTACAGGCCTTCACGGTCGGCACGAGCTTTCTCGCCAACCGTGACTTCGTGGCGCAGAGCCACCCTTACATGCGGCGGCTCATGGAACAGTCGGGCGAGACTGCGAACCTGGGCATCCTCGACGGGACGGACGCGGTGTTCATCGACCAGGTGCAGTGCCGCGAGATGATGCGCACGATCGTCAAGCTCGGCAGCCGGGTACCGCTGCACGCGTCGGGCGTGGGCAAGGCGATGTTCGCCGCGCTACCGGACGACGAGATCGAGGCGATCCTCAAGGTGAAGGGGTTGCCGCGCATCACCGCCAACACGATCACGTCGCCGGAGACGATGTGGTCGGCGATCCGCGTCATTCGCCAGCGGGGCTGGTCGTTCGACGACGAGGAGCACGCCCTGTCTACACGCTGCGTCGCCGCGCCGTTCTACAACGAGCATGCCGAGGTGCTCGGCGCGATCTCGATCGCCGGCCCGTCGTCCCGCCTCACCGACGAGCGCATCAAGCAACTCGGCCCGCTCGTGGCGCACATCGCCGAGGACCTCACCCACCGCCTCGGGGGGAAGTGGCCCCACGGCAGGTAGGGCGAGCCCTACACGATTTCCTGCAGTTTCTCTGACCAAAGTCAAGGCCGCGCGCACCTCGCGCCGCCCGCCGTCGCACGCCTGCCGTAGCATCCGATCACCGCCAGCGAAATGCCGGCGGCGTCGTTTTGGGAAAGCGAGCGTCCGACATGCCCGAGCTCGAAATTGTCGACCGGAAAGACTTCTCCGACGTCACCTACCTGCTCGAGGTGCGCCATCCCTTGATGGCGAAGGCCGCCAAGCCCGGCCAGTTCGTCATCATCATGGAGCACGAGCACGGCGAGCGCATCCCGCTCACCATTGCCGATTTCGATTCCGCCGCCGGCACGATCACGCTCGTCATTCAGGCCGTCGGCAAGACCACACGCGAGATGCAGCAGAACTGCCGGGTGGGCACGCGGCTGTTCGCGATGGTCGGCCCCATGGGCATCCCGAGCCACATCGGCGTCGCGAAGAAGGTCGTCTGCGTCGGCGGCGGCCTCGGCGTGGCACCCGTCTATCCGCAGGCGCGTGCCTACAAACAAGGCGGCGCCTACGTCATCGGCGTGCTCGGATTCCGCAACAAGGACCTGGTCTTCTGGGAGGACAAGTTCCGCGCGGTATGCGACGAGCTCATCGTCTGCACCGACGACGGGTCGGCCGGGATCAAGGGTCTCGTGACCGCCGGCATCGAGCAGGCGATCGCCGCGCACGCCGACATCGACGAAGTGATCGCCATCGGCCCTCCGGTCATGATGAAAGGCTGCGCCGATCTGACCCGCAAGCACAAGATCAAGACCATGGTGAGCCTCAACCCCGTCATGGTCGACGGCACCGGGATGTGCGGCGGCTGCCGGGTGAAGATCGGCGACCGCGTGAAGTTCGCGTGCGTGGACGGCCCCGACTTCGACGGCCACGAAGTCGACTTCGACGATCTCATGGCGAGGCTCGGGCGCTACAAGCCGTCCGAGCGCGAGGCGCTCACGCAGTATCAGGAGACCTGCCGCCTGCGCAGCCAGATCGACACGGCGGGAGGCGCATGATGGCCGCGGCGAAGAAGAAGACGATCCGCACCATTCCGCAGGAGCGGACGCCGATGCCCGAGCAGGACCCGAAGGCGCGCGCCCGCAACTTCGAAGAGGTGGCCAAGGGCTACACGGTCGAGATGGCGATCCGCGAGGCGGAGCGCTGCCTGCAGTGCGCGGACGAGCCTTGCGTGCGCGGATGCCCCGTGAGCATCGACATCCCCGCCTTCATCGCCAAGATCAGCGAGAAGCACTACCGCGGCGCGTACGACATCATCACCGACACCAATCTGCTGCCGGCGGTATGCGGGCGCGTCTGCCCGCAGGAAAGCCAGTGCGAAGGCGTGTGCACGGTCGGCGACACGCTGGAGCCGGTCGCCATCGGCCGCCTCGAGCGCTTCGTCGGCGACATGGCGCGCAGCGAAGGCTGGCGCAACGTGCCGTACATCGAGCCGCGCGGATTCCGCGTGGGCATCGTCGGCTCCGGTCCGGCCGGCATGGCGTGCGCGGCCGACATGGCGAAGGCCGGCTGCGAAGTCGTCGTATACGAGGCGTTCCACGAGCCAGGCGGCGTCCTCAAGTACGGCATCCCCGATTTCCGCCTGCCGAACCCGGTGGTGGACGTCGAGATCGAGAAATTGAAGGAGCTCGGCATCCGCTTCGAGTGCAACACGCTGGTCGGACGCCTGTTCACCGTCGAGCAGATGCTCACCGAAATGGGCTTCGACGCCGTGTTCATCGGCACCGGCGCGGGCTATCCGAGCTTCATGAACATCCCGGGCGAATCGCTCAACGGGGTGCTGTCCGCCAACGAACTTTTGACCCGCTGCAATCTCATGCGCGGGCGCGACTTTCCCAACTTCGACACGCCGGTGCAGCCGGGCCGGCACGTGACCGTCATCGGCGCGGGCAACACCGCGATGGATGCGCTCCGGGTGTCGAAGCGCCTCGGCGCCGAAGACGTCAGATGCATTTATCGACGCAGCCGCGCCGAGGCACCCGCACGCGTGGAAGAGGTGCATCACGCCATCGAGGAGGGCATCGACTTCCACTGGCTCACCACGCCGGTCGAGCTCCTGGGCGACGCCGAGAACAACGTGCGCGCGATGCGCTGCCAGAAGATGGAGCTCGGCGAGCCCGACGATTCCGGGCGTCGCAAGCCGGTGCCCGTGGCCGGAAGCGAGTTCGAGATCGAGACCGACATGGTCATCTACGCGATCGGCACCAACGCCAACCCGATCCTCGGGCAGACCAGCAGGCTCAAGCTCAACAAGTGGGGCTACATCGAGACCGACGACAATCTCGCTACCTCCCTTCTGGGCGTCTGGGCCGGCGGCGACATCGTCACGGGCGCAGCCACGGTGATCCAGGCGATGGGTGCGGGCAGGCGCGCCGCGCGCGCGATGAAGGCCTATCTCGGCCTGCGCGACACCGACGTGATCTACGGGGAGCAGCTTCCCTCTTCCGAGCGCACCTTCGGCCTCCACCCGGCCGAGCACGGCTACGCACGCGTGCGCCTCGCATGAATCTGCACAAGGCATAGACCATGAGCGAAACCCTCGTCCGCGAGCCGCAGGCGGCCTCCGCCAAGGAAACGAAGACGATTTCCGAGCACATCGTCGAGGTGATCAGCGACTCCGGCGAAGGCGCGCAGCGCTGCGGCCAGTCGCTAGGCGCGATCGCCGCGAAGATGGGCAACGGCATCTGGACCACCGAGATCATCCCGGCCGAGATCCAGCCGCCCGCGCGCAGCGTGGCCGGCGCGTCGGGCATCCGCATCCGCATGGGCTCGAAGAAGGTGACCAACGGCGGCGACGAGACCGACCTCGCCGTGGCGTTCAACGAGCAGGTCCTCCTCGGACGCGTGCGCGCGGGCGAGTTGAAGCCCGGCGCGATCATCCTGCTCGAGGACATGTGGCGCGAGCACCGCGACCCCAAGGTCGTCGAGTCGTACCTGTCCACGCTCGCCGCGCTCAAGGAATCCGGCTACGACGTGCTCGAGCTGCCGCTCGAGCGCGAGTGCCGCAAGCTGGTCGCCGACCCGCGCAAGGGCAAGAACATGTTCGTGCTCGGGATCCTGTGCAGCATCTACACGCTCGACTTGGACCTCGCGCGCGAGCAAGTCGCGCTTACCTTCGGCAAGAAGGAGCGCAAGGTCGTCGAGGTCAACCAGGGCCTGCTGCTGGCGGGCTACGCGTGGGCCGAGAAGAACCTGCCGTTCAAGTTCCGCATCCCGGCGGTCGGGGTCAGCGAGCCGCAGATCGTCTGCAACGGCAACACCGCGCTCGCCCTCGGCGTGCTCGCTTCCGGCATGGACATCTGTGCGATGTACCCCATCACGCCGGCGACATCCGCGTCGCATTACCTCTCCGAGTGCTTCGAGCGCGTGGGCGGCCTCGTGCATCAGGCCGAGGACGAGATCGCCGCGTGCGCGTTCGCGATCGGCGCCTCCTACGCCGGCAAGTGC
>Ga0335083_10006942_pt1 | contig 14022 bp, 10 predicted proteins | sample Lox_Sample_42_FD_206716 | JGI IMG/M metagenome (GOLD analysis project Ga0335083, IMG submission 206716) | Soil microbial communities from Loxahatchee National Wildlife Refuge, Florida, United States - Lox_Sample_4.2 | ecosystem: Environmental > Terrestrial > Soil > Wetlands | place: USA...
TCTTCACCAGCTTCTCGTAGGCGGCCAGCGCAGCGCCGCCTTCCGGAGCGGCGAAGATACCTTCGTTCGATGCCAGCTTCTTCAATCCGGCCATCAGTTCGTCGTCGGTCACTGTAATCGCGGTTCCCGCGCTCTTGCGCATGATGTCGAGCAGAATGAAGTCCGCATATGCCTTGGGGACTCGCAGACCGGCAGCAATGGTGTGGGCGTTCGGCCACATCTCGGCAGTGTTCGTGTGCTCTTCGAAGGCCTTCACGATCGGCGCGCAGCCAGCGGTCTGTACGCAAATCATCTTGGGACGCTGTCCCGGCGCAATCCAGCCGATTGCTTCCATCTCCTCGAACGCCTTCCACATCCCGATCAGGCCGACTCCGCCACCTGTGGGATAGAGAATGGCGGCGGGCAACTTCCAGCCAAGCTGTTCGGCTACCTCGTAACCCATGGTTTTCTTGCCTTCCACGCGAAACGGTTCTTTCATGGTCGAGACGTCGAACCAGCCCTCTTTGTCCTTGCGCTCGGCTACCATGCGGCCGCAATCGCTAATCAATCCGTCGACCAGCGTCAGGTTAGCCCCCGAGGCTTCGACTTCAAGGCGATTGGCAAGAAGGACGTCCTTAGGCATGAAGATGTAGGTTTCCATTCCGCCCGCCGCGCCGTAGGCAGCCAATGCGCCGCCGGCGTTTCCGGCCGATGGCGCCGCCAGCTTCTTCAGCCCGTAATGGCGCGCCATGCTCACGGCCGTGCTCATGCCACGCGCCTTGAACGACCCTGTTGGATTGAGGCCTTCGTCTTTAATCCACAAATTCGGATAGGCATGGCTGCGCAGCAGCGGCGTCATCCCCTCGCCGAGCGTTACAGGCTCGACATCGGGCAAGACGGCCGAGTAGCGCCACATGCTCTTCGGCCCGGCAGACACCGCGTCGCGTGAATGTTTATTTTCGCGAATGGCCTCCAGGTCATACCGCGCATAGAGCGGGCCACCATCTTTGGGACATATGTTCCATGGCTGATCAGCAGAAAGCTTTTCGCCGCATTTGCTGCATTCGAGAAAAGTAATTTTAGGCATGGGTATTCAGTACTTGGCACTTGGCACTTGGCACTTGGCAAAACGCCGAAGCGCAATACTGCGTCAAATGCTGATTGCCAAATGCTAACGGCTTCTTTTGACCTTTTTCTTCGTCGCGCGTTCGCCGTTCTTCGACCAGGCGCCGAGTCGATACTCCTGTACGTAATCGGTCGACTTATCGGAAATACGCACCTTCAACTGGCCGCTGCTGTCGCAGGTGTACTCTTCCTCGACCAGCGGCCCTTCGCCAGGCGCAAACCGCTTTTCCGGATGTACCGGCAGAGTTTCCAATTCGCGCAACTGAGGGTCGAACGGGACGCGAACCTCGTCCCAGTTGCTGATCTCACCTTGCGGCTGATTGGCCGCGTCCACATGCGAGCACTCCAGGTAACGGAAGTGGCCGATGTTGTGCACAGGCCGATAGGTGCGCACGATCCGGAGCGGTTCCTGCCCCTTCACCGGAAGCTTGCTTCCGCGGGGAAACATCACGTCAAACACCACGTTGTGCCCGCTGTCGGCTTCGCGCCACACGCCGAAGTTCTGCGCGAACTGTTCGCGCAAGATTGCGCCTTCGTGCTCCACAGCGCGAATCGCCAGACCGATCGCAGTCGCCGAACGCATATACGCCGAACGCTTCACCTTTCGTCCGAACGCTTCGCGCAGAACCCGGGCCACCAGCGGCAATTCGGAGCCGCCGCCCGTGAGATACAGGGTGTCGATGGAGTTGTCAGGGCACGTCGCGACTAAAGCTTCGACTACCGTCCGCGAGTCATCAATCAAGGGGCGGCAGCGTTCGTAGAATTCGTCGACGGGAATGGAGACTTCTGCCCAGGTCTCGCGTACTCGTCCCAGATCGACAGTTACGCGCCGGCTGTTCGGATTCAGCGCCTCTTTCTTCTCGCGACACTCTTCGAGCAAAGCGAAGCGCTCACCATCGCTCAGCGCTTCCTGCTCTGTACTGGAAACGCCGAACGTATCCAGCGCCAGTTCGGCGAGTGCCTCGTCGAAGTCGTCGCCGCCAAAATCGCTAATGCCGTCGGCCGCAATCACGTTGTACTCGGTGTCACCCAGCGCCACCAGGGATGCGTCGAACGTCCCGCCACCCAGGTCGTACACCAGCAGGCTGGCATTTTCCCGGGCCTTGCGACTGGAGCTGCTGCCATGGGCGAATTCAATCGCCGCGGCCGAAGGCTCATTTGACAAACCAAGCACCTCGAAGCCTGCAGCCCGCGCGGCCTCTTCGGTAAGGAATCGCTGATTGCTATTGGCATTGGCAGGTACGCCGAGCATAGCCTGAAACTTAGTGTTCTCGTCGGCTTTGAGCGTAGAACGCTCAACCAGTTCGCGACGGAGCGCGCTCAGCATCTCCGTAACGACAGCGAAGAGGTTCAGATGCTGGCCTTCGACTTCGAACGTGCTATGAGGGCCCGCTGTCTTCAGGCCGCGTTTCAGCGAGCGCAGTAGCGTCCAGCCTGGCTTTCCATGCAGCGCCAGAGCTTCCCAGCCATAGACGCGGCGATCTCCCGATACCGCTACGACCGACGGGAACCAGTCGCGCGCCTGCCCGTCGGGTGTCTCAAAGTTCACCAGCGGATAGTTGCCGCGATCAGCGGCGGCGACGACGATACGCGTCGTTCCGAAATCGGTCCCGAGCCTCACAATGCCTTCATTTTACCTGCTGATATCAGAAAGCTCACCGCCTGCGATGAGTGCAGAGCTTCCTTGTAGAACGATTCCAGTCCGTTGAACATAATCTGAATGCCGATACAGAGCACGATGAAAGCCGATAAACGAATGAGGATGCTGGTTCCTGTGCTGCCCAGAAACGTTTCCAGCTTGTCGGCATAGGCGTAGCTGAGATAGATCGACAGGCCAATTAGCACGCTACCAATCACCGCCGCCAGCGCAGTCAGGATTAACTGCAGATGGGTTTCCGAGTGGCCGTTACTGCCCAGCGTGATGGCCACGGCGATTGAGCCGGGCCCCACCGTAAGCGGCAGGGTCAGGGGATAAAAGGCCTTGGAGAGGATCTCGGAGGTTGGCTGCGGAGCATCGCTACTCCGTTCGGTAACGTCGCTGTGCCGGTTCAGGATGTGCCAGCCTGAAACCGTCACCACCAAGCCGCCACCAAATTGCACGGCAGCGATGCTGATCCCAAAGAACTCCAGGATGTATGAGCCGACGAAGATCGAGGCAACCAGCAGGACGATTCCGTTGATCGCGATGCGCATCGCCATGGTGCGACGAATGCCCTCGCTGTAGCCGAACGTCATGCTGGCGAAAATGGGAGCCATACCCACCGGGTTGACGATAGGAAACAGCGCGGCGAACACCAGCAACACGTTGCGGACGAAAGCTTCCATGTGTCGAACAGGATATCCGATTGGGGGCTCGAAACCGGTTGGCCAGTATCTAGCGGTTGGCTTTGAGTAGTTGCTCGGCGTGTTTCAGCGAGGTTTCGGTGAGTTTGGCGCCGCTCATCATGCGCGCCAACTCTTCCGTGCGCTCGCGAGCATCCAGCGGCCGTACCGAGGTCTTGGTACGTCCGGCTACTTCGTGCTTCTCGATGAAGAAGTGCTGATCGGCAAAGGATGCAATCTGCGGCAGGTGCGTCACACACAACACTTGAGCGCTGCGCGAGAGTTGTTTCAGCTTCTTGCCAACCGCCTCCGCAGCACGGCCGCCAATGCCGCTGTCGATTTCGTCGAACACTAGTGTGCGATGCGCGGCCGGCTTTGCGCCACCGTTGCGACGCGAGTGTCCTGCCGGACCCGCCTCAATGCTGGTCTTCAGCGCGAGCATGACGCGTGAGAGCTCACCGCCCGACGCAATGTCCTCGACCGGGCCCAACGGCTCGCCGGGATTGGCTGAAATGAGGTACTGCACCTGGTCGAATCCGCGTGGCGTCCAGTTCGCCTCGTCGTCTGAGCCGCTGGTTTCGACCTTGAAACGTGCCTTCATCGCGAGTTCGTTGATCTCGCTCTCGACCTGCTTCTCCAAATGTCGTGCAGCATCGTAGCGCCGGCGCGAAATGGCCCGCGCCGCTTCGAGATACTCTTCAGCAGCCTTCGCCAACTCCGCCCTGAGGCCACGCAGCACCACGTCCTTGTTCTCCATCTCGTTGAGCTTGCGTTCCAGGTCGGCGCCCAGTGCGATGACTTCCTCAAGCGAAGGGCTGTACTTACGCTTCAGCCGATCGAGCAACGCCAGCCGGTCCTCCACCTCGGCTAACCGCCCAGGCGAAGAATCGATTCCCTCGGCGTATTGCCGCAGCGTCTGTCCAATGTCCTCTACGGTGATGCGCGCCGAATCGAGCTGAGTTAACGATTGGCGAAACTGTTCATCGAAGCGCGACAGCTCTTCCAACTGCCGGACAGCCGCTCGGATCAGCGCTGCGGCCGAAGCGTTGCTCTCGTACAACGAATCATAGGCCGACATCGCGGCACTGTAGATGCGTTCAGCATTGGCCAGCAGGCGCTTCTCGGCGGCGAGCTTTTCATCTTCGCCCGGCTCGAGACGCGCCGCGGCAATCTCCTTCTTCTGAAAGCTCCAGAGATCGAGCAGCCGCAGCCGGTCTTGCTCGTCGCGCTCCAGGTCGGCGATGCGCTGCCCAATCTCGCGCCATCGTTCGTAAGCTGCGGCGGTCTTCTGCGCATCCACTCCGGCGAAAGTGTCGAGCAATGCCAGGCGTGAAGCCTCATCGAACGCCAGCACTGCCTCGTTCTGGGCATGAATGACGGCCAGGTGCGGAGCAAGCTGCTTCAGCACGGCAACCGTGGCGGGCTGGTTGTTGACGAAGACGCGTCCTTTGCCGCTGCTGGCGGTCTCGCGGCGCAGGATCAATTGCGGCTCCGCAGATGCATCGAGACCGTTGGCAGCAAGCACCGCGTCCAGCGCCTTGGAATCATCGTCAAAGACGGCGGAGACCACCGCTTTCTCTGCTCCATGGCGTACTGCCTCAGCCGAGGCCTTATCGCCCAGCAGCAGGGCCAGCGCATCAATGAGGATGGACTTCCCGGCGCCGGTTTCGCCGGTCAACAGGTTCAGCCCGGCAGTGAACTGTACCGCGACGCTTTCGATGACCGCGTAGTTTTCAACTCGCAGTTCCAGCAGCACGTGATTTTCCGCCTACGAGAGTACGCCGAGTTTAGCAGGAAAGGCAGTGCCTTGGCGGGCTCGAAATCGCCTCTCAGGGCCAAAGCCCTCTGATAATTGGGATCGATTTGGGCACAGTCGAAGCCGTGCCCCTTCAAAGCGCTCGCCAGCTATTTGGCCGCAAAGATCAGGAAGTAATCCACGTGATCTTCTGTGACCAGGCTATCTTTCTCGTCCTTCAGCGCGAAGCCAGCATCGCTCATTTCCTTCACGACCACGTTTTTGTCTACGCCGTGATCCGTGCCGTTGCCGTTGCGGTCGATAATGCCGATGCGGGCGTCGGGCCGCAGCGCCGGCTGCAGGTTGCGCATCAGGGCCACCGGGTTCGCCACCTCGTGATAGGTCTTCAGAAGCAGAACGGCATCGATGCTGTTGGGGGGCAGTTGCGGGTTATCCGGCCTGCTGAGGATGGTCTTCACATTGTGCATGTTGTCTTTGGCGATCCGCTCGTCGATGTACCTGACCGCCTCAGGATTGATATCCACGGCGTATACCGTTCCATTGTCCGTGACTTGTTTTGCCGCACGCACGGTGAACCATCCTGAACCGGCGCCGATGTCGGCCACGGTTTTTCCGGGAGTAATCGCCAGCGCATCCATGACTTGGTCGATGTGCAGGCGCTGGTCTCGCCCTTGGGTTTCGAAGATGGATAGGTCACCGGTGTAAGGCGTGCTGGTCTTGCGCTGGTGGGAAGCGGTCTGGGCGATCATTGCGCCCAGGGTGAACAGCACGAGGGCGCCAAAGATTAGCCGACTGGATGCGCGAGACATGACCCTACCAAACTTCAGAATGTAAGCCATTATCCTACAATGTCTTAGATTTGCGACAGTCTGTACCGGAAAAGCTTCGGCACTGCGACGAAAACGAGCCGACGCTGGCTGAAAGATTCGAGTTCATCCGCTAATCTACGTTGAGAACCTGCGTTTGCAATATAGTTTCGGGCTGAACCCGGAGGTGTTGCCATCGACATGATGAGTGCCAGTCAGAATCCATCGTCTAAGCCCGGTCCTGTTGTTGTCGCGGCTGGCCGGAGAGTGGATGCTCCCGACGCCTCCACGCCGCGATTCCCCCCGCAAAATGCTCCGGTTGTTCGCGGCAGGGTCAAGGAATACATGTTGCAGCACAGGCCGTCGGCGGTCGTGTGCTCGGCGGCATGCGGAGCCGACCTAATCCTGCTGCAGGCTGCCCAGCAGAACGACGTACGGCGCTACATACTGTTGCCATCGGCTCCTGAAAAATTTCGGGAAACGTCAGTCTCTGATCGACCAGGCGACTGGGGCGTGATTTACGACCAAATTCTCAGGACATCCAGCGTCGAAGTGCACGAAGTGCCTGACGGTCAGGAAGGCTACCTGGAGGTCAACCGCAGACTGCTGGACAAAGCGCAGGCGCTAGCGGCTGAACTCGGAGCGTCGGTTGCGGCCTTGGTGATTTGGAATCAGCAGTCCCGTGGGGATGACGACGTGACCGCCCAGTTCAAGGATGAGGCCGAGCAGCGAGGAGTTACGGTGGCGGAGATTCCCACTTTTTAGCGGAGTTCCTGAAGTGGGCCCGAATAGCGATCGATTCTTCACCAGGACTACCGCAAGAGGCCGAATTTGCGATACTCTGACACTCTCACCAGTTCTGCTCAATTCCGTTAGCAGCATTCCGGGTGAAGGCTGTCTGTGGTTGGGGATCCTATGAATTTGCGCAAAGCAGTGTTCGCGGTAGCAGGTAGTTTGGCCTTGTTCTTATCGGGATGCGGCAAGGGTTCCGTTCCGGTTAACGTCCTTCCGCTGGTGGTTGCGAACACGTCACTACCGGTCGCAGTGCTTACCAAAACCTACAGCGCAACTCTGACCGCGAACGGTGGAGTGGGACCCTACACTTGGGCCATCGTCGGTGGCACCCTGCCCAGCGGCATAAGCATGAATTCCAGCGGGGTGTTCAGCGGCATGGGAACTACCACGGGTGACTCGAAGATCACAGTGCAGGTCACGGATTCTCAAAAACCGGTGGCGGCGGTGGCGACCCAGAGTTTGACTCTCACGGTCAATAATCCCCTGGTTCTGAAGACGACGAGCCTCAAGATAGCCGCCATCAACGTGCCCTATCAGGTCTCTCTGCAGGCCACAGGCGGCGCCCCACCCTATATTTGGAAGCTGCTTTCGGGTACGCTACCCGCCGGCCTTAATTTCAGCGCGCAATACGGCGTTATTTATGGCACTCCTACAGTGCAGGGTAGTTTCCCGCTCACCATACAGGTTACAGATTCAGAGAACCCGGCTGTAACGCTGCAACAGGACCTGACGCTCACGGTAGGCGGCTCGGTGGCGCGCCTGGCGGGCAATTACACGTTCCTGTTCCGCGGATTCCAGAATGGTAAGCAGGTACTACAGGCGGGTAGCTTCATCGCCGACGGCACCGGCAACATCAGTAGCGGGGTAACCGATATTGCGGATACTGACAGCGTCCATACGAATGTTGCGGTGACGGGAACTTACACGGTTGACGATACCGGCCACGGCACCATGACGCTCATGTTCGGCCCGGGAGGTTCCGTTGGCAGCGGAACCTACCAGCTCGTGAATTCCCTTGCCGGCTACTGGTCTTTCCTGGAAAACGGCGATGGGCAAAGCACGCAGTACGGCTCCGGCATCATCCAGTCTCAGAATCCGATTCCAACCGATTTCTCGAATTCAAAGGACAACTGGGTGTTTGGCGGTTACGGTGCGGATTCATCCGACAACCGTTACGCGGCCGCAGGCTCATTCAACTTGCAAACGGCAACTGGATCGCAGGGGGGCACGATCGGCAGCGGTGTGATGGATTCCAATGATCACGGCACCGTCACCAATAACACCACGTTCTTCGGCAATATTAGCCTGCCGGATGCGACCACGGGGCGAGGTACGGTGAATTTCGGTTCGGCGAATTTTGCCTGGTACTACATCGATGACAATGACTTCATGGCCATAGGAACCGACACGGTTTCCACTGCTACGCCGCTGATCCTGTACAACATGACCAAGCAGACAACGTTCATTCACGTCGACAACACGATCTTGAATGGCAACGGAATAACCGAGCTTACCGCGGATGCGGGCGGTGCTTCCGAAACTTCGTTGGGCTTGTTCTCGCTTGATACGAAAGGGAACTTCTGGGCGACCTTCGACGATAATACCGGCGGAACGCTGACGCAAAGCACGCCCACGGGAACCTACACCGTGACCAGCACGGGACGCACCACCTTCACAGGCCTCCCCGATTCACCGATCTTTTACATCGCCAACACCGATCAAGGCTACTACCTGGGAACGGACGCCAACGTTACCTATGGCGTGATGGAACAGCAGCGGCCACCGTCGCAAGCTAACTCCTCATTTGTAAACACGAATGTGGGCGGCACGATCATCGGTCCGGGCGTACCGGCACAGACCGTCGAAGTGGATATCTTCAAGGCTGACGGCATGGGCAACATGACCGGAACCTACGACACCAGCGGTCCTAACGGACCCATGATGGGCCTGACGATCACTGCGACTTACAACGTCGAGAGCTCTAGCTGTACAAACACAGGGAGTACCTTCAACACCTGCGGGCGCTTCCCGCTGATCGACTCCAACAACAATCAGGTCGGCATTGGATATATCGTTGCGTCGCTGTCGCCGCAGCGGGTCGTAATTATGACGACGAGTCCGCAACCGGTAATCAACGCATTGCAGCAATAGAACGCATCGACCGTAGAGGCCGAGTCCTGGTTCGCGACTCGGCCATCTTGTCTGACAGCCCAGCAAGCAACAACTGCATTTTCACCGTTGGGTAGTCCGGGTAGATCTGGTCTTCAGGCGAGCGTGAGAACCTGCCGTCGCTACGCGACTCAGGAGATTTTCCCACTCCCCACCCAGGACTCCGCTGCGCTTCGTTCTGGGCTGTCATATTCGTCGCCCCTGCGGGGCTTGGACTCGTCGGTTATTTCATCGGCGTTCGCGAAATCGAGTTCTCACGCAGGACTTCAGGCGAGCGTCCCGGCGGCCGTCGAAATAGCTAAGACTCGCGCAGGACGCCGACCTGAAGAACGGCTCTACCAGGTCCAGCCCAAACCCAACGAATACCCTTAGCTGGGCCCCACCTTCAGCGGCACGTCGAGGGTGCCCATCTTGCCTGAGAGGCGATCGACCAGTCCCAAGCGAAGCTGGTAATTGCCCGGTTTTAGCGGAAGCTGATGCTGCAAGCGCAGGCCGGTGCGCAGCAGCACCTGCAAATCAGCCGGCTGCAGAATCTGCTGAAATGTACCCGCCACACTGCCCTGCGGCTTGCCTTGCTCGTCCCAGGCTGCCGCCACAAACATCAGGCTAGGCTGACGGCGCTGATCGGACGACATCAGAAACTGCAGATCGTGAACATCAACCAGGAAGTCGATCTGTGTCGCTTTGCCGGGTGTATCGGGAGGGAGTACACGTGCCTGCATTACCAGGCTCGTAGAAGGCGGTACCCCGGGCTGCATAGCCAGCGAGAACGTGTGATCAATATCAGGCGAGCCGAAGGGGTCGGCCACAGCGTAGTAGCCGGGACGGCAGCGCACTTTCAGGTTGGGCTGCGACGCTTTCACTATGACCTTGCGGAACTTGCCATTCCAGTCCTGGTTCTCAGGGCGATAGGCCAACGTGTAATAGCTCGAAGCCGTCTGCACGATGTCCTGAATCTGCGCGGGAATATCGTTGTTGTTGAAGTAGGCATGCCCGCCTGTGAGTTGAGCCACGTTTTGCATGGTCTCGTGCACCTGCGAGAGCTCCTCGCCTTGCCCGGAGCGGTCGCTATAATCACCGCCACGCGGCCCGAAAACGTCCTTGCTGTTCGCCGCTCCATCAGCCCCCAACCAGGGCAGCCCGCGGACATCGATCGGATACACCGCAATCTGTGTCGCCGCCAGCAGCGCGGCCGTCTTCTGCATTTGCGGAGCCGTGTCGGTGGGGTCAAACGGAATGCCACCAGAGATCCAGATTAAGTTTTTGCGGCCCGGAAACACCGCCAGGCTGCGCGCCAACTGGTCGAGCGCTGCCATGGTGATCGCGGTGCGCGATTCGACTTTCTCCTCATACTCGGTCCACAGAAATCTGGAGAGCTTTCCATACATGGGACTCTCGACAATTTTCAGCGACCGTGCAATCGCCAAGTCATCGCTCACGTCGCGCGCCTTGCGCATGGCGGGATTGGGGGTTGACGAGAGCTGGCTTGCTGCCGCGACGAGGGCTTGGTTGTCGTCGGTGAAGCCGTGGATGAGGTGGAGTTCCCCGTCGAGGGTAAACAGCGCGACGCGCGTGTTGTTGGGAAGCTTGCTCAAATACGAGAGCAGTTGCCGCCGGGCTGACACCAGAGTCGTGCGGTCGGAGTTGAGCGAATCGAACAGGATGATGTTGACGGCTCCCGGCTCGGTGCTGCTCACGTAGTTAGTGTAGGTATCGGGCGGGAGATTTATCGGCGCCACCGGCTTTGTGGAGGGCGCATCGGGCCGATGTTCCTCAAAGCCTTTCACGTGCTGAGGCGTGCCGTTTTCCAGAATGGTGAAGTCATGCGCCGTCAGCCCGTGAATCGGATTTCCGGCGTTGTCGGTAACAATGACGTCCAGAATGACATTGCGCGAGGTCGTCGAAAATGTGCCGAGCGATTTTTTCGAAGCTGGTTTAGCCGTCTGCCCGTATGCGGCTGCGGCGAGAGTGAGGATCGGACAGAGCGCAAGCTGGGCCCAGCGCATAGGACGAAGCACCTCGGACATCATAACCCGTACCGATGACAGGAGTAGCGGGATGACTGCGCCATTTGTTAGATCTTTGTCCTATGGTCTCGCACTCAGGACGACAGGCCGTGGAAATGAGAGCTGAATGCGAAAGAAGCCAGCCTTAATCGTCGCCCGAAACTGTCGCGCCGGAGGGCTCGGGGCCGGTGAGAATGGCGGCCGGTATTTCCTGATCTTTGTATTGCAACTGATAGAGCTTCCAATAGATACCGCGATGGGCCAGCAGTTCCTGGTGCGAGCCGATTTCGCGGACTCGCCCCTTGTGCATGACCACGATCTTGTCGGCGCGCTGAATCGTACTCAGGCGGTGTGCGATCACAATTGAGGTGCGTCCTTCGACCATGCGGGTCAGCGCCTCGCGTACCCGGAACTCGGTCTCGGTGTCGACGCTGGAGGTGGCTTCGTCAAGGATCAAAATCTTCGGGTCGTGCGCCAAGGCACGAGCGAAAGAGATCAACTGCTTCTGCCCGGTAGACAGCGTGCTGCCGCGTTCCCGCACCTCTTCGGCAAAGCCCGCGGGAAGAGAGCGAATAAAGTCAGCCACGTTGACCTGCTCGGCGGCTTCCTGGATGGCTTCGTCTTCGATCCAGCGCGAGCCAAGGCGGATGTTGTCGGCCAGTGTGCCCGAGAACAGGAACGGATCCTGCAACACCACGCCAAAGCGGCGGCGCAGGTCGGCCAGATCCATGTCGCGGATATCGACTCCGTCGATGCGAATGGCGCCGCGTTGTACGTCATAGAAACGCAGTAGCAGCGAGATGATCGTCGTCTTGCCGGCTCCGGTATGCCCGACAAAAGCCGCTGTCTCCCCCGGGTCGATACTGAACGAAACGTCGCGCAGCACCCAGTCGAAATCATCCTGCGCGTCTGCAGCAAACTGCAGCTTCTCGCCTTTGGCGGCGGCCTCCTCGGCTGCTTGCGCCATGGTTCGATAGGCGAACCACACGTGGTCAAACTCGATTCGGCCCGGGCCTTCCGGCGACTTGGGATGAATGGGGGTGACGATCTCGGCCGGTGTGTCGAGCAGCTTGAAGATGCGTTCGCTCGAGGCCATCGCCGATTGCAAGATGTTGTACTTCTCGCTCAAGTCCTGGATCGGACGGAAGAAGCGCTGCGCGTATTGGATGAACGCGACCAGCACGCCTAACGTGACCGTCTGGCGGATGACCTGTCCGCCGCCAAACCAGATGACGCTGGCAATCGCGATGGCCGAAAGCACTTCGACGACGGGGTAATAAACAGCATGCGCCATGATCGCGTCTTTATAGGCGTCCATGTGCACGCGGTTGATGTCTTTGAAGCGGTCGTACGATTTCTTTTCGCGATTGAACAACTGCAGAACAACGATGCCGGTGACGTGCTCCTGCAGATAGGCATTGATGCGCGCAATGGCGACGCGAATGCGACGATAGCTCTCGCGCACCGCCTTGCGGAACAGGCTGGTCGCGAAAAAGATTACCGGCAACACAGCGAAGGTGATCAGCGCCAGGCGCCAGCTCATGTTGAGCATGATCACGATGATCCCGATCAGCACGAAGATGTCTTCAAAGATCGAGACCACGCCCGAAGTGAACATTTCGTTCAGCGCGTCTACGTCGGTGGTAACGCGCGTGACCAGGCGGCCTACCGGGTTGCGATCATAGAACGCGACGTGCAGCCGCTGGAGGTGGCGGAAGATCTGGCTGCGCAGGTCGAACATCACCTTCTGCCCAGCCCATTGCATCACGTAGGTTTGCACGAACTCCAGCACAAAGCTGAACAGCAGGATGCCGACATACATTGCCGCAATCTGGGCGATGCCGCGCATGGGATTGCTGCTGAGGAAGCGGTCGAGCGGAGAATGAGATTCGGTGCGCTGCGCCAGGTACTTGTCGATGGCAACCTTCGTCAAGTACGGGCCAATCACATCGGCGCAGGCTTTGAGCACGATGGCGATGAGCGCAAGGGCAACCTGCCAGCGGTACGGGCGCAGGTATCCCAGCAGGCGCTTCATCAGCCTGCTGTCATACGCTTTGCCTAGTACCTCTTCTTCGTGGATAGAAGCCATTCGCCCTGGGGATATTCTAGCGGGTGCTTACATATAGACGAGATAAACTGGGGCCGGGATGGAAAAGCTGGAAGGTGAGATGACAGCCCTCAGCGCGTTGCCCGGACCCAGCATCTCTTAATCATGAGCGAGCCCGCGTCGTCCGATCCGCAATCCTCAAATCGAACTCACGGCCGCACGTTACTCATCGTCGGTTTGTTGCTGAACCTCTTTCTGGCGTTAGCCCCGCTGGGCACGTGGGGCGATCGCGTCTTTGGCAAAACCCACCTCATCGGGCATGAAGTCTTCTGGTGGTGTGCGGTCTTGGTAATGCTCGGGTACGTCTCCCTGGTTTAGCACAGGCGGATGTCTTCCATTGGCTTCCGGCGTCCACGCATCCTGGACTTAGTTTTGGCGGTGGCCGTGGGTATTCTGATGGTGGTCGGGATTATGGTGATCTATTTCGTCATTTTCCCCGCACTGCACCTGAAGATGAACACCGCTGTAATGGGTAGCCTCATGGCAACGCCCTTTTGGTACCGGTTCATGCTGGTGACGAGAGCGGCGGTTTCGGAGGAGATTCTCTTTCGCGGCTATCCCATTGAACGTCTGCTGGAGCTGACGAAGAGCCGGACGGTGGCCGGCGTTCTTTCCTGGGCTGCCTTCACCTATGCTCACCTGGCCGGATGGGGGTGGGCGCAACTGATTGTCGCCGGCTATGGCGGAGTATTGCTGACAATCCTCTATCTGTGGCGAAGAAACTTGTGGGCCAATATGCTCGCCCACTGGATCGCTGATGGAGCGGGCTTCCTGATGCCGCATTGATCAGGCACTACGCGAGCAACTGGGCGCGTTCACCACGGGATCGCGGCACGGCGACGGCTTTCGAGTCGAAAGAAACGAATTCCTCCGCTCCCAGCCAATCTCCTTCGTAAGCGATCACCCCGTCAGCAAAATCACCACCAGAATCAAGTATGGACAGGCCCGCCTCTATCG
>Ga0335083_10006943_pt1 | contig 14020 bp, 16 predicted proteins | sample Lox_Sample_42_FD_206716 | JGI IMG/M metagenome (GOLD analysis project Ga0335083, IMG submission 206716) | Soil microbial communities from Loxahatchee National Wildlife Refuge, Florida, United States - Lox_Sample_4.2 | ecosystem: Environmental > Terrestrial > Soil > Wetlands | place: USA...
ATGCCTTGCTGAGCCGGGCCGACGAGTACCAGATCGGCCGCCGGGCAATGAGCGAGCTGCGCAGCCAGAACGCGCTGCTGGACGATCCGGAAACCGCGGACTACGTGCAGTCGCTGGGCCTGCGTATTGCTGCACAGGCCGAGGATGGCCAGCAGCAGTTCCAGTACTTCGCGGTACGTGATTCGACGATCAACGCCTTTGCACTGCCGGGAGGCTTCATCGGCGTGAATACGGGCCTCATGCTGTTAACCAGCAACGAGTCGGAACTTGCCAGCGTGCTGGCCCATGAAACCGGCCACGTGGTGCAACGGCACATCGCGCGCGCCATGCAGGCCGAGTCCCGCAGCAGCATCGCGACCATGGCCGGCATGCTGGGTGCGGTGCTGATCGGCGCGGTTACCGGCAACGCCAACGCGCTGCCCGGCATCATCGCCATGGGCGAAGGCACCGCGATGCAGCAGCAGATCAATTTCACCAGAAAAGAAGAGACCGAGGCCGACTCAGTGGGCATTGGTTTCCTGGCTGCAGCCGGCTTCGATCCCAACGCGATGGCTGGCTTTTTCTCCTCCATGAGTCGTGAGCGGGGAATTGCCGGCGACGATATCCCGCCGCTGTTGCTCGACCATCCTGTGGATTCCGAGCGCATCGCACACGCACGGGCGCGTGTCGCCACGCTGCATGGCTACCCTCGCAAACCGGAATCAGCAACCTACGCCTATATCCGTGAGCGCATAAGGGTGATTGCCGGGCCATCAACTGACGACCAGCGCCGCTACTACGAGCACCTGCTGGCCAGCGATCCCCAGAATCCGGCGCTGCGCTATGGCGCGGCGCTGGCCGAGCTGAAATCCGGCGACCCGAAAATCGCGGTCGACCTGCTGCAGCCGCTGGTGGAGGCACAGCCGGAACTGCCGTTGCTGCACTCGGCGCTGGCACAGGCGCAACTGGCCGCGGGGCGGCCCGAGGAGGCGCTCAAGACCTTCGAGCACGCACTGGCGCTGGCACCGCGCAACGTGCCGCTGTCGGTGCGTTACGGCGAGGCCCTGATGCAGCTCAACCAGCCGCAGAAGGCCCATGCGCTGCTGCTGGATCTGTTCAACAATGTCGTGCCCACCCCCGAGCAGATCGTGCTGATCGCCCGCGCGGCCAGCGCCGCGGGCGACAACGCCGACGCCTATTCCTACATGGCCGAGCTGCATATCGCCGAGGGCGACCTGATGCTGGCCAGCTCGCAGCTCGACCTGGCCATCGCCACGCCCGGCATCACCGAAGTGCAGCGCAAGCGCTTCAAGGCACGCCAGGACGAGATCCGCGGCTACATGCACGAGCAGCACGGCAACCGCGGCACGCAGTCCCAGTCGCAGTCACCGCCGGGCGGCTGATAAGCTGGCGGGGATGCAAGCGAGAAAGATTCTCACGGGCCTGCTCCTGGCGGCCCTGCTCCCGGCCTGTGCCGCCCTGCCACCCGGCACGCAGCGCGATCCACGCGACCGCTTCGAACGCGTGAACCGCTCGGTCTACCACTTCAACAGCGTGATGGATCGCGACGTCGCACGGCCGGTCGCGCAGGCCTACGTGGCCGCCACCGCCCCGCCAGTGCGCAGCGGCGTCAGCAACTTCTTTGCCAACCTCGGTTACACCAAGGTCATCGTCAACGACCTGCTGCAGGGCAAGGCGCGGCAGTTTGCGTCGGACACGGCGCGCCTGGTGGTCAACACCACCGTGGGCATCGGCGGCCTGTTCGATCCGGCAGCGCAGCTGGGCCTGGCCGCGCACGACGAGGATTTCGGACAGACCATGGGCAAATGGGGCGTGCCATCCGGGCCATTCGTCATGCTGCCGGTGCTGGGGCCATCGACGGTGCGCGACAGCTTCGGGTTGCTTGCCGACCACTTCAGCGAGCCCGACACCTACCTGGTGCATGGCTGGCAGGGCCAGGTCGGCCTGCGGGTGGGTTCGCTGGTCGATGAGCGCGCCTCGCTGCTGGGCACCGACGAGATGCTGGACAAGTCGTATGACCAGTACGCCTTCCTGCGCAATGCCTATCTGCAGCGACGCAAGTTCCAGGTTACCGACGGCGCGCCGGCGACCAGCGAGGATTTCGAGATCTACGAGGATGACGATCCGGATGCGCCCGCCGCGGGCCATTCAGGCAAGCAGGGTGGCAAGGCTCCGCAGGTCGATGTTCCCGCCGCTCAGGATCACGCCAACACGCAGCCCGCGCAGCGCGGTTCCAGGTGACAGCGCGCCGGCGAATCCCAGGCAGCCGGTAGGCTCAACGACCAGCTTCAGCGTTTCCGCCAGCACGCGCATGGCCCCGACCAGCGCGGCATCGTCCACGGCCAGGATGTCCGCGACACCGGCGCGGATGAGGGGAAAGGTCAGCACGCCGAGCTGTTGCGTCTGCGCGCCATCGGCAATGGTTGCCGGCACCGCAATGCGCACGCGCTCGCCGCGACGCAGGGACTGGCGGCCATCGTCGCCCGTGGCGGGCTCGACCCCGTATACCCTGCAGGCCGGGCTGGCAGCTGCCGCGGCCAGCAGCGTGCCCGCCAGCAGCCCGCCGCCACCCAATGGCACGAACAGCGCGTCCAGTTCCCCGGCCTGCTCGAACAGCTCCAGCGCCGCCGTGCCCTGCCCGGCGATCACGTCCGGATGGTCGAACGGTGGAATGACGGCCAGCCCCGCCTCGGCGGCCAGCGCCCGGCACAGCGCCTCCCGGTCCTCACGGTAACGATCGTAGGCCACGATGCGGGCGCCATAGCCCCGCGTGGCGGCGCGCTTGACCTCGGGGGCATCGGCCGGCATCACGATGGTGGCGGCGCTGCCGAGCAGCGCCGCGGCACAGGCCACGGCCTGCGCGTGATTGCCGGAGGAATAGGCCGCCACGCCGCGGCCGCGCTGTGCCGCATCCAGGCGCAGCAGCGCATTGCAGGCGCCACGGAACTTGAAGGCACCGGCCCGCTGCAGGTTTTCGCACTTGAAGAACCAGCGCACGCCAGACTCCGCATCGAGGCGGCGCGAAGTGAAAACCGGCGTGCGATGGACGAGGCCGCGCAGACGCGCCGTGGCGGCCAGAACCTCGGCAACCGCCGGCGGATCGACCTCAGGCACCCGGGGCGGCTGGCGGAGCCGCGGACAGCGCCGCTTCGGCCCCGGTCAGCGCGGCCAGCAGCTGCAGACGCTGCGGCAGGCCGGTGAAGCGGATTTCCCCGCCCGTATTGCGCCGCACGGCGCGCCACGCGATCAGCAGCGCCAGACCGGCGCTGTCGGACTCGGTGACGCCGGCAAGATCCGCCTCCACCGCGCTGGCCAGCAGGCCGCCGTCGCGCAGTTCACTCCACAGCCACGGCGCGGTCTCCAGCGTCAGCGCGCCGGCCAGCGTACAGCGGCCGGCATCGCGTTCGGCGAGCTGCGCGGAGGCGCGGGTCATCCGTGCTTGACCGGAAGCTGGCCCTTCTCCAGCCGTTGCAGCAGTGCCTCCAGGCCCTTCTGGTCGATCTCCGCACCGAAATCATCGCGGAAACTCTTCACGTAGCTGATGCCCTCGATGATCACGTCCCACACCTTCCATTCGCCGCTGTCGGTCTTGCGCAGGCTGTAGTTCACGGCCACGTCCGAACCGCTGCTGGTATGCACCACGGTGCGCACGGTGGCGCGCGCGTCGGCCGGGTCGCCCTGGAACGGCAATACCTTCAACTGCTCGCCGGTGAACTCCAGCAGCGCCTTGCCATAGGTGGTGAGCAGCGAGTGATACAGCGCGTCGCTGAAGCGCTTGCGCTGGTCCGGCGTGGCATCGTTCCAGTGCCGGCCGAGCACCTGCCGCGCGGCGAACGGCACGTCCACATGCGGCAGGAACTCCGCATCGACGACCTTGTACAGGCCGTTGATGTCCTTGCGATAGGCCGCGCGGTGCGCATCCAGGTCGGACAGCAGCGCCCGCGAGCTGGTCTCGATGAGCTTCTGCGGCGTGGAGGCATCGATGGCATCCGCGGCCTGTGCCGCCCCCAGCGCGCACCACAGCGCACCCAATGCAATGCCGCGGACCAGGAACTTGCGCATGATCATTTCTCCTCCGTGGAGCTGTCGCTCTTGCTCGCAAATGCCGCGAACAGCTTGTTGATCAGCTTCTCCAGCACCATGGCCGACTGCGTGTTGTCCAGATTGGTGCCGTCCTTGAGGAAGGTGTCCGAGCTGCCGGCATCGAGGCCCACGTAGCGCGCACCCAGCAGGCCCGCGGTCTCGATGTTCGCCCAGGTGTCGTCCGGGATGCGGTTGTACTGGCGGTCGATCTGCATGGTGACCACGGCCTTGTAGTCCTTCGAATCGAAACGCACGCCGCTCACCCGCCCTACCTTCACCCCGGCCATGCTGACCGGTGCGCCCGGCTGCAGGTCACCCACGTTGTCGAAGCGCGCGGTCACCTGGTAGCCGTTGGACTGCGTCACCAGGCCGACGCGGCTGCCGGGCAGCTGCGTGGTCAGGAAGCCCAGCGCGGCAAAACCCAGCAGCACGAACAGGCCGGTGCCGATCTCGAGGCTGCGCTCATTCTTCATGGGTGGGATTCTCCTACGGACCGCTTAACGACGCCTGAACCATTGTATTGCGGGCGGCTCACAGGAACGCCGCCGTCAGCATGTAATCGAAGATCAGCACCAGCACCGAGGAGGCGATTACCGTGCGTGTCGTGGCCAGTCCTACACCCTCGGCGGTGGGCTCGGCGTTGTAGCCGTAGTAGACGGCCATCAGCGTGCAGGAGGCGCCGAACACGATGCTCTTGACGATGCCCTCGTTCACGTCGCGCACGTCGATGGCGTTCTGCATCTGCGACCAGAACGTGCCCGAATCCACGCCCATCACCGACACGCCGATCAGCTGCGTGCCGAACAGGCCGAGGATGTCGAAGATGGCCACCAGCAGCGGCAATGCGATGAGCCCGCCGAGGAAGCGCGGCGCCACCACGCTGCGCATCGGGTCCACCGCCATCACCTGCATCGCGGTGAGCTGGTCGGTGGCGCGCATCAGGCCGATTTCCGAAGCCAGCGAGGTGCCGGCGCGGCCGGCAAACAGCAGCGCGGTCAGCACCGGACCCAGCTCTTTCAGCAGCGCGAAGCCCGCCGCCTCGCCGAGCGCGGATTCGCTGCCGAAGCGCTGCAGCATGTCCGAGAACGCCAGCCCCATGATCATGCCGACCACCAGGCCGCACAGCATGATGATCACCAGCGAGCGCGCGCCGCTGTTGTAGACCTGGCGCACCACCGCGCCGGGCCGCCGCAGCGCGGGGACCACGGCCGCCAGCGTGCGCAGCAGGAACAGCGCGATGGCGCCGAACTGGCGGATCGCGCCGATCAAGCGCCACCCGCCGGGCGCCCGCGCCGCTTGCGCAGGCGGATGTCGCTGCTGTCCAGCAACGCCCCGACATAGTTGCCCGCCGGATAGTGGAAGGACACCGGCCCGTCGCTGGTCCCCCGCATGAACTGTCGCACCGCGGGATCGGCGCTGGCATTCAGCTCCGCCGTCGTACCCTGCGCAATGGCCTTGCCGCCATCCAGCAGATAGCTGTAGTCGGCGATGCTGCCCACCTCCGGCACGTCGTGCGACACCACGATGCTGGTGATGCCGAGCGCGTCATTCAGATGACGGATCAGCCGCACCACCATGCCCATGGACACGGGATCCAGGCCGACGAACGGCTCGTCGTAGACCAGCAGCTCGGGGTCCAGCACGATGGCGCGCGCCAGCGCCACGCGCCGCGCCATGCCGCCGGAAAGCTCCTGGGGCATCAGCTTCTCGGCGCCGCGCAGGCCCACGGCCTCGAGCTTCATCAGCACCAGCCGGCGCAGCACTGGCTCGGGCAGTCGCGCATGCTCGCGCACCGGGAAGGCCACGTTCTCGAACACGTCCAGGTCGGTCAGCAGCGCGCCGTTCTGGAACAGCATGCCCATGCGCCGGCGCAGGGCGAACGTATCGCGGTGGTTGAGCCTCGCCACGTCGTGACCGAGCACGCGCACGCTGCCGCCGTCGGCGTAGATCTGCCCGGTCAGCAGGCGCAGCACCGTGGTCTTGCCGGTGCCGGAAGGACCCATCACCGCCGTGATGCTGCCGCGCTTCACCTGCAGGTCGAGCCCGTCGAAGATGGCGCGACGTCCGACGCAGTAGCGCACGCCGGCGAGGTCTACGACCAGCGGATCCGGGTCGTCGCTCAAGCGGCCTGGCTTTCCATGCCGGCGGTGAAGCGGCCGGCGGCCGCGAGGCCGTTGAGCCGCGCCCACTTGGCGAACTCGGCCTGGCCTTTCGCGAGGTTCTTGCCGCCCCAGGCCTTCAGCGCCGCATCCTGCAGGGCGCGGCCGTAGCTGAAGGTGACCTTCCAGGGCAGTTCCTGCTGATTGATCAACGACAGGTGCAGCGCGGCTTCGGCCGAGCCCTGGCCACCCGACAGGAATGCAATGCCCGGGACGGCTGCTGGCACGGTGCGCTTCAGCACGCGCACCGTGGCATCGGCCACGGCCTGCGGGCCGGCGCGGTTCGTGTTCTTCTTGCCGCTGATCACCATGTTGGGCTTCAACACCATGCCTTCCAGGTGCACCCGCGCCACCGCGAGCTGGTAGAAGGTCTCGGTCAGCACCGTGGTGGTCACTTCCTCGCAGCGCTCGATGGAGTGCTCGCCATCCATCAGCACTTCCGGCTCGACAATGGGCACGATGCCGCCTTCCTGGCACAGGGCGGCGTAGCGCGCCAGCGCCTGCGCATTCTGCGTGATTGCCCCCCAGGTGGGGATGCCGGCGCCGATATCGATGACGGCACGCCACTTGGCAAAGCGCGCACCCAGCCTGTGGTACTCGGCGAGCCGCTCGCGCAGCCCATCGAGGCCCTCGGTGATGGTCTCGCCCGCGAAGCCCGCCAGCGGCTTCGCGCCGGTGTCGACCTTGATGCCCGGCACCACGCCGAGCTTCGCCAGGTAGTCGCCGAACGGCACGCCGGTGCTGTTCTTCTGGCGGAGGGTCTCGTCATACAGGATCACGCCGCTGATGGCCTCCTGCATCCGGGGAGTGCTGAACAGCATCTCGCGGTAGGCGCGGCGGTTCTCCTCGGTGGATTCCAGCGCGATCGAATCGAAGCGCTTCCTGATCGTTCCGGTGCTCTCGTCCGCGGCAAGCAGGCCCTTGCCCGTGGCCACCATGGCCTGCGCTATCCGCTCCAGCTCGCTGCAATTCATTCAGGTTCCTGCCTCGTCCTGTACATGGGGAATTCGGGGGCGGCATCATAACAAAGCCGCGGGATGACAGTCCGTGCATAGAGGACTAAAATAGTCCTCAATCACCCCGGTTCCCACCCCCATGATCCGCATCAGCAAACTCACCGATTACGCCACGGTCATCCTGGCATCGCTGGCACGCGACGAGGCAACCCAGCGCACCGCGGCGGACGTGGCGCGCCAGTGCCACCTGGCGCCCCCCACCTCCAGCAAGCTGCTCAAGCAGCTGCAGCGCGCCGGCCTGGTGGAATCCACGCGCGGGCTGCACGGCGGCTACCGGCTGGCGCGGCCCGCACGGCAGATCAGCGCGGCGGCCATCCTCGATGCGCTGGAGGGCCCGCTGGCCCTCACCGAATGCGCCACCGCCCGCAGCCAGTGCGACCTGCAGTCCAGTTGCAACGTGGGCGGCAGCTGGCAGCGCATCAACCATGCGATCCGCCAGTCGCTGCAGGAGATCACGCTGGCCGAGCTTGCCGGGCTGGAAAGCAATCCCCGCCATTTCGCGCTGTTCGATGTGAAGCTGCGCAATGGCGTGGTCGCCGGAGTGAACCGATGACCCAGGACGCACGCCTCGAATCCGTGCTCGGCCGTGGCTACCAGCACGGCTTTGTCACCGACATCGAATCGGACACCCTGCCGCCCGGCCTCGATGAGGAAACGGTGCGTTTCATCTCCGCGAAGAAGCAGGAGCCGCAGTTCCTGCTGGACTGGCGGCTGCGCGCGCTCGAGCGCTGGCTGGCGATGAAGGAGCCGCACTGGGCGCGCGTGAACTATCCGCCCATCGACTACCAGGCCATCTCCTACTACTCCGCGCCCAAGGTGCGCACGGATGCGCCGCAGAGCCTGTCCGAGGTGGACCCGAAGCTGCTGGCCACCTACGAGAAGCTGGGCGTGCCGCTGCACGAGCGCGCGCGGCTGGCCGGCGTGGCGGTGGATGCGGTGTTCGACAGCGTGTCGGTGGCTACCACGTTCAAGGAGCGCCTGGCCGCGGCCGGGGTGATCTTCTGTCCCATCTCCGAGGCCGTGCGCACGCACCCGCAGCTGGTCGAGCAATACCTCGGCACCGTCGTGCCCTATGGCGACAACTTCTTCGCGGCGCTGAACTCGGCGGTGTTCACCGACGGCTCCTTCGTGTACGTGCCGCCCGGGGTGCGCTGCCCGATGGAACTGTCCACGTACTTCCGCATCAACGCCGCGAAGACCGGGCAGTTCGAGCGCACGCTGATCATCGCCGACCAGGGCAGCCATGTCAGCTACCTGGAAGGCTGCACCGCGCCGATGCGCGACGAGAACCAGCTGCATGCCGCGGTGGTGGAACTGGTGGCGCTCGATGATGCGCAGATCAAGTACTCCACGGTGCAGAACTGGTATCCCGGCGACGAGCACGGCCGGGGCGGCATCTACAACTTCGTCACCAAGCGCGGCGAGTGCCGCGGCCGCAACGCCAAGATCTCCTGGACCCAGGTGGAGACCGGCTCGGCCATCACCTGGAAATACCCGAGTTGCGTGCTGCGCGGCGAGAACTCGGTGGGCGAGTTCTACTCGGTGGCCGTCACCAGCAACTACCAGCAGGCCGACACCGGCACCAAGATGATCCACCTGGGGGCCAACACGCGCAGCACCATCATCTCCAAGGGCATCTCCGCGGGACACGCGCAGAACACCTACCGCGGGCTGGTCGCGGTGATGCCGGGAGCCACCGGCGCGCGCAACTTCACGCAATGCGATTCGCTGCTGATCGGCGCCGACTGCGGCGCGCACACCGTGCCCTACCTGGAAACGAAGAACCCGCAGGCCGTGGTCGAGCACGAGGCCAGCACCTCGAAGATCAGCGAGGAACAGCTGTTCTACTGCCTGCAGCGCGGCCTCTCGGAGGAGGACGCGGTCAACCTGATCGTCAGCGGATTCTGCCGCACCGTGCTGCGCGAGCTGCCCATGGAGTTCGCCGTGGAAGCGCAGAACCTGCTGGCCGTGAGCCTGGAAGGAGCCGTCGGATGAGCACCCCGTTACTCAGCATCCACAACCTGCACGTCAGCGTCGCCGACCGCGAGGTACTGCGCGGCATCGACCTTGCGCTGCCCGCCGGCGAAGTGCACGCCATCATGGGGCCGAACGGCTCGGGCAAGAGTTCGCTGTCGCACGCCCTGGCGGGCAAGCCGGGCTATGCGGTCACCGCGGGCAGCGTCGATTACCTCGGCCGCGACCTGCTGTCGCTGCCGCCGGAGCAGCGCGCGCGCCAGGGCCTGTTCCTCGGCTTCCAGTATCCGGTGGAGATCCCCGGGGTGAACAACGCCTACCTGCTGCGCGCGGCGCTGAACGCGGCGCGGCGCGCGCGCGGCCAGGGCGAGATCGATGCCTTTGATTTCCTCGGCCTGGTCAAGGAGCGCATGGCGCTGATGAAGATGGATGAATCCTTCCTGTCGCGCGGCGTGAACGAGGGGTTTTCCGGCGGGGAAAAGAAGCGCAACGAGATCCTGCAGATGCTGGTGCTCGAACCGCGCGTGGCGGTGCTGGACGAGACCGACTCCGGCCTCGACATCGATGCGCTGAAGATGGTCGCCGGCGGCATCAACTCGGTGCGCTCGCCGGAACGGGCCATCCTGCTGGTCACGCATTACCAGCGCCTGCTGGACCACGTGCAGCCCGACCGCGTGCACGTGCTGGCGCGCGGCCGCATCGTGAAATCCGGCGGCCCGGAACTGGCGCGTGAACTCGAGCAGCGCGGCTACGACTGGCTGCTGGACGAAGCTGCATGAACGCCATGGCAAAGCCCGTGCCGGGCAGCATGAGCAATGCCGCCTACGAGCAGCGGCTGCGCGATGCCGTGATGGATGCCGCGCCGCTGCTGAACGCCCGGCTGCTGCCGGTCAGCGTGCGCAGCGCGGCGCTCAACAAGGCGCTCGCGGCCGGCCTGCCGCAGCTGCGCGACGACCTGTGGCGCTATGCGGACCTGCGCTTCCTGGCTTCCGCCGCGCTGGCCCCGGCGGCCGCGGTGAAGCCGGAGGCGCTGGCCGCCGCCGTGACCGGGCTGCTGCCGCCGAAGCTGGCCGGGTACACGCGGCTGGTATTCGGCGATGGCCGGCTGGTGGACACGCTGTCGGACTCCTGCCCCGAGCTCGATGCCGGAGCGCCGCCGCTGGTGCCGGACCGCACCCGCCACGAGCGCTTCGGCTGGCTCAATGATGCCTTCGCCACCGACGTGGCACGCCTGGACGTACATGGGGCGCAGCGGCTGGAAGTGGTGTTCGCGGCGACGCCGGGTGCCGCGCGGCAGGCCGTGCATCCACGGCTGGAACTGTCCGCGGCAGCCAACGCGGACGTCGTGCTGGTCGAGCGCCATGTCGGCACCACCGGCGCGCAGGGACTGGTCAACGCGGCCGTGCAGCTCAACGCCGGCGCCGGCAGCCGCGTGCGTCATCTGCGCTGGCAGGCACTGGACGAGGACGCGCAGCTGCTCGACACGGTGCAGCTCGCCCTCGATCGCGACGCGCGCTACGAGCTCACGCAACTGCAGCTCGGCGCGCGCAGCGCGCGTACCTCGCTGCGCGCCTCGCTGTACGGGCCCGGCGCACAGCTGGCGCTGCATGGCGTGGCGGTGGCCACCGGCCGCCGCACGCTCGACCACTCGCTGCTGGTCGATCACCTCGCACCGCAGACGCGCAGCAAGCAGGTGTTCCGAGCCGTGGCGCGCGATGCCACGCGCATCGCCTGCCGCAGCCGCGTGGAGGTGGGCCGCACCGCACGCGGCGCGGACTCCAGCCAGTCGCTGAAAGGACTGATCGCCGGCAGCGGCGAGATCGACCTGCGCCCGCAGCTGGAGATCCTCACCGATGCGGTGCGCGCCAGCCATGGCGCGACCACCGGCTCGCTGGACGAGAACATGCGCTTCTACCTGGCGGCGCGCGGGCTGGATCCGGCCATCACGCGGGCACTGCTGGAGTGGGCCTTCCTGGAGGACGCCCTGCGCGACCTCGACCTGCCGGAGCTGCGCAGTGCCGCCGAACACGCGCTGGCCCGCGCACTGGGCAGCGACATCGCGCAGCAGGTGCTCGCATGAGCGTGGTGCGGCTGCATGCCTCGCACGGCTATGACGTGGCGCTGCTGCGCGCGCAGTTTCCCATCCTCGCGCAGTCGGTCAACGGGCGGCACCTCGCCTACCTGGACAACGGCGCCTCGACACAGTGCCCGCAGCGCGTGATCGACGCGGTCACGCATTACGAAACGCACCTGCACGCCAACGTGCATCGCGGCGTGCACACCCTCAGCCAGCTGGCCACCGATGCCTACGAAGGCGCGCGCGAGCGGGTGCGGCGTTTCCTCAACGCGGCAGCCACGCGCGAGATCGTGTTCACGCGCGGCACCACCGAGTCGATCAACCTGGTGGCGCAGAGCTGGGGCCGCGCCAACCTGCGACCCGACGACGAGATCATCGTGACGGCGCTGGAGCACCACGCGAACCTGGTGCCCTGGCAGATGGCCGCCGCCGCCACCGGCGCACGCCTGCGCGTGGCGCCCATCGACGGCAGCGGCCAGCTCTACTTCGAGGGTCTGCGCGACCTGCTGAACGAGCGCACCAGGCTGGTGGCGATCGCCCATGTCTCCAATGCGCTGGGCACGGTGCTGCCGGTGAAGCAGGTGATCGCCGCCGCGCACCACGTGGGCGTACCCGTGCTGGTCGATGGCGCACAGGCCGTGGCGCACCTGGCGGTGGACGTGCGCGAGCTGGACGCGGATTTCTACGCCTTCTCCGGCCACAAGCTCTACGCACCCACCGGCATCGGCGTGCTGTACGGACGCGCGGCACTGCTCGATGCCATGCCGCCGTGGATGGGCGGCGGCGACATGATCCGCACCGTTTCCTACGAATCGGCTACCTGGAACGAGCTGCCGTACAAGTTCGAGGCCGGCACGCCCAACATCAGCGGCGCCATCGGTCTGGCTGCGGCGCTGGATTTCCTCGAGGAACTGGGCGTGGACAGGGCCGCCGCGCACGAGCACGGCCTGCTCGGCGCGGCCACCGCGGCGCTGATGCGCATCCCCGGCGTGCGCATCCATGGCACGGCCGAGGAAAAAGGCCCGGTGCTGTCCTTCACGCTGGAAGGCGTGCACCCGCATGACGTGGGAACCATCCTCGACCACGAGGGGGTCGCGATCCGCGCCGGCCATCACTGCGCCATGCCGCTGATGGACCTGCTCGGCCTGCCGGCCACCGCCCGCGCCTCCTTCGCCTGCTACAACACGCTGGCCGAGGTGGAGCAGCTGGCGGCCGCCGTGCGCCGCGCTGCGGAGGTGTTCCGCTGATGGAACTCACCGATCTGTACCGCGAGGTCATCCTCGACCACAACCGCCAGCCGCGCAATTTCGGCCGGCTCGATCCGCACGACGCGGAAGCCCGGGGCCACAACCCGCTGTGCGGGGACCGCCTCACCATCACGCTGAACCGCGACGGCGAGCGCATTGCGGACCTGCGCTTCGAGGGCAATGGCTGCGCGATCTCGATGGCCTCGGCCTCGCTGATGACCGAGGCGGTGAAGGGCCGCTCGCGCGCCGAGGTGGAGGCGCTGTTCCAGCGCGTGCATGCGCTGCTCACCGCCCAGGGCGCCAGCCCCGACGGACTGGGCAAGCTCGCGGTGCTCTCGGGCGTGCGCGAGTTCCCGGCGCGCGTCAAATGCGCAAGCCTCGCCTGGCACACGCTGAACGCCGCGCTGGCGCGCTCCGACGCCGCCGCCACCGGCATGGTGTCCACCGAGTAGCCCATGGCGCACAATCACGAACCCTTCGTCGTGCAGCGGGAGGTCGACGCGGTGATGGTCCCTTCCGGCCACGCCATCAAGCTGCAGCCGGGCCTGGCCGGCTTCATCAGCCAGGCACTGGGCGGCAGCTTCACGCTGTACATCGAGGGCAACCTGTATCGCCTCGCCGGCCAGGACGCCGACGCCATCGGCAAGGAGCCGGTGCTGCGTCCCGAGCTGCCTCCCAATGCCACCGAAGAGGATGTGAAGCAGCTTGCCTGGAAGCAGATGGCGACCTGCTACGACCCGGAGATCCCGGTGAACATCGTGGACCTCGGCCTGATCTACGACTGCACGGTGCGCGGCAATGCTGACGGCACGCGCGACATCGAGGTCAGGATGACCCTGACGGCACCCGGCTGCGGCATGGGCGACGTGCTGGTCACCGACGTGAAGGACAAGCTGGAGCAGATCCCGACGGTGCGGGAGGCCAGGGTGGAGCTGGTGTTCGATCCGCCCTGGGGCCGCGAGATGATGTCCCCGGCCGCGCAGCTGCAGACGGGGATGATGTGAGCCCGCAGCGCGAACCCGCCACCGCGGAACACGTGATCCTGCTGCGCCGGGCCGATACCGACCGCTCCTTCCATGGCGATGAGCGGGACCGCCCGCTGAGCGCGGCCGGCCAGGCCGCGGCCCGCAAGGCCGCGCAGGCCATCTTCGGCGAGGGCCATCATCCCGGGCCGCTGCTGGCCAGCACGGCGCTGGCCGCGCGCCAGACCGCGCAGCTCATCGCCGAGGAGCTGCGCATCCCGGCCAGCGACTTGATCATTTCGGACCTGCTGTACGACGCCTCCGGTGACGTCATGGAGGCACAGCTGCGCCCCACGGCCGTGGCGTACACGCTGGTCACGCTGATTGCCGACAACCCGGGCCTCAGTGACCTGGCCCGCTTCCTGGCCGCCAGCCCGGATGCTCCGCCGCTGCGGCCGGCCGAATGGCGCTACCTGGCCTGGCCGCCACGCTGACCCGGAAG
>Ga0335083_10006945_pt1 | contig 14019 bp, 16 predicted proteins | sample Lox_Sample_42_FD_206716 | JGI IMG/M metagenome (GOLD analysis project Ga0335083, IMG submission 206716) | Soil microbial communities from Loxahatchee National Wildlife Refuge, Florida, United States - Lox_Sample_4.2 | ecosystem: Environmental > Terrestrial > Soil > Wetlands | place: USA...
AGATGAGACAGGTTCGCGCCGGCGTTGCTCGGCGCAATGCTCGCCATGATTCCCCTCGAGGTGCCGATCTGAGGCCTAGTCGCTTGTGGCCGTATCAGCGCGCCTCAAGAGACGATTGGAGGTCGTAATGACAACAATGTTTCGCGGGCTCGGGAGGCCTGTTGGCGCCCGTACCACAGCCGCCGCGCTTACTCTGGGACTCGTTGTCGTGGCGCTTATGTTCAGCTCATCCGCGAGCGCCCAAAGCGGTCCTGCTTGTTCCGACGATGTGACAGGCGCTCCAACCGGTTCTGCGACCGTGTCGGTCACCTGGACGAAGTCCTTTGGCAACGTGCTGGTTGTCGGATCGGGCGACTACACCGGTTGTTCTTTGTACCTGCTCACTTCAGACCAGCTCCATGCGCTGAACGGCGCGCCGTTCGCGTGCAGCGACAACGCGAACGCCCTAAAGACGCCTTGCGACAGTGACCTCTGGCCAGCGCTCCTCACCAAGGGTGCTCCGATCGCGGGGCCCGGGGTCAACCCCAGGCTTCTCGGGACGGTGACCCGCACCGACTTCGACTTCCTGACGGGCGGGTCATCGGTCGAACAGGTGACCTACGCCGGTTACCCGCTGTACCGGTTCTTCCTGGACCAAGCGCCGGGGGATACGCAAGGCGCCAACCTGGACGATCCAGTGACCAGCCCTCCGGGCATCTGGTACCTCGTCGATCCGACCCGGGGCGCTCCGGCAACAGGCCGGGCTCAATTGCAGCTCGAGACCGCTCCCGTCGGCGGCACCGCGCCCGACGCGACCGTACTAGCCGCCAGGATGAACAATGACTTCGGCGCTTTCCCCGACGCGAGCTTCCCCGTCTACACCTTGAGCCGGGACCGTGGCCACGAGCGGGGCGAGGTAAGACGTCACGAGTGGGGCCACCATAGCGGCTGTCAGGGGCTGTGTGCCGTTTACTGGCCACCGCTCCTGACCTCAGACCGGCCCGTAGCCGGGCCCGGCGTTGACCAGCAGGCCCTCGGGTTCATCGTCAGACCCGACGGCAGCCATCAGGTGACCTACCACGGCCGGCCGCTGTACCTGTTCTACCAGGACGCCTATATCGGGCCGCCCGTTGACGTCGGCACGCAGGGCATCTACGGAGCAGGTGCTCACACCCCGTGGGGCGTGTTCAACACGCTCCCGCCGCTCCCCTAGAACCCCCGTCCGCGCCAGACCACACCGAAAGCCCCGGCCGACCCGATCGACCGGGGCTTTCTCACGCCGTCGAGCGCAATCGAGCGTATACGCAACAGAGCTCGTTCCGTCGCACTTGCAAGTACTCCCCACCAGCAGGGCTCTTACCTACCCGTGCGCCGCATGCACGGCGTGGCGGAGCGCGAGGCCGGATCCGTTCACCAGCAGCCTCGGACTCGACAGCACGAGCCGCCCTTGGCGGGTGGCGACCACGACGCTGCTCCCTCGCGAGGCGGAGCACGAGCCCGCGGTCGTGCGCCGGCTCGCTAGCTCACCGTCCGCCGAGGCGCATCTCAGCAAGCGTGCCCGGATGATGCTTCCGTGGGAACTCGGGCGCCTTGCGGAGCCGATTTCAGAGTGGTGGCACGGACAAAGGACCAGGAGCCTGGCATGATTGCCGCTTCCACGAAGAAGCGGACGTGAGACTTCCCGCAGGCGGCTCCGGCACAGTTCTGCTCTCGCCCAAACTCAGTAGTGCGCCGGCCCCGAACCGCGCCACCCGCGCGACGATCGCATTCGCGGAGAGCGATCGTCCCGGCGGCCGCGAGCCGACGATGCCTATGCCACGGACGGAGCAGTCCACGCTTACTCAGATCCAGCTAACACCCGCTGTCGAGCTGGACGAACGAAACGGAGCAGTGGGTGTGCCGGGGACGATGAGATGACCGCTCGGCCTGACGAAGCGACAATCGTGTGATCGAGGTCGCCGCGGTCCCTCGGTCCGGCCCGTGCTCATGCAACATGTGATGTGCTTGCTGGGAATCGGCCGCACGGCAAACCTGTCGCGCCGTCGCGATCGCGGACATCGAGGCGTGGGGGGACTGAGCGCGCCACGACTGCTTCGGCTCTCGCGGCTGCTCGGGCCTTGCTATGCCTTTGCCACGGAGGCACTAACCCTCGGCGGGGCGAGTCCGACGAGTGGTTACCGGTTCTCCACGGCGCTCCGCGGCGCCGGATCCCGGAACGCGGCATCCTGGGCGTGGCCGGCGGACGGGCATCGGCTCGAGGCCTGTTGAGGTGAGTGGGCGCCGTTTCAGGCCGCGACATGACCGGCCGATATGGGTCGGGTGGAACCGAGCGCGCGGCATGCTCTGGTTCGGCTGGACCACGCCACCCACTGCCAATCCTGCGGCGAGCGGCTTGCTGCCGGCGACTTGGCCGCGATCGCCCCAGCCTCGGACACGATCATCTGCCTCGCCTGCGCCCCCGAGCGTCCGGAGGGCGAGGCTGGCGCCAGCGCGCAACGCGAGTACGATCGGCGCCGCCAACGCCGGCGTGACCACGCGCGCGCGAGAAACTCGGCCTGCTCGGCACGGTCCTGGCTCACGTGATCGAGGAGCCCCAGAGCACCCAGAGCTGGGCGCAGGGAGCCCAGGCCGAGCGACACACCGCCGCGCGCCTCGAAAAGCACGTCGCCGGGCATCCGGTCAGGCTGCTCCACGACCGGCGGATTCCCGGTCACGGCACGGCCAATCTCGATCATCTCGCGGTCGGGCCCGGTGGCGTCACCGTGATCGACAGCAAGACCATCGCGGCGAGGTCCGAGTCGAGCGGGTCGGCGGTCTGTTCACCGACCGTCATTCGATTCTGAAGATCGGCGGGCGCGATCAGACCAAACTGATCGATGGCGTCGAGCGCCAAGTGAAGATCGTCGCCGGCGCGCTCACGCGCGCCGGCTTCGCTGATCTGGACATACGCGGAGCGCTTTGCTTCCCCGATCCCGATGGGCTACCGCTGCGCCAACTCAGCGCCCGCGGCATCGTGATCGACGGTCCCAAGCCGATCGCCGAGCTCGCCCGCCGCGCCGGCACGCTCTCGGCCGACGAGGTCGATCAGCTCGCCCGCCGGCTCGCCGCCCCTTCGCGGCCGCCTGACCGGCGCCGATGTCGCCGGGTGGGCCCCCTCGCCGGGGTCGGTCGTCCCACTCCTGTCACGTGGCCTGGCGCCACGACCACGGTGGCAGTCTTCACAGCCGCCCGCCCGGACCTGCCCCCTTGCATGGAAAGGAGCAGCGGGCCTGTCGGTCGTCGATCGACGTGTTCGCATGAACACCGGGCTGCGGCAACGCGCGAGCAGTGCGGCACAGCGGCGGGCCTAGCCGTGCCGCGCCTTGAGAGTCGTCTCAGATGCCGGTCGCCAGCCAACAATGCCACGACTCAACCGTTTGAAAACCCAGCCTCTGGTAGACGGGATAGCCAGCTGGGCTGGACTGCAGCCAGGCCCACCGCGCGCCACAACTCAATCCGTCACGGATTGTTCGGGCGGTGACCGCGGAGCCATACCCGTGACGCCGATGCCCCGGCGGAGTTGCGATGTTGAAGATCCCGACCGAATCACCGAAAGTGACGCCGACTCCGGTGGTGACCGGCTCGCCGTCGAACTCACCGAGATAGCAGCGCACCCCAGCTCCGCGCAGGAGACCTGTCGTCATGAGCTGCTGGAAGTACTCCTCCGGGGCTTCAAAGCCGGCGGCCGCCAGACTCGCATGATGGCTGGCGCCCTCAGGAGCGAGAAGCTTGATTACCAGGCCTTCAGGGTCAGCATCCGCAAGGCGACTCGGGCCCTCCAACACCATCAATGGTATGTCTTCGGCGCGAGTCATACCTCGTCCGGCTGGCAGGTCCCCCAGCGACCGCCCGCACCCCAGGCCGAAGCTGCAAGCAATGCGGCAGTCCGGTGGCACCGATCCGATCCAGCAGCGCCGCGACTGCGTCTCGATCCGCACCGAGCTCGTCCACCCAAACGCCGTTAAGTGTGGGTAGAGGCACCGTCGTGACGGCGGCGACGGCGCCGCCGTTACGAAGCGCCCAGGCACCCGGCATTTCAGCCGCTAGACGCTGCCATGCGATTGTGAGGGCACGAGCGGCACGATCGCCGTCAATCGTCATGCGCAGACGATAACCCGCTCACCCGAGCACCCGCGCCCATCAAAGTGTGCGATCGCGCGCACGCGCTCTCAGTGGGGACACGCCACCGCGGCACGGCACTCCGGTCGCGTGGCTGTCGCTCACGCCGACCAAGGTTTCGCGCGACGTGCTGCCGCTTTCCATGCTTGGCGGGCGGCCGGCGCACGTGCGACCGGGCGGAATGGAAAGCGGCGCCAAACGATGTGAGGGAGCCGCCCGGCGTCGAACGCTGCCCTGTCCCTTACGATGGAGTCTTCGAGCGCGTGCGTGGGCGAGGCGTGGAGGTCGAGGGCAATGGATGGGACGATTGGGATTGTGCTGTCGGGCGGGGGCGCGCGCGGTGCGTATGAGTTCGGGGCTTTGGAGGTGCTCGCGCCGGCTCTCGACGAGTCGGCGCGCATCGTTGTCGGCACGAGCGCCGGGGGACTGGGGGCGGCGTATCTGGCCGCGAACGCGCATGACGGGCTCGAGGAGGCCGCGCGCTCTGGCGGGGAGGCGTGGCTTGAGGTCGAGATTCAGGACGTCATCGGCTCTCTGTGCTCACCGCGCGAACTCGCCCGCGCACTCCTGTACTGGCTTGAGTTGTTGGGCATCGGTGTGCCCGGCCCGCCGAGCCTGTTGGACACCAGCCCACAGCCTGAGACGATCGCGGCGCTGATTGATTTCGAGAGGCTGGCCGGCAATGTCGAGGATGGCACGTTAGCGGCGGTCGCCGTCGTCGCTACCGCATACGCCACAGCGAGAAGCGTGGTATTCCACTACGGCGGCGGGTCACCGGCTAGCGATGATCAACGCGGCATCGACTATGTTGCGACCCGGCTCGCGGTCGAGCATGTTCAGGCCTCCAGCGCGATCCAGTCGCTGTTCCCGGCCGTACGCGTTGCAGAGAGCTGGTATGGCGACGGTGGCGTGCGGCTCAACACGCCGCTAAAGCCCGCCCTCAAGCTAAACGCCGGTCGGCTGGTGGTCATCGGACTGAACTCGGTCGCTGGGCCGCCGGTTGAGTACGACGACCGTCGCCCGGACGTGTTCGACGGCGCCTCAGCCATTGCCCAGGCCCTTCTCGCCGACCAGCTCGCGCACGACGTCGACACATTGGCAACCATCAACGACGACGTGAGGCAGAGCGGCAACCCGATCAAGCACCAGCTCGTTCCGTACATCTTCGTCGCGCCCACGGACCGGCTTGCAATCGGCCGGTTGGCGATGGAGGCCTATAACCGCCATTACGCCGGTGCGCGCGGGCTGCGCCGCAACCGCGAGATGGCCGTGCTGGGGCGGCTGCTCGACGCCGGACGCAATCCCGTCCGCGGCGACCTACTCAGCTACCTGTTCTTCGCTCCGGAATTTATCCGCCCGCTGATCGAGCTGGGCCGGCGCGATGCCCAGGCTTGGCTCGATCAACAGGGTCGTGCCGGACCTTGGCGCACCGAGCACCCCTGGCGAGGTACGGCTGAAGCGAACTCGGCACTCGGGCACTGACCCGCACGACGGCGAGCGACGTGACCCGGAGCCGGAGAATGCGTTCTGTGAGGGCTCCCGCCCGGGAAACGCCAGCGGTTGGCTGACGGGACAGGGCGCGGGGAGACTCCGATCTGGTCGACCGATACGTGACCGCCGTGAGGACCGGGCTTGGTCGCCCGTGAACGATCTGCGTCCACGCTCGCTCCTCCCGAGCATGGAACGCAGCAGCGTCGCGTCGATTGGCAACGTCCGCTCTTTGGCTTGTCAGAGGAGGCGCCTCCGGCGGTCGAGGCGCGCTCTGCCCAACTCGTCGTGAAGTCGCCGTTCCTCGGGGTCAAAGGTTTATTGTCCGTCCGTGATCGACGCTGATAGAGCGGCTTGTGCCCTTGCGGCCGCGTGGCAGCATCTAGTCGCTGAAATGCCAGGCGGCTGGTCGCTTCGCGAAGGCGGGGCGGTGGCTGCGGTGACGACGGTGCCACTACCGACACTCAACGGGGTTTGGGTGGACGAGCTGGGTGCCGATCGAGAGTCGGTCGCAGCATTGCTAGATCGGGTCGCTGCTACCGGACTGCCGCATTGTTTGCAGATGCGTCCCGGGTGCGAGGAGTCGTTGTCGGACCTAGCAGCCCGAAGAGGTATGACACGAACCAACGATGTGCCGCTGATGGTCTTGGAGGATGCAAGCGGCCTCGGGGATGCTGACCCTGACGGCTTGAAAATCGAGCGGCTCGCTCCTGAGGACGCCGACCGTCACGCAAGGCTCGCGGCCGCTGGCCTTGAAGCCCCCGACGAGTACTTCCAGCAGCTCATGACAACCGGCGTGCTCCGCGCGGTTGGAGTGTCGTGCTATCTAGGTGAGTTTGACGGCGAGCCGGTAACCACCGGATTCGGCGTCACAATTGGCGATTCGCTCGGCATCTTTAACATTGCGACTCCACCGGCGCACCGGGGCCGCGGATACGGCTCCGCTATTACCGTTCGAACAATCCGCGACGGGTTCAATAGCCGCGCGCGGTGGGCCTGGCTGCAGGCCAGTCCAGCTGGCTTTCCGGTCTACCAGAGGCTCGGCTTTCGAACGGTCGAGGCGTGGCACTGTTGGCCCGCGACCGGCGTCTGAGAGGACCACCCACCGGGAGACACGGGCGGCGCTCGGCGTCGCGCCGCATTCGTCGCGCTCGTCCAAACGAGCACATCGATCAACCGCGGGCAACCGCTCTTCTCCTTTCCATGCGAGGAACCACCGACACTCAAGCGCGGTGTGTCGCCGGCGTTCCCAGGCGGAACATTGGCAGGCTCACCGGATCGATCAACGCTGCCGCCAAGATGTTACAGCCCTATGGCTGATAGCTCATCGAACGCCTCGGCGGCCCAGCTCGCTGCAAACTCCACTTGGTCACTAAGCGCATCGCTGTGGTCGACGATCGTGGTCAGGGGCAGAACTTTTACGCACTTTGCCTGTCGGCCGGTCTGCGGTGCCATTACCGCGCCGATCATATGGAGGCCCGCGCAAAACGCGGCACTGCCCGTGAGGCTCTGAGGGAGCCGACCATGGCTGATCGCGAAGTAGAAGCCCGCGTACAACACTGCTCCGTCGAGCTCATCGGTCAGCCATCGGGCCGATGGCTCAATCGTAAGCTCGCATCCGTACTCTTTGTCGATAGCCTCAAGGACCGGCCAGTGAACCTGAACGTTAAGCGACCAAAGCGTGTCTTTGAGCTTGTCCTGCGGGTATGGCCATGCCGTCTCGTCAGATCCCAGTTCGCGGATACGGTGATCTTTGCCTACCAGCATGAAGAAATTGGGTTAGGCGAGATCGGGCGAAGTTGATCTGTGCGTACGCCTTTACGGTCGCGTCGGTGAGCGCGTGCATGCTGCCCTGTCCCAGTGTGAGATTCTCCAGAAACACCTGAAGCTCGTGGAGCGCTCGCAGACGAGCAGGGGCGTTGGGCGTCACTGCGGTTACGCGCCAGTGCGCTCCAGCCTGCTCGAAGCCCAACCGTTCCACCTCGTCTGCTATCCGTAACCACGTCAAATAGCCGTCGAAGGCCACTCCCTGGAGCCGATACCTCTCTGCGTCGCTTGCCACAAGCAACAAACCATCGCGGTTCCAACCCGGGTAGCCCGCACGTTGATACTCGGTTAGTTCGGCGTCGAGCTTATGCTCGCCAAGAAGTAGACGCTCGAAGCTGACTCGTCTCGGTAGTAAATGTGGAGGTCAGGCTGCCCCTCGCCCGCCATCGCCCCTTGCGTGAAGACTTCGATAGGGGCAGATGCTGCCGCGGCTGGCGCACGTTCGACTGACGCGATAAGCCACCGTGCCAGCTCCGGAACCTCTTGAAGCACGTGCGCGAATACCTCAGTCAGGCGACCCTCGCTTCGATGGAGGAGACCCTACTCGACGCTTCTAGGACCGTCTGGGCCGCGGACCGCATGGATGCACTCTAGCCGCGAACTAATCGGCAGGCGCCGGACACCAAGCCTTGGAGGTTGCTCCTTTCCATGCGGAAGGACAGGTACCCGCGGGGGCCAGCTATGGACCGCCAGCGATTTCATTGATGGCATCAACCGGTCCCTTCACAGCCACCGGTACTTGCCGCCGTGCTCGACAACCCCACGAACGGCGGCGAGGAGCTAACAACTCGATACGCACACGCCTCGTGCGCGACCCCTCGCTCGATAAGGAAAGACGCCCCGACCCCAACTGCGGCGACGCAACGGGATGCCCAGCCGCATGGAAAGCGGCAGCCAGGGTGGTCGCGGTCGAAGTGAGGTTGCGATCGGCTGATCGAGCGGCGAGACTGGCTCCGTGTCAGACAGCGACATGCAGACGCCGCTCGGAGTGGCAGCCGCGCTCGCCCGGGCGATGAACGCGCATGACCTCGAGGCGTTCGTCTCTTTGTTCTCCGAGGATTACGCCAGCGAGCAGCCTGCGCACCCAGATCGCACGTTCCGCGGGCGCGATCAGGTCCGTGCGAACTGGTCGGCGGTGTTCTCCGGAGTTCCGGATTTCCGGGCCGAGCTGGTTGCTAGCGCGGTCGACTCCGATACGGCGTGGACCGAATGGCGCTGGCACGGCACGCACGCGGACGGCAGTCGCCTGAAGATGGCCGGCGTGATCGTGATGGGCGTGCGAAACGCGTCCATCGCGTGGGCTCGTCTGTACGTCGAGCCGGTCGAGGCGGCCGGTGCGGGCATCGACGCGGCAGTGCGCGAGATGTCCGGACACGAGTGATAGCCATCATTCCGTCGGCCTTGCCACCGGGTCATGAGTGTCGGGTCGGCGGCATGCGAACGACTACCTCAGGCGACGCGCGAGGGCGAGCTGCTCCGGATCGTCCAAACGCGTAATCCCGGCCGCCCGGCCATGCCGCTCGGATCCACGCGAACGGGCTGTCTCGGGTCGCGAATTGGTAGCGTCACACCGTGGCAGCGATTCCCGATTCGGCTCGACGAGTACTCGAAGGCCGGGCGCTAGCGCATTTGGTGACGCTCGAGCCAGACGGAAGACCGCAGGTCTCGATCGTCTGGATCGGCTTGGACGGCGATGAGATCGTCGCCGCGCACTTGCCTGAGCACCGGAAGGTTCGAAACATTCGCCGTGACCCTCGCGTCACATTGTCCGTTGAGGCCGGCACCCGCAACGAGATTGGCCTCGATGAGTACATCGTCATTCATGGCCGCGGTCGAATCACGGAGGGGGGCGCTCCTGAACTGCTTCAGCAGCTTGCCCGCATCTATCTTGGCCCCGATGTCAAGTTTCCTCCGATGGACGACCCGCCTCCGGGTTACATTACTCACATCACGGTTGACCGCATCGGTGGTGTCGGACCATGGAGCCGGTGACGCGGTAAGGGGCGGGACCCAGCCGTCTCTCGCTCCACGTTCGAATCCGGCGCCGCGCTCCCCTTTCCATGGGGGGAGAGCGTCCACTCGGACGTCTGGCACCGGTATGAACGCGGCCAGGGAAGCTGCCTGCGACTCCCTCGGGTTCAGACCCCACGACCCTGCCTGTTGTTTCCGGCTATCTCGGCAGCGAGGAGCGAGTTCACGCCAGCTGGGAAGCCGCGCCGACGCTCGTGCCCGATCGTCCCCAAAGTTCTCGCGAGCATGGCACGGTGTGGCTCTCGATCGCGGGCGGGCGGGCTGGTCGGGTCGCCTCGTCGGCGCGGTTAGGACGCGCCCGGTCTCACTTGCTGCGGGCGCTGGTTGGATCGGTGAACGGTGGGCTGGCGCGCTCGATGGTCTCCCAGCTCATGCCGCGGGCCCGCTCCCGTTCGTCCGCCGCGCCGCCTCCGCGCAGGCCGAACAGACGCTTCGCGAACAGAAGGTAGACGACAACGCCCAGATTGATGATGAAACCGATGACCTTCAGCGCGGTGCCTTTCTGAATGATCTCGTAGATCTCCAGCGGGAGCAGGAGGGTGGTGGCGAGGAAGGTGAGGTACTCCGCCCAACGTTTGGTCAGCCACAGCCCGACGGCTTCGATACCTTCCAGCAACCCGTAGCCCAGAAGCGCGATGCCAAGCTCGCGGAGAGTGCCCGACCGGAGCGAGAACAGCTTGTCGAATTCGCCGAGGATGCCGACGTGGCCGCTGGTCTGGACCGGACCACCCGCGACACCACCCTGGAGATCGGCCAGTATCCGATAAAACCGAGTTCTAACGCTCACCTCGTTGCCGGCGATCGCCAGCACGCCGATCCCGAGCGCGACGAGGATCACAAAGTGAACGACGCGATCGAGGGCGATCAGGCGCAACACGACCTTGTCGCGAAGCGCCTTGCCGCGCAGCGGGATCACGATCGCAGCACGATCGGGTAGATGCCGTCGGGCGGGCGCAGGCGGAACCGGCAACACCACCCATGCGTCGCAGCGCAGGCATCTGTGCCACCGCATCCCGCCGGCGTCGCGTGCTAGCACCGTGTCCACTGAGCGGAGTTCCGCAACGTCGGTGCCGACGATCTCATGGCCCCGCCACCCGCAGGCGACGAGCTCCCAGTCGATCTTGTACCACCGTCGGGCCGGATGCGTGCCTGGCGGCCGATCCATCCTGCCACCGTACCGACCCGCGGCGCATGCAGGCCGGGTTATGAACAGCGTTGGGTTGAGCCTGAGCGGACCCGCCTCGCCTCGTGGACGCCTCCGATACGCGATCCCACCTGGCAGCATGCGACGGGTCAGGAGCCGCTGGCGGGATCACGACCGCGATCGTCTGGATCCCGCTGCCGACGGGCTCGAGACCGGCGGCAGATCGGCAGCCCACCCGGCGTGCGACTGCTCCGCATGGGAAAGGAGCAGCAGGCGAGCTCGAGATTGAGAGCGTCGCGCAGCGGAGGTCCATCAGGGTTGGGAGCGCGGGTCAGCCAGGAAGGCGCCGGTACGGACTAGGCGCGGGAGGTCTTCGTCAATCCGCGCTGCGAGCGCCTCTGGAGCGTCTATCGCCTTGCCCACCGACACCGACGGAGGGGCGGCGGCAGTTCTCAGCACGATCGGAGAAAACCTCTTGGCCTTATTGGTGAGGAGCTGGACGCTGCGGCCCGCGAATTCAGCGGCGAAACCTTCGCCATCACTTGGCACGAGGCATTCGACTGCGATCCGGATGATCCGCCCCTGAAACCTTTCCAAGCCGATTACCTCGACCGCCTCGATCGCACCGAGCTTCCAGCAGCTCTGGTCGATGAGGTCAATGACATGCGCAACACGAGCGAGCGCCTCCTTGAGGCGCACAGGGAACTGCGGGATCACCGATTCGACTGGGACACCGTTGCTGACGCCAACATCGACGCCCGGGTGCGCTACCTGCTTGGCCCTCTTGCTGACCCAGACTTCTCGGCGGTCGAGCGGGCACGAAAGGACGAGCTAATACGTGCGTGGAAGAAAGGTGAAGACAGCGCAGAGGCTGGATCGCCGGCCCGTCGATACGCACGTTTTGCCGAGGTGGTCTCTAACGCACGCGCACTTCGGGAGCGATATGCGTCTGTAGCGGCTGACCCATCCGGATTCTGCTGGAGCGACACCGTCAGATATCTGCCGACGATTGGACTCTTTTCGGTGCTCATCGCTGCGTGTCCTCGAAACCGGGGGCACTCCATAGGCAGGCTCACGGATTGCTACCGGTTCGTGCTGAAAGGGCCAACCAGCTACTTTGCGATCAGACTGCCGCAGCCCTTGGCGTTGCGAGCAACCTGACGCTGGTTGACGGCTCTTCGGCTACGGACGAATCTGAGCAGTCTGGCGCTTCACCTCAATGGTCGCCGCGGCTCCCGCAACCCGAAACAGCAGCAGCGGCGTACGCGCCAGATCGGCGTTTGCCTTAAGGAGCAGCGTGCCCGGGCGCGCACTGCTCTGTCACAGATAGAGCAGTCCGCCCGCGTCGGCGGTGGATGCTCGCAAGTCGTCCACCGCTGGTGCTTTGCGACGTTGCGGTGACGCGGGGTGCGGCGTGTCATGACCACGCACCGCCCCGGCTGCCCGCGCCTGCCGACGCACCCCAGCCGCCACGCAGCCCGGCGGCGGTCCGAGATCAGCAGGCCGGTTGGGTCAGCTCGTCGTCGATCTGTCCGGCCTCGGCCCAGGCCTTGGCGCCGGCGGCGCCGATCTCGGCGACGTCCTTGACGAAGAACGCGGGAGCGAGCTCCGGCGACTCGACCCATTCGGCCACCTTGCTGAGGCTGAACGTCCCGCCCAGATCCTTCCACAGCTCGTACTCGATCTCGGTGCGCTTGCGTTTGAGGTCTGCGCGGTCCTCCACGGATCGGCACGTTGGCTCCCACCGGAGGTTCAGCTTGCCCTGCCCGGTTTTCTGCGGGGAGCTGGAGTCGCTCACCTGGACGGTGTAGGTGAACGGTGTCCCGCACGGGGCCAGGAGCGGGTTGTCTTCGGAGATGCCCAGCTTCCGTTTGACCACGGGGTTTATCCAGCAGGTCAACCTGATCCGAAGCGAGTTCGACGCCTTGGGCGCGGGGACGGTGATCGGCCCGGCGGACTTGGGCAGCACCGTCACCGCCGCGGCGGGTTTGCGCCCCACGGGGGGTATGTGCGGCTTGGGTATCGGCCCGCGGGTCCAGGTGAAGTGGTAGGGCTTGCAGCCGCCGCCGGCGTCCGCGGTCAGCTTCAGCGTGAACGTCTCGAAGTGGTCGCGCTGAGGTCCGACCTTGACCGACAGCCCACCCCCGGAGGCGGCGGCCGCCACGGCCACACGCAAGCCCGTCTGCGGGTCGCCCGCCGGCGCGCCCGCCATGCACGAGCAGGTGCACACCCCCTCGGAGATCGTCAACGTCGAGGTCAGCGTCCCCGTCCCCATGTTGCCCAGGTTGTCGGAATACATGGCGTCGCAGTTGTCCGGCGAGGTCGTGGTGGCGTTCAGCGGTGCCGTGATCTGCGTGTGGCAGTCCGGGCCCGCGAAGCTCCACCCGTGGGACTCGTAGGACGTCTCGAGGCTGGTGTCGTCGCACTCGGAGTTGCCGGTGGACGGCGAGCTGACCAGCGCCTGTGGTGTAGTCTGCGGATCGCTCGACCACCAGCTCGGCGGCCACGGGTCGACCGTAATCTCGGCGCCCTGGACGACCTGCGGACCCTCGCTGTTACCGAGCCCATCCGCGACGGAGGGATTAGGGCTGAACGACGCCGAGCAGTGGCCGAACTGGTCGGTGTAGCTGACCGTCCCGGACGCAGACGTGAGGTCCCAGGCCGACGCGCCGCCGGCCCCCGGCACCAGGGACTCCGCGAAGTTCACGGTTAGGCTGGCCGAGGCGCCGCTCGCGTATGTGACGCTCGCGGTCCAAGTGCCGCTGTAGGAGCCGGTGCACTCACCGCAGGACACGCCGGACGCCTGCACGCCGTCGGCAAGCACCAAGCCCGCGAGAAGCACTGCAGCCGCCACCATCGAGACGACTGCACGGCAACCGCGACCAAGCCCCCGATCCATCAAAACCTAACAGTACCGACGCCTCTGAGCAGGGTCAAGTTCACGCGCCCGGTCAAGCCGGCTTTTTGAGCCACATCGAGGCCGAACCGAGCAAAAAGGGGTCCACAGAGGCTGCCGAGAGAGTTTGTTCTCACCCACGAGGAAGCGCAGCCGCACACGGCCCAATGTTGATGCTTTGCAAGGGATTGCGGAGCACGCGGCTCGCCGCTATTCGCGTTGCCGGGTTGGAAGAGTCGGGGGCGTCCGAAGCACCTCGGCAAACTCCTCCATCCGCGACGGAGCAGCCACCTCGCCCGTCGTCGCCTGACAGCTGCAACCAGACAAACTGAGCCGCCCGATCGGGTTAGCCGACATGACTGTTATTCCACTCTTGCAGCAGCTGTCGGTGGGGAGATTCGTGGCCACCAGTGGGGAGAAAAGATGGCCACCAGTGGGGAACTTCGTGGCCGCAGTTGGGGAGAACTCGATGGCCATTGAAAGAGAGCTTCTTCGT
>Ga0335083_10006946_pt1 | contig 14018 bp, 12 predicted proteins | sample Lox_Sample_42_FD_206716 | JGI IMG/M metagenome (GOLD analysis project Ga0335083, IMG submission 206716) | Soil microbial communities from Loxahatchee National Wildlife Refuge, Florida, United States - Lox_Sample_4.2 | ecosystem: Environmental > Terrestrial > Soil > Wetlands | place: USA...
ACGCTTGCGCCAGGGGCCGCTCACGCGGCTGTCGGCGGCATTGGACTCGATCTTGTTGCGCCCATCCATGTCACCGAATCGTAACGCACGTCCCACGCGGAGGATAGCGGCATGACGTCCACCAAGAAGATCAATCTCGCCCTGCAGGGCGGCGGCTCGCACGGCGCCTTCACCTGGGGCGTGCTCGACGCCCTGCTGGAGGACGGGCGGCTCGAGATCGAGGCGGTGAGCGGCACGAGCGCCGGCGCCATGAACGCCGCCATCATGCTGCAGGGCTGGGCCAAGGATGGCCGCGAGGGCGCGCGCGCGGCGCTCGCCGGCTTCTGGCACCAGCTTGGCACCATGTCGATCGCGAGCCCCATCCAGCGGTCGCCGCTCGATCGGCTGCAGGGCAACTGGAACCTCGACAATTCGCCGGCCGCCATGTGGGCCGACATCATCCAGCGCACGCTCACGCCCTTTCAGCGCAATCCGCTGAACTACGACCCGTTGCGCGAACTCCTGAGGAGGGAATTCGACGCCGAGACCGCGCAGTCGTGCCACGACATCAAGGCCTTCATCGCCGCGACCAACGTGCAGACCGGCAAGGTGCGCATCTTCAATCGCGAGGAACTCACGATCGATGCCCTTCTGGCCTCGGCCTGCCTGCCCAACGTGCACGATGCCGTGGTGATCGACGGCGTGCCCTATTGGGACGGCGGCTTCCGCGGCAATCCGCCGATCTGGCCGTTCATCTACGGCTGCGAGAGCCGCGACGTCGTCATGGTCGAGCTCGACCCGCCGTTCCGCCCGAATGTCCCGAAATCCAATGCCGAGGTGGCCGACCGGCTGAACGAGATCACTTTCGGCGGCGCGCTGCTCTCCGAAATGCGCGCCATCGCCTTCGTGCAGAGCCTGATCGAGCAAGGCGCGGTGACCGGCTCGTTCAGCGATCGATTGAAGATGATCCTGGTCCACTCGATCGGCGATGAGGAGTCGATCCGGCCCCTGGGATCGGTCAGCAAGTTCAATATCGAGCCAGAATTCCTGCAGTACCTCTTCGGCCTCGGCCGGGCGGCCGCTGCCAAGTGGCTCGCCTCTACGTTCGACGAACTCGGCGTCAAGTCGAGCATCGACATCCGCGCCCGCTTCCTGTGAAACTCGGCCCGGCATGCGCATCGGCATCGATCTCGGCGGCACCAAAATCGAAGGGCTTGTTCTCGATGACGGCGGCGTCGAAAAAGCGCGCATCCGCATACCCACACCACGCACCTCCTACGAGGAAGACGTCCAGGCGATCGCCGGCCTCGTGAGCGAGCTCGAGCGGCGCGTGGGCGGGCGGTGCACGGTGGGCGTCGCCCATCCTGGCGCGGTGTCGCCGGCCACCGGGCTGATCAAGAACGCCAACTCGACACGGCTCAACGATCGGCCGCTGAAGCTCGATCTCGAAGCCGCGCTCGACCGTGAAGTGCGCATGGAGAACGACGCCAACTGCTTTGCCGTGTCCGAGGCGACCGACGGTGCCGCCAGCGGTTGCGCTGTCGTGTTCGGCGTCATCCTCGGCACCGGCGTCGGCGGCGGCGTGGTGATCGATGGCCGCCCTCTCACCGGCGCGCAGGCCGTCGCGGGCGAATGGGGACACAATCCCCTGCCCCATCCGACGGACGACGAGCGGCCGGGCCCGCGTTGCTATTGCGGCCGAACCGGCTGCGTGGAGACATGGCTGTCGGGCCCGCGCGTTCAGGAGCAGTTTCGTACCGGCACCGGCCGCGACATGCGCGCCACCGACATCGCCGACGCCGCGCTCAAGGGCGATCCGGATGCCGCCCGGCAGATCGAGCTCTATTGCGATCGCCTCGCGCGCGCGCTCTCGGTCGTCGTGAACATCGTCGATCCGCACGCCATAGTGCTGGGCGGCGGCCTGTCACGCATGCCGCAGCTCTACGAGCGCGTGCCGCAGCTCTGGAAGCGCTACGTGTTCTCCGAGCCCGAGCACATCGTGACCAGGCTCCTGCCACCCAAGTTCGGAGATTCCAGCGGCGTGCGCGGCGCCGCCTGGCTGTGGCCGGAGAAGCGCTGACGGACAGCGCGCCGCGTCAGTTGCAATTGGGCTTCGGCAGCGCCTCGAGCCGGCTGATGCGATACTCGATGCCGCCTTCCGCCTCCTCGTGAGTGCCATAGAGCTCGATGCCGTTGTCGAGCATCAGGCTCGACATCTCGAAGGCGGCCTGCTCGCCCTTGCCCTTGGAGTCGGCGTCGAAGAAGCCGCCGCGATAGTAGATCCGGCTGCGGCCCTCGACGAGCGGCGTTGCGCCATCGGGGATCCTGAGGTCGGAGAGACGCTTGGGCACCTTGCCGATCAGCACATTCACCGCCTGCGGCGGCTTGGCCTTCTCGCCGAAGAAGAACAGCGCGTCGAAGCCGCCGTCGGAAGCCTGTGCGTGCTTCACGGTCGCGCGCGCGATCGCCATGGGAAACAGCGTGCCCGCCGGCAGCGCCACTGTCTGGCCTGACGGCTCGGAAAATCGTGCCTGGCCGCTGCCGTCCTGCTCGAGGAGCGCCTCGCCCTTGACCAGGCTCGAGGTCCGCCCGTTGGCCGTGGCGCGGTGCTCGAAGCTGAGCTTGCGGCCGTCTCGGCTCTCCGTCATCTGCGACTGCTGCTCGCTCACCACCGACTGGCGGCCACCATCGATGTCGAGCCGCATGCGCTGGTAGATGATGTAGCTGTCGCAGGTCGCCTTCAGCTCGAAAGCGTAGGAGCCGCTGCTGCTCGCTCCGGGCTTGCCGTGGTCGAGCAGGAAGACGTCGTAGGCCGCGCGATGCGGCTGCATCTCCTGGGCGGCTGCGGGCAGCGTGGTTACCGTCGCGAGGGCGGCGATGGAAGCTAGTCGTTTGAGCATTTCGGTCTCGGCAGGGCTTGCAATTGCGAAAGGTGAGCGTCGACGGCGAAGTCGCCGTAGTCGAGCAGCATCGAGCGGGCGATGCCGTTGGCCAGCAGGTCGAGCGCCAGCTCGTACTCCGGCTGCGCGCCCTGGTCGCCGTTGGCGAAAAACGCGAAACGCACGCCCCAGCTCGGCTGGCCGCGCAGCAACCCGACATCGCCGCGCACCAGCGGCGTGCCCGGCACCGGCTTCGGCGACCGGCCGATCACGGCGTTGACCTGGAAGGCGCCGTCGAGGCGCGCGCCGTCGAATACTTTGTAGGAGACGGATTTGTCGCCGGCACGCGCGTGCTTGATGATCAGCGCGAGATGCGTGGTGGGGAAGAGCGTGCCGGACGGCAGGTCGAACGACCGCGCCTCGGGCAAGGTGAAGCTCGCGCGCCCCTTGCCGCCCAGCCCTTCGAGATCGGCGCGGCCGCGCAGCTCCTCCTCGACCTCGTCGTTCTGGGCGTTGCGCACGCTGAACTGCAATTGCAGCCCGTCCTTGGACTCGTAGCTGGTGAAGGCGGAGTCGGTCTCGAATTCCTCGCCATCGTTGCGCAGGAAGGTGAGCTTGATGCGCTGGCGGATCTCCCAGGAGTCGCAGGAGTCGACCATCTCGAGCGTCATCATGCCCTTGACCTCGACGATGCCGCTGTTGGGGCGCGCCACCGAGAGCTTCATGTCGTAGGTTGCGCGGTAGGGCACCAATACGACATCGGGCGCCGGCGCATCCGGCGCCATCGGCTGTTGCTGCTGCGGTTGCGCGGACTCTTGCGGCGGACGCGCGGGTCGCGGAGATTGCTGGGCGCTTGCCTCGGTGGCGGGCCACGATCCGAGCAAAATAAACGCGCCGACAGCGGCGATGGAGACCGCGGTTCGGACGAGGGGACGGCGAAAACTAAACGTGGTCAACGGACAAATGGCCGGGGACTAAGCCTTGTAGCCAGAGCCCCAAGCGTAATATCCATGCTCGCGGAATACCAGAATGATCGCGTGCGGCAGGGCTGCACAGGGAGGATATCGACCATGACCGACCGCAAGCCTCGTGTGCTGGCGACCCGCCATTTCCCGCCCGACGTCGAGGCCCGCCTGTCGGCCAATTTCGACGCCGTCCTGAACCCCGAGGACAAGCTTTATGACGGCCCGCGGCTGATCAAGGCGACCGAGGGCGTGGATGGCATCATGTGCGCCGCCGGCGACCCGATGAACGCCCAGACCATCGCGGGCCTCCCCACTTCCGTGAAGATGATCGCGACCTTTTCGGTGGGCTACGAGCACGTCGACGTGGCCGCAGCCGCCAAGCGCAACATCAAGGTCAGCAATACCCCCGACGTGCTGACCGACGCCACCGCCGACATCACGCTCCTGTGCATGCTGGGTGCAGCCCGCCGGGCCCATGAAGGCACGACCATGCTGCGGACCCACAATTGGGTGGGCTGGGAGCCGACCCAGCTCATGGGCACCCATGTCACCGGCAAGAGACTGGGTATCCTGGGCATGGGCCGCATCGGCCAGGCCGTCGCCGACCGGGCACGCGCCTTCCGCATGACCATCCACTATTCAAATCGCAAGCGGTTGCCGCCCGAATTGGAGAAAGGCGCCACCTTTCACGCCGATCCCGACAACATGCTGGCCCACTGCGACTTCCTGTCGATCAACGCACCCATGACGCCCGAGACCCGCAAGTGGGTGAATGCCGGGCGCATCGCGAAGCTCCCCAAAGGCGCCATCCTGGTGAACACCGCCCGCGGCGGCGTGGTCGACGACGAGGCCGTGATCGGCGCCCTGAAGAGCGGCCGGCTGGCGGCGGCCGGGATCGATGTGTTCGACGGCGAACCCAAGATCCACCAGGGCTACTACGACCTGCAGAACGCCTTCCTGCTGCCGCACATGGGCTCCGCCACGGTCGAGACGCGCAATGCCATGGGCTTCAAGGCGCTCGACAATCTCGAGGCCTTCCTGCTCAGGTCCGAGACGCCGCCTGATCTGGTGACGGCTTAGGCGCTGCCAGCATCGGCGCCTTCTTCTTGACGTGCTTGGCCGAGTGGGCCGGCTTGGGCTTCTTCAACTTGGCCGGATGGACAGGGGCCGCCTCGGGGACCGGCGCCGGCGGCGTCTCGGCCACCGCCTGAACGGGCTGGGCGGGCGGCGTTTCGGGCGTTGCGGCCGGCGGCGCCTCGTAGGCGCTGGCGGTCCAGCTCGTATTGGGCACGTTCGCCGTGGCGTGGGCCGGCGGACTGTATTCGACACCGCCTTCGGTCGCCTGCCGGAAAGGCTCGTTGTAGTTCACGTCATAGGGATCGTGGTCGCTGTCACGATCGTGGCAGACCGACTGGTTGACGAAGACCCGCCACAGCGCACAATCGCGCTTGGACACCATCGAGGCGAAGTGGTCACTGCCGCTCTTGCCGGTCGCGGCAAGCGAGCCCACGTCCGCACCATAGCTCCCCGCCGTCACGGCAAGGGGCGCGCCGCAGGCGCCGGCCAGCAGCGCCAGAGCGATCGGCAGAAGCAGACGATCGAGCCGGGGGAAGCTCATTATTTTCTTCAAGAAAGTTAATTAACTTCTTGAAGATACTTGATTTTATTCCTTCGGTCAATGCGAAGGAAGCGCCTCAATCCTTCTTCGGCGGCGGCAGGCGCAGCGCGATATGGAGCTCGCGCATCTTCTCCGCCGGGATTTCCGTCGGTGCCTCCATCATCAGGTCCATCGCCGACTGGTTCATCGGGAAGGTGATGACCTCGCGGATATTGGGCTCGTCGGCGATCATCATGACGATGCGGTCGACGCCGGGAGCCGCGCCGCCGTGCGGCGGGGCGCCGTACTTGAAGGCATTCAGCATGCCGCCGAAGCGGTGCTCGACCTCCTCCTTGCTGTAGCCTGCGATCCCGAAGGCCTTGTACATGATCTCGGGCTTGTGGTTACGGATCGCGCCCGAGCAGAGCTCGATGCCATTACAGACGATGTCGTACTGCCACGCCTTGATGGTGAGCGGATCCTGCGTCTCGAGCGCCTCCAGCCCGCCCTGGGGCATGGAGAACGGGTTGTGGCTGAAGTCGATCTTCTTCAGCTTGTCGTCGTACTCGAACATCGGGAAGTCGACGATCCAGCAGAACTGGAATTCGCCCTCGGCGATCACGCCCATCTCCTGCCCGACCTTGGTGCGCGCGGCACCGGCGAACTTCCACGCCGCCTCGGGCTGGTCGGCGACGAAGAACACGGCATCGCCGTCCTCGGCGCCGGTGAGCTGCCTGAGCTTGGCAAGCCGCTCGTCGGCCACGAACTTGGCGATCGGGCCCTTCCCCGCCCCGCCCTCGAGGACGATGTAGCCGAGGCCGGGCTTGCCCTCGCCCTGCGCCCAGGAGTTCAGCTTGTCGAAGAACGAGCGCGGCTGCGCAGCGGCCTTGGGCGCCCGGATGGCCCGCACCACGCCGCCCTTGGCCACGATCCCGGCAAAGACCTTGAAGTCGGAACCGGCAAAAACCTCGCCCACGTCGTAGATCCTGAGCGGGTTGCGCAGATCGGGCTTGTCGGTGCCGTAGCTCAGGATCGCCTCGGCATAGGGAATGCGCGGGAAGGGGTACGGCGTCACCTTGCGAGGCGCCTCTCGGTTGAACGCCTTGAACTCGTCGAACACGCCGTGCAGCACCGGCTCGATGGCCGCGAAGACATCGTCCTGCGTGACGAAGCTCATCTCGAAGTCGAGCTGGTAGAACTCGCCCGGCGCTCTGTCCGCGCGCGCATCCTCGTCGCGGAAGCACGGCGCGATCTGGAAGTAGCGGTCGAAGCCCGACACCATCAGGAGCTGCTTGAACATCTGCGGTGCCTGGGGAAGCGCATAGAACTTGCCGGGATGCAGCCGGCTCGGCACGACATAGGAGCGCGCACCCTCCGGCGAATCGGCCGTCAGGATCGGCGTCTGGAACTCCATGAAGCCCTGGTCGATCATGCGGCGGCGCAGGCTCGATATGACCTGGCTGCGCAGCATGATGTTCCTGTGCAGCTTGTCCTTGCGCAGGTCGAGAAAGCGGTATTTCAGCCGCAGCTCCTCCGGCGTCGTATCGTTCTCCTGGTAGACCGGGATCGGCAGGGGATCGGCCATCGACTGGACGGTCATCTCGGCCGCGTCGAGCTCGACCGCACCGGTCGCCAGCTTGGCATTCACCGTCGAGGGCTCGCGGGCCACGACCTTGCCGGTCACCGTGATCACGCTCTCGTTGCGGACCGCCTCGGCCGTCCTGAACACCGGGCTGGAGACGTCCACCACGACCTGGGTCACGCCGTAGTGATCGCGCAGGTCGATGAACAGCAGATTCCCATGGTCGCGCTTGCGCTGCACCCAGCCCGAGAGGCGGGCCTGCTGGCCGACATGCTCCGGCCGCAACTGGCCGCAGGTATGGGATCGATAAACCGAAGACATTTTACTGGTTTTCCGCGCTGGAACGGGGCGGCAAAAGGCACGGATCGGCCGGCCAAGTCAAGGGAATGGCCCCTTTCCGTTTAAGGCAACTATGCCTTTGCCTTCGCTACCGCTATAGAACACCGCCAATGAAGCTCATCACCACGACCGACGAGCTGGCCGCCTTCTGCAAGCCCCTGGCGAAGGCCGATTTCGTGGCGGTCGACACCGAGTTCATGAGGGAACGCACCTACTGGCCCAAGCTGTGCCTGGCCCAGGTGGCGGGTCCCGACGAGGCCGCGGCGATCGACGCTCTCGCGGACGGCATCGACCTGTCCCCGCTCGACGAGCTGATGGGCAACCCCAAGGTCCTCAAGGTCTTTCACGCGGCCCGCCAGGACCTGGAAATCTTCTACCTGCGCATGAACAAGGTTCCGGCGCCCCTGTTCGATACCCAGGTCGCCGCCATGGTCTGCGGCCACGGCGAGGCCGCCTCCTACGAATCGCTCGCCACCAAGCTCGCCAAGGCGCGCATCGACAAGTCGAGCCGCTTCACCGACTGGAGCCGCCGTCCGCTCAGCGAGCGGCAGATCACCTATGCCATCTCCGACGTGACGCATCTGCGCGTGGTCTACGAGAAGCTGGAGCGCCAGCTGGAGAAAAGCGGCCGCCTGTCCTGGATCGCCGAGGAGATGGCCGTCCTGAACGACCCCGCGACCTATCGCGCGGACCCGGAGCTCGCCTGGCGCCGGTTGAAGCCGCGCGGGGCCTCGCCGCGGCTGCTCGGCATCCTCAAGGAGACGGCGGCGTGGCGCGAGCGCACGGCGCAGCGCATCGATATCCCGCGCCAGCGCCTGTTGCGCGATGAGCAGCTTCTCGAGATCGCAAGCCACGCGCCCAAGACCACCGAGGACCTCGCCGCCACGCGCGGCCTCGGCCGGGGCTTCGCCGAGGGCTGGCAGGGCCGCGAGCTGCTCGAGGCCATCGAGAAGGCCCGCAAGCTGCCCGAATCAGAACTGCCCACACGCGACAAGCCGCCCGAGCAGCTGCGCGCGCCAGGTGCCGTGGTCGATCTCCTGCGCACGCTGCTGCGGCTCAAGGCCGAGCAGGCGGGCGTCGCGGCGCGGCTGGTCGCGAGCGCCGACGAGCTCGACCGCATGGCAGCCGGCAAGCGCGACGTGCATGCCCTCTCCGGCTGGCGCCGCGAGATCTTCGGCGAGGATGCCGTCGCCCTGATCGAGGGCCGTATCGCTTTGTCGCTGAGCGGCGATCAAGCCAAGCTGATCTCCGTGCCGATCACGAGCTAGGCGGCGACGATCTGCGACTTGAGATCGAAGGTCTCGGCCGCGCTCTCGAGACGGCGGGCGGTGACGTCGCCCAGGCTGAGCTTCAGCCGCTCGGGCACGATCAGGCGCAGGTCACGCTCGGTGCGGCGCAACTGGATCTGCGGCAGAAGGCCCGGCGCACCACCGGAGAGATTGTAGGCGAGGCGCAGGCAGGCACCGAGGCGGCGGGCGAAGGAGCGGCCCTTGCCGTCCGAGAGCCTCAGCGCCGTCTCGAGCGTCGCTGACTTGGCGTCGCTCTTGTAACGATAGGTAAGCGTCATCGCGAGAATGGCGCGGTCGCGATGGCTCATGCCCGGCGCCGGCAGATGCAGCACACGGATATAGGCCTGCTCGGCGCGATAGTCCGGATGATCGTTCCAGGAGATGTCGCTCAAATGGCAGGCGGCGATGCGCAGGACGCGCTCGGATTCACTCTCGCCCGCGAAGACCGGCGTCAGCCAGTCGAAGATCTCCATCGGCGAGAGATCGAAGCGCCGCCAGTCGGCGCCCTGTTCTTCGGCGAAGGCGATCAGCGGATGGCGCGCACGCTCGTTGTCGGTGAGCCGCTGGTAGTAGAATCCCTCGCGCAGGCCGAAGGCCGAAAATACGACATTGCGCGGCTTCAGCGCCGCCAGAAGCCGGTCGAGGGCGAGGCAGGCGAGCGGCAGCGTATCGACGCGCCGACGCGACACGCCCGGCATCTTTTCCAGCGACTTGGCGCTCTGCACCGCGATCAGCCGCGCCACCGCTCGCGCATCGTCGGCCGGGATGTCGTAGTGATGGATGATGTGCAGCGGATAGCCCGCCTGCTCCATGTGCAGCCGCGCGAAGGATCGCCAGGCGCCGCCCACCGCGTAGAAGGTCTTGCCGGTCTCCTCGCGCAGCCAGCGCACGCCCTCGATCGCCTCGATGACCGTCTTGCGCGGATCGGCCTTGCCCGACGACATCAGCCTCAGCGGCCCGACCGGCAAGGTGCTGGAGGAGCCGATACGGCCACGCCCGAGCGCGACCAGCTCGAGGCTGCCGCCGCCCAGGTCACCCATCACGCCCGAGGCGTCGGGCATGCCGCACATGACGCCGAAACCCGAGAAGCGCGCCTCGTCCTGGCCGCTCACCACATGGGCCTTGATGCCGGGGCGCCGCTCGAGCTCGCGCATGAACTCAGGACCGTCGGCCGCGTCGCGCACTGCCGCGGTGGCCAGAAGGTCGAGCGACTTCACCTTCATGTTGTGGGCGAGCGTGACGAAGCGGTCGATGTTGGCGAGCGCCATCTCGACGCCGGCCGGATTGAGCCGGCCCGTCGCGTCCAGGCCGCGCGCGAGGCCGCACAGCACCTTTTCGTTGAACACCGGCAGCGGCGCGCGGCTGGCGCGCTCGTAGACGACGAGGCGGATGGAGTTCGAGCCGACGTCGATGATGCCGACGCGGCCTTTCTCGGGAGGAGCCTGGTCCGAACGGCCGGGACTCGCTTCGCCGCTTTGGTCGGCCAGGGCGCCTGCAGTTCGTTCGCCGTCCATGCGCGCTCCCTGTAGCCGAAACTGGCAGGGATTGCAGCGGCGATTTTCGCCCTAGGAGGAGAGCACCAGCCGCGGAACAGCACCGCTCAGCCGGACCGCGCTGCCGCGGCCCGACAAGGACGGGTTCGTCATAAAATAGTGATGTGCGATGAAAGGTTCCTTGCCCGGATGCGGCCGCTCATAGGTGCCATCGGGCTTCATGATCCAGCTCTGGCCGTCATCCTTGAGGTTGGCCACCATGATCTGGTCGAGAACCTGCTCGTGCACCGTCGGATTCTCGACCGGGCAGAGCAATTCGACGCGGCGGTCGAGATTGCGCGGCATCCAGTCGGCCGAGGAAAGGAACACCTTGGCACTCGACGAGGGCAGCGTCTTGCCGTTGCCGAACGAGACAATGCGCGCATGCTCGAGGAAGCGGCCGATCATGCTTTTGACACGGATGTTCTCGCTCAAGCCCGACACGCCGGGCCTGAGGCAGCAGATGCCGCGGACCACGAGGTCGATCTGCACGCCCGCGCGCGAGGCGGCATAGAGCCGGTCGATCAGCAGCGGATCGACGAGCGAGTTCAGCTTGACCCACATGGCCGCGGGCTTCTTGGCCTTGGCATTGGCGATCTCGGCGTCGATCAGCCCGTAGAGCGTCGAGCGCAGGGTCACCGGGGCGAAGGCGATCTTCTCCATCTTCTCCGGTCGCGCATAGCCCGTCATGTAGTTGAACAGGCGCGCGGCATCGCGGCCCATCGCCGGATCGCAAGTGAAGAACGAGAGATCGGTGTAGATGCGCGCCGTAATCGGGTGATAGTTGCCCGTGCCGAAATGCACGTAGGTGCGCGTGGCCTGCGCCTCCCGCCGCACCACCATCGAGACCTTGGCGTGGGTCTTGAGGTCGATGAAGCCGTAGACCACCTGCACGCCGGCGCGCTCCAGATCGCGCGCCCAGCGGATGTTGGCCTCCTCGTCGAAACGCGCCTTGAGCTCGACCAGCGCGGTCACGGTCTTGCCGGCCTCGGCCGCCGCGATCAGCTCCTTCACGATCGGCGAGTCGGAAGAGGTGCGGTAGAGCGTCTGCTTGATCGCGACCACCGCGGGATCGCGCGCCGCCTGGCGCAGGAACTGCACCACGACGTCGAAGCTCTCATAGGGGTGATGGACGACGATGTCCTTGGCCCGGATGGCGGCGAAGCAATCGCCGCCGAAGTCGCGGATGCGCTCGGGGAAGCGGGCGTTGTAGGGCGTGAACAGCAGGTCGGCGCGACCGTCGACGATCACGGCCTTGACGTCGACGATGTTCAGCATGCTCTCGAGCTCGAAGACATGCACCGTCTGGTCGGCGATCTCGAGCTGGTCGAACAGGAAGTCCCGCAGGTCGCCCGGCATCGCCGTGTCGACGGCGATCGAGATCAGGTCGCCGCGGCGGCGGCGCTTCAGCGCGTTCTCGTAGGACAGGACGAGGTCCTCGGCCTCCTCGGCGATCTCGACGTCGCTGTCGCGGATCAGACGGAAGAAGCCGCGCTCGATCACCTCGTAGCCGGGGAACAGGCGCGGCAGGAAGATGGCGATCAGCTCTTCCAGCGGCAGGAAGCGGATCGTGTCCTGCGACGGAAGACGGATGAAGCGGTCGACCTGCGTGGGCAGCGGCAGCAGCGCCATCAGCGCCCGCTTGTCGTCGCGGCTCTGCAGCTTGAACAGTGCGGAAAAGCCGCCGTTCGGGATGAACGGGAAGGGATGCGCCGGGTCGATGGCGAGCGGCGTCAGGATCGGGAAGACCTGATCGATGAAATACTGCTCGAGCCAGGCGCGCTCCCGCTTGTTGAGCTCGCCGGCGCCCAGTACCGCGATGCCGGCCTCGCGCAGTTCGCCCTGGAGCGCGGCCCAGACACGCTGTTGCTCGGCCATGAGGATCGAGGCGCGGTCTCGGATGGCGGCCAGCTGCTCGGCCGGCGTCAGCCCATCGTCGCTCAGCATGGTGGCGCGATTGGGCAGCATGTCGACCAGGCCGGCCACACGCACCATGTAGAACTCGTCGAGGTTGGCGGCCGAGATGGACAGGAACCGCACGCGCTCAAGCAGCGGATGGCGGGCATTGCTCGCCTCCTCCAGCACGCGCGTGTTGAAGGCGAGCCAGGACAGCTCGCGATTGATGAAGCGTCGCGGGCTATCGGCCGTTGTGGCGAGCGCCGGCTCGCCGGAGTCGGTAGGATTGAGCGCGTCCATGGAAATTGTTCACGATAACGCTACCGTCTCTGCATCGTCATGTCATCGCAAATCGCTAATCGACTGTTTTAGAAGGATTTTCTAGGATCGCGACGGTGAAGACCGCACTCCTCTGGCGGCATGCGAAATCGGCCTGGGGCAATCCCGGGCTTGATGATCATGAACGCCCCCTCAACCGTCGAGGCGAGCGCGCCGCCGAGGTGATGGCGGAATATCTCGTCACGCATGCCCCGCGCCCCGACTTGATCCTGTGTTCCACGGCCGTACGGACGCGCCTGACGCTGGCGCCCCTGATGCAGCGCTTGACCGCCCCCGCCCCACCCATCGCGCTGGAGAAGGGCCTGTACCTCGCCTCTGAGGCGTCCTTGCTGCATCGCCTGCAGGGCCTGCCGGACGATGTCGGCACCATCCTGCTCATCGGGCACAATGAGGGCATCGGCGAGTTGGCCGCCGCCCTACCCGGCAAGGGCCGCTCAGGTCTTTTGCTCGCGGCGCGCGAAAAGTTCCCGACCGGAGCGCTGGCCGTGATGCACGCCTCGATCGACCGCTGGAATGATCTCGCGGAGGGATCGGCCGAGCTGATCGACTTCGTGAAACCGAAGGACCTCGAACCGGGCTAGTAGGTGCCCGGGTACTGGCCGCCGTCCATCAGCAGGTTCTGGCCGGTGATGTAGCCGGCGTGCACGCTGCACAGGAAGGCGCAGGCCACGCCGAACTCCTCCGCCGTGCCGAAGCGGCCCGACGGATTGAGGGCGGCGTTCGCCTTGTACTCCTCCTCGAACGAGCGCCCGGACTTGGCGGCGCGGGCGCGGATCGTGCCGCGCAGGCGATCGGTGTCGAAGGGGCCCGGCAACAGGCCGTTGATCGTGACGCCATGCTTCACCGTCACCCTCGCGACGCCCGCCACGAAACCGGTGAGGCCGGAACGTGCGCCATTGCTGAGGCCGAGGATGTCGATCGGTGCCTTCACCGAGCTCGAGGTGATGTTCACGATGCGCCCGAAGCCGCGCTTCATCATGCCGTCGACCGTGGCCTTGATGAACTCGATCGGCGTCAGCATGTTGGCGTCGACCGCCTTGATCCAGTGATCGCGCGTCCAGTCGCGGAAGTCGCCCGGCGGCGGACCGCCCGCATTGTTCACGATGATGTCGGGTTCCGGGCAGGCGGCCAGCACCTGCTTGCGGCCCTCCTCGGTCGTCACGTCGACAGCGATCGGCGTCACCTTCACACCGTGCTTCTTGCGGATCTCCTCGGCCGTCGCGTCGAGCTCGGCCTTGGTGCGCGCATTGATGACGAGCTCCACACCCTCGCCCGCCAGCGCCATGGCGCAGCCCTTGCCCAAGCCCTTGCTTGCCGCGCATACGATCGCCTTGCGGCCCTTGATGCCCATGTCCATCACTTCGCTCCCTTTGGCTTACTTGATCCGTGTCCAGACCTGAGTCTCGCCGAACATCGGCGAGCCGACATAGCCGCGCAGCCTGAGTGTGCCGTCGGATTGCAGGCTGATATTGGCCTTGTAGGTCTTGCCGTTCTCGCCGTTGTAGATCGTGCCGCCCTCGAAGGCGTTGGCGTCGGACGTCCTTTGGAAGCCGTAGAGCAGCATCATGCCAAGCACCTTGCGGCCGCGCAGCGCGGGATCGCTGTTGTGGATGTCGGTCAC
>Ga0335083_10006947_pt1 | contig 14017 bp, 10 predicted proteins | sample Lox_Sample_42_FD_206716 | JGI IMG/M metagenome (GOLD analysis project Ga0335083, IMG submission 206716) | Soil microbial communities from Loxahatchee National Wildlife Refuge, Florida, United States - Lox_Sample_4.2 | ecosystem: Environmental > Terrestrial > Soil > Wetlands | place: USA...
CTTGCGGCTGGTGACCTTGGTCAGTGGATTCTCGGCATCGTCGCGGTCGTCTGGTCCATCGACTGCTTCGTCGGTTTCTATCTGACGCTGCCACAGAGCTCTGGAGGATTCTGGCGTCGTTGGCGGTACGCATGGCGCGTCAAATGGGCTGCCACAGCTTTCCGAGTGAACTTCGACTTGCACCGCGCGGGGGGGCTCTGGGTCTGGGCCATGCTGTTTATCTTCGCCTGGTCCAGCGTCATGATGAACATTCGCCCGCTTTACGAGTGTGTGATGAGCGTTGCGTTTTCGTACAAATCACCGCGGGAAACATTCGTGATTTCAGCAGGGCCGAACGATTCGCCTCGACTCGATTGGCGCGCGGCCCAGGCGGTCGGTGCAAGACTCATGGCGGAACAGAGCCATGACCACGGATTCACAGTGGCGGAACCGTTCGGTCTCTCGTACGATCCGGAAAACGGCGCTTACTTCTACGACGTGCGAAGCAGCCGTGACGTATTACAACGGAAGGGGGGCGACACTTCCGTAGTGTTTGACGGCGATACCGGTCAGTTCCTCAACCTCGGACTGGCGACCGGTGTTCGCACCGGGAACACGGTCGAAAGTTGGCTTTACGCATTACACATGGCACGTGTTTTTGGGCGACCTTACCAAGTCTTCGTCTGCCTTCTCGGCCTTGTAGTGGCCATGCTCTCCGTCACTGGCGTCTACATCTGGTGGAAGAAACGCAAAGGGAGAATTGTTGCTGCATCCCGCCAGCGTCAAGCCGGGAGGAGGGGATCGGCCGATGAACCCTCGTACTGAGGCCAGAATTGGAGGGATCGTTACGTCAAAAAGGAGGCATATAGAAAATGAATCGACGGGAAGCAATTCAGAAGGCGGCTTTGTTGAGCTTTGCTAGCGCGATACCGGTTGCATTTGCAAATGCAAGAGCTGCGCATGGTTTGAACGATCCAGTTCGAGACGAGTTCGGCTCGTATCAGGACAGAGGTGCTAGCCCTCTGGAGCCTCCTGCTCACGGCAGCATCCCCGTTGCCTTCGTCCTTTCCGAAGGCGCCGTGATCATCGACTTCTGCGGACCGTGGGAAGTCTTTGAGAGAGTCAACGTTTCCGGCCACCCGGAAGGCGCTTTCCGCCTTTATACCGTTGCCAAGACCGCCGACGCTATTCATGCCGGCGGTGGAATGAAAATCGTCCCAGACTACACCTTCGACAACGCGCCCGGGCCGAAGGTCATCGTCATCCCGGCGCAAGACGGCAGCAGTCCAGCAATGCTTGAATGGATTCGCAAGTCGACAAAGAACACGGATGTAACTATGTCGGTCTGCACCGGAGCTTTTGTTTTGGCACAGACCGGGCTGCTATCGGGCAAATCCGCCACCACTCATCACGCCGCATACAAGACCTTTGCCATCGAGTTTCCGGACGTCCGACTGAAGCGCGGCGCAAGGTTCACCGAGGACGGCAATCTCGCAACCGCCGGCGGCCTCTCCTCCGGCATCGACTTGGCCCTCCGAGTGGTCCAGCGCTATTTCGGATACCAGGTCGCCGTCGACACTGCATCCATGTTGGAATACCAGGGGCAGGGCTGGCTGAACGCCGACTCAAACGAAATCTACGCCAAGGCACGCATCTCCACTGACGAACATCCGCTGTGTCCCGTTTGCGACATGGAAGTCGATCCCAAGACCTCTCCCACGTCGGCGTACAAAGGCAAGACGTACTACTTCTGCACTGACCAGCACAAAACTAGCTTTGATGCGGACCCACAGAAGTACCTCGCGCCCGCTTGGTGAAAATGCATCGCCCTGAGCCAGGGAGAATTGCAGCGCCACTACTGCTGGACGCAAGGCCGGGAAGAATCGCCAAATTGAGCGAATATGCCTCGAGAATGACAAGGAGAACGCGATGCGAAAGGCAGTGATTAGCAGTTTGATGCTTCTGGTCGTGCAGTTCTTGCTTGGTCCGTCGGCGCTGTCTGTAGCCGCACAGGAACCTAACGGCAAGATCCTGAGCCTGAAGGCTTGGCCGCCGTTGCCTAGATATGAGTCATTAGACGAGTTTGGACAAGGCTATTTTCCGCGAGCGGTTTACGAAGAGGCTCGCACGCAAAAAGAGTTCGACATTCTGGAAATCAGCTACGCAAGCGACGGGCTCGTGGTGCGCGGATTGTTGATCAAGCCGATAGCTCCCGGCACGCGGAAATGGCCGGCAATCATTTTCAATCGCGGAGGCAATGGCGACCTCGGGCGTATCACGGATAACGGCCAGCCTTGCGGCAGCATGACGAACACGTCGTGCCTTGACGTTGCTGATCTTCTCCTCCTGGCTAAAGCGGGTTTTGTGATCATTGCCTCTGATTACCGCTACCAGGGCGCCACCGTGAAACGCGACGAGTGGGGCGGAGTGGAAGTTGACGATGTTCTCAATCTCGTGCCAGCACTGAAGTCGTTCAACTATGTGGACCCAGAGCGGTTATACATGCTAGGCCTCTCGCGGGGCGGCACCATGGCCTATCTAGCGATCAAACGAGGAATTCCTGTCAAAGCCGCCGCCGTAATCGGCGGAGTCACGGACGTGAAGGCATGGGTGGAGGCGAGGCCCGAGATGGGCATTGTAAAGGGGAATGAATTCACCAACGGCTTTGCAAACATCTGGCCGGACTATGAGCACCGCGCCGACGAATACTATCGAGCGCGGTCGGCCGTCTATTGGGCAGATCAAATCAATGTGCCTGTTTTGATTCTCCATAGCCGAACCGACCGCATGGTTCCGGTCACTCAGGCTCTCCGAATGGCAGAAGCTCTTCAGGAAAATGGCAAGGTGTACGCTCTTCGCATTTACGATCGCGATGGCCATCCGTTGCCGCGGAATCGCGACGACCGCGATCGCGTGATCGTCGATTGGTTCAACCATGCTAGCCAAGATGGCCAATAGTCACAGGGTGCATTCTGCACGGAGGGACATAGATGGCGGCTGCCACCAAATATGAGGCGATTGAGACCGACCAAATAAGAGCACGCCACTACGTCGGTATATTTCTGCTTTCCTTTGCCACGCTTCTGCTCGAACTGTCGTTAACGCGCGTACTATCCGTTGCTATGTTTTACCACTTTGGCTTCTTGGTGATTTCCACCGCGCTTCTGGGTTTTGGTGTCTCGGGTGTTGTGGTAACGCTGTCCAGAGGGTTGCGCGAAAGGATTCCCCTCGATCAAGCACTGGCATGGGTTGCCATGCTCTTTGGCGTGGTCACCCTCGTTTGTTTTTGGTTGATGCAACGAATCCCGTTTGAACCGTTCGCGCTGTTTTCGGATCGGCGGCAATGGCTCTACATATCCGTCTACTACGTTGTGCTTGCGGCACCATTCTTTTGTTCTGGCCTCGCGTTGGCTCTCTTATTCACGCGCGGTACTCGGCAAATTCACTATCTCTACGCGTTCGATTTGTTTGGTGCCGGGGTTGGATGCGGCGCTCTGGCGCTCATTATGCCAGCCTTCGGAGGTTCTGGATCAGTAACTATTGCAGCCGCGTTCGGTGTGATGGCGGCGATCTTTTTCGGACTGAGCCGCGGGAGTAAGAGCAGTATTTTGAGAGTGTTGTTATGCGGCGGAATTGTGGCTCTGGCGCTCCATGCCAATGGCCTCCTGCCTATTGCCGTCACGCCTGGCAAAATCTTGCTTCGTTCCAAGCCGCTGTTCACTGCCTGGAATACATTCTCTCGAATCGATGTTTTTGAAGCACCAGCCCAAACGGAACAGCATACTCCCGCGATCCGCCGGATTGTCTACGACTCCGGAACAGCGGTTACGTCAATGCATGACATGAGCATGGGCGTGCGCGAATACCTAAGCGGTCACAAGGAGGATGCGGACTATCGGAGCGGCATAGCTTATTTAGCAAAACAGAAACCCAAAGTCCTCATCATCGGCAGTGGTGCTGGTGCCCAGGTGCTGGACGCGCTGCATTTTGGTGCGTCTGAAATTACCGCCGTTGAAGTCAACCCCATCATCAACGATGTGGTGCTTCGTCGAATGGATAACTTCTGGGGTGGGTTGTTCCGTCAGCCGGAAGTGCACCTGGTAACAGATGAAGGGCGGAGCTTCGTTCGCCGTTCGCGCGACAAGTTCGATGCCATCATCTCCGTTCATACCATCAGCAACGCTGCGCTGGCTTCGGGAGCGCTCGCGCTCTCTGAAAACTACGTTTTGACTCGGGAGGCGTTTGAAGATTACCTGGATCACCTCTCTTCACAGGGCGTAATTTACTTTACGCGCCCAGAGCCTCAGATCGGTCGACTCTTTGCGACGGCCCGGGAAGCTCTCGCGAACCGTGGCGTGCAAGATTTTCCCTCGCACTTCTACGCATTTCGCATTCCACCCGATGACGCGGAAAGGAAGCGGTTCGGACCAAACAGGCCGTCTTTTAGAGCTGGGCTCCTAGTTAAGAAATCGCCCTTCACGACGGACGAGATTCGTCAAATCGAGGCTTTGCTGGGAGTGGCGAACCAGTGGAACGAAACATCTGTGCCCGCCGCAGAAATGCTCTACTCCCCTTTTCAAACGAGCGGAAAGAGTCTGTACCGGACGTTGCTTACCGCCACCGACCTGCCAGCCGTATACCGATCAGAGGCACAACAGCTCACGCCCGCCACCGACGACCGCCCATTCTTCAATCATCAGACCCGCTGGTCGAGCATAAGTGCAGGAATGGTTCGCGAGCTATTTTCCGAAAAGCTCTTTGGCGGACTGGCTCTAGGCGACCGCCCGATTGCGGAAGTCTCGCTGCTTGTTCTACTTGTCCAGAGCGTGGTGATTGCGGCGGTTCTGATCCTGCTGCCGGTGCGTGTCTTCTCGAGAGAAGGACTGCACACGCCCAGCGATTGGCAATTTCTGCTTTATTTCGCGGCCCTCGGTTTTGGTTTCATTGCCATCGAAATGGCGCTACTGAGCCAATTTACGCTATTTTTGGGGCAGCCTGTTTACACTTACGCCGTTGTTCTTGCCAGTCTTCTGGTCTGTACGGGTATCGGCTCATTTTTAGCCGGCTCTTTTGGCGGTGAACCTCGTCGCGCAATATCGCGAATTGTTCCTCTTCTCGTGGTCGCCCTGGTTGTAACCGCCTTCGCAACACCGTGGATATTCTCAGTAGCTCTCGGTTGGACCCTGCCGTTTCGTATCTTTCTCGCGATCATGATTTTGGCTCCTTTAGGTGTGCTGCTGGGAATGCCGTTTCCTACTGGCCTGCGTTTGGTTTCGCTGGAAACTCCAGCACTGGTTCCTTGGGCGTGGGGAGTCAATGGTTTTTTTACGGTCATAGGGACTGTGATCGCTCTGATTCTCGGAATGGCGTGGGGGTTCAAAGTCGTTCTTGTGGTCGGAGGATGCAGTTACTTGGTGGCGTTGGGTGTCGTCGCGCAGCTAGAGACACAGGCTCAACACCCGTCTATGGCCATGAATGAAACACCATTTATGAGTAAAAGATCTCCAACCGGAAATCTGACCTAAGACCCTGGCCGTAGTGGCAGATTGCTGCGATCGGTGTTGGCACATGAAACCCAAAGGAGGAAGAACTATGCATCGTCGAAACCTGTTGAAAGGAACAGCCTCGACCCCGCAGGATGCCTAGTCCCCAATGTCGGCGTTGCAACCCAACAAGCGCAACCATCGGGAACTAGCCTAGGACCATTTTCGCTCCCCTCTCTGAATGCGTTCCAAAAAGTCATTTCATGGAATACAGTGTCGGAGAATTTCCGGGGACCGGGGAGACTATGAATCGCAAAGCTGGCCTTCGGGATCGATGCGTCGTTGCTACTGCGTTGATCGTGCTCGCCTCCTCGAGTTTTGGATGCGGCAGGTCAGACCTTGCTTCCAATGCTGCCCCGCAACTACGCTTCGAGCCGCAGCCCCGTTCCCTATCGGCCTTAACTGGAATTGCACCGATCCGCCATCCGAAGCTTGGTGTCGACCCCGTCTCCTCGAATGGGGTCTACGTGTTAGCGATCCTCGGAGAGGGTGACTCCTCGCGGCTCGCCCTATTGAATTCCACCAATGGGGGAGATTCCTTCGATAAGCCAGTTTGGATTAGCGAGCCTGCAGGTGTGAACTCCCACGGCGAGAACAGTCCCGCCCTTGTCGTGCTTCCGGATGTGATGTACGCAGCTTGGAATCAAGGAGGCGATATCCGGCTATCTCGTTCGCTGAACTGGGGTGGAAGTTTCGAGAAGCCAGTGCGAATTTCTGACAAACCTGCAAAAGCATTTAGCGGCTATGTATCCATCGGAGTCGCGCCAAATGGAGATGTTTACGCGGTCTGGCTCGACACCCGAGAGAGCACCTCCACTCAAGATGTGTACGCAATCTATTTCGCGCGATCCACAGACAAGGGCGCTACTTTTGGAAAGAACATCAAGGTCGCCGACCATGTCTGCGAGTGCTGCCGTCCAAACGTCTCGTTCGGCCCGAATAATGAGGTACTTGTCTTCTTCCGGCATATCTATCCAGGAAGCATACGCGATATGACCGTAGCTGTGACTCAGGATGGAGGCAACACGTTCAGTGCGCCGGTTCGCATCGCCGAGGATAATTGGAAACTAGAAGGATGCCCCGACTCGGGCATCGCCGTCGCGCGCAGCGGAAAGCGCATCTACGGGGCTTGGCTCACGGAAGCGTCACCTTCCAAAGCAGGTGTTCGATTGACTTGGTCGGACGACGCGGGGAAAACCTGGGCACCTGCGGTCCTCGCGTCGCAAAAGGTACTCGATGCTAACTATCCGGCTCTTTCAACAGCCGACGAAGGGCGCGTCGAGCTTATCTTCCAGGGGCGCGATCCCCAGAAACAAGCCGGATGGTCGACGACCTCTGGATTTCTCGTTGAGATCGATAAGGATGGGCGGCTTTCGCCGCCAGTAGAGGTTCCTGGCGTATCTACGGCGGTCGTCCGCCCCACCGTGATAGCAGGAGCCAACGGTCGCGTATTCACTTCATGGACTGCCACGGTTGACGGAAAACAAACGATTTTTCTCTCGCGTGCCAGGGAAAATTGACCGTCGGAAGTGATGCTCTACCGGTTGAAGCCGTGCCGACGCAGATATTCGCCACCCTTTGTTTCGACGTCCGATAAGCAAGATATTTTAGTTCTTCGTATCTGATGTAAGGTAGGTCCGCGTTCGCAATTTCACAAAGAAGGAGCCGTATTGTGCTTCGCCAGAAACGTTGGGAAACTCAACGACCAATTCGGGTATTTCTCTTCGCTGTTTTTCTGATGTTTTGCGACCGTGGGAAGCTTTGCGCAGCTCAGCCTCCGACCGGCACTGTGGCATACGAGCTGCATTATGAGGCTGGGAATGATTCGCGAGTAAGCGTGCGGATTAGCGTCCAGAGCCCGGTTACCGCACCGATTTCATTCGTTATTCCTAGGTCCTATCCAGGCGGCTACTCGTTTGTTCCTTACGACGATTTTGTCGAGGACGTTTCTGCGTTTTCTCCGGCTGGCCAATCCATTGAATGCAAGAAAGAAGAAGACGGACCACGCTGGACAATCGGCAAAGCCTCGGAAAAGATCTCGTGGATCGAATACCGCGTAAATGTCGGCCGTATGGAAGATGGGATCCGCGAAGCTGTCGAGTCTTCGAAGATCCGGAAGAACTACGCTGGTTTGCTCGGCTATTCGGTATTCGGTTACATCGATGGTCTGAAGCAGAGTCCTGTCACGTTGCAGGTGGATGGACCTGGGGATTGGCCAGTTCTAAGCACGCTCAATTCGCAAGCTCGCGTATCGAACGGTTTGGCAAAGGGAAATGCCGACAACTATGACATCCTTGCCGATTCTCAAGTTGTCATGGGGCCGGGCCTGCAAGTTCGAAACTTGCCGGGCAAAATTGGTCTGACGGTCGCGATCTATTCTGAAGGAGACGAAGATGTGGAAGCCGAAAGCAGACTGGCGCGGGAGGCGCTGGACCGCGTTCAGGAGTACTTCGGCGACACACCTTTCGCCAATTACACCGTAGTTCTCGAACTGTTGCAGCCCAGAGAAGGGCACAACTACAACTTCAGTCAGGAGCACGATACAAGCGGTACATTCAGCCTCTCCGTGGACGGGGCAACAAATTCGCATTCACCGGAAAACCACCGTTATTTGGCACTCTTTAATTATGCGCACCACATGGCCCATAGCTGGGTGCCGAAACGTGTCTGGGGCTCAGGATACCGTCCATTCAACTGGGAGTTGACGCCCGTAATCGAGACTATTTGGTTTAATGAAGGTTTCGGCCGTTACGCAGGGATGCAGGCGGTTCTTGCTGGAATGCCAGAAAGTGAGCGCAAGGCTCGGCGAGAACGCTCGATCACTCGGACCCGAGGCTTCCTGGATGAGGCCCCGCTCTTTATCAAGCAAATGCCGTTGACTTTGCTATCGCAGGAAGCTTCTTTTTTCTATTCCAAGGACTTTCGCACAGGCATGAACATCTTCGGGCGTGGCTTTCTGATGGCTGCGGAAATGGATGACCGCATACAGGCAAGGACACAGGGCAAGAAGAGTCTGCGCGACGGCTTTCGAGCGTTGCTAACCTGGAATGCCCAGAATCAGCGTGCCTTTCAGGTCGACGAAATGACAAAGGTCATTTCCGATTCCACAGGTGTCGATATTCGGGACATCGTGACCCACTGGATGGATGCGCCCTCGCGATAGATCCGTGCACCAACGAGGTCGGGATCCGTTGACAATACTCCAATCCGAATTATTGCGCTAACGCCCCCGTTGCGATTCCCTGATCGAGAGTAAAAGTCGCTCCGACTGTTCCCACCACCGCTGACCGCCGCGTCAGACCCGCCCGTTGCCGCAACCTGTAAACCGCTTCAATGCCAGTGCAATGCGCACCCAACAGGTTCGCGACTTTAAACTGCTTGAACTGGTCGGCGGTCCAGTCCAGTTGCTCGTCAGTCGCGGGAAACAAATGCAGTCCGCCGATGACCGCGTCCACGGGCTGCTCCGGGAATCGCGTCGCAGCGTAAGTGAGAATGTTCACAATCCCAGCATGACCGCATCCAGTCAATACCACGAGACCCTGCGTCGTATCGAAAACCACAGACTGGTCTTCTGGAATCGTATCTTCGACCAATCCATCCGGAGTCTGGACTTTCCACCGCATACTCCAATTACGCTCCGGATACTTTCGAGGAACAGGGCCGGTCAGCCATGCACCAGGCAGAATATCGGTGCCCTCTGCATGCTCGATAAATCGCCCTCCGGTGGCTTCATATTCTCTTCGAATGGCAATCATCGGGTTGTTCTCGACCCCGGCTGACGGTCGGCTGTAGAAGATTCCCTTGGCAACGTGAATCACCGACATTGCTGCTGGATTCTTTTTCATGAGTTCGCGCCGCAACGTCAGCAAGCCAGTTACGTGGTCCCCGTGATTGTGCGTGAGTACAACTTCCTGTACATCGGAGAGATCAACGTTCAATTCACGTGCATTTCGCAAAACCGTTTCGGGATGTGCTCCTGTGTCCACCAGGATCCGATGCCCATCGGCGTCAACAAGTGCAGAAAAATCCCATTCTCCCAGGCCCGCCGATTCGCCCACCAGCATAGTGGAAAGCAATGTGACTTTAAGAGTCCGGACCTGCGTTGGAGAAGTAGCCGACGCCTGCACGGAGTTTTCCATCCCTTGCCAGCGCTGCATCAGCGCACCAATGCCGAAGAGGGTGACTATCGCAATGACCACTACTCGATGCGCGGCGTGTTTCATATGTAATCTCCCCCTTCGAGCAGCTTACCACCCGATCTAATCGGATGATGGACAGGTCGAACATACCCCGGTCCGATCAAGGATGAGCGCCTCTGAGGATATGGCAGAAAATGACCTATATTTGTCATTGCTGCCGTTTGTAGCGGGAGGATACCATCGCGCCATGAGTCGTTTTCGAAGAGCGATCAAGAGCGGAGCAGACTGTAAGAACATCGTCTTTCTGGCTGCTCCCCAGACACAGATCCTCGATGTTGCAGGTCCCTTTCAGGTGTTCGTCAGGGCGTCGGAAATCTTCGCTCGTAACAACCCAGGGAAGAAGCCGCCCTACAATGTCCTGCTCGCAAGTATCGCTAACCGCAAGGCTGTTTTGACGAACTGTGGCTTGGTTCTCACTGGTACACACACTTTTCGAACGTTGCGGGAGCCCATCGACACTCTCCTTGTAGCCGGTGGTTCAGGCGTGGAATCGGCTTCCCAAAGCAGAGAACTCCTGCAATGGCTGCAACGAATGTCGCGGCGGGTTCGCCGGTTCGGCTCCATCTGCACAGGCGCCTTCGTTCTGGCATCGGCTGGGCTTCTGAAAGGAAAGCGCGCCGCTACTCACTGGAAATGGGCGCCCGAGCTGGCGAAGAGATTTGCCGAAACATCTGTAGACTCCGATGCAATTTACGTTCGTGACGGGAATACCTTCACGACCGCCGGAGTTACTGCAGGGATGGACCTTGCCCTTGCCCTCGTGCAAGACGATCTTGGCAGTGCCCTGGCACTTGAAGTTGCCCGCGAACTCGTACTCTATTTGCGCCGTACCGGGGGGCAGTCGCAATTCAGCACTGCGCTCGCGCTTCAAGCCTCCGATCGCCAACAAATCGAGGATGTTCGCGCATGGGCGCTCGACAACCTCAGGCAAGATTTGTCTGTCGCCAATCTTGCCGCCAAAGCGCGCATGAGCCCTCGCAACTTTGCGCGTGTCTTTCAAAGAGAGACCGGTGTGACCCCGGCTCGCTTTGTCGAACGCTCACGCGTCGAAGCGGCGCGCCGACGCCTCGAGGAATCTCACGACAAGCTGGAAAAAATTGCCTCCGATTGTGGCCTGCATTCCATTCAGGGCCTTCGGCGGTCTTTCCAGCGCCACTTTCATGTGCCACCTGCGGAGTACCGCCATAGGTTTGCCGACTTGGCAGCAGATTGAGCGGTTATGGCCTGATCCCTAAGAGAGCTCTTTGAAGGTAGAGACTGTTGCAATCTTGCTGAAAGGAAAGAAATACAAATGATGGAGAGGCGAGAATTACTAAAGCGCTCGGCACTGCTCGCGCTCTCGGCGGGCATCCCTGCCCTGGCCGGAATCGAAGGCTGCTCCAACAGCGATCAAAAACCGGTGGAAAGCAGCGCATCACCTGCTCCTTCACCAGCTCCCGTCGCGGCTGACAAGCCAAGCCCTCTCACCGCGCCTCCCGAAGGCAAGTTGCCAGTTGCATTCGTGCTTGGGAAATACGCGGAGGTTCTCGACTTTTGCGGCCCGCTCGAAGTCTTTACTGGTGCCACAACAAAAGAGGGCAAGGAGCTTTTTGCTCCCTTCTTTGTGGCCGCCACCCTGGATCCGGTTACCGTTGGCGGCGGGATGAAAGTTGTGCCCGACCACTCCTACAAAACCGCGCCCACTCCCAAGCTCATCGTCATTCCCGCAATGGACATGATCGACTTGCCACAAGGCATGTATGACTGGATTCGCACAGCATCCAAGACCACCGACCTCACCATGTCCGTCTGCAACGGCGCATTTGTACTCGCGAAGACCGGATTGCTCTCCGGCAAATCCGCGACTTGTCACCATGGAGGCTTCTACCGTTTTGCGGGCACATATCCCGATGTTCACCTCAAGCGCGGTGCCCGTTTTGTCGAAGACGGAAATCTCGTTTCGGCGGGCGGAATCTCTTCGGGCATTGACCTTGCTCTTCGCATTGTCGAGCGTTACGTCGATCACGATCAGACCCTGCAACTTGCGGATGCCATGGAATACCAAGGCCTGGGCTGGCTGAATCCTAATTCCAATGAGGCCTATGCCAAGATGCCTGCTTTCACGGAAGAGCACCCGCTCTGCCCCGTGTGTTTGCAGGATGCCGACCGTCAATTCAACACCACCTACAAAGGGAAGACTTACTATTTCTGTTCGAAAGGCGAAAAGGAGTATTTTGAGAAGCACACGGAAATCTTCGACCGATTCCTTGCCGAGGATGCGGCTCTTATCACGCGGCCGACCCAGTAGCAGCTACAATTGATTTGGGGGATGCGCGTAGTGCCGAATCCCGTCCCTCACCATGCGAAACGAGCCCATGAGATACGATCCACTGCCCATCCTTGTAGTCGGTGATCCTCGCTTGGAACAAGTGGCTGCGGAGGTCTCACCAGACGATGCAGTCCTTCCTCACGAAATTGGCCAAATGCACGCTACCCTCGATGCATTCCGCCGCAACCATGGCTTCGGCCGGGCGATTGCCGCGCCGCAGGTCGGCATTAGAAAGCGGCTCATTGCCATGAATCTCGGGATTGAGCCTTTGGCGCTGGTGAATCCGGAAATCATCTGGCGTAGCGACGAATTATTCGAGGTCTGGGACGACTGCCTCAGCATACCGGACCGTATTGTTCGCGTTCGCAGGCACAAAAGTATTTCGTTTCGCTACCGGGATGAACACTGGCGGGAAAAAATCTGCGAACGCATCTCGACCGATCTATCCGAACTACTCCAGCACGAAATTGATCATCTCGATGGAATACTCATGCTGGCACGTGCGTGGGGAGCAGACGCGATTCGGCCTATCGCAGAGCACGCAACACTAATCATCGCGAATCGACCCAAAAGGCAGTCGTCGCTTGCGCCGTTCGAGCGTGCGACGGAATCGTGACGATCGCAATCGCTTGATCATCGATGGTTCAACGGAACTGGCCAAGGTGGTCGTGATTAAGGCTTCGATCGACGACAACGAGCCATTGTTGCTCACGTATGCGAGAAGAGCCGCGCTCGTGCGCAACGTTTCGGAATCCAAAAGGACCGATACCAGAATGAAAGAGTGCCTTACAGATGAGGAATCTACAAAGTCCGCCCCCCGACTTCCGCGCCTTTGGTCGGAACCAGGGGCGGATCCTTCGGGTGGGGCGCCCGTCACACAAGCTTAGATGTCCGTAGATGTCTGGATATAGTCCCTGATTCCGCATATACTTCCAATCGATTTGGTATCACTCCTGGAGGCCTCATGGAACGACGAGAACTTCTCGCTGGGTTGGCAACGATCTCAGCGCTATCGGCGGCCCCTTCCCTCTATGCTCAGGCTGCTCACCAGCATTCGTCAGAAGCCGGCAAACATGCCGGTGTGATTAAGACGGCGAGTGAGTGCGTGACGACCGGAGAAGTCTGTGTGAGTCACTGTATTGATCTGTTGTCTCAAGGGGACAAAGCTCTAGGACTGTGCGCTCAGCGCTCGAGCGAACTGGTAGCTATTTGTCAGGCTCTGGCATCGATTGCTGCGCAGGATGCGCCTTCCTTAACGACACTGGCGTCCTTGGCTGAGGATGTTTGTAAGCGCTGCGAGGCCGAGTGCCGGAAATTTAAACAGCACCCACAATGCATCGCCTGCGCCGATGCCTGTCTTTCCTGCGCTACGGAATGCAAGAAACTCCACGGATAGCATCTGACCAACGAGCGGGGCCTCTGCCGCCAACGGCCGATCGTCGAAAACAAAACCAGCAATTTGAGGTCAGAAACTTAGCCGCGTAGCTATCCGGAGTTAGAAAGACAGAGTCTTGCCCATCCAGCTGCTCCTCAGCTTCTTTGAGTCATAGGCGGCCTTGCGAAGGAGGATGATGAATTTGACTAGGTTCGTGTAGGCCTGCTGCCAGAAGGACTCCTTGCCTTTGCCGAAACAGGTTGTTCAGCAATGTCACGATGCTGTGGGCCAAAGCGTACGCTTCGAGATCGCTGTGCAGTGGTTACGTGACCTCATTTGATGTCTACGAGCTCGCCATCGATCCAGAGTTGCTGGAAAGAAGATTCGGCCTATCGTAGGGCACGCTACACTAATCATCGCGAATCGACCCAAAGACAGGTGTCGCTTGCGTAGTTCGAGCGTGTGCGTCGGAATCGTGACGATCGCATCGCTTGATCATAGATGGTTCAACAGAACTGGCCAAGGTGGTCGTGATTAAGGCGGTAGTGTCCAGCTTTTTTCGCACATTTGTTGAAGCACGAGCCTGGTTGTGATGCTCGGCTCCCCCTCGGGG
>Ga0335083_10006948_pt1 | contig 14017 bp, 9 predicted proteins | sample Lox_Sample_42_FD_206716 | JGI IMG/M metagenome (GOLD analysis project Ga0335083, IMG submission 206716) | Soil microbial communities from Loxahatchee National Wildlife Refuge, Florida, United States - Lox_Sample_4.2 | ecosystem: Environmental > Terrestrial > Soil > Wetlands | place: USA: Florida...
GCAGCCGTCGACGGTGCCGAGCATGGGATTTTTCAACGGGGCAACACCGGGGGGGATATGCGCCCTATGTGAAGGCGTTCCTCGCCGGCTTGAATCAGGGCGGTTATGTCGACGGGGAGAGCGTCAGGATCGACTACCGTTGGGCCGAGCTCATCATCAATCTGAAAACCGCGCGGTCCCTCGGCATCGATTTCCCCTCCTCGCTTCTCGACCGCGCGGACGTTGTGCTCGATTGATGGCGGGGGCCCCTTTATCGCAATCCAACGACCTGGTGCACGACACCCGGCCGCGTGAGCCCCTTGAGTTGGATTTCGCCGACGGGCTCCACGGTCGCGACCTCATCGACCGCCGCCGCGACTCGCTGGCTCACGAGGATTTGGCCGTCGCGTGCGGCGTCGCAGAGGCGTGCGGCGAGGTTGATGACGGTGCCGATCGCGGTGTAGTCGACCTGACCCTCGAAGCCGATCTGGCCGAGCGTCGCAAAGCCCTGCGCGACACCGACACCGAAGCCGATCTCGTGACCGCGTTTTCGCCATTCTTTCGCGAGCGTCTGCGCGGCCTCGCGCATCGCGACGGCGAGCCGCACCGCGCGCGCGGTCGGGTCGGGGCAGGGGATGGGGTCGTTGAAGAACACCATGAGCCCGTCGCCCGCAAAGCGCGTGAGCGTGCCCTCGTGGCGGTGAACGAGCGGGCCAAGCGAGGTGTGATACTCCCGAAGGACGGTCATGACCTCCTCAGGCTCGGCGGTCTCGGCGAAAGCCGTGAAGCCCCGGAGGTCGCAGAAGAGTGCCACGATGTCGCGGCGGTGGCTCGCGAAGATGCTCTCGTCGCCTTTGGAGACGATCATCTCCGCGAGCTGCGGAGCGAGGAAGCGGCGGAGCCGGCCGATGCGCTCGAGCTCTTGCACCTGCCTGGAGACGCGGTCCTCGAGTCCGACATTGATCGAGGCGAGCTCCTTGCGCTGCGTCTCGACGGTATCGTGGAGCGACTTGATGCGGAGCATCGAATGGACACGCGCCACGAGCGCCGCGTGCTCGAAGGGCTTCGTGAGGTAATCGTCGCCTCCGGCCTCGAGGCCTGCCACCACATCCTTCACGTCGGCCTTGGCAGTGACGAGGATGATGGGAATGAAGGGCAGCGATGCGTCGGCCTTCAGCCGCCTCGTCACCTCGATCCCGTCGAGCTTCGGCATCATGATGTCGAGGAGGATGAGATCGGGCAGGGTCTCGCGGACGCGTACGAGCGCCTCCTCGCCGTCGATCGCGGTGACGATCTCGTAACCCTGCGCCTCAAGCCGCATCTTCGCGATGTCGACGTTGGCTTCGTTGTCGTCGACGACGAGAATGCGGGCGGGATCGCGCACCAGTCTTCCTCCTTCAGCCCACGAACTCGCGCACTTTCGCGAGGAGCTGCCGCGGGCTGAACGGCTTCGCGACGTAGCCATCGCAGCCGGCATCGCGCGTTTTCTGCTCGTCGCCCGCAAGCGCGTAGGAGGTAACGGCGATCACGGGTATCCCCTTGAGCTCGGGAATGGCCTTGATGCGCCGTGTCGCCTCGTACCCGTCGATCACGGGAAGCTGAATGTCCATGAGGATCAGGTCCGGCTTGTGCTCCGCCGCCATGGCCACACCCTCCTCGCCGGTCACGGCCTCGATCATCTCGTAGCCCGCACTCGTTAGGAGGTCGCGGATGATGGTGCGGTTGTCCTCGGTGTCCTCGATGACGAGGATGCGTTTGCTCATGCAGCCTCCTCCTTCCGCTCGACGCGGATGGGAATGACGACGTGAAAGGTCGAGCCCTTGCCGAGCTCGGACTCGACGGAAATCGTTCCGCCATGCAGCTCCACGATCTTCTTGGAGATCGAGAGGCCGAGGCCTGTGCCACCCTTCCGCCGCGTATTGGAATTGTCGACTTGCTGGAACTCCTCGAAGATGCGCGCTTGGTCCGCGGCGGCGATGCCGGGACCGGTGTCGCGCACCGCGACGTCGAAGCGGCCGTCGGCGAATCCGACGCTGATGCCGACTTCGCCGGCATCCGTGAATTTGATCGCATTCCCAAGGAGATTGAGCAGAACCTGCGTGAGGCGCCGCTCGTCTCCCCGCGCCAGCGGCAAGTCGCGCGGGACCGCCGAGGCGAGCGTCAGGCCTTTGGCCTTAGCGAGGGATTCCGTGGCGCTGACGACGGAGTGCACCACCGCAGGCATCGCGTAGTCCTCGATTGTGAGGGTGAGCTGGCCTGCCTCGATCTTCGAGAGGTCGAGCACGTCGTTGATGAGGCCGAGAAGGTGCTTGCCGTTGCTCTGCACGCGCTCGAGCACACCCCGCGCCTTCTCCGATAGCTCGCCGTAAATGCCGTCGACCAGCAGCTCCGCATAGCCGAGGATTGCGTTCAAGGGCGTGCGCAGCTCGTGGCTCATGTTCGCGAGGAACTGCGACTTGTGCTGGCTCGCGATCTCGAGCTGGCGGCCTTTCTCCTCGATCTCGCGGAAGAGGCGGGCGTTCTGTATCGCGAGCACCGATTGGCTCGCGAATGTCTGAAGGATGTCGACGGTGCTGGGTGCGAACCGCCCGGCGGCGCGGCGCTGGATCACGAGAGCGCCGAAGACGCGCTCGCTGCGAACGAGGGGGACGATGAGCGCGGATTTGTATCCCGCGAGCAAGGCCGCCCTGCGAAGGGGGCCTGAGGGAGCCGTCGCAAGGTCGGCGATCTCGATCGGGACATTGTCCCTCGCGGCATGGCCAAGCTCGGTCTCTTCCTCGTGAACCGCCATTTCCCTGAGTTTGGAGATGAGCGCTGCCTCGAGCCCGACCGCGTGCCACAGCTGGAAGCAGTGATCGGCTCGGCGATACCGGAAAATCGCGCCGCCATCGGCACCGGAGAGCTCCACCGCCCGTGCGACGATCGTCTCCAGGACGACCCGGAGATCGAGGCTCGAGGTCACGGCTTGGCCCACGACACTCAGCGCGCGCAGATCCTCGACCGAGCGCGCGAGCTCGGCCGAGCTCTGTCGCAGCTCCTCGAAGAGCCTTGCATTCTCCATTGCAATCACGGCCTGGTCGGCGAAGGTCGTCAGTAGGTCGATTTGCTTGGGGGTGAAGGGGATGACCGCGTGGCGGATCACCGAGATCACGCCGATCGCCTCTTCGCCCCTGAAGAGGGGCACGGCCACGAGAGTGCGGAAGTTCTTCACCCAGGGCTCATCCTTGAACATGTAGTCGGGATCGTTGAGCGCGTCGGGAATCTGGATCGCCCGTCCCGCAAGCGCCGCACGCCCCGCCGCCGACCCGCTTCCCGGCAGGAAGGGATGCTCTCGGCAATATTCGCGGAAGCTCTCCATGTCGGAGGCGGTAGTGTGGAGAGCGGCGAGATGATACTCGTCGCCACGCCGCCGGAAGATGAGGGCGGTATGCGCGTCGCAGAGCCGCGCGGCAGTCTCCACCAACGTATTCAAGACGGTTTGGAGCTCGACGGTCGAGCGGCTGATGATCTTGAGCACATCGCCCGTAGCGGTGAGCTCATCGACCGACCGAGCGAGCTCGGAGGTGCGCTGGCGCAGCTCGCCGAGGAGCCGCGTGTTCTCGATCGCGATTACCGCCTGGTCCGCGAAAGTCGTCACCAGCGCGATCTGGTTTTCGGCGAACGAGCGGGGTTCCTGCCGGTAGATCGCGAACGCGCCTACGAGTTCGCCTTTCTTAAGCAGCGGCACCGCAATCATGCTGCGAACGCCGCCGAGCTCCACCGCCGCCACGCGCACGGGCTCACGCTCCTTGTATCCGGGCGCTTCGATGGTGTCAGCGATGTGCAGCGGCGTCTTCGTCTCAATGAGGCGGCGAAACGCTGAGCTCTCATGCGGCGACAGGCTCTGACTGCGGAGAAAATCCGCATAGGTGGCCGGAAGGTTTCTCATCGCCGCAACCGCGAACGCCGAGCCGTCATAAAGATAGAGTGCACCGAATTGGGCGTCGCAGAGGTCGGTTGCCTTCTCGAGCATGGACTCGAAGACCGATTGCAGATCGTCCGGCGAGCTCGCCACCGTCCGCAGCACCTCGGCGGTCGCCGTCTGGAATTCGAGAGACTCTGCGAGATCGTGCGTCCGAGCCTCGACCTTGGATTCGAGAGTCGAATGGGACTCCTGAAGCTGTCCGGCCATCTTGTTGAAGCGGTCGGCGAGCACCTCGATCTCGTCGCCGGTGCGGATCCCGATGCGATAATCGAGCTCTCCGGCGCCTAGCCGATCGGCACCGGCCTGGAGGCGGCGGATCGGCACGGCCATGCGCCGCGCGAGCAGCGTACCTGCCACCGCCGCGAGGAGCAGGCCGAGTCCGAGCAAGGCCCCGGTCTGCAGCAGCGAGGTATAGACAGGCGCCATCGCCTCGCGGATCGGAAGCTCCACGAATACGAGCCAGTTGAGGCGCGGTATCGCGGAGTAGGCAGTGAGGACCGAGGCGCCCTGCGGACCCGTCGCGGTCGCGGCCGTGTTCGTCGCGGGATCGTGGGTCTTGAGCGCCGCGAGTGCGTCGGCCACTTGCGGCAGGCGCGAGAGATCGGTGTCGCGAAGCACGAGGCTGATGTCGGGATGCGCGATGAGACGTCCCCGGGAATCGACGACATAGGCGTAGCCGGATTTGCCGATCTTGATTGCGGTGATGACGTCCCAGATGAATTTTAGATTGACCTCCGCGACGGTGACACCGGCGTTACGCCCGACATGCGCAACCGAGATCGTCATGTAGGGCTCGGACTCCTTGCGGAAGTAGACGGGGCTGAACCAGACTTTGTCGGAGACCGCCTTGGCGAAGCGCGGATCGTTCGAGTAGTCGGTACCGCTCGCGACCACGTCCATTGCCAAGCGCGAGACCTTGAGCTGCTCCTTGCCGGAGCCGTCGATCTGCACGAGCTCGGTAATCGCGGGCACCTGGCGCAGCAGGCGCACGAAGTCGTAGCGGCGCTGGTCGAGCGTGCCCGCCGACCACTGCGCGTGGGTGGTCCATCCGATCTGCTGCTCGATCTCGCTGACGAACTGCTCGATGCGCTCGGCGGCGGCCTGCGCCTTCTCTTGCTGCACCCGCACGGCCGAGCTTTTTGCCTCGTCGTAACTCAGCCACATGTTGACCGCGCCATTGACGATCAGCACGAGGCTCACGAGCCCGACGAAGGCGAGCGCGAACTTGAAGGAGAGCCGCATCCGGACGCGGCCCCGCGGTGCCGCGGCGGCGGCGCTCATGCGATCGTCGTTCGTGGCTGCCGGCTTCGGCCCATCAGCCCTCCCGCGGGCGGCGGTCTTTAGGGCGCCACCCTAACAAAGGAGGGGTGTGATGGAAACGCCCGGCTTCGCTCAGTCCTTGCGCGCGAGCGCGCCCAGGGTAGTGAAGGCCGAGATGTGCTCGAGGCTCGTCTTCACCTCGACGAGACTCGGTCCGTCAGCGGCGAGCGCACCGTCGAGCGCCGCGTCGATGTCCTGGGGACGGTCGATGCGGAATCCCCGGGCGCCGAATGCCTCCGCGAGACGCGCGAAATCGGGATTGCGGAGCTCGGTCGCGATGGTTCGGCCGGGATAGAATTTCTCCTGATGGTTTCGAATCGTGCCGTAGCTGCAGTTGTTGGCGACGATCGCGGTGACGGGAAGCCGGTATTGGACGGCGGTCGCGAGCTCGTTCCCGGTCATGAGAAATCCGCCATCGCCAATGAGGGAGATGACGCGGCGCTTCAGGCGGAAGGCCGCGGCGACCGCGCCGGGCATGCCAAATCCCATCGCACCGGAGACCGGCCCCAGCAGGCGCTGCGAGGCCTTGAAGGGGAAATAGCGGCCGAGCCAGCCCGAGAAATTGCCAGCGTCATTCGCGAAGACCGCATCGGCGCCGAGCCGGCGATGGAGTCCCTGGATCACCGCGCCGAAGACCACGCCATCAGCGGCCTCCTGCGGCTCCCAGCGCGCCATCTCGGTATAGCCGCGATGAAGATGCGCGGCCCAGACCGCGTGCCGGCCGGGCTCCCCGCCCGGTTCCGCCGCGAGCGCCTTCAGAAAGGCCACGGGCTCTGCCAGCACCGCGAGGTCTGTCTGGAAGACGGAACCGAGGACGGCGGGATCGTCGTAGACGTGGATGAGCTGCTGTTTCGGCTTCGGCGCCGTAGGGAAGACGTAGCCCTGAGTCGTGACGTCGCCGAGCCGCGTCCCAACCGCGAGCACGAGGTCGCTCTCCTGGTATGTCGCGACCTGCTGGCGCGGCAGCAGGTAGCCGAGATGTCCCGCGTAAAGCGGATGCTCGTTGTCGAAGATGTCCTGCTGGCGAAAGCTTACGAGCACGGGGATGCCCCAGGCCTCCGCCGCTTGGCGGAGCACCCGCCGCGCGTCCGGAAGCGAGAGCCTGCCTCCCGCCACGATCACCGGCCGCTCGGCTCGCGCGAGGAGCGCCGCCGCCTCGCGCACGCTCCCGGGCGAAGGCGCGGCGAGGAGCGTTCGCTGCGGTCCTTGCGGTCCGCTCGCGACCTCCTCGAGCAGCATGTCCTCGGGGAGCACAACCACGGCGGGGCCGGGGGTTCCCGTGGTCGCCGCATGGAAGGCCTGCGCCGTCGCCTCGGAAATGCGCGCGGCGTCGCTCACCTCGACGACGAGCTTCGCCATGTCGCCGAACATCCGGCGATATTCGACCTCCTGGAAAGCGCGGCGGCCGCGATCCTTGCGCTCGATCTGCCCGACGAAGAGCACCAGGGGCGTCGCGTCCTGCTGCGCGGTATGTACGGCGATCGAGGCGTTGGTGGCGCCGGGGCCGCGGCTGACCATGGCGACGCCGGGACGTCCCGTGAGCTTGGCGTCCGCAACCGCCATGAAGCCCGCGCCGCTCTCGTGCCGGCATGTCACGGTCTCGATGCGCTTCTCGTCGTAGAGCGCGTCGAGCACCGCGAGGTAGCTCTCGCCGGGAACGCAGAACACGCGGTCGACGGAATGCGCGGCGAGCTCCGCGACCAGCAGTTGCGCGGCGGTGCGGGTATTGGCGCGGGAATCGGACACCGGATCGGGCCTTTCGCTGGCGAGGGTGGAGAGCCGTGTGAAGAGGAGCGGAGACTATTCCGCAGCGGCAGCGGCGGGAAGGGGTCGCTCGAAGGCAGCCAAGAGCTCGGCCTCGCGCTGCTTCACGCGGGCGAGGGCCTTGAGCTTCACATGGCCGTAACCGCGGATTTGCATGGGGAGTCCCGCGATCTCGACCGCGAGCGCATGGTTGTCGCCGGTGAGACCCGCGCCGAGCTTGGCGATCGTCGCCTCGAACTCGCCTATGAGGGCGCGCTCGTGCCTGCGCTCGGCGGTATAGCCGAAGGGGTCGAATGCAGTGCCGCGCAGCCCCTTGAGCCGCGCGAGGAGCTTGAAGGCGGCGAATACCCAACGGCCATAGGCGCGCTTCTTCATCTCGCCGGTCGAGGGATCGCGCGGGGCCCAGAGCGGCGGCGCCAAATGGAATTTCAGCGTGAAGTCGCCGGCGAATTGCGCCCGCAAGCGGCGCTCGAATTCGCCGTCGGTATAGAGCCGAGCGACCTCGTATTCGTCCTTGTAGGCCATGAGCTTGAAGAGCGATTTCGCAACCGCCTCGGCAAAGCTAGTGCGTCCCCTGGCTCGCGTCCTCTCCGCCGTCTCTGCCGCGCGCACGAGCTCGGCGTAACGGCGGGCATAGGCCTCGTTCTGATAGGAGGTCAGGAACTCGACCCGCCGCCGGACGATCTCGTCGAGCGTCTCCGCAGGCGCCGCCTCGTCGTGCATCATCGGCTGGGCCGCGGCCTCGACGCGGTGGCGGTCGTGCGCGGCAAGCCGGCCCCAGGCGAAGGCGCGCTTGTTCATCTCGACGCCCGCCGCGTTTAGCTCGATCGCGCGCTCGATCGCCGCGCGCGAGAGCGGCACCAATCCCTTCTGCCAGGCGTATCCCAGCATGAAGAGGTTGGTCGCGATGGCGTCGCCCATGAGCGCGGTCGCGAGGCCGCTGGCGTCGACGAAGTCGATGCCCTGCGGGCCGGTCGCGGCCTGGAGCGCACGATGCATCGCCGCATCCTCGAAGTCGATGTCGCCGTTCATGACGAAAGCCGCGGTGGGCGCGAGGTAGCTGTTGACGACCGCACGGGTGACGCCGGTCTCGATCCGCGTCAGCGCCTGCGGGCTCGCCGCCACTACCATGTCGCAGCCCAGCACGAGATCGGCGCCGCCCGCGGCGATGCGCACGGCGTCGATGTCCTGCGGCTGTGGCGCGAGGCGGACGTGACTCATCACCGCGCCGTTCTTTTGCGCGAGGCCCGTGAAATCGAGCACCGAGCAGCCGCGACCTTCGAGATGCGCGGCCATGCCCATGAGTTGCCCCACCGTAATGACGCCGGTGCCGCCGATCCCCGTGACGAGAATGCCGTATGGCTCCGTGAGCGCGCGCGGCGTCGGCTCCGGGAGGCCGTCGAAGGTGTGGTCCTCCACACCAACTGCAGACTTCGCGAGCTTCCGGATCTCGCCGCCATGCACGGTGACGAAGCTCGGGCAGAAGCCCTTGAGGCAGGAATAATCCTTGTTGCAATTGGACTGGTCGATGACGCGCTTGCGCCCGAATTCGGTCTCGACGGGCTTTACGGAGACGCAGTTCGACTGCTCCGAGCAGTCGCCGCAGCCCTCGCAGACGAGCTCGTTGATGAAGACGCGCTTGGGTGGATCGGGATAAAGGCCGCGCTTGCGCCGGCGGCGCTTCTCGGCGGCGCAGGTCTGGTCGTAGATGAGGACCGTCAAGCCCTCGGTGTCGCGGAGCTCGCGCTGGACATGGTCGAGTTCGTCGCGGTGCCGGATCTCGACGCCCTCCGCGAAGCCCGCATTGAGCGGATATTTCTCGGGCTCGTCGGACATCACGACGACGCGCTTGGCCCCTTCGGCCGCGACCTGCCGGCTGATCTGCGGCACCGTCATGTGGCCCTCGGCCATCTGGCCGCCGGTCATGGCGACGGCATCGTTGTAGAGGATCTTGTAGGTGATGTTGACGCCGGATACCGCGGCGGCGCGGATCGCGAGCAATCCCGAATGTGTGTAGGTGCCGTCTCCGAGATTCTGGAAGACGTGCTTCGTCTTGGTGAAGGGCGCCTGGCCGATCCAATTTGCGCCTTCGCCGCCCATGTGGGTCCAGGTCGTGGTGTGGCGGCTCGGCATCCAGATCGCCATCGCATGACAGCCGATGCCCGCACCGGCGCGGCTCCCTTCCGGCACCTTGGTCGAGGTGTTGTGCGGGCAGCCCGAGCAGAAATAGGGGATGCGCTGCGTTTTTGGCAGCGGAGCATCGCCGAGCCGCTCCAGCCCCTCGAGTCGCGCGAGGCGCTGGTTGAATTGCGGGCTCTCGCCATCGAGCCGGCGCAGTCGCTCCACGAGGGCGCGCGCGACCATCGTAGGCGTGATTTCGCCTTCGCTCGGCAGCAGCACCCGGCCGTTCTCATCGCGCTTCCCCACGATGCTGGGGCGGCGGTCCGCCGGCATGTTGTAGAGGAGCTGCATGAGCTGGTCCTCGATGAGACCGCGCTTCTCCTCCACCACCAACACGTCCTTGAGACCCTCCGCGAAGCGGCGTGCGCCCACGGGCTCGAGCGGCCAGGTGAGCCCCACCTTGTAGAGGCGGAGTCCGAGGCGCGCCGCCTCCCTTTCGCCGATCCCGAGATCGCTCAAGGCTTGACGCAGATCGAGATAGGCCTTGCCCGTGGTGACGATGCCGAGCCGCGGGCTCGGGCTATCCATCACGATGCGGTCGATCGCGTTGGTGCGCACGAAGGCTGCGATCGCCGCCATCTTGGGTCCGTGGAGCCGCTGCTCCTGCTCCAGCGGCGGATCGGGCCAGCGGATGTTGAGCCCGCCCGGCGGCAGCTCGAAATCCGTGGGCATGACGATCCCTACGCGCCCGGGATCGACGTCGATCGAGGCCGAGCTCTCGACCGTCTCCGCGATCGCCTTGAAGCCGACCCAGCAGCCGGAATAGCGCGAGAGCGCGAAGCCGAGCACGCCGAAATCGAGGTACTCCTGCACCGTCGCGGGATTGAGGACGGGGATCATCGCGGCGATGAAGACCTGTTCGCTCTGATGCGCGAGGGTCGAGGACTGGCAGCCGTGATCGTCGCCGGCGATCGCGAGCACACCGCCGTGGCGCGAGGTGCCCGCTGCATTCGCGTGCTTCATCGCATCGGTCGAGCGGTCGACTCCGGGGCCCTTCCCATACCAGATGCCGAAGACGCCATCGACGGCGGCGTCCGGAAAGAGCGTCGTCTGCTGGCTGCCCCAGACCGCGGTCGCCGCGAGGTCCTCATTGACGCCGGGCTGGAAGCGCACGTTCGCGCGCTCGAGGAAGCGCCGCGCCTGCCAGAGTGCGGTGTCGTAGATGCCGAGAGGCGAGCCGCGATAGCCGGAGATGAAGCCGCCGGTCGTGAGACCAGCGGCCTTGTCGCGCTGGCGTTGCAGGATCGGCAGGCGCACCAGCGCCTGGATGCCCGAGAGATAGATGCGCCCCCGCTCTTGAACGTATTTGTCGTCAAGCGTGACCGTGGCGAGCGCCATCCTCTGCTCCTCGGCGTGATCTCGAACGGAATTTAGGGAGATTCGATGGCCGTTACAATGCCGGGACGGGACTCCGCCCATCGTTAACATCGCGAAGAATGCCCTGAGTATTAGAGGTTCATTGCATAGTAATACCGGAGAAATGTCCTTTGCATCCTTCTCGATAACTCCGCCGATTAACGGATCGTAAACCGACATCAACCGAATCTTGCGGGCGATCTCTGTAGGCTCTGACTCGGAGCTGGGACCCGTGCCCAAACTCGGCAAGCGCATACGATCTTACGCGACTGACCGCCGCGGCAGCACTGCCGAGGAATTCGCGTTGATTGCGCCGGTCTTCATTCTGATGCTGCTCATCGTTTTCGAGCTCGGCTACATGATTTTCACGCAGTCGGTCCTCGATGGTGCGGCGCGCACGGCCGCGCGGATGATCCGCACGGGTCAGATCCAGTCCGCCGGCAATCCGCTCTCGACCTTCCAGACCGCGCTCTGCGGCAATCTCGCGGGCGTCATTTCCTGCGGCTCCGTCTCGACGGACGTCGAGAGCTTCGGAAACTTCTCCGCGATGAGCCTTCCGCCGCTCACCACGGACACGAACGGCAACGTCACCAACAATACCTTCGCGCCGGGCACGCCCAACTCCGCGGTCGCGGTGCGTGTCGCCTACACCTATCACTTCTTCGTGCCGCTGGTGGCGCAGTTCCTCAACCCCGGCGGCAACGGCGTCGTGCTGCTCTCGACCGTCGTCTTCAAGAACGAACCCTATCCGACCGCGCCATGATCAGACGCACACTCATCGCATTGAGGGACCGCTCGGGCGTCGCCGCCGTCGAGTTCGTGCTGCTCGCGCCCATCCTCGCGACCATCCTCTTCGGCCTCTTCGAGGGCTCGCAGGCGATCCTCGCCTATATGAAGCTCATCGATTCGACGCAGACCCTCGCGGATCTCGTCAGCCAGCAGCAGTCAGTCTCCTCGTCCGACATCGACAATTTCTACTCGGGTGCGCAGGCGGTGATGGCGCCCTACTCGGCCACTTCGCTCGGCTTCGTGATCTCGAGCGTCACCTACGATCCCAACACCGGCGCCGCCTCCGTCGCTTGGCAGGACACGCGGAATGCCACGCCGACCGGAAGCCCCGCGGCGCTCGCCACGGGATATGGCAGCAAAGGCGAGAGCGTCATCGTCGTCCAGGGCTCCTACGGCTATTCCTCGCTGCTGCATTTCATCCTGCCGGGCTCCATCAGCATGGGCCAGGTCGCCTTCTCGAAGCCGCGGCAGGTAGCCGCGATACCGCACAACTGATGCCGCCCGCTGCACGGGCGAAGAATCGAGGTGGGTCCAATGCGCCTGCTTAGGGGATACCGGAAGTCTCGGCTGGCCGCCGCCTCGCGCCGCGGCAGCGTCCTCGCGTGGTTCGCGATCACGACGATTCCGTTGATCATAGCCGTGGGCGTCGGCATCGACATCGCGCGGGCCTACACCGTAAAGGTTCGGCTCATGGCGGCGATCGACGACGCGGGTCTGGCGGTCGCCTCCACGATGGACCCCACCGTCGATCTCAACACCCGTCTCAACAACTACTTCTATGGCAACTTCGCCGCCAACGGAATCGGCACCGCGACCTCCGTCACGATGGTGAACGATCCCAATAAGGCGAACACGATCGACGTCTCCGGCACCGCGACGGTGCCGACGCTCTTCATGCAGATCGCAGGCTTCGGCAACATCACCGTGGGCGGCTCCGCGCAAGTGACGAAGCGCTCGCCCAACATCGATTTCTACCTGCTGCTCGACAGCTCGCCCTCGATGGCGATCGCCGCAACCCAGGCCGGCATCAACACCATGGTCGCGAACACTTCGGCGCAGGGCGGCTGTGCCTTCGGCTGCCACCAGACCAACCCGGGCGCCGACAATCTGGGCAACCCCGGCGGCGTCGACAACTACCAGCTCGCGCGTAACCTGAACGTGACGCTCCGGATCGACCTGCTGCGCCAGGCGACGCAGAACCTGATGTCGACGGCGCAGAACACCGAGGCGACCTACAACGCGATGTATCGCGTCGGGATCTATACCTTCGACGTCGCCTTCAACACGATCCAGACGCTCACCAGCAATCTCACGACCGCCCAGTCCTCGGCGTCCAACATCCAGATGCTCACGGTTTACAAGAACAACTGGCTCACGAGCAGCAACAACAACGCCGACGCGGACACGAACTACGACACCGCGATGAACAACATCAACAACACCATGCCCAACCCCGGCAACGGCACCAACATCGCCGGCGACACGCCGCAGGAGGTGCTGTTCTTCGTGACCGACGGCGTCGAGGACGAGAACGTCAGCGGCACGCGCACGATGAGCGTGATGAACACGAACTGGTGCACCACGGTGAAGAATCGCGGCATCCGCATCGCCGTGCTCTACACCGTCTATCTGCCCCTGCCGACGAACAGCTTCTACAATGCCCACATATCGTCCTGGCAGCCCAATATCGGGACGACGCTGCAGACCTGCGCCTCGCCGGGGCTCTACTTCCAGGTCACGACCGACGACGACATCTCCGCGGCGATGTCGAAACTCTTCGAGCAGGCGGTCCAGACCGCCTATCTCGCGCAATAGGCGGGCGCGGCGGCGAAAGCGGAGATCGAGACATGGAAGCGGCATTGGACGAAGAGATCGAGCGGCGCAGCGAGAAGGCGAGATCGATGGTCGGCTGGTCTGTCCGGCTGGGCGCCTCCTCGATCGTCGTCATGGGAATTCTCGCCTGGGGAATTGCCACGCGGGCGCCGTCGAGCGCACCAACCGCCCAGGTTGCTACGCCTGCGGCCGCCGAGCGCGGCGGCGGAATGTTCTATCGACCGACGCATCAAATGAGCTATCGCTCCGTCAGGGACGGGTCCTTCCGCCTAGAGGCCAGCGCCAGCTCGCACCCCCTGCACTTCGTCTTCCGGCCCGACATCGGTCCCAACGTGCTGCGCGCGGACGATGCACGGCTCAGCGGCGTCGACATCTCGAAGCTCGCCTACACCGAAGGTGTGCCGGAATTGGGTAGCGATCTCCATGCCGCGCGCGCGACGGTTCCGATGTTGACCTTCCACGAGGTGACACTCTTCAACGTGGAGGTGCTCGTGGTCGACGGGTATCTCGCGGGGCCGATCCTCGGGCGGGACTTCCTCAAGCGCTTCGACAGCTTCGACCTGAACCGGGAGGAATTGACGCTGCGTTGGTGAGGCGCTCGCGCAGCGCAGCCCGAGCGCGGTTGACGCCGAGGCCCGAGATGCCCGAGTTTCTCCTTGGGGAGGAGCGGGCGGCCGGCCTATGGCGGAATCGACCGACAATTCGGGGAATCGCGGCAGCGTACCGCGCCTCTCGGCGCTGGTCGTTGCGCGGAACGAAGCTCAGCGCATAGGAGCTTGCCTCGAGCGGCTGCGCTTTGCCGACGAGATCGTGGTCTTGCTCGACCGCTCG
>Ga0335083_10006949_pt1 | contig 14015 bp, 12 predicted proteins | sample Lox_Sample_42_FD_206716 | JGI IMG/M metagenome (GOLD analysis project Ga0335083, IMG submission 206716) | Soil microbial communities from Loxahatchee National Wildlife Refuge, Florida, United States - Lox_Sample_4.2 | ecosystem: Environmental > Terrestrial > Soil > Wetlands | place: USA...
GACCGTCAGCTCCGCCTGAAGGCAGCGCGGCGCCGCTCGACGAGGCGGAGTTGCGGGACGCCGAAATACTCTGAGGAACGTCGACGAGCGCGGCGGCGACAAGCAGTCCGGCAGGCGCTCAAATGCCCACGAACTCGGGCCGGGTCACCTTCACCCCAAACCGTCCACGGGCGGGTGCTCGGCGCCGTGGCAGTGTTTCCATTTGCGGCCGGAGCCGCAGGTGCAGGGGTCGTTGCGTCCGCGCTTGGCGTCCTCGGCGGCGTAGAGCAGGGTGATCTCGGAGGGGGCTCGGCCCTGGGCGAGCAGTGAGCCCATGATCTTCATCGGCCGGTCGACGTGGTGGAAGAAGGCCTTGAAGCCCGGGCAGAGGTAGTTGAGGCCGGGCTGACCGTCGGGCGTCGAGATGAAGCGGTCCTTGGGGCAGCCGCCGTGGCAGGCGAAGCGGACGTCGCACTCGAGGCAGTACTGCGGCAGCGTGTCGCGCTTGTCCTGCCCGAACTGCCGCTGCCGTTGCGAGGAGACCAGCTCTAGCATGTTCGACTGCTTGATGTTCCCGAGCTTGTAGCGCGGCTCGACGAAGTGGTCGCAGGAGTACAGGTCACCGGTGTGCTCGAGCGCGAGCGCCAGCCCGCAGGTCTCCGAGTGCACGCACAGGCCGGGCGGCTCACCGACCCAGTTGGCCAAGGCGACGTCGAACATCTGCACGTACACCTCGCCGACGTCGCAGCGCACCCACTCCTCGAATACGTCGATCAGGAAACGGCCGTACTGCTCGCCGCTGACCGAGCGGCCGGTCACGACCTCCCCTTTCTGCTCGTACAGCGGCCGGTCGCGCCAGGACGTCCAGGGTACGACGCCGTCGTCCGACGCCTCGGCAACCCGTTCGATGATCGGGATGAACTGGATGAAGTTCGCCCCGCAGTCGTCGCGCAGGAAGCAGTAGACCTCGCGGCCGTGATCGCCGTTGGCGGCATGCACCGTCGTCAGCACGTTCCACTCGACGCCGGCGGCCTTCAGATGCTCGAGGCCGCGGATCACCTGGTCGAACGATCCCCGGCCACCCTTGTTCACCCGGTAGGTGTCGTGCATCGCCTTCGGCCCGTCGATCGAGATCCCGACCAGGAAGTCGTTCTCCTTGAAAAACGCCGCCCACTCCTCGTCCAGCAGGGTGCCGTTCGTCTGGATCGTGTACACGGCCTTCTGTCCCGGCTTGAGGAAGCCGTCGGCCAGCTCGATCGAGCGACGGAAGAAGTCGAGCCCCATCATCGTGGGCTCACCGCCCTGCCACGCAATCATCACCTCGGGCACGTGTGAGTGCGCCTCGATCAGCTGCCGCAGATACGCCTCGAGCAGGTCGTCCGCCATCCGAAAGCGAGACCCGGGGTACAGCATCTCCTTCGAGAGGAAGAAGCAGTACGAGCAGTCGAGGTTGCAAACCGCTCCGGTCGGCTTCGCCAACAGATGGAACGCCCGCGGCACGTCCGATGTGACCGCTGTCTCGCGTCGCGTTTCTGTCTCTGTCTCCGTCAAGGCGAACCTCCTAGTAAACGGCTCATGCGAGCACCTTCTCCTTGGCTCGCTGGAACTCTTCGTCGGAGATCACCCCGCTCGTCCGCAACCCGCCGAGCCGCTCGAGGTCGGACGCCACCGACGACTGAACGTGCGCCGGCCGGCCGCGTGGACGGTGCGACTTGACCGCCGCTTCGACTGACGCGGCAAAGGCCGCTTCACGGGGCCCGGCATCCGGGAACTCCGCCAGCGTCTGGCGGCGAAGGAGGTAGACGCCGAGCGCAATCAGCACGGCGAAGATCAGGATCCCGATCGGCGTTCGAAGCGCGTGGGTGGGTCCCCAGGAGAGGAGCATGATGTAGGCCAACGCGACAATGCTGGAGGCGAGGAGCGGTACGCGGTTGAGCACCGGAGCGACCCAGCTGCGAATCGCGGTGCCCGCCCTCGTTGGCCCCGCGACGGCCGCGGCAGCGACGACGGCCAGGCCATAGGAGACACACGCCCAGCCGATGTCACCGAGGATCCCGGTCATGATCGACCAGACGGCGCTACCTGCCGGCTTCGTTTCGGCCGTGGTCAGAGCGTGCACGACGTAGTTGCCGAGCGAGTGGCGAACGAGCAGCAGGAGAACGCCGACCACGAACACGCTCCACCCGATGTCGCGCACCGCGACGCGTCGCGCTCCGGCCGCGAACCAGATCGCGAGCCCCCACAAGAGGAAGTCGATGACGATCAGCCAGATGCTGAGCACCTTCACCAGCCTCACGCCGGTCTCCACCCACGAGAGCTGATTCGAGCGCAGCACGGTGATCTTCCCGGCGTCGGCTGGTAGTCGGTCGAGCGCGGACGAGGGCAGTCCTACCTGTTGTCCGAGGTCGGTGAGGATTCGCGAGACGTCCAACGTGACGTTGCCGTTCGCCGTCGACACGCCCGGTTGCGTCTTGTTCTCGACGATCGCCACGAACTGCCCGTGCGCGATCCGGTTCGTGTTCACCCAGAGGGCCTGAACCCTCGGCCTGCTCAGAAGCCGGTTGACGACCTGCTGGGCCGGCTGGCGCAAGCCGGCCGCGATCGGGCCGGCCAACGGTGTGACCTGCGGCGGCAGGCGCTTCTGCAGCTGCCCCTGGATGTCGACGTTGTCGTAGAGCTCGTTGACGATGTAAACGGAGAGCGCGCTCCGGATCTGCGGATTCTGCAGGAGCTTCCCGCTCGACCTCGTCCACGAGCCGGTGTCGAGCACCTGCCGGTTTGCCCATGTCGTCAGCGTGAAGACGAAGCCGAGCAACGCCGCGAGGACGATCAGCACCCAGACCAGCGCCGGCCGGTGCTTCACGTTTCTCCCGAATCCGCCCAGTGCCGGCCGCTGACGCGCCGCCGAGTCGTTCTCCGGAGGTGCGGGCGCTTCAACGACCATCGCGCCCAACGCTATGGTCGAGGACGTGGGCGCGGCATCGGCCAGAACGGCTGAGATTCGCGAAGTCGACGTCGTCCGGTTTGTTCCCGGCGGGCACCAGCGCGTGTGGGGTCGAACTCAGCCTATTTGGCCGATGACGCATTCGACCTCCTCCGTCTAGCGTCGGAATGCGCTGGTGGAACACGCGTAGCCGACGCGACCCGGAGCAGGTCGCAGAAGAGCAGAAAGAGAGGAATCATGGACAGCGACAATCTTGTTCTTGTCGTCGGCTCGTACTCCGATGCGGGTGCGGCAGCGGATGACTTCAACACGCTGAAGGCCGGCCAGAAGGAAGGCGAATACGAGGTCGTCGGCGCCGTTGTGATGAATCGCGACGCGAGCGGCAAGGTCGACGTGAAGGAGCACGGCGACGAGCGCACCGCAGGTGGCGCCGTTCTCGGCGGCACAGCAGGGCTCGTGGTCGGACTGTTCGCGCCACCCCTGCTGGCGGCGACAGCCGTCGGTGCTGGAATCGGAGCGTTGCTCGGCTACCTCAGCAAGCGTCACGCGGAGAAGAAGCTCGGCGTCGACGTCGAGGAGTACCTGCCGCCGGGATCCTCAGCAGTCGTGGCGGTCGTCGACGACACCTATGCCGACAAGGTCGAGAACGCGCTCGTCAAGTCGGACAAGAGGATCAACAAGGCGATCGACTCGGGCGACTATGAACAGCTGCAGAAGGCGATCTCCAAGTCATCCAGCGAGGTCTCCGACGCGATCACGACGTGACATTGGCAAAGGGCGAGGGCCAACAGAGTGGCGGCCCTCGCCCTATGAGTTCTTGACGTCCTCCGTCGAGCGAGTCGCAGGCGGAAGGATTGCCCGATCACCGAGAAGAGTCTCTCCGCAGAGCTGAAGGCCAGCCTGTCAGCCTGCACCTTCGCCGACCTGGCCAGGGCGGTCGAGCCGTTTTCGCGGCGGTGGCGGGCGACCCCATCGTACGCCCGCGCGCCATAACCTTCGACTCGAGACTTCGCCAGCCTCGAACTAGAGTGGCTTCCAGTGCGCTGGGACGACGCCGACTGGGAGCCGTGGCGACCGGACGACGCGGCCCGCCGGCTGGCACCGGTGCGCGCTCCCTGGGCGATCGCGGCGGGCTGGGCGATCGACCTCTTCCTCGGGCGCGAGCGCCGCGAGCACGAGGACCTGGAGGTCACCGTTCCGGCTTCGTCCTTCCCGGAGGTCGCCGCCGCACTCTCCGAGCTCGAGTGGTTCGTCGTCGGCCCGGCGATCGTCGAGCCGCTCGAGGCCGCCGGCGGCCTGCTCGCGACGCACCACCAGACCTGGGGCCTCGAGCGCGCCGCGAACAGGTGGCGCATCGACGTCTTCCGCGAGCCCTCGGACGGCGACACGTGGATCTGCCGCCGGGACGCGCAGATCCGGCTCCCCTACGGCGAGGTCGTCGAGCACACCCTGGACGGCATTCCGTACGTCCGGCCGGAGATCGTCCTCCTCTTCAAAGCCAAGGACGCTCGCCCGAAGGACGAGGCGGATCTCGCCGCGGTGCTCCCCCGCCTCGACACCCCGCGCCGCGCGCAGCTCCGCGCGTGGATCGAGCTCGTCCACCCCGGGCACTTCTGGCTGGGCGACCTCGCGGGTTGATCAGGCGGCGTCGACGCGCTCGCGCCGCTGCTCGAGCTTGTTCGCGGCGACGTCGACCGCGCGGCTCTCGCGGATCACCGTGACGCGGATCTGGCCCGGGTACTCGAGGTGGTCCTCGATTTGGCGGGCGATCTCGTGCGAGAGCAGGACGGCGCCGTCGTCGTCGATCTCCTGCGGCCGCACCAGCACCCGGATCTCCCGGCCCGCCTGCAGTGCGTACACCTTCTCGACGCCGGGATGGTTCGCCGCCAGCTGCTCGAGCGACTCGAGCCGCTTGACGTAGTGCTCGAGGCTTTCGCCGCGCGCACCGGGCCGCGAGGCCGAGATCGCATCGGCCGCGATCACCAGAACGGCCTCGACCGTCTGCGGCTGCACCTCGTAGTGGTGGGCCTCGATCGCATGGCAGACCGCCGCGCTCTCGCCGTAGCGGCGGGCCAGCTGCGTCGAGATCTGCGCGTGGGAGCCCTCGACCTCGTGGGTCATCGCCTTGCCGAGGTCGTGGAGCAGCGCGGCGCGCTTCGCGGTCTTCACCGACGCCTCCACCTCGGCCGCCATGATCCCGGCGAGCTGGACGACCTCGAGCGTGTGCTTGAGCACGTTCTGGCCGTAGCTCGTCCGGTAGCGGAGGCGGCCGAGCACCTTGACGAGCTCGTCGTGCAGCTCCCCGCAGTTCGCCTCGAAGACGGCCTGCTCACCGGCGAGGCGAACGTGGTCGTCGAGCTCGGCCTTCGACAGGTAGTACATCTCCTCGATGCGCGTCGGATGGATCCGCCCGTCCTCGATCAGCTTCAACAGCGTCAGGCGGGCGATCTCGCGCCGGATGCCGTCGAACGAGGACAGAACGACGGCGTTCGGTGTGTCGTCGATGATGAAGTCGACGCCGGTCAGGTGCTCGAGTGCCCGGATGTTGCGGCCCTCCCTGCCGATGATCCGCCCCTTCATGTCGTCGGAGGGGAGCTCGACGAGCGTCACGGTCGCCTCGGCCGCGGCGCTGGCCGCGACTCGCTGGAGCGCGTCGGCGACCAGGTTGCGCGCGCGGCGCTTCGACTCCGCGGCCGCCTCTTCCTCGAGCTGGCGCACGCGGCCGGCGAGCTCGTGACGGACCTCGTCCTCGGACTCCTCGAGGATCCGCTGGCGAGCCTCGGTGCGCGTCATCTTCGCCACCCGCTCGAGCTCGCGCCGCTGGCGGTCGTTCGCATGCTTGAGCGTGTCCTGCAGCTCCTTGAGGTGGATCTCCCGGTCGGCGACGCCCTGCTCGCGGCGTGAGAGGTCGAGCAGCCGCCGGTCCGACTCCTCCTCCTTCTGGATCACGCGCTCCTGGATCTTGACCGTCTCGTCGCGGCGCCCGCGCAGCTCGGCCTCCAGCTCGGCGCGGACCTTGATTGCCTGCTCGCGCGCCTCGATCTGCGCCTCGCGCCGCGTCGCGTCCGCATCGCGCGTGGCCTCGTCGAGCAGGAGCGCCCGGGTCCGACGCGCCGCCTCGAGCCGGGAGCCCGTTGCGAAGCGCAGCCAGGCGAAGGCGCCGGCGACGCCGACGGCCAATCCGATCACGACTCCCAGCAACACGGGCATGGCGCTCCTGCGGGCTCTCGCCCACACGGCACTCGTCGCCGATCGGCGCGTGCTCCGGCGCGCACGGTGCGCGCCGCCTCGATATCAGCTCAGGGTCGTCGCTCTCGTCGGGCGGCCGGGGTTGCTCGTGAGATCGAGATGGATACGGGGTTCAAGACGCGTTTTCGATCGGTTGGAAGAGTGAAACGTGCAGGCAAAACGACATGGTTTGAGTGGAAGCGACCAGCCTACAGTTCACGGCGCCCCCGGCGCAACGTCCGCCCCGAGGACGGCCTCGATCGCGTCGGGGTCGAAACCGCGGCGGCCGAGCAGGGCAGCCGTCTTCCGGCTCCTGCCGAGCCGCGCCGCGAGCGCTGCTGCGCGATCGCGCTCCGGCTCGAGCGCTGACAATGCGGCCGACGCCACCTCGCCGGCGATTCCCTGCTCCTCCAGGTCGTGAAGGATCGCCGCGTCGCCGTAGCCGCGCCCGGCAAGCGACTGCGCCCGCGCGAGCGCGAGGCGGCCGTCGTCGACGTAACCGACGCGTTCGAGTGTCTCGAGCGCCTCGGCCCGCGCCGGCTCCGGGATGCCCGCCCGCTCGAGGCGGGCGTCGAGCTCCCGGCGCGACCGGTCCCGGTGGGCGAGCGCCCGGGCCGCCAGCTCGACCGGATCGGGCTGTGCACGGGCCGTGACCGCTCACCTAGCCCGGCGTTGCGACCGGTTCTTCCTGCTCCTCGGGCACCGGCGTCGCGTCGGCCGGCTCGACGGTCGGCAGGAGCCGGGCGGAGACGAGCTGGCCGGGCGCCGTCTGGGTCTGGATCGTCTCGAGGATCCCCTGGACGACGTCGGGATGCTCGCGCAGGAAGGCGGTGGCGTTCTGCCGGCCCTGTCCGAGGCGCTCGTCGCCGAACGAGAAGTACGAGCCGGACTTCTGCACGACCTTCCGGTCGAGGCCGGCGTCGAGCACCGTCCCCTCCCAGGAGATGCCCTCGCCGTAGATGATGTCGAACTCGGCCTGCTTGAACGGCGGCGCGACCTTGTTCTTCACCACCTTCACGCGGACGCGGTTGCCGATCGCCTCGACGCCGTCCTTGAGCGTCTCGATGCGGCGGATGTCGAGCCGGACCGACGAGTAGAACTTCAGTGCGCGGCCGCCCGGAGTGGTCTCCGGGTTCCCGAACATGACGCCGATCTTCTCGCGCAGCTGGTTCGTGAACAGGCAGATCGTGTCGGTTCGGCTGAGCGTGCCGGTGAGCTTGCGCAGCGCCTGGCTCATCAGCCGCGCCTGCAGGCCGACATGCGAGTCGCCCATCTCGCCCTCGATCTCGGCCTTCGGCGTCAGCGCCGCCACCGAGTCGATCGCCACCACTGCGAGCGCGCCCGAGCGGACGAGCAGCTCGGTGATCTCGAGCGCCTGCTCGCCGGTGTCGGGCTGCGAGACGAGCAGCTCGTCGATGTTCACGCCGATGCGCTTCGCGTAGGCCGGGTCCATCGCGTGCTCGGCGTCGACGAAGGCGCAGATGCCGCCGCGCCGCTGCGCCTCCGCGATCACGTGGTAGACGAGCGTCGTCTTGCCCGACGACTCGGGCCCGAAGACCTCGATCACGCGGCCGCGGGGCAGCCCGCCGATGCCGAGCGCGAGGTCGAGCGAGAGCGAGCCGGTCGAAACGGCGGCGATCGAGGTCTGGGCCGCGTCGTTCATCTTCATCACCGCGCCCTTGCCGAACTGCCGCTCGATCTGCCCGAGTGCGACGTCGAGTGCCTCTTCGCGATCCACCGTCTACCGACCTCCTAGCGCAACCGATTCCAGAACCACGTACTGCGCCCCTTCCGGCCGCAGCACGGAAGAGTAGACAGCGGCATCGGACGGACTGACCCGGCCGAGGTCCGGCGGCGGCGGGGAGAGCCCCGGCCGCTCGCGGAACCGGGCGACCGTGACGTGCGGAAGCCAGGGGCGCTGCTCCCGCCGGTAGACCCCCAGGCGCTCGAGCCGCCCGGCGAGGTCGCCGGCAAGCGCCGTGGCCGCCCCGCTGTCGTCCGCCAGCACGACCATCCCGACGCTGCGCGTCTCCCGGTAGCGCACGGCCTCGAGCGCGATCGGGCCGGCGACCGCCGCGGCCGAGCCGAGCTCGCGCGTGATGTCCGGCACGTCGGTCTCGGGGCGCGCTCCGAGGAAGGCGAGCGTGACGTGGAGGTTGGCCCGGGTGACGGCCCGGGCGGCCCGGGCGATGTGCGCCGTCTGCCAGGCGGCGAGGCGGTCGAGGGCGTCGTCGGGGAGGCGGAGCGCGCAGAAGAGCCGGACGTGAGCATCGCCGGCCACGCTAGCGGGCTAGGTGGAACGTGTCTGTGCCGGCTCTGTGACGATTCTCCGCACCTGGTGGAGCGCGATCGCCGTCGCGCGACCTCGGATCGTCTCCCGGTCGCCCGGAAGGTCGATCCTGGAGCCGTGCTCGCCGTCGGGCGAGATGACGTGGAGGTAGACGAGGCCGACCGGCTTCTCGGGCGTCCCGCCCCCCGGCCCGGCGACGCCGGTCACGGCCACGGCGACGTCGGCGCCGAGTCGCCCGCGCGCGCCGTGGGCCATCGCCCGTGCCGTCTCGGCCGAGACCGCGCCGTGCGCGGCGAGCACCTCGTCCGGGACGTCGAGCAGACGCTCCTTCACGTCGTCGGAGTAGGCGACGACCGACCCGAGGAAGACGTCGCTCGACCCGGGCACATCGGTCAGGCGCTTCGCGACCTGCCCGCCCGTGCAGGACTCGGCCGTCGCCAGCGTGAGCCCGCGGCCGCGGAGCAGCTCGAGCACGAGCTCGGGCGTCGGGGTCTCGTCGCGGCTGAAGAGATACCGGTCGAGCGGCTCGGCGGTGAGCTGCGCCTCGAGCTCGTCGGCGCGCGCCTCCGCCCCGGGCTCGACGAGGAGGTCGACGTGGATCTCGAACTCGCGTGCGCAGATCGTGGCCTCCACCCCGCCGCCGTCGCCTCCAGCCTCCGCGAGGGCCCGGGCGACGTGCGACTCGGAGGCGCCGAAGAAGCGGAGGTACCGGCGCTGCGGCGCGCGCGCCCGCCCCAGCACGCGCTGCACCGGCTCGGTCGCGAGCGCGTCCGGCCAGAGCGCCTGCAGCTCGCGCGGCGGCCCCGGGAGCACGACCGCGACGCTGTCTTCGTGGGCGAGCACGAGTGCCGGCGCCGTGCCGGCGAGCCCGACGACGATCGCCCCGGCGGGGAGCGTCGCCTGCTTGCGCACCCCCTCCTCGAAGTCGGCGTATGGCCGGCCGATACGCGCCGCCACGCGGCGCGAGGTCTCCTCGATCTGTACCGCGAGGCCTTCGTCCACTTCGAGCTCGGTGCCGGTCGCGCGTGCGAGCAGCTCGACCGTCCGGTCGTCGTGCGTCGGTCCGAGTCCGCCGGAGATGCACAGCAGGTCGTAGGCGAGGCCGTCGGCGAGTGCGGCCTCGAGGTCGGCCGGGTCGTCGCCGACGATCGTGATTCGAACCGGCGTGATGCCGAGGCGCATCAGCGACGCCGCGAGGAAGGGCCCGTTGCGGTCGTTCCGGTCGCCGCGGACGAGCTCCGAGCCGGACGCGACGATCGCCGCGCGCGGCGTCTCTAGGCGGGACGCCAACCCGTCGGTGTGACGAGGATCACGCGAGGCTGGCTGCCGGGCACGTGCACGAGCACGCCGCGCACGCGGAGCCGCAGGTTCTCGGGCGCCGAGATCGCGACCCAGAGCCTGTTCCCGCGAATCGCACGCGGGGCATCTCCCTGCTGGATCGTTCCGTCGAAGCGCACGGCGCCTTCGGCGCTGCCGGTGTGCACGGTCAGCTGGGTCGAGCCGCGCAGCGCGGTCACCTCGAGGAGCGGCGCGGGCGGTGAGTGCTTCGCGGTCTTCGAGGACGTCGTGGCAGGCGGCTGCGCGTTGTCGCTGCTGCCGCTCCACTTCCAGGCCGAGAAGACGATCACCGTGAGGACGACGATCGCGCCGATCGCGATCAGGACGAGGTTGGTCTCGGAGCGCCGGTTGCGACGGCTGGGCCGGGCGTTCGACCTGCGCGACCTCGGATCGTGCTCGTCGCCTGCGACGAACCGGGAGTTGAACTCATCGACGTAGAGCTGGCCGTCGAGCCCGAGGTACTCGGCGTACGTCCGCAGGAAGCCCTTGACGTACGTCTGGGCCGGCAGGAGCTCGAACTGCTCGTCCTCGAGCGCCCGGAGGTACTTGCCCCGGATCTTGGTCGCGACCTCGGCCTGGGCGAAGTCGACTCCCCGGCGGAGGCGCGCCTCGCGCAGGCTGTTCCCGATCTCGAACACGGCCTCGCACAGGGTAGTCGGTCGACTGTCCCGGCGCAGTCGCTACGAGGCCCAGCGCAGGGCGCCGTAGACGGCGAGCGCCACGCCGCCGGTCACCCCGATCCAGAGGCCGGCCCAGGCGAGCACCTGGGCGAGGCGCGCGGGCCAGCGCCGGCCGCCGAACACGCTTCGGGCGACCTGGAGCCGCGCGCCGCGCGCGACGAGCACGGCCAGCACGCCGAGCACGATCCCCACCGGCACGCTCACGTAGAGACCCTGCAGGAGGCTGACCTGCGAGGAGTACTGCGCCACCAGCACGCCGCACGGGATCGCCGCGATCGAGAGCAGCCCCAGCAGCGCCGCGACGATCGAGCGGCTACTGCTTGTCATACGGGCGGCCTGCGGCCGCCGGGCCGACCGAGCGGCCGATCAGGCCTGCGACGGCGATGATGGTCAGGACGTACGGAAGCGCCTGGAAGAGCGTGCCCCACTGGTCGCCGTAGGCGGTGGGGAGACGGTCGGCGAGGGCGCTGCAGAAGCCGAACAGGAGCGTTGCGGCGTAGGTCATCATCGGGCGCCACTTGCCGAACACGAGAGCGGCCAGTCCGATGAACCCGATTCCCTGCGTCATGTTCTCGTTGAAGGAGTGCACGAAGCCGATCGACAGATACGCGCCGCCGAGCGCCGCGATCCCGCCGGACGCGATCACCGCGACGTAGCGGACCTTGTACACGGAGATCCCGACGGTGTCGGCCGCGCGCGGGTGCTCGCCGACCGACCGCAGCCGCAGGCCGTACGGCGTCCGGAAGACGAAGAAGTACGTGCCGATCAGGAGCACCCACGAGAGCCAGATCATCAGGTTGAGCTGGCCGAGGATCGGCCCGATGAAGTACCAGTTCTGGAGGAAGTTGAGGTGGATGTCCGGGATGCCGTAGTCGGTGATGTTCCCCGGCGTGCCCGAGCTGCCGTACTTGTCGATGAAGATGTAGCCGGTGATGCCGAGCGCGAGGAAGTTGAGCGCGGTTCCCGTGATGATCTGGTCGACCTTCAGGCTGATCGACCACACGGCGTGGATGGTTGCGAGCGCCATCCCGGCGAGCGCCGCGCCCGTGAGCCCGATCACCCACGCCCAGCTGCCGGCCCACGAGTGGGCCCAGATGATCGTCCAGATGCCGAAGAACGCGCCGGTCAGCAGCATCCCCTCGAGCGCGACGTTGACCACGCCGCTCCGCTCGCAGTACAGGCCGCCGATCGCCGCATAGATGAGCGGCGTCGCGTACCGGAGCGTCGCCGCGATCAACGAGCTCCAGACGACGACCGCACTCAGGTTCGTGGTCGACGAGTAGGTCGCCAGCACGCCGAAGAAGATCCCGGCGAGGCCCGCCGCGACCGCGCCGAACCCGATGCGCTTCTCGTCGCGCGACACGGACCAGATCCCCGCGAAGATCGCGAGGATCCCGATCAGGATCGACAGCAGCGGCGACCGCGTCGTCACCGGCGGGAGCACGATCCAGAAGGCGAGCACGCCGAGCGCGATCCCGACGATGCCGACCACCTTCGGGCCGCGCCAGTCGATGTGGCCGATGCGCCCGGTGAGCGCCGTCATGTCGCCCGTCTCCTGCGCCGGAAGACGCCTCCGGACACGAGCGTCGTCAGGTTGAGCCCGACGAACAGGATCACGAGCCCCTGGATGATCGTCGTCAGGTTGCCGGCGAGGTCGGGCGAGAACACGGACGGGTCGAGCTGCCGGCCCGACGTCCCGTTGATCAGGGCGCCGAACAGGAGCGAGGCGAACCCGATCCCGACCGCGGTGTTTCGCCCGAGCAGCGCGGCTGCGAGGCCGATGAAGCCGACTTGGCTGACCGGGATGTCGAGCTGTCCGATCTGGTACTCCCAGCCCGTGATGTCGAGCGCACCGGCGAGCCCGGCGAAGAGGCCGGAGATCGCCATCGCGAGGAAGTAGTTGCGCGCGACCGAGACGCCGCCGTAGCGCGCTGCCTCGGGGTTGAACCCGACCGCGCGCACCTCGAAGCCGAGTGTCGTCCGGTTGATCACGACCCAGTAGACGACCAGCATCCCGACCGAGATGAAGATGCCGATCGACAGGCCCTGCAGCAGCTTCGGCCCCCAGAAGATCGGCAGCTTCGCGCCGTCGGCGATCGTGTTCGAGATCGGGATCGCCGGCTGGCTCGTGTTCTGCAGCGGGCCTTGCTGCCCGAACAGCCATTCGCCGACCCAGATCGCAGTCCAGTTGAGCATGATCGTCGTGATCACCTCGTGCGCGCCGACCGTCGCCTTCAGCAACCCGGCGATGCCCGCGTAGAAGGCGCCGGCGAGCGAGCCGATCACCAGGCACGCCAGGACGTGCAGGAACGGGTTCAGGTTCACGAACGACGTCCCGATCCAGACGGCGAAGTACGCGCCGACGAGGTACTGCCCCTGCCCGCCGATGTTGAACAGCCCGCAGCGGAATGCGAACCCGAGCGCGACGGCGGTCAGGATGATCGGCGTCGTGATCAGCAGCGTCTGCTGCAGGTTCATCGCGGCGATGGATGATGTGTCCCACCAGAACCACACGTGCTGCGTCGAGAACGGCAGCCGAATCGAGTACGACCCGAAGTGCGCGAAGAAGTTCAGCCCCGTCCCGTCGAAGATCGAGCGGTAGACCTTGAGCGGGTTCTTGCCCACGACGGCGACGGCGATGCCGGCCATCAGGAACGCGAAGATCGTGGTGATGACCGGCCCGAGCGCGCCGCCGGCCTTGCTGCCGTAGCGCGAGACGAAGTTCTGCTGCGGCGACGAGCCACCGAGCGGCCCCGTCGGCGTCGGTGTTTCCTCGAACTCCTCCGACAGCAGCTCGTCGCTCACGCTGCATCCCGCTTGCCGCCGGTCATCGCGAGCCCGAGCTCCTCCTCGGTCGCGGTCGGCGGGAACTCCCGGACGATCTGGCCCTCGAAGATGACGAGGATCCGGTCCGAGAGCGAGAGAATCTCCTCGAGCTCGAGCGAGACGAGGAAGACTGCCCGGCCGGCGTCCCGCTGCTCCACGAGGCGGCGGTGGACGAACTCGATCGCGCCGACGTCGAGCCCGCGGGTCGGCTGAGCGGCGATCAGCACCTTCGGCTCGGAGTCGATCTCCCGGGCGAGGACGACCTTCTGCTGGTTGCCACCCGAGAGCGCCCCCGCGGGCGTGTCCGGCGTTCCGCCGCGCACGTCGAACTCCGCAAGCAGCCGCTTGGAGCGGTCGAGCATCTTGCCGAGCTTGAGGAAGCCGAAGCGCGAGTTCGGCTCCTGCCGGTAGGCGTGGAGGCCGAGGTTCTCGGTCAGCGAGAAGGGCAGGACGAGGCCGCGGCGGTGGCGGTCCTCGGGGATGTGCCCCATCCCGGAGTCGAGCACGTCGCGTGCCGTCGCATGTGTGATCTCGCGGCCGTCCAGGACGACCCGCCCGGACGACGCGTGGCGGAGCCCGGTGAGCGCGTCGATCAGCTCGGCCTGGCCGTTCGCATCGACGCCGGCGAGCCCGACGATCTCCCCGCCGTGGACGGTGAAGGTGACGCCGCGGACGGACTCGAGGCCGCGGTCGTCGTACACGACGAGATCCTCGACCTCGAGCAGCGGCT
>Ga0335083_10006950_pt1 | contig 14013 bp, 11 predicted proteins | sample Lox_Sample_42_FD_206716 | JGI IMG/M metagenome (GOLD analysis project Ga0335083, IMG submission 206716) | Soil microbial communities from Loxahatchee National Wildlife Refuge, Florida, United States - Lox_Sample_4.2 | ecosystem: Environmental > Terrestrial > Soil > Wetlands | place: USA...
GCCCAGGCATTGCGCTTGTTGACGGGATTTCCGTGCGCGTCGATCTGCAACGAACGGTAGAAGTGTGCACCTTTTTCTACGGGACCATGACCGTCGTCCTGGACCATGCCGCTCCAGAAAATTGTCTGGCCTTTGTCGTCGGTGCCTTTCAGCTCGAGCCACGTGTCGTAGGCATCGACGGTACCGCCCGGGAAAAAGTGCCCGACTTTCTTCGTGCGCACGACCACATCCACGCGCACGGTATCACCACGCCGGAGTGCAGGCTGCACAACGTTCAGCGGTGCGGTCACAGGCGTAGCGTCCCCACTGGTCTCGGCATTCACCTTGCTCTCGGCTTCCTCTCCGACGCCAAAGGTCGTCGCCAATTCCGACTGCAGGCCGGCGCCGTGTTTGAGCGGAGCCTGCGCCGGAGACAACGCAAAAATATCGACCGTAAGCGCGCCGTTCTTCAGGAAGTCTTCAGTTAACTTGAGCTGAGGCGCGTCTTCATTCGCCGTCGGCACAGCGGTGTTCGCGCCAGGGAAGCGATGGGAGTGCACGAATCCGTTGATGTTGCCCGCGTCTTTCGAGGATTCTGAAGGCATGTGGCAATCGGCGCACTGCTGCGGTTTCGGCGGATAATAGAACGAGCGCGCACCCTGGCCCGAAACTCCGCTGGCCTGCCAGTTGTCGTATTCGTTGAAACCGCGAGTCCAGCGATAGTCGTTGACCGGCGCGTCGAGATGCACCTTGTGACAGGTGGAGCAGAACTCCGCCGTCTGCGTCCGCATGAACGGTTTGAGGAAGACGCGCCGGTGCGGCTCAGGATTCAGCCGGATCACGAAATCATGCAGCGCTCGCGCCACCGGATTTTGCGTGGCCGCCAGTTCGTGCAACTTGGGATATTCCAGGTAGAAGTCGGCTTGCCCCATCGTGCTCTTTACCTTGGCGATGGAGTGGCACATCATGCAGCCCAATCCGGCCTGCGCCTCCGGACGGTGCACGATCTGTTTGATCGGTGTATCCATCAGACCGGCGTAGAGCACCGCCGGATCGTGGCATCCGCCGCACCATTTCGACGGCTTGGTGCCGATCGTGTCCTGCATGTACTCGATCGATTTGCGATACCACTGATTGTTAAACGATGAAAAATGGTGCGCCGAGCTGAACCACTGGTTATAGATATCTTCATGACAGCGCTTGCAGGAATCTGACTCCATGAAGAACTTGCTGGGGATTTTCTGCTTCCCGTAAACCTGAGCGGAACTGGGGAAGAATACGCCTTCCGGTCCGTCGCCTTCGCCATTCATGCTTTCCGGCGGCATCGCCGGATTCTGAATTCGTCCGCGCGTTTGCCAGCTCTCGCGAATGTAACGTGCTCCGTACCCAACGCCGGCGAGCAACGCCAGGCAGATTGCGCTGCGCAAAATTGCAGCGCCGGCATTCGAGACCAACCATCCGCGCCGTCCAAGCTGGTCGGCGATCAGCAGGCCGACTCCGACGAGCGAGATCGCGATGTGCAGGTAAAGCCAGTTCCACTCCGTCCTCGGCGTGCCGGTCTTTATGAGGATAAGTCCCAGCACAGCTCCGGCCGCCACCAGCAACCACCCCGCACGCGCGAGGAAACTTCCATTCCGCAGTAAACGAATCAGCGCTGGAACGAGAAGAATCGCCACAACCACTCCACTGAATGCGTGCAACAGCACCACACCCGCGTAGAAAACGGTGGGTTGCGGAAAGGCGTAGAGGTACGCGGCTGAGATCAACAGAAATGCTAGCAGCCAAGGCAACGCCCGGCCTGTGAAGTCATAGGATGACGAGTGTTCTTGCATGGGAAAAGAAGCCGGCGCTTGCCGGATTTCAGCTCCACAGTAACTGAAATCGCGTCTGCCCAAGTTACGCAGATAGGGGCGATGGGGGAATAATGCAAAAATACTAGCGAAACCATACCAGCGGCCTCTACTTAACGGGCGGGGGCGCGGCCAGTGTCATGCCATGACGGCGGAAGACGTCCATCATTTTTGTGCGGTCGGGCGGGCCGCCGGCGGCGTCGCGGATCACTTCGGCGGCTTCTCGGAAGTACGCGGGGCCCATTATCGCAGGGGATATGACGGCGAGCTGTTTCACATCCTCCTTGCCGAGATTGTCGAAGCGGTGCACCGCGCCTCGGGGGATGCACAGTGCTTGCCCGGGACCAACCTCGATCGGCGTGCCGTCAACCGTCCAGGTAAGGACGCCCTCGATACCGTAGAGGATCTCCTCGTAGGCATCGTTCTTGTGGGCTGGCGCCGCCAGCTTCTGCCCGGCCGGCACGAGAACCTCGAACACTGAGACGCTTCCGGTGGAATCATCTCCGGTGAGGAGGAATCGGATCCCTAGCGGACCAATCTTGATGGTCTCTTCTGAAGCATTGACTCTGGCCGCACGCTGCTGCATGATCGTCCCCTTTGAATGAAGTTATCCCACATTTCTTCCCTTCAGTCGAGGAGGAGTCTGAGACTGGATTGTGTCCGGCTGGTCGGCAATTGGGAACTTGACTTCCGGCTTGCCCGTAATTCGTTCGAGATGCAAGGTACGTCCTCATTGCCCATATTAGCGCCCACATTACCAACCAAATAACTCGAGATGCAGTCGCCGAATTTCTGGGTCGGAGCGATAGGCCTCCAGATACTTTCCACAGATGACGCGCATCGGGAGAGGAGAGGTTGCTTCCGAGATCACTTCTACCAGCGAAGTCCGTATTCCGACTCGGTCAGCCAACCCAACACAAATCGCAACTTTCGAGAAGCTCGGAATGTACTCACCGCGGCTACCGCGATCTTCGATTTCCCGCAGCAGGCGTGTTGCATCCTCTAGACGCCCGGCACGCGCATACACCATGCCTAGGACGCCGGTGAAGATCGGAGCGCGCGAAAGCATGATGGCACGCTCCATGGAGGCGATGGCTTCGTCATGGCGGCCCATCCCGCTGAGCGCCAAGCTTCTAACCCATAAAGCAAAGAGGTAGTCAGGCTGCATCTCGAGCGCGTAGCTTGCCCTTCGCTCCGCTTCTTCGTAACGCCCCGTGTTTAAGAAGACGGGTGTGGATACGCAATGAATTACGGGTGACAGCGGATCGAGTTCGCAGGCCTTAACACCGTATGGGACCGACTCCTCGCTTCGGCCGGAGGTTAGCAGAAAAAGTCCGTAGTACGCATGCGCCAATGATGACCGGGGATTGATCGCGAGCGCTTTTTCGAAATGGGGTCCTGAATCGTGCCACGTACGTTCGAAGTACATGGAGTAGAAGCCTCGGGAAAACTGGACTTCCCACAGTTCCGGCGCCAGTCTGACAGCCTGGATCATGGCATCACGCGCCGGCATTCGGCCCTCCGCGGGAGGCATCCACCCGTAGAACTGGAGAATGCCGTAAGAGTCGACAAGCCCAGAATAGGCCAGGGCGTACTCGGGATCGAGCTGAATCGCCTGCTCAAAGCTTTTGATAGCAGCTCGCAACGTCGCCGGCGAGCGCTGGTGCCACAAGTGCCGCCCTTTCAGATAAAGCTCATAAGCCTCTACGCTCGTCGTCGAGCGCCGAGCGCTTCCGAAGGCCACCTTGAAACGTTCCGCGATCCCCCGAGTGATCTCGTCCTGGATTGCGAAAATGTCCTCCATCTGGCGATCATACCGTTCCGACCAAAGCTGAAAGCCATTTCTCAAGTCAACGAGCTGCACCGTAACCCGCACGCGGTTGCCGGAGCGGCGGACACTCCCCTGCAGTACGTTGGCCACGCGCAAACGGCTGGCGATCTCAGCCATTTCCGTAGTCTTGCCTTTGAAGTAAAAGGAGGACGCCCGAGCCGCTACGGTGAGTCCTTCCACTTGGCTCAGTGCGTTAAGAATTTCTTCAGCCAACCCATCGCTGAAATATTCGCCCTCTGGATCCGGACTGAGATTCTGAAAGGGCATGACGGCGACGGATGGTCCGGACCTCTCCGGCGCAGGCGCAACTATCTGTCGACGAACCTGTTCCAAGTCGCGCAGTTCGTTAGCGACGTCGCGCGCCGTTTGCCAGCGATGCTTGGGATCTTTCTCGATGCAGCGGCGAATCAGACGCCCCAGCTCGGCAGGCAACTCCGGACGCACATCGGTCACAACCGGTGGAGTATCACGAAGGACCGCTGACACCAGTTCCGCCGAGGTCGTCGCCTGGAACGCGCGTCGTCCAGTCGCCATCTCATGCAACACCAGGCCGAGTGAGAAAATATCGGTCCGCCCATCTACCGCCCGTCCAAGCACTTGCTCGGGAGACATGTAGGACGGCGTTCCGACAATGCTCCCAACTTGCGTTTGGTCCACCGTGGCATCGTCTGGTTTTGTGCTGCCGGTCTCTTTTGCCAGGCCGAAGTCCAGGATCTTCACGCGACTTTCAGGCGTGAGCATGATGTTGGCCGGCTTGAGGTCACGATGAATAATGCCTTTTTCATGCGCCGCCACCAGCGCTTCCGCCAGGGCGCGGGCGATCTCGATCATTTGTGAGACTTGCAGTCCGCCCTGCGGAATGCGGCGGTCTAGCGACTCGCCGGGAACATACTCCATCGTCAAAAAGGGAACTCCATCAGATTCCTCCACGGAGTACAGGGTGACGATGTGCGGATGATTCAGCGATGCCACGGCTCTCGCTTCCCGCTGAAAGCGAGCAAGTCTCTCACTGTTGCAGGCCATTTCGGCAGGCAGCACTTTGAGTGCTACATCGCGACCCAGTTTCGTGTCGGTAGCGCGATACACCTCTCCCATCCCACCCGCACCAAGGGCCGAGAGGATTTTGTAAGGACCGAGTTTGGCACCAGCGGTCAGCGCCATAATTGGGTGCGCGCGTCATTATATAGTGCAAGGCAGTGCTGAACAGGCACTTCACAGTGTGCTGATGGGCTGGCTGGTGGATTGGCCGGCAACTCTGAAGTTGAGGTTGTCCCCCAAGAGTTCCCAACTGACGGGTAGCCCGTTCATCAGGACTTGTCCGCACTCCGAGAAAGTTCGCGGCAAGTCACAGAGAAGATATAATTCGCGCGTGCGACAACCTATGCGGGATGTAATGGCGCTTCGCGTTTCCAAAGCGGTTCTCGTTTTTGCAATCGCACTTTTCTATACGATTCTGGTCCTAAACAACATCACGGATTACGGCTCCAACTATGAGTTTGTCCGCCACGTCCTGATGATGGATTCAACCTTTCCCGGGAACCACCTCATGTGGCGCGCCGTCCATGTGCCGCTAGTACATACGGTCTTCTACATCGGCATCATCGCTTGGGAATCAGTCACTATGCTTCTATGCTGGTGGGCTGGTGTTCGGTTGCTGAAATCGTATCGTGCGGACAGGGAGCAAGTCGCCGCTGCGCTGAACCTCGCCGTGATTGCGCTGACAACGAGCCTGCTAATGTGGCTGGTGGCATTCCTCGATGTCGGGGGCGAATGGTTTCTGATGTGGCAGGCGCAAAGATGGAATGGGCAGGAAGAGGCATTCCGAATGTTTACCATCGTCGGCGTCGTGTTTTTGGTTGTGGTGCAACGCGAGCCAACTCCCGATCGGTCGGCAAACCTTCCTTTACAAGATTAGGTAAGAGTTGCCCGCATCCAGGAGTTTCTGGAATCGATTAACACGAGCCCGGCTTACTGTTATCGATGCGACAGCAGAACAGTCATCAGGGTTACAAAATGTTTGACTTTACACCCGAGAGTTCGCTTAATGCTTCTTCCACATTGCAAACGCCTTTTGCATGCGCGGATCGGTAAAGAGTTTGACGCAAAGCTCGCGCTCGACCGGCCCAGCCACCACACAATGCAGGTCAGTCCGCCGGGCTACCTCTTTCGCCGGGATACTAATCTGTGAAACGAACCGGCCCGCATCGGCAATCGTGGCACCGAAGACCAGTCGGTCCAGGCCCGACCAGAGAGCGCAGGCCATGCACATCGCACACGGCTCGCACGTCGTATACAGGGTGTAGCCCTTGAGGGATCCCGAGACCAGCTTTGCGCAAGCGAGTCGAATGGTCAGGGTTTCGGCATGCGCGCTGGGATCGTGGTCGGGACCCACGCGATTCACCGCGCGCATCAGCCGCTCCCCGGTAGCCGTGCTCACAATGTCCGCACCGAACGGCACCGGATGATCCGTGCTCAGCGTCTCCGCGGTGAAAGCAGCTACAGATCGCATCCGCTCGTGATCCATTGCGCTCACGCCATCCGCAGCCAATGCGTGTCTGGCCAGAACCCCTGTGCTCAAGGATGCCGCGCCAGCCTGCACCAGAAAACTCCGCCGATTTACATTCATGCTCTCGCCTCGATAGCGGCCATTCATAAATCATACAGCCTGGGCATTTCCCAACCAGAAACGACCGGCTCGCTTGTGATGAATCACTGACCACGAGAAAGAGAGCAGAGAAGCACTGCGGGAAAGGGACTGCGATGAACAAGCTGTTTCTCTTTGCGTCGCCGAAGCAGATGTCCGCGCACGTTTCCGGAAGATGAATCTTCCAGATCAGCGTGCCATCGGGTGCCAACACACGCACCCTGTTGTACCCTTCCCCCGCCCATCCGGCAGCAGACCAAACGTTGCCGTCCACGTCGAAACAAATAATTCGACATGATGCCGTAACCAGGGTCGCTGAACCAGATCGCCCATCAGAATGCATGTGTGCCTCTGATAGGAAACACTGTTAAACCTATCGCTCCTCCTGGACCCGCACCGGTACCGAATAGTCGGCCGATGGCGTCCGCACGAGGATGCTGGTCCGTCCTTCTTCTACTGCGGTGACCATGCCACTAGTGGTTATCGACGCGACGCGCGGATTGGCGGAAGCAAACGTCGTGTTGCTGGAACGGGTTAGCTCCGCTCGCGAGCCGTCGGCAAATGCGCCGAGCACCCTCACCGGGATCTGATCCCCAACATGAGTGAAGTGGATGATGGATGGCTCTGTCCATATGCGCGCCGGCTGATCCGATCGCTCGACATCCAGGGCTACGGCGTTCGATTCCACAACGCCATCCGAGGTCCTTCCAAGAGCGGTCACGCGATACCTGCCGGGTTGAATCGCCTTTGGAATCGTTAGCAGAAACTGCAGCGGATGTCCTTCGCCCTGCCCGTGTGCCACCATTCCTGCCGTGCCGTCAATGGCTAGTCGCGCCATGCCGATGGGGTGCTGTCCTATCAATACAAGTTTCTCTACCGCGGAACTCGCCGACACGGTGATCGTAACCGATTGTCCGGGTCGTGCCACGACACCTGAAGCGGGTGAAAGAATACGCAGCGAGGTCTCCTGGGCAGAGCTAGCGACGGTAATCAGCCCTGTTAGGACCAATGCGGCCGTGGCAAAGTAGTCGAGCCTATTTTTCTTCATGCTGACTCCTCCCGCATTCCTCGCTTCTTTCTGGCCCACTTTGCATAGCCTCACGTTATTTTCCAGGTTAGTGAAAGTCGCTGCCCGTGGGAGCTTCATTCAACAAAGTAACGACCTCGCTGGAAATATTGGGCGCGGCGTCGAGCACGGAGGGCCCGTCGAAATCCAGATTCTCCAGCCCCGCCGTGTGAATGACCCCGGAGTATTGCAGGCCGGTAAGGTTATTCAAAGCGCTATCCAGAGGAACGATCGTGTCGTTGTCCTGCCCAAAGATTTTCGGCCAATTTTTTGCTGTCAGGGCCTTGGCCAGCGGATTGCCGGAGCAGAGAACTCTGAGGGCTTCTGCATTGCAGAGCAGGCAATTTAGGCTATTGAGATTAGTTGAAGTAGCGATCCCGGCGATGTAAGCCGTGGGAAAAGGCTGAACGGTCTTCAGGCTTTTGAGCGCGGCACTCAGCCCGCCACCAAAGCCGTCGCCTACCAGGTCAACCACCGCTCCGTGCGCCGTGTGTCCTGAGAAGGTAACCGACTGCAAGGCAATGTCTCCGTAGCCTGCGAGCGTGTTGCGCACACAGCTGTTGCTGTTGGTAAGCATGTCGGCCGCGACCGGCGTACCCAAATGGGGAGTGGCAATCGTGATCAGCTTGTTGATGGGCCCGGCTCCGAAGGTATTGTTGGCGAGAAAGCCTTTTAGCAAAAACGATGTGCGAGCGATGTCGCCGCCCATGCTATGACTCACAATGTCGGCCTTCACACCGGCGACATTGGTGGTTGTACGGTAGGCGGCGATAAAATTCGCGATTTGGGTAAGCACACCGGGAGCGTTATAGGCGAAGCCAAGAGAATTCGCCTCGATCATTGATTCGATGCTGCTCGAGAATGTCGGCACCGTGTTCGTGATGCCCGTGATCGGAGCGTCGTAAACGGCGTAGCTGATGCTGAAATTAGCGTCGGTGATCAACGGAGTGAAATCGTCGAAGCTCGAAGCATCTCCCCACAAACCATGCACCAGTACTACTGGCGGTCTGGCTACGGTCACGGCGGTGTTGGTTGTGCCGCCGGTCGAAACCTCACTTAGGCTTACACTGCGTGTGGTCAAGTCGTCGTCTTGAGAGCCGCGTGAAAAATTGACTGGCCCACGATAAATTGCAAAAGCCTCAGCCCCCTTCAGAGTACTGACTGCCGTGACGGCCAAGGAACTGGCGAGCGTGTTCAGGTTCGCTCCCAGGGCCATTAAGCCGCCATCGTTGGGGACGGAAGTACTGGTCTGGCCCTGATCGTTAATTACAGATATTGTGAAGCTCTGGCCTGCGTTTGCGGCGGGGATGCGGACTACGATCTGCGTGGTGCCATCCGCCGCGGTGCCTTGAACGAAGCCGGTCGTGGCAGCCGCAATCGCATTTACGTTGGTCGTCACCGCCGGCCCATTCAGCAGCCTCGCCACCACCGGATCGATCAAAATTGGACTGCTCCCCGTGGCGAAGATCACGGAGTCCAGCGTGAGAGTCCAATCCGGTGCGCTATCGGCAATCGTGATCTGACGGATATTCTGGAAAGGCAACTCCAGTGCATCCGATCCGGGACGAAATCCCTCCGGCAAGTTGATTTTCTGCAATTCCCCCTGTTCATTCTCGGCAGTATAGGAAATCGCGAGAACATGCGCGCTATGGAGAGAAAGCCGCACATCGGAGACCTTTTGATTGAAGTGAATGGAAATCTCAGGCGAACATCCCGCGCAGTCGGACGACGTCCCGTAGACGGCCGTTTTCGCTGGTGCGAGCCACGAATTGCGCAGCACCTCGCCGCCAGAGACCACGGCGTAACCCTCGCGCACCGGAGGCTGTGCGGCGTCGAACCGACTCGGTCCGGCAAAATCTTTGAAGTCGAGCGTCTGTTTCTGTGGCTGCGCAAACAGTGAAGTCACACAGAGCGAAAGAACGGCGGCGCAGAGAAGAAAAATCCAGGTCCGCATCGTGTACTCCTGGGATAGAGTGCCCTGGCACTTCGTTCCTGTCGGGCGTTTCGGACCGACAGAGTATACACCTGTGTCGATTTAGACAATCGCGGGTTTTGCAAGATTCCCGCCTGCGACAGCCCTGAGACGGCCCAGTCTTCACGATTGATAACCGCGCAGAATTCAACCGCATCATCAGCTTCGAAGTCAGGGTTGACGATTTCATCAGGGTGAAAACGCCATTCGCAGATTACGAAGATCTGGGTCAGCGGGAGGAGGCGGAACCAGGTTGGTGCCAGCTCCGAGGGCAGCATTGGACTAACCGGGAATTCTAGTTTCGACGGTACCTTCTTTCATTCAGGGAAGCTGACACCAGGAACGTTCCCCACACCCAGCTTTATCTTGGGTACGTCCGTGGCACTTCATATTCCTACGGACAATGGGACCATTGATTTTATTGGCTCGGCGGGTCCGGACGAGGGTGGTGTGATCCGGGGGACCTACACGGTCACTGGTGGGGCCTGTGAATCTGCCGGCACGGGATACCTGTCTCCCTGGGAGTATTGATCCCGGCTCGCAATGTCTGCGATCGTCTCGTGCGGAAGGATTGCACTCGCTTACGGTAATCAGCGAGGTGGCCCTTTCACTGGTTCTCCTCATTGGGGCGTCCCTGCTTGGACGCACCTTCATTCTGCTGAACCGTCTACGACCCTGGCTTTGATCGCGCCGCTCTCCGATCTGATAGTTCGTGGGTCGTCAGCAGGGGGCCCAGATAGTGCCGGGCGGAGAAAGCCCGACGTTTGTCAAGGCGTCTGGACGCCCTGGGTCTCGACATAGATTGCGTAGAGAGACTGGCTCGCGGCCATGAACAACCTGTTTCTCTTTGCGCCCCCGAAACAGAGGTTCGCGCACGTTTCCGGAAGATGAATTTTCCCGATCAGCGTTCCATCGGGTGCGAACACATGCACCCCGTTGTAGCCTTCTCCCGCCCATCCGGCAGCAGACCAGAGGTTGCCGTCCACGTCGCAACGAATCCCGTCGGATGAGCCCGGTGACATATTTACAAACAACCGGCCATTCTTTAGCCGCACCCCATCGACTACGTCATAAACCCGAATTGGACGCGGGTCGCCGGGGCTTTTTGGAACTCCCGTATCGACGATATAGAGCCTTTTCTCGTCGGGGGAGAAGCAAAGACCATTGGGCTTATCCATATCAGTGGCAACGACGGTTGCCTCACCCGTTTTCGGGTCGAGCCGGTAAACGTTGGCGGGCAACTCGAAAGGAGCTTTGTGTCCTTCGTAATTCGACATGATGCCGTAACCAGGGTCGCTGAACCAGATCGCCCCATCAGAATGCACCGCCAGGTCATTCGGCGCGTTGAGCTTCTTGCCCTGAAAACTATCCATCAGCACGGTGATCGTGCCGTCGTATTCGGTGCGCGTGACCCGGCGCGTGTCGTGCTCGCAGCTGATCAGCCTACCCTGTCGATCGCGATAGTTGCCGTTGCTGTAGTTCGATGGGCTGCGAAAAACGCTGACCTCTCCGGTTTCCTCGATCCATCGGAGCATTCGATTGTTGGGAATGTCACTGAAGAGGAGATATCTACCATCGGCACACCAAACCGGCCCTTCTGCCCACCGCGTGCCTGTGTACAGGCGCTCAACCGCGGCGTTGGCGACCTTATATTTTGTGAACCGCGGATCAATCACTTCCACCGCCGGATCGGGATAGACTACGAGACTTTTCCGTTCTTGCTCCTCGGCAAGCACCCAAGGTTTCAGGGCCATTGCCGTTGCGGCACCGAGAGTCATGTCCATGAATGTGCGCCTCTTCATTCGTCTGAGCCTCTGATTGGAAAATACGATACGAGGCACCTTATCACGGTCTTTTCGGCAGAGGAAACAACCGCTCCAATAAATTCTTGGGCTGTTTGGGCAGAAACAGTACCGTCGGGGAGCGCCGGAGTTGGCCGGGCTTTCAGAAACGGGATAAGGATATTTATCGGGAGAGTTCACATATCCAGTTCACTTCCCATGTCTTTCCGCCGTCTGACGAAAACGACTGCTCCATGCGCGACGATTTGGGCGAAATGTCGAGCCAGACATAGCGCACGAGGACTGCGCGGCCTTCCCAAGTTTGCTGGTTGTAGAATTCACCTCGCTTTCCGTCAAACTGGCCCACTACAGGCGGAAGTTCGAGTATACCCTTGTCGAGATCCACCAGATAAATACTCCACTGATGCGATTCGGGGTTATAAAGGCGGAGCGTTTGCGCCTTGATGCGGAGCTTATGATCAGGACTGGAAACGTCGAACTCTTCAAAATTAGCATTGCTGTCGAGAAGCTTCTTATGATTTGAGATGCCATCGTACTCGACCCAGATATTCGAACCCTTCAGGCGTTCCGGTAATCGACGAACATGTGCCTTCCAGTCGCCGATGAGAAAATCGAAATCGTGGGATCCGTCTCTCTGCGTAGTCGTTGATCCATTGGCTAGGACCTGCGAATTCTGGAATTCCGAGAGGGCATGAACTTCGCGGATAAAGAGTGCCGCACTCATGAGCGCCAGCAGGACATATTCAAGTCGAATCACTTTCATCCTGCCATGCTCTCATGCGTTTGAGAACAAGGGCAACGTGTCTGCCAATCGAAAACCAGTGGTTCTCGTGGACCAGGAGCTTCAGTCTGGTAGCGACTAACTTCTCCACGCCCGAGGCAGGACTTGGCGCTCTGGGGCTCAATGATATTGGGACGGTACGTCTTTTTGGAAACTGAGCTTTCGTCCGAATTGCGGCTAGCGCCGGTTGAATGTGCTCCCGCCTGGCCGAAGAAGTGACCATTCAGGGTGTTCCTGTAGGAGATTGTTGTTAAGAGAACTTCACTTTCACGAACTGGACCGGCCAGTTTTGCGTTTAGAAACTCCGCTTTGGAACCATCACCGCCGCCAAACGTCGATTTTGGCGGCGGCAAGTCTTTTCCGCTGCAGAGCGTTGTCGGTCGTACGTTCCTTAATGAACGCGATTACGCGATGCAGGCGGAGCTGGAACGCTGGCTATTGGCACGTTCTGCCGGAAGGGAGATGTAGATCGCGGTGCGATGGGGATTGGAATGGCCGGGACATTCTTCCGTTCTTCTGGGGGTCGAACCGCACTGAGGCGCTGAGGCTTCACGGTCACCGACCGTTGAGCAAGATCCACAGAGTGAGCCCGGGTCTTCGTCGCATCCACCAACCGGACGTTCTCATAACCTCTACGCCGCGCCACGATGCGATAGTCGAACAGCACGTTTGACGTTCCTCCCCCAAGTTCACGCACTACAAAGCCGGTAGCGGTCTTCTGCGAGATGTATAGGCCCTTGCAATCCCCGTTCGGCACCGGAAAGACGTGATAGTCGAGGGGCGAGATGGTCTGCGCAAACACTGGCTCCAACGGGATCTCAGCCGAGCCGTCGATCAACTGGCCAGAACCGAAATCTTCAAACCAGTTTTCGGGCGATTCGACGGCGTACAGATGAACCCAATGTTCACTGCCACTGTCCGTCGGAACAATCGAGGACTGTGTCCCGGTACAGAAGAGGCCGGCGCCGCCGTTCTTACCGTTTGCCACTCCGGTCAAAACAGCGCATATATTGCCCGCTGAATCTCCTGCGGCGAACGGCTGCGCGCCAACTGTATCGGTACTTGTAAAAATGGCTGTGCTGTCTGGACTGACTCCAACAATCGCCTGACCGAATTGCGATGTGCCGTAGACGCCGACATTAAGACCGAAGTCGGAGGCGGTGTCGTTCCCCCAAACTCCGAACTGGGTGGCTCCGCTCTCTGAGCTGGTACTTCCGTAAACACCGGTTCCAGAGGTAGAGGTTCCGGCGAGTGCGGTGCCGCTGGAGCTCTGACCGTAGACCCCCGTGCCGCTGGCTGTGGAAATGCCATAAACGGCAGTTCCGTTGTCCGAAGTACCGAGAACGCCGATTTCGTTGGGCGAATCCCCGACCACTCCGACCGCGAACTGTCCAGCGTAGGTGTTGAAGCCGTTGCTGTGCACCGGTCCACTGCCCACCACACCCATGCCTTCCGGGGCAAAGCTGAAACCAACGACACCCGGAGCCAGCGCACCACCGGCGCTCGTGTTCTGATTCTCACCGACGATCGCAGCCCAGCTTGGGCTGTTGTTGAAGCCTACGACTCCGTTGACGCCATCGGCTGTTCCGACAACCGCGGCTGTTCCTGCCGAACCCGCATCGCCCCAAATGCCCGCCGATACTGCAGTTCTCGATCCGAGGGCACTTTGCGGATTGTTCACTTGTCCGTATGTTCCTGCTCCGCTAGGTCCGAAGATGAAGCCTTCGACGCCGAATACGCTTTGGTTCGCCAAGGATAATTCCTGACCGAGTACTGCCGCCTGGCCGCGATTGTTGTTGTACGATGTGCCGGCCAGCCCGAATCCAGGACCGCTCGTTGCGTTCTGGATGATGTTAACGATCGAGTTGCTGCTATTTCCAGTGAAACTACCCAGACCGCCGGACAGTGTGCCATTCGCCGTCAGGTTTCCAGTGACGGTTTCGTTGCCAGTGAAACTGTTCGACGCACCCAGTTGCGCGTAACGGGCATCGGTCACGGCTGTGTTCAGATTGAGCGTGACGTTGCCGCTGGTGCCGCCGCCAGTCAAGTCTGTACCCGCGGTGACGCCGGTGATGGTCCCGCTGCCAC
>Ga0335083_10006951_pt1 | contig 14013 bp, 13 predicted proteins | sample Lox_Sample_42_FD_206716 | JGI IMG/M metagenome (GOLD analysis project Ga0335083, IMG submission 206716) | Soil microbial communities from Loxahatchee National Wildlife Refuge, Florida, United States - Lox_Sample_4.2 | ecosystem: Environmental > Terrestrial > Soil > Wetlands | place: USA...
CGAGCTTCGTGATGATCCGCACCACGCCGAACAGCACGCTCGAGAGGCTTTCGATCAGATCCGTAACGACCTTGCCGCGCGCGCCGAGCGTCGCCAGCACGCTGCCGAACAGCATCGCGATCAGCAGGATCTGCAGGATTTCACCTTGCGCGAATGCATCCGTGATCGTGTTTGGAATGATGTGCATCAGGAAATCGACGGTGCTTTGTCCGTGCGCCTTGGCGGCGTATTCGGCGACCGCCTTGCCGTCGAGGGTCGCCGGGTCGACGTTGAAGCCGGCTCCCGGCTTCAACACGTGCGTGGCGATCAGGCCGAGCACCAGCGCAAACGACGAGACGACTTCAAAATACAGCAGCGCCTTGCCGCCGACCCGGCCGACCTTCTTCATATCCTGCATGCCGGCGATGCCAGTGACGACTGTACAGAAGATGATCGGCCCGATCACCATCTTGATCAGCTTGATGAAGGCGTCGCCGAGCGGCTTCATGTCGATCGCCAAGGCCGGCGAATAGTGGCCGAGAACGATGCCAATGATGATCGCGACGATCACCTGGACATAGAGCACTTTATAGAAGGGTTTCTTCACGATGGTTCCTGCGATGTGGATGAGCCAATGGCCTGCCACGCTGCGCATCAATGCGAACAAATAGACGTGTCGCCTGTGCACGGCATCGGGCCGCGACAAGACGACGAATTCAGAAGTACCGGGAAGGGAAATCGGACATCGTTGTCTCCTTGCTTTAGTTGTCGGGCCGTTGCGGCCGCGCTTCTATTTCGCAAGGTCGATGCCAGCTTGATAGCGATTCATCGCCATTGATTTGTAAAGCTATTTTTGCCTTGTGCCGCGAACATCGTCCAGTTTTCCGGAAATCCGGTCTCGCAGCGTCGGGGATTCCGGACGCGGCCCACCTGGCAAACGCCTTCGGGCGGCCAGCGGCGGCTACCTACGACGAAGCGGGCAAAAAAATGCCTTCCTCGTCGCAGGAAGGCATTTTCAATCGAACGTTGGAGACTTTATTGTTTGTGGGCTTCGGTACGGTCAAGGTTACTGCGAAGCTCACGCCTCAATATTAGGATGGATACGGCGCGCCCACCGTTAAGCATTGTTAAATCCGGCGGCACGCCGTCGCACGATGCGGTGAGCGCCTACGCAGCGCCCTCTTCCAGCACCAGCAGGTTCTCGTGCGAAAAGCCCAACGCAACCGGCTGGCCACGCTCAGGCAGTCTGCGAGTGGGATCGTTGAACACGTCGAGCGAAATCACCGCGTCCTTGACCCGCGCTCTGATCCGCACCACCGAGCCGAGGAAATTCACTTCTTCCACCGTCGCCGCCAGCGAGTTGCGGCCCGCCGCGGGCGCTTCCAGCACGATCGCTTCGGGCCGCAAGGCGAGCAGTCGCTTCTTGCCGGCGTCGTGCGGCGCCAGTTGCTGCGTGGTCACCAGTTCCTGGCCGTCGATCGCCATCTTGCCGCTCGCCGGATCGACCACGTGGCCCGACAGGATGTTCAGCGTGCCGACAAACGACGCCACGAAACGCGTGCGCGGATAGTTATAGATCTCCGACGAGGTGCCGATCTGCTCGACACGGCCTTCGTTCATCACGACGATGCGGTCGGAGATCGACAGCGCCTCTTCCTGATCGTGCGTGACGAAGATCGACGTGATGCCGAGCTCACGCTGCAGCGCGCGAATGTCCTGACGTAATGAGATGCGGATCTTCGCATCGAGCGCCGACAGCGGTTCGTCGAGCAGCAACACCTGCGGCTTGCCGGCGAGCGCACGGGCCAGCGCGACGCGCTGCTGCTGACCGCCGGACAATTGCCATGGATAGCGCTCGCCGACCTGCGGCAGCTTGATCAGCTCCAGCATCTCGTCGACCCGCTTGCGGATTTCCGCCTGCGGCCGGCCCGCGACACGCAAGCCGAAGCCGATGTTGTCCGCCACCGTCATGTTCGGAAACAGCGCGTACGACTGAAACACCATGCCGACCTTGCGCTGCCGCGTACGAACATGCGTGACGTCGCGCCCGTCGAGTCGGATCACGCCGCGCGTGGGCGTTTCGAAGCCCGCGATCATGCGCAGCACCGTCGTTTTGCCGCAGCCAGACGGTCCGAGAAAGGTGATGAACTCGCCGCGCTCGATCTTCATGTCGAAATGATGCAGCGCCGTATTCGCCCCGAAGGACTTGTGCAGATTTTCGATCTCCAGGAATGCCATGATTCGATGCCTCAATTCATCAGGGTTTGGGTCCGGCGGCCGCGCGAGCTGAGCCGCGCGCCGAGCCGAATACCTGGATCAGCCCCATCGAGGCCCAGGTGATGACGAACGCGATGATCGCGAGCGCCGACGGTTCATAGGCGCGGTTCGCGCCGATCAGTTGCAGGTACGGTCCGAACGCCGGCCGGTCGAGCAGGCTCGCGAGCGTGAACTCGCCGATCACCACCGCAAAGGTGAGGAACGCGCCGGACAGAATGCCCGAGCGGATATTCGGAAAGATCACCTTGAACAGAATGGTCGGCCAGTTCGCGCCGAGGCACTCCGCGGCCTCCGTCAACGAGCGCACGTCGACCGAGGCAAGGCCGGCATCGACCGCGCGGTACATGTACGGCAGCGACAGCGTCACGTAGCCCAACACCAGCAGCAGATCGGTGGCGCGCTCGTTGCCGGTGAGCGGCAGGATCGAACTGCTGTTGTAGATGCGCAGATAGCCGAACACGATCACGATCGCCGGAATCACCAGCGGCAACAGCGTGACGAATTCCACCACCGGCCGCAGCTTCGGCAGACGCAAGCGAACCCAGTAGGCCGTGGGCACGACCAGCAGCACGCCGACTACGATCGTCAGGACTGCCATCAGGATCGAGTAGCCGAACGAGGCCTGAAAACGCGGATCGGTCAATACGACGCTGTAGGCCTCGAAGCTGTAACTGTCGCGCCGCATGCGCAGACTGAATTCGAACGTGGCAATGAGCGGGATCAGGAAATACAGCGTGCCCACGACCATCGCGGTCCAGGCACCCACACGCGATTGGCTTTTCATCGACGCCCCCTTTCCGCACGCGCGCGCAGCCAGATGTAGCCGCCGTTCGACAGCCCCGTCACGAGGATCATCCCCAGCGCCAGTGCGTAGCCGAGGTTCTGGTTGTGCAGCACGTCGCCGCGAATCTGCGCGTACAACAGGATGGTCACGATGTTCAGCGAACTCCCGGTCAACGCATAGGCGGTCGCCACGGCGCCGAACGAATTGGCAAACAGCAGCAAGGCGGCGCCCAGCACGCTCGGCCACAACACCGGCAACGCCACATAGCGCCAATACTGATAAGAGGTGCCGCCGAGGCAGTCGCACGCTTCACGCCACTCGCGCTTCAGGCCGTCGAGCGCAGGCGTGACGATCAGCACCATCAGAGGAATCTGGAAGTACAGATACGTCAGCGTCAGCCCTGAGAAACTCAGGATGCTGAAGCCCGTCGAGTACAGATTGATGCCGGCATATTTCTTCAGCAGCACCGTGACGAGACCGACCCGGCCCAGCGTGCAGATGAACGCGAAGGCGAGCGGCACGCCGGCAAAATTCGAGGCGACACCCGAGAAGGTCATCAGCGTCGGGCGAATCCAGGCCGGCAACTGACCTTGCACGGCAGCCCATGCCAGCAGCGAACCGATCACCGCGCCGCCGATCGCCGACGCCGCGCTCACCTTGAAGCTGATCCAGTACGCATCGAGCACGCCCGGCTGCAACAGGTCGCGGAAATTCGCCAGCGTGACATGGCCTTGTGGGTCCTGAAACGCCCCGACCATCAGAAAACCGGTGGGCAGAATCAGGAACAGCAGCGCGAAGATGAAGAACGGCGCAACGCCTAACCAGGTCAGCAACTGGGACGAGCGTCCCGGTCCCGAGACGTGGGGCGCCGGCTTGGGCATGGGCGGAACCAGCAGTTCCGGCTGCGCCGACCCGACATCCGATGAAGCGGTCATAGGTCACTCTTGGGGCAATCAGGCTAACACCGGAGCCGCGCAGGGCGACGCTCGAGAGAGGTCACGCGGATTCCGGCACACAGCACGCTGGACATCAAAGAAAGTATCCGGATGTAGCGAGGCACCCGCCTTGCCAGCCGCCCCGCCCGTCACCCGGATTCGCACATCCTCTTACTTCACGTTCGCACCGACCACCTGATCCCACTGCTTGGTGATCGTTTCCTTATACGCATCCTGCTGGGACAGGGTCGGGAACACCACGTTCTTGTAAGCCGACGCCGGAGGCAGCTTGTCGAGCAGCGCCTGCGACACCTTCTTTGCCGCAACCAACTGGCTGTAGCGCATCGGGTGGCAGTAGCCGGCCAGCCAGCCAATCTGGCCTTCGTCCGAATAGAGGTACTCCATCCACAGCTTCGCGGCGTTCGGGTGCGGCGCGTAAGCGCTGATGGCCTGCACGTAGACACCGGCGACGACGCCCGTCTTCGGCACCACGACCTGCACCTTCGGATTGCCCTTCAGCGTGTCGCGGTCAGCCAGTGCGTTGTAGTCCCAGCGCACGATGATCGGCGTCGTGCCCTGCGCAAGCGATGCCGCCTTGCCGATCACCGGGACGAAGTTGCCGCTCTTGTTCAGATCAGCGAAGTATTTCAGACCCAAGTCGGCCGACTTGGCAGGATCGCCCTTGCTGGTCGACAGACCCGCGGCGTAGACGGCCTGGATCGCCTGGTTGGCCGAACGCGGATCGCCCGCGAGCGATACCGCGTTCTTGTAGTCGGACTTGAGCAGTTCGGGCCAGTCGTGCGGCACCTTGTCGATCATGTCCGCGTTCACCTCGAACGACAGTACGCCGTAGTAATCGCCGTACCAGTAACCGTCCGCGTCCTTGGCCGAATCGGGAATCTCCTTCCACGTCGACACCTTGTACGGCTGCAGCAGACCTTCCGCCTTCGCCGTCGGGCCGAACGACAGTCCCACGTCGATCACGTCCGGCGCCTGCGGACCCTTGTTGCCCTTGTTGGCCTTGATTGCTTCGACCTCGTCGCCCGAACCCGCATCCGGATTCAGCTCGTTGATCTTGATGCCATACTTCTTCTCGAAGTCGGCGATGACCGCGCCGTAGCCGCACCAGTCATGCGGCAACGCGATCACGGTGAGCTGGCCTTCCTGTTTGGCTGCGGCAACCAGTGCGTCGGGCGGCGCGGCCAAGGCGCTGCTCACGCCTGCGGCGGCCACGCCAGCAACGGCTGACATCGAGAGAACACGGCTTAACCACGTGCGGTTCATAGTATTTCCCATCCTCTGCCGAAAATTGCTACGTTAGGAAAACTTCTTTTGACGGTGGTCTTTGGCGCGCCAATTTCCCGGGGCGCGCCTGCCATGCTTACGCCGGGTGGTCCGGCGTGGACAGCATGTCGTGTGCAAGCATATCGATGCGATCGGTACAAATCATGTCAACGCCCCATTGCGCGAGCCGTTTCGCGCGCGCGGGGTCGTTCACCGTATAGGCCAGTACGCGCAGGCCCGCGGAGCGAATTTCGGCGACGAGTTCTGCGCTCAGATGCTTATGGTCCGCGTGCAGCGACACGCAATCGAGTTCGCGCACGATGCGCAGCCAGTCGTGCGGCAGCGCTTCGAACAGCATCCCGCGACGCAGCGTTGGCGCAGTCTCGCGCGCGGCGGCGAGCGCTTCTTGAGAAAACGACGACAGCAGCGGCGCGGTCTGCGCCTGCCAGAGCCGCTCTGCCGCGCCCGCGACAAGGCGGCCCGTGAGCGCGTCGCGGCCAGGACAAGGCTTGATTTCGATGTTGGCGGCGATGCCGTCGCGCTGGCAGCGAGCCGCCGCGTCGGCGAGCGTCGGCAGATGTTCGCCGGCAAAGCCGGCGCCGTACCATGCACCGGCATCGAGCTTCGCCAGTTGCGCCCAGGTGTGCTGCGCGGCTGCACCGTGGCCGTTGGTGGTTCGGTCGAGCGTGTCGTCGTGCAGCAGGAAGGGATGGTCGTCCGCCGAAAGTTTGGCGTCGAATTCGACCATGCGATACCCGTAGCGCTGGCAGGCGTCGAACCCCGCGAGCGTGTTTTCGGGCGCGAGCGTGCCGCCGCAGCGATGCGCGACCAGCCGCGGGTAAGGCCAGTCTAAAGTACGATCAATCCCAGTTCCCACGTCTGTGCACCTTCGTAATAGACCGGATCAGATACCCTTCCGAGCCGCCGCCGCGCCCGGCGCGTGTATGTTCGTATCAATGCGGCGCGGCGCTCGACGGCTCAGGCGTGGCTGCCTCCCGGCATTGCAGCCTGGCGATGAACCCATTATGGTTCTGCATTCGCATCGCCACCAGTATTTCGCTTGCCGGCCATGATCAGGATGACGAACTGAGCAGCGTCGCGCCGTCGGCAAAACGTCATGTTGCAGCCCGGCATCGAACTGGGGGACAAACAGCCTCCGAACGCTAGCAGGGTCTCAGCCTATGAAACCCTGCTCGCCTAAAACGACGCACCATGTCCGGAATTGGACATTTCAATTCCTTTGCGAACATTCCATGTTCGAATTCGATGCCAACCGCCTAATATGCGAAGGCTAAATTCAAATACACAAATTTGCAAGGTACCAAAAAAATACAACACGAAACGGGTAAAGTAGCGCGAATGACATCGGCACGACACATAACCGTGTCAGTGATGTCAGGGGCAAAAAACCACCAGACCGACTCACTCACAAAGGGAAAATGCATGTGGCAGGAAGACCGTCATCAGAGAATTCGCGCACTGCTGTCGACGCTGCAACGCGTATCGACCGAACGGATCATGGCGGATCTCGGCGTCTCGCGCGAAACAGTCCGCCGCGACCTGCTCGACCTGGAAGCCCTCGGCGAATTACGTCGGGTGCACGGCGGTGCGATCAAACCGGCCGACGAAGCGCCCATCGCCGAGCGTGCCCATACCCGGGTCAAAGCCAAGACAGCCATCGCCAAAGCGGCGATGGGCGTGATCTCCAGCGGCCAGACGCTGTTTGTCGATGCGGGCACCACGACATCGGCGCTGGCGGAAGAGCTGGCGAAGCTGGCGAATCTGACGGTGGTGACCAACTCGATCGACGTGGCGCTCAAGATGCGCGGCGCGCCCGAACAACAGGCCGACGCGCGCAATGAAGTGATTCTCCTCGGCGGCTCGATCAGCGACCGGGCGATGGCGACCGGAGGCAGCACGACCATTCTGGACATCCACCGCTATCGCGCGGACGTCGCGCTGCTCTCGCCGGTGGGCATCGATCACCGCCATGGCGCGACCAGTTACGATCACTCGGAGACGGAGGTCGCGCGCGCGATGGTCGCGAATGCGGACCGCGTGGTGATCCTCGCCGACTACAGCAAGATTGGTCAAAGGAGTCGCATCTCGTACTGTCCGGCCGAACAGATCGATGTGCTGATCACCAACAAGAAAGCCGCTGAAGCGGCCGACTTCCCCGCCCTCAAAAAGAAGCTCGAACGGATCATCCTGGCGTAAAGACGCGCAGCGCCTCCTGCCCTGCGCTCATTGCGACGCGTGCAAGGTATCGAGCACGCGCTTGCGCCACCGCGTAGCGTGCAACGCGCCGGGGGCGCCGCGCACGCGCAGGATGCCCGTGCGCACGATGTGCGCGCCCCACATGAGGAGCGCCACACCGGACAGAAGGTTCGGGACAATCCACATAGGGCACCTACGCTTCTCGTTCCTCCAATCACGATCCGAACCGCATGCTGGCATCCGGCGACACCCAGGGTTTGTGACCGCAGCTTTGCACCATTTTGCTATATTGTATTTTTGTGTACTTAAATATAGGCTGTGCCGACATGCCAGAAAGCGCGCCGCGCTGGCAACGGGCCGCGTAGCGTTGATTCCAAGGAACCCCTAGATGAGTCGCAACCTCGCGCTGTTCGATCTGGACCACACGCTGCTGCCGCTCGACAGCGATCAGGCGTGGGCCCACTTCATCGCGAAGCTGGGCGTGGAAGACGCCGAACGACTTCCCGAAGAGCTACTTCTATGGCGATTCGATCAACGACGTGCCGCTGCTGGAGCGCGTCACGCACCCGGTCGCGACCAATCCGGACGACCGGCTGCGTGCGATCGCGCGTGAGCGCGATTGGCTGGTCATCGAATTGTTCGCCTGATCGATACAGAGAGGGTGCGCCAGGGGCCAGACAGCCGCGGTTAGACGCGGCCCTTCCAGGGCACCAGGCGCCGCTCCAGCGCGCGCATTCCCAGGTCGAATACCCACGCGATCAGCCCGATCAGCACGATGCCCATCACCACCACGTCGGTACGCAGGAAGCTCGACGCGTTGAGCACCATCTGACCGAGGCCAGCCGTTGCCGCGACCATTTCGGCAGCAACGAGCGTGGTCCAGCCAAAGCCGATCGCGATCCGCAGCCCTGTGAGAATCTCCGGCAAGGCTGCGGGCAGCACGACGTAGCGCACGATCTGCGCGAAGGTTCCGCCGAGCGAATAGGCCGCGTGAATCTGCTCGACGGTTGCACTGCGCACCCCGGCGCGCGCTGCCATCGCGACGGGTGCGAAACAGGCAAGGTAGATGACGACGATCTTCGCCGTCTCGTCGATGCCGAACCAGATCACCACCAGCGGCAGATACGCAAGCGGCGGAAGCGGGCGGTAGAACTCCAGCGGTGGATCGAGCAGCCCCCGCGCGACACGGCTGACACCCATCAGGATGCCTACCGGTATTGCGGTTACGGTAGCCAGCGCAAACGCGCCGAACACCCGCAGCGCGCTCCAGGCGAGATGCTCCGACAACGGCAAGCCGCCCTGAATGCGACCGTGGCAAGCGTCGATGAAAGCACTCCAGACGGCTTCAGGCGTCGGCAGAAACAGCGGCGGCACCCAGTGCAGATGGGTCGCGAGCCACCATAACGCGGCGAGCACGCTCACCGAGACAACGCTCAGCGCGGCGGTCGGTCCTTCGCCAGGCATACGCCACGCGCGCACGGGCTGGACTTTCTTGCGCGCCGCAAACGCCGCAGGAGCAGGCGCTACCTCAGGCACGGCCGGGTCTTGCTGAGCCACCGGTACGTTGTCAAATGCGTTGCGCTGAACAGTCACGACAACACCTCTCCCGGCGAGCGCTCATGCAGGCGACGCACCAGCTTTTCACGCCACGCGATGAAATCGGGCGACGACTTCACCGCCCGCGCATCGCGTGTCTCAAGGAAGCGCCGTGCGAACGGCACCTCATAGCTCTCGGCAATACGCCCCGGCCCCGGCGTCATCATGACGAGACGGGTTGCGAGAAACAAGGCCTCTTCGACGCTGTGCGTGATGAAGAACACAGTCTTATGCGTACGGCCCCATATGTCGAGCACAAGCTCCTGCATCGACTCGCGCGTCAACGCATCGAGTGCGCCCATCGGCTCGTCCATCAGCAAGACTTGCGGATCGCTCGCCAACGCCCGCGCAATGCCGACGCGCTGCTGCATGCCGCCTGACAACGCGTAGACGCGCGCATGCGCATGCTGCTCGAGACCGACCAGCGCGAGCATCTGCCGCGCGATACGCTCGCGCTGTGCTTTCGGCACGCGCTGGAAGCGTAGCCCAAGCGCGACATTGTCGAGCACGTCGAGCCACGGCAGCAGCGCGTATTTCTGGAACACCACGCCGCGCTCCGCGCCCGGACCCGTGATCAGCTCGCCGTTCAGACGGACTTCGCCACCGGTCGGCTGGATAAAGCCAGCGATGCAATTGAGCAAGGTCGTCTTGCCGCAGCCCGACGCACCGAGTGCCACGACGAACTCCCCGGACTCGATGCGCAGATCGACATCCGCGAGCGCGATGTTCGGCGCTGCGCCGCGCGCACCTTCGTAGGCGACGTGCAGCCGCCGGATCTCAAGAGCACTCATCCTTATTCCTGTCGCTTCCAAAGCGTGCACCGCGCGGGTGCCGTTGCCGTTGCCGTTGCCGGTGAAAGAACGCGTCAGCGCCGGCCGACGTCCTAATGTGCCGCCTGCTGAACGAAGCGCGGATCGACGCCCACCGAATAGTCCCGCAGCACGTTCTGAATCGTTCCCTGTGCCTTCAGGAACGTTGCGGTCGCGGCAAGCGATTTCGCCGCCCCCGATTGTGCGCCGCCGCCAAGCCACGTGTTCGAAGCCTGCTGCGCCGGCGACGGGAACGCGTACAGCGCCAGACTCGCCGGCACGTCCTGCGCATTTGCTCCGGACTCCTTCGCAATCGCCTCGACTTCTGGCGAATTCACCGTCCATGCCGACGTGTGGTTGCGATAGTCCGCATCGCTCTCGGCCAGCACCTTCACGAAGCGCGCGACGAACTCCGGATTCTGCTCGGCAAACTTGCGATCGACCACGAAGCCGTCGAAGGTTGCCTTACCCGTTTCTTGCGCGACCTGGCCCGACGTAATCAACACCTTCCCGGTCTTCTTCACCTTGGCAAGCGCCGGATCCCAGATGTACGTCGCGTCGATGTCGCCACGCTCCCACGCAGCCGCTATTTCTTGCGGACGCAGGTTGACGATCCTCACGTCGGCCGGATTCACGCCGGCGTGCTGCAACGCGATCAGGGTGTGGAAATGCGAGGTCGACACGAACGGCACGCCGATTTTCTTGCCCTTGAGACCGGCGATGCTCGTTACGCCGGAGCCATCGCGCACCACCAGCGCTTCGGCGTCGTTGATGTTGTCGAGAATCCAGAACAGCGAAATATCGACGCCTTGCGACAAACCTGCCGCGATCGGACTGGACCCCGCTTCACCGAGCTGCACCGAACCCGACGCCAGCGCCCGGACCACCTCGGCGCCGCTGGCCAGCTGGCGATAGACGACCTTGTAGCCGGTCGCCTTCTCCACTTCGCCGGTGGCCTGCGCATAGCGCCACGGCACGACCATGTCCTGATACGCGATCACGACTTCTTTCGAATCGGCGTGCGCGGCGCTCGCAAAAGACCCGGAAATGGCAAGCAGCGTCGCGAGCGCGGCGAGCGGGCGGAAGAATCGGTTCATCGAGAAGGCCCCGTTTCAATAAGGTGTCTGGAAGACCTTTGACTATAAGGGGTTTGACAGTGCACGGTTCCAACGAATTGTCGATTGCTAATCATGTTTTTATAGCATTGCTTTTCACGTCGGGTTGGGCGTTGGAGTCTGACAAAACGAAATGTCCTGATCGTCACAAACGCCGGCAGCCACGCACTACCGGCGCGTCGGCGCCCGGCACATCGGCACGCCTCATGGCCGCATGCAAGAAAAAGCCCGCATCGAAATGCGGGCTTTGTATTCATGCGGTCGTCGCGGCGATCACATTCAGACCACGCCGGCCCCGTGCGCCTGCAGGTCCGCGTGATAGCTCGAACGCACCATCGCACCCACTGCGGCGTGCGTGAAGCCCATCTTGTACGCTTCTTCCTCGTACATCCTGAACGTGTCGGGATGCACGTACGAACGAACCGGCAGGTGATGCTCCGACGGTTGCAGGTACTGGCCGATCGTCAGCATATCGACGTCGTGCTCGCGCAGATCGCGCATCACCTGCAGAATTTCTTCCTCGGTTTCGCCGAGGCCAACCATCAGGCCCGACTTGGTGGCGACATCCGGATGCAGCGCCTTGAAGTCCTTCAGCAGCTTCAGCGAATGCGCGTAGTCCGAACCCGGACGCGCTTCCTTGTACAGACGCGGCACCGTTTCGAGGTTGTGGTTCATCACATCGGGCGGCGCGGCATTGAGAATGCCGAGCGCGCGATCCAGACGGCCGCGGAAATCCGGCGTCAGAATTTCGATGCGCGTGTCCGGAGACAACTCACGCGTCTGACGAATACATTCGACAAAGTGCGCCGCTCCGCCATCGCGCAGATCGTCGCGGTCCACGCTGGTAATCACCACGTACTTCAGCTTCAGCGCGGCAATCGTGCGGGCCAGGTTGGCCGGTTCGTCGGCGTCGAGCGGATCGGGACGGCCGTGCCCCACGTCGCAGAACGGGCAGCGGCGCGTGCACTTGTCGCCCATGATCATGAAGGTCGCCGTGCCCTTGCCGAAGCATTCGCCGATGTTCGGGCAGCTCGCTTCTTCGCACACGGTGTGCAGGTTGTGCTCGCGCAGAATCTGCTTGATCTCATAGAAACGCGAATTGCCGGTAGCCGCCTTCACGCGGATCCAGTCGGGCTTCTTCAGCTTTTCGATCGGGACGATCTTGATCGGAATGCGGGCGGTCTTGGCCTGCGCCTTCTGTTTCGCCGTAGCGTCATAAGCTGCGGAAGCGGCTGCGGCATCAGGGGCGGCAGTGCCGTCGAGGTTCGCGGTAACGTCAGTCATTCGTTCGATCCAGTCAGGCGGTCACGACACCGGCCCGTGGTTGGGCGACGGCCGCGGGCGTGCCGTCGATGTTTGCGGTGAGGCAGGCTGCAAAGGTCCGGGCCACGTCGTCCCAGCCGGCGGTGGCGCCGAGCGTCGCCATATCGACGGTCTCGAGTCCCGCGTAACCGCATGGGTTGATGGCCAGAAACGGCCGCAGATCCATGTTCACGTTCAGGCTGACACCGTGGTAGCTGCAGCCGTTGCGAATTTTCAGGCCCAGCGCGCCGATCTTGGCGCCGGCATGCGGCCCCACGTCCGGACCGGGCGCCACGTAGATGCCGGGGGCGCCCGCCTTGCGTTCTCCGGCGAGATTATACGCCGCGAGCGTGTCGATCACGGCCTGCTCGATCCGCGTGACCAGTTCGCGCACCATCAGCTTGCGCCGACGCAAGTCGAGCAGCAGGTAGGCGACGACCTGACCGGGCCCGTGGTACGTGATCTGCCCGCCGCGATCCACTCTCACGAGCGGAATGCCGCTGTCGGCGGCCAGCAGGTGCGCCGGGTCGCCGGCCTGGCCGAGCGTGAAGACGGGAGGATGTTCGACGAACCAGATTTCGTCGGCGGTATCGGCGTCGCGCTCTTCGGTGAAGGCGCGCATCGCGTCGAAGCTGGTTTCGTAGGGCTCGACGCCGCGCCAGCGCAGCGTCAGCGCGGCTGCAGGCGAGACTTCGGGCGCGATCCCGGGAGCAGCAGCGGCTGTATTGGACGAGTCCGCCGGCGCTGCCGGATCAGCAGGACGAAGCGCGGGGGGAACGGAGGGCGGGGAAACCGGCGTGGCACACATGATGGCGTCAGTTTACCGAAATCCTGCGTTCCCCGCCGGAACCGCTCGCTCGACGTCAAAGTCCAGCCCCAATACCAACACTGCGCCAACACTGCGCCAACACTGCGTCAAACGGTCCGCCAGCCGTCTCGAAAACGCATCCCCAAGCGGTCGGCGAGCCGAACCAGCCAGTCGAACACGCGCACATCGGCACGCGCCGGCACCGCGAAGGCCACCCGCGCCCGCTCCCCGCCCTCGACGCTCAGCCACAGCCGCTCGCCGCGCCGCAGGCGCAGCGTGTGGCCCGGCTCGAGCCAATAGTCTTCGGTGTCGTCGCTGCGGGTCACCCAGACCGCAGCACCGCTCACCGCCAGCCGGGTGCTGCGCACGACCTTCATCGGAACCGTCTCTCCAGCCTTGATTTCGAACGTGATACTAGAGAAAATTTCTCGCATGATGCCCTCGCCAAAAATCGTTTCATGGCTACGATCTTAGGTGCAGCAAGGGTTTGCGCAAAACGATCAAATTTCACCTCTATGTGAGGAAAATTGCGATGGACCTTCGACAACTCCCTGCGCTGAACGCCATCAAGGCATTCGAGGCCGCCGCCCGCCACGAGAGCTTCTCGCGCGCCGCGGACGAACTGTTTGTGACCCACGGCGCGGTCAGCCACCAGATCCGGGCGCTCGAAAGTGAACTGGGCGTGACGCTCTTCGCCCGTGAAGGCAAACGCGTGCGCCTCACCGAGGTCGGTCGCCGCTATGCGGCTCAGGTGCGCAGCGCCCTCGCGGCGCTCGCCGATGCCACGCGCGAACTTCGCGCCGGCGAGCGCGAGCGGCGTCTGGTGGTGTCGATGCTGTCGTCGTTTGCGGCGCGCTGGGTGACACCGCGCATCGGTGGCTTTATCGAAGCTCACCCGCAGTGGGAT
>Ga0335083_10006952_pt1 | contig 14011 bp, 10 predicted proteins | sample Lox_Sample_42_FD_206716 | JGI IMG/M metagenome (GOLD analysis project Ga0335083, IMG submission 206716) | Soil microbial communities from Loxahatchee National Wildlife Refuge, Florida, United States - Lox_Sample_4.2 | ecosystem: Environmental > Terrestrial > Soil > Wetlands | place: USA...
GGGGGCACGGCACTCGCCCACGGCTGCACGGGCAAGGGCAACGACCAGGTGCGCTTCGAGCTGACCTACCAGGCCTTCGCGCCCGACCTCAAGGTCGTCGCGCCGTGGCGCGAGTGGGAGTTCCGGGGCCGCGAGGACCTGCTGGGCTACCTCAAGGCCAAGAACATCCCCACGACGGCCACGGCGGAGAAGCCGTTCAGCCGCGACCGCAACCTGTGGCACATCTCGCACGAGGGCGGCGCGCTCGAGGATCCGTGGCAGGAGCCGCCCGCCGACATGTACGTCTGGACGCGCGCGCCGCAGGACGCGCCCGACATCCCGGCGGTGGTGACGATCGGCTTCGAGGCGGGCGAGCCCGTCTCGCTCGACGGCGAGGTCCTGAGTCCCGTGGCGCTGCTGGAGGCGCTGAACGCGGTCGCGGCCGAGCACGGCGTGGGCCGCGCCGACATCGTGGAGGACCGGCTCGTCGGCATGAAGTCGCGCGGCGTGTACGAGACGCCGGGCGGCACGGTCCTCTTCCACGCCCACCGCGAGCTGGAGCAGCTCGTGCTGGACCGGCGGAGCCTCGCGCTGGCCGACGAGCTCGGGCGGCGCTATGCTGATCTGGTGTACGACGGCCGGTGGTGGACCCCGGAGCGCGAGGCGCTGGATGCCGTGGTGGACTCCCTGCAGCGGCACGTGACGGGCAGCGTGCGGATGCGCCTGTACAAGGGCGGGCTGCAGGTGGCGGGCCGCTCCTCGCCGGCCTCGCTGTACCACGAGGGCCTGGCCACGTTCGGCGCCGACGACGTGTACCGCCAGAGCGACGCCGAGGGCTTCATCCGGCTGTACGGGCTGGCCGTCCGCACCGCGGCCGATCGCGAGCGCCGGCTCGGCGTGCGCCACGCGGAGGCGGCCGACTGAGTCCGCGGCCCGTTCGCGCGCTCGTCGTCGGCGCGTCGGGCTTCCTGGGGTCGCGCCTCCTGGCGCTGGCTCCCCGCGACGTGGAGTTGACCGGCACCGGCGGCCGCCGGCCCGTCCGGCCCGGCAACTGGACCGAGCTGCACCTCGATCTCACGTCTCCGTCGGCCGTGCGCGAAGCGATGGAGCGCGCGCGTCCCTCCGTCGTGTTCTTCTGCGCCTACGACAAGTCCAATCCCGCCGTCACGGTGGACGCGGCGGTCGCGGCGGCGCGGGCGGCGGTGGCCGGCGACGCACGGTTCGTCCTCTTCTCCAGCGACATGGTGTTCGACGGACGGTCGGGCGGCTACACCGAGCTGTCGCCGGTGGCGCCCATCTCCCCCTACGGGCGCATGAAGGCCGACGCCGAGGCCCTGGTGCGCGCCGAGCACGCCGGCGCCGTGGTGATCCGCACGTCGCTGCTGGCGGGCGAGAGCGGGATCATGCTGCGGCCCGCCTACGAGTGCGAGAGCTTCATGCGCGGCCAGAACGTCGTGCTCTACCGCGACGAGTGGCGCAGCCCGACGCACGTGGACGACGTGGCGCGGGCGGCGTGGGAGCTCTGCACGCTCGAGGTCTCGGGTGTCTTCCACGTGGCCGGCCCGGAGCGGCTGACCCGGGCCGAGCTGGGCCGCGTGCTGTGCGACCTGTTCCGGTTCGACGCCGGCCTGATCCGCGAGGCGGACCGCCCGGAGTCGCGGCCGCGCGACACGTCGCTCGACTCGCGCCGCACCGCGTCGCTGCTGGGCTGGGCGCCGCGCTCCCTGACCGAGCTCGCCCGCCATCCGGCGCCCGCCCATGCCTGACGGGGCGCACGTGATGTGGGGCGGCCGGTTTGCGGAGCCCATGGACCCGCGGCTCGACCGCCTCAACCGCAGCCTCCCGGTGGACCGCCGCCTGTGGCGCGAGGACCTCGCCACCAACCGTGCCTGGGCCGCCGCGCTCGAGCGCTGCGGCGTCCTCCACACCTCCGAGCGCGAAGCGCTGCTGGCCGGGCTCGCGAAGGTCGAAACGGCCCTCGCCGCCGGGGCGGCCGACGGCGCCGCCGACGAGGACATCCACTCGCTGATCGAGCGCCTGCTCGGCGAGGCCGCCGGGCCCGTCGCGGGCAAGCTGCACACCGGCCGCTCGCGCAACGACCAGATGGGTACCGACCTGAGGCTCTGGACCATGGGGGCCCTGGACCGCCTCGGCGCCGCGCTGCTGGGGCTCGGCCGCGCGCTCGTGGGCCAGGCGGAGCGGGGCCTCGACGTGCTGCTGCCGGCGTACACGCACACGCAGCGCGCGCAGCCCGTCCGCCTGGCGCACTGGGCGCTCGCGCACGTGTGGCCGCTGGCGCGCGATCGCGCGCGGCTCGCCGAGGCGCGCCGGCGCACGGCCGTGCTGCCCCTGGGCTCGGGGGCCATCGCCGGATCGGGGTTCGCCGTGGACCGCGCCCGGCTCGCCGCCGATCTCGGCTTCGCCGAGGTCAGCCGCAACTCGATGGACGCGGTGGGCGACCGCGACTTCGCGGTCGAGGCGGTGTTCGCGGCCGCGCTCGCGGGAACGCACCTCTCGCGGCTGGCCGAGGACCTGGTGCTCTTCTCCTCGGCCGAGTTCGGGTTCGTGCGGCTGCCGGAGCCGTTCACGACGGGCAGCAGCCTGATGCCGCAGAAGCGGAACCCGGATTCGCTCGAGCTGGTGCGCGGCGCGTCCGGCCACCTCCTGGGGCGGCTGGTCGGGCTGCTCGCCACGCTCAAGGCGATGCCGACCGGTTACCAGAAGGACCTGCAGCAGAACAACGCGGCGCTGTTCGAGGCGCTGGATCTCGCGGAGCAGTCGGCGGACCTGCTGGCCGGGGTCGTGGCGGGCCTGGCGCCCGACGCCGCGCGGATGGCCGCGGCGCTCGAATCCTCGGTGCTCGCGACCGATCTCGCCGACCTGCTCGTGAAGTCGGGCGTGGCGTTCCGGGACGCGCACGCGCTGGTGGGCGCGCTGGTGCGCCGCGCCGAGGAGCTGGGCGTCCCCATCGACGAGGTGGGCGCGGCCGAAGCGGGGCGGCTCGACCCGGCGCTGCCGGCCGCGCTGCGCGACCTGGGCGGTCCGGAGGCCGCCGTCGAGCGGCGCACGCTGCCGGGAGGCACGGCGCGCGCCGCCGTGCTCGCGCAGCTCGAGGCGGCCCGGGAGGCCTTCGCCGGCTAGCCGCGCGCCGCGCGCCGGGCCCCGGCCGCTTGCCGAGGGGCCGCCCGCGCGGTAGTATCCACGACGGGCGCCGGGTAGGGCGCTCCAGGGACGTGGTCTTACGACAACCGATCGACCCGCCTCATCCCGTCCCGTTCGCCACGAGCGAGACGGGTTTTTTTGTGGATGGCCGGCCGGGCCTCGGAGGGTATTCCGGGTGCGATGCCTCGCGTTGAACGCGTCGTTCGAGCCGCTCACCATGGTACCGGTGCGGCGGGCGCTGCGGCTCGTCATCGACGGGAAGGCCGAGATCGTCGAGTCGGACGCCGGCCGCCTGGCGCGCTCGGAGCACTTGGCCGTGCCGCGTCCCGCGGTGATCCGCCTGGTCAAGTTCGTGCACGTGCCGCGGCGCTTCCGGCGCCAGGTGACGAACACCTTCCTGTTCGCCCGCGACGGCTACCGCTGCCAGTTCTGCACGCGCACGCAGCACCAGCTCCGGCCGCGCGAGTGCCTCACGCGCGACCACCTGGTCCCGCTCTCGCGCGGCGGCACCAACGCGTGGACGAACGTCGTTACCGCCTGCTCGACCTGCAACGCGCGCAAGGGCAGCCACCTGCCGGAGGAGCTGGGCATGCACCCGCTCCGGCCCCCGGTCGAGCCGCACTTCGTGCACCTCGCGTGGGCCGTGCGCCGGCTCACGCCGACGCAGGCGAAGTACATCCGGCTCTTCTACGGCGCCGAGACGCTCGCGGAGCTGTCGGCCCTCTAGCCGCGCCGCCCGGCGCCGCTCCACCGCTCCAAAACGACGATGCCCGACTCGGAAGTCGGGCACCACACGCCGCCTGAGGTCGTTGCCGACTCAGCGCTGGCGTGCAGTGCCCGATGCTTCCGACGGTGGGGTGACTACGGTGCTCGGGCCCTTCTCAGGATGGACGGAAAGGGACGGGGCCGGGAAAACGAGCACCGGGCTGGAGCTACCACTGGTGATGATGCGTTCGAAGGTGTGGCCCACGAGCTCGGGGCCCACCACGATGAGCGAGGCTTCGGCGGGCGGCGGGGCGTCGGCCGCGTGCGTGACGACGCGCAGCGCGACCGGAATCAGCGCCCGGGCCCGGGACTCGAGCTGGGCCGCCGTGCGGCCGTTCGACAGCAGCACCGGCTTGTCGAAGAGCCGCGGGGTCGCCGCGTCCTTCGCCGCCGGCAGCACGAGCAACGGCACGTGTGACTCTTCGAGCAGCAGGCGCAGCGTCGCGCCGATCGCGCGCTGATGCGGCGCCGCCGAGCAGCGCGCGCCCAGCACCAGCACCTGGCTGGTGCGGAGCTCCGCGAGCGAGGTCAGCCAGCGCACGCGGTCGCCGCGCTTCAGGGCGATGTCCGCCTCCACCTCGCGCGCCGTCAGCTGCACGGCGAGCCGGTCGAGGCGGGGACGCAGGTCGTCGAGCTCCTTCACGCACTCCGTCCCCACGCCCTCGATGGCGTGGAACAGCGTCGCCCGGCGCACGCCCGCGCTCACGAGATCCGGCAGCCACCCGGCTACCCGATCCGCAAAGGGAGCGGCGTCCACGGCGATGAGAAGGGACTCGATCACGCCAGCGCATAGTTGCGCATCGCGTACCACGGGAGCGAATCGCCGCCGCTTTGGTAACTCGTTGTGGGGTGGTTGGTTACGCGAAGGCCCCGGCGCGCTGGCGCCGGGGCCTCGGAGTGCCATGAGACAACGTGTCCGCGCAGGGCGCGCGGCGCGTATCTACCCCGTCTCAACCGACGAAGCCTCGGGCTCGTCGCCGAGGTCGTCGGGCTCGCCCTCCTCCGGCTCGCCGCGGTAGCGCTTGAGCTTGCGGTACAGCGTGCGCCGGTCGATGCCGAGCACCTCGGCCGCGCGGCCCTGGTGGCCGTTCACTTCCTCGAGCACGGCGAGGATGTACTCGCGCTCGAGGTGGTCGAGGTTCCAGCGCTCGGTGCGCGCGGTCTTGAGCACGTCGTGCTCGCGGCGGCGGTACAGCCCCTCCGCCGGATCGAAGGGGATCGTCTTGGCGCCGGCGTGCATGATGACCGACCGCTCGATGAAGTTCTCGATCTCGCGCACGTTGCCGGGCCACTCGTACTCCATCAGCCGCTGCATCGTCGTCGGCGGAATGGCCGGCGGCGTCACGCCGTGCTCGCTCGCGGCGCGGCGCAGGAAGTACGCGGCGAGGAGCGGGATGTCGTCCCGCCGCTCGGTCAGCGGCGGCACCCGGATGGGGAACACGCTCAGGCGGTAGAACAGGTCTTCGCGGAAGCGGCCGCCGCGCACCTCCTCGCCGAGATCGAGGTTGGTCGCGGCGATGAGGCGGATGTCGATCGGCACGGGCTCCCGGCCGCCGACCCGCATGATGCTGCGCTCCTGGAGCGCCCGCAGCAGCTTCACTTGGATGTTGGGCGAGACGGTGCCGATCTCGTCGAGGAACAGCGTGCCGCCGCTCGACTCCTCCATCAGGCCCCGCTTGTTCGCGATGGCGCCGGTGAAGGCGCCCTTCACGTGGCCGAACAGCTCCGATTCGAGCAGGGTCTCGGGGATGGCCGAACAGTTCACCGCCACGAACGGCCGCTCGGCGCGGCCGCTCATGAAGTGGATGGAGCGGGCCACCAGCTCCTTCCCGGTCCCGGTGTCGCCGGTGATGAGCACCGTCGCCCGGCTCGGCGCGACGCGCGCGATCAAGTCGCGCACCCGCTCGATGGCCGCGCTGCGGCCTACCATCTCGACGCCCGGCCCCTCCTCCTTCACGTGCCGCCGGAGCCGCGCCACCTCGCGCCTGAGCTCCGTCTCCTCGTGCGCGCGCCGCAGCGTCAGCAGCAGCTCCTCGGTGCGGAACGGCTTGCTCACGTAGTCGAACGCGCCGCGCTTCATCGCCTCGACGGCCGTGTCCACCGATCCGAACGCCGTCATCACGATGAACGGCACGTCGGTCTGGAGCGTGGGGCCCACGGACAGGACGTCCATGCCCTGGACGCCCGGCAGGTTGAGGTCGAGGAGCACCGCGTCGAACAGCTGCTTGTCGAGCTCGGCCAGCGCCGCCTCGCCGGTGGGCGCGCCGACCACGTCGTAGCCCGCCTCCCCGATGATCTTGGTCAGCAGGCCGAGGACGACGGCGTCGTCCTCGACGACGAGCACGCGCCGCTTCGACGGCACCGGGGCTTCGACTTCGGGTTCAGTCATGGCTCACCGATGCGGGAATCCGGATGGTGAACGTCGCGCCCTGGCCCACGCGCGAGGCGACGTCGATGGTGCCGCGGTGCGACTTCACGATCTGCGCCGCGAGCGAGAGGCCGAGCCCCGTGCCGCCGGAGCGCGAGAAGAACGGCGTGAAGATGTGCGGCAGGTCCGCCTCGGCGATGCCGGGGCCGTTGTCGGACACCGTGATGTCCACCATGTCCCGGGCCGGCGCGCCGGTCTCGACGCGCAGCAGCCCGCCCGTCTCGGCCATGGCCCGCTGCGCGTTCAGGAACAGGTTGATCAACACCTGCTGGAGCTGCGCCTCGTCGGCGTGGATGGCCGGCAGGTCGGGCGCCAGCGCCAGCTCGAGCCGGATGCGATGGCGGCCGAGCTGCGGCTGCACCAGGCTCGTGGCCTGCTCCACCACTTCGTTCGCGCTCGTGGCCGTGAACACCAGGCCCGCGGGCTTGGCGAGGTTCACGAGCCGGCGGGCGAGCTTGGCGATGCGGTCGGTCTGCGACAGCAGAACCTGCATCTCCTCGCCGCCGCCGCAGAAGTTGCAGCGCGACTGCAGCATGTGGTCCACCGCCACCGAGATGGCGGTGAGCGGGGCGCCGATTTCGTGCGCGACCCCCGCGGCGACCTGGCCGGCCGTGGCCAGCCGCTCGGCCGTCAGCAGCTGCCGCTCGATGCGCTTGCGATCCGAGATGTCGCGGAGGATCGCCGAGTAGCCGATGAGGTTGCCCGACTCGTCGTGCACGACCGTGCGGGTGAGGCTGACCTCGATGATGCGGCCGTCCTTCGTCTTCCGCCGCGTCTCGTAGTCGCGGATGGCGCCCTCGGCGATCGTGGTGCGCCGCATCCAGTCGATCTCGCCCCGTGCCAGCTCCTCCTCCGGCAGCAGCATCGCGAACGGCTGGCCCAGCAGGTCCTGGGCCGACCAGCCGAACATCCTCTCGGCGCCGCGGTTGCAGGAGAGGATGCGGTCGTCCGGGCCCACGCAGATGATGGCGTCGGCCGCCATGTCCACGATGGCGGCGATGAGGGCCGGGTCGGGCTGGGTGACGGTATGGGTCATCCTGTCCCGAAAGCTCGTCTAAGGTACTCGGGATAGCAACCGAGGCCTCTGCCACGCGCACTGGCGAAGCAACGGCTCACCGCCTCGGACGAAATGACCTAGACGCGCCGCGGCGCCCGGTTTCGTGCCGGGGCTGGTACCCGGGACTGCTCGTTCACCGAGGGATGACCGCGCCGTGGCACAGCCGGCAGGTCGCCGGGTTCTTGCTCGCCACCCGCGGATCGAAGCCGGGGCCGTGCGGGTTGACGCCCTGGCCGCCAACGGCCGAGTGACACTTGAGGCAGAAGGTCTGCTCGTGGCAACTGGCGCAGGTCTCGATCGCCCGCCGCGCGACGCCGCCGTGGCCGAACAGCCAGCCCGGCTGCTTGTCGTGGAACTTGCCGACGGGGGCCCCGGTGTTGGCTTCGCCGAGCATCCGGTGGCACGAGCGGCAGAAGACCTGGGTCTGGTGGCAGGCCGCGCACTCCGCCTCGGCGGCGTACGCCTGCCGGGCGTGGCGCGCGACGAAGTCGGGCCCGTGGAACGAGGGCGCCTTGGCGGCGGCGTGGCAGCTGACGCAGTAGGCGGGGCGGTGGCAGACGTTGCAGCTCGCCGTCCCGCCGGCGGCGACGATGCGGTGGCGGAGCAGCTGGTCGGGCAGGTGGTCGGCCGGCTTGATGCCCGACAGGTCCACGCCCGGAGCGCCGCCGCTCGCGCGTCGCGGCAGCTCGAGCACCGGGGCCACGCGCTCTTCGACCCGGTGGCAACCGAGGCACGACTCCCGGGTGTGGCAGTTGGCGCACTCGGCCACACCGGCCCGGGCGACCACGCCGTGCTCGCGAGGCCACGCGGACGAGAGGTGCGACGGCGGGCGGGGGTACGTCACCGTCAGCGTCCGGACGATGGCCGCCACGCGGCCGTCGCGGGCGAGGCTCTTGATCGCGCCCACGCTGCGCGCGTTGACGTGGCACGACGTGCAGAACTGCTGCGCGTGGCACACCGCGCAGGTGGAGCCCGACGCCGCCTCGCCGTGGCTCAGCGTCCACGCCGAGTCGTGCGACGGCGGCTTGGGATACGCCGTGATGGTCGCGACGTCGAGGCCGGGGCTGTCCGCGAGCGGAGTGTGGCACGGCTCGCACGAGCGCTGCGCGAGGTGGGTGGGCGCGCCGCGCCCGTGGCAGGTCACGCACCGCTCGGGATTCGCGCGGCCCACGTCCATGAAGGCGAGCGTGTCGGCCGCGGCGTGGCACTTCTGGCAGGCCGCCTCCGGCTGGACGCCTTGCCGCGCGAACAGCGCGAGGTGCTGCGCGTGGTCCATCGTGACGTTGGTGATGCGCCGCGGCCCGGGCGTCCAGTTCACCGCGCGCACGAGATCGCCGTTGTGGCAGCTGGCGCACGATTCGGGCGTCGGCAGGAAGTGCGCGGAGTCGCCCGTCGCGATCCCCGCGTGGCACGCCGCGCAGGTCGTGAACAGCCGCGCGTGACGCTGGTGCGGGAACGAGTCGGCGGCCGCGGGCACCTGCGCCCGCAGGGCCGTCGCGGTGGCGGAGCCCGCCAGCGCCGCCGCGAGCGCGAACGCCGCGGTCAGGGCCCGGGCCGTCACTGGTAGGCCGCGACGCGGTCGGCGTCGGCGCCCATGGTCCAGTCGAACGTCACCGAGAGTCGGGTCTGGTTCCAGTCGACACCCGTCGAGGTGCCGAGGCGCCGGTGCAGGTAGCGCATCAGGTCGGCGCTGAGCTCCAGGCGGCGTCCGAGCGGCGTCCGGAACGTGCCGCCGAGGCCGTACACGGTGCCGCTGGCGACGCGGAACATGTCCGTCTGCTGGAAGGCGGTCGTGCGCACGCCGGCGCTCCAGCTGCCGGCCGGCGCGTACGCGGCGCTCAGGTCGCCGGCGCTCTCGTCGCCGCCGAAGCCGATCTCCAGATGATAGCTGCCGTCGAGCGTGTAGCTCCCGAGCCGGGCCCGCGAGCCGAGGGTGAGCTCGCGCTGGTAGTTGCCGACGTCCGCGAGGAACGGCGAGCCGCTGCTCAACGGCTGCCAGTGGCGGTACGTGAAGCCGCCGTTGAACGACAGGTCGCGGCTCACGGTCACGTTCGCCGACGCGGAGTAGCCGGCGTGCGCCTCCGGCGTGAACACGCCCCAGATGCTCGACAGGTCGAGCGTCGGCCGGTACTGGAACGCCTCGACCTGGACGCTGAGCGCCGGGCTCACCAGGTACATGGCGCTGATCGAGGCCTTGCCCCACTGGCGCCGGGCGACGTCGGCGTTGGCGGAGCCCGACAGGATGAGGTGCGACCCCACCCCGACCCGCCCGTCGAAGGCCGCCAGCTCCGAGACGAGGCCGCTCCGGTCGCTCAACAGCTCGCGCTGGTAGGTCGCCGTGAACGTCGAGCGCGGCGACGGAGCCGCCCACACCGACGCCCCGAGCAGGATGGTGCCCAGGTCCGGCCGCAGCGGATCGAGCGACGCGATGGCCGAGCTGTTGAAGGACTCCATGGAAGCGCGGGCGAGCCCGCGCCCGCCGTAGCCCTCGATGCGCAGCGCCGCGAGCGGCCGCCAGGCGGCCGTGAGACCGTCGAACCCGTAGAAGCCGAGGCCCGACGCGCGCTGCTGCCGCCCGAGGCGCAGCAGGTACCGCGGCCGCTCCAGCTCGAGGTACGCGTACAGCGCCTCGAAGTGCGTGTCGGACTCCGGCCAGACGAGATCGGATCCCAGCGCCGCGCGGCCGCGGAGCAGGGCGTAGGCCCTGAGGCCGCTCACGCCGAGGCCCCACGCCGAAACCTCGAGGTCCTGGGTGAAGGGCGCGGCTTCCGCGACCGGCAGGGACACGTACGCGCCCGTGTCCACCACGGTGCCGATGGTGTCGATGACCGTCGGGTCGTACTGGATGGGCCGCAGCTGGACGTACTGCGTCGTGGTCGTGCCGTGGAGGCGGACCGACTGGGCCGCGAGCGGTCCGGCGGCGGGCCCGGCCGCGCACAGTGCCGCGGCCGCGAGCGTGCGGAGCGTCCTTGCCATCAGCTCTGCGCCAGCACCTTGTGGCACTGCTCGCACGGCTTGCCGGGGACGTGCCGCGTCTGCGCCGTGTGGCACATCAGGCACATCTCGCGGGTGGCGGGCAGGTTGGCGGCGCGCTCGCCGTGGCACGCGACGCAGTTGGGATGGTCGGCGGCCTTGTGGGCGAGGATCGGCCGCGTGGCGGCGTGGCAGGCGACGCAGTTGGCGGCGGCCGCGTGGTGGCTCGCGTGGCAGTTGGCGCAGGTCGCGCCTTCGGGCGCGCGCGAGACGGTGTTCGTATGGCACTGCGTGCACGCGAAGGACTGGTGCCTGGCGTGCTCGAACGGCAGGCGGCGCGTCTCCGCGCCGTGCTTGGCCGCGACCGTGAACGTCTGCTGGGTCTGGAGCGTGCTGTGCTCGAGCCCCGCGACGTCGTGGCAGGTCGAGCACTGCGTCCGGTCCGGCCCGCTGTGGTGGCAGCTCTGGCAGTCCGCCAGCGACTTCACCAGCAGCTCGCCGTGCTTCACCCGGCTGGAGTGGCAGCTCGAGCACTGCTGGCCGCGGTGGTCGCCGTGCGAGAAGCGGGGGATGCCGGCGCCGCCGGCGGCGGCCTGCCGGCCGCCCGGGGCCTGCGGTACCTGCAGGTCGGCCCACGGGGCGGGCGAGGCCGAGGCGAAGTCCGCCACCGCCGCCGGATCCCGCAGCAGGGAGCGCGGGGCGAAGGTCACCCGGTGCGTCCGCAACGGCGCCTCGCGCCCGACGTTGGCGTGGCAGCGCAGGCAGTTCTGCCCGTTCACCCGCCAGCTGTGCGGCTCGTGGCAGGTCGTGCAGCGGTTGGGGTGCGGCACGCCGATGTGGAAGCTCAGCTTCTCCCACGCGGCGTGGCAGCTGCCCGTCGTGCAGTTCACGTCCTGCGGCTTGGTCTGGGTGTGCGGGTTGTGGCAGTCGCCGCACACGCCCTGGTGCGGGTCCTTCCCGATGTCCAGCCGCTTGGTGCGCTCCTGCATGGCGTGGCAGCTCAGGCACTGGGCCGCCGCCGGCGTGAGGGGCTTGCCGAGGCTGTCCACGGCGAAGGTCCGGGCCTCCGCCAGGAAGTTGTGGCAGCTCGTGCAGTGCATCTCCGGGAGCTGTCCCATCGTGCCGAGCTTGACGATGTTGCGCTCGTGGCAGCCGGACTTGAGGCACGTCCGGTCCACCGACGCGAACTCGTGCAGCGACACGCCGTGGCAGGTGACGCAGCGGATCCCCTTCAGGCGCGGGTCCGGCGACTCCAGGTGGACGCGGTGGCCCGCCGTCGCGGCGATGATCTTCCAGCGCGTCGAATCACCCGTGACGTGGCACTTGGCGCAGACCTTGTTCGGCACGTCCGCGTGCAGGCCGATGTTCGTGGGATGCTCGACCAGCGTCATCCACAGCTGGTGGACCTGCTCGGGCAGGCGCCCCTCGTGGCACGTGTGGCACTCGAGCTTGGCGTGCGCGCTCTTGCTGAAGCGCTGGAACGGATCCTCCATCAGGTGGCACGAGAGGCAGAAGCGGTTGTCGTGCTGCATGTAGTGCCACTGGTGGTAGCCCGCCAGCGACACGCCGAGGAGCGCGAGCGTGAAGCCGGACACGAGACCGATCCGCCACCGGCGGCTCAGCTTCTCCCAGCGGTCCAGAACCCAGATGTAGTAGCGGGTCACGACGACCTAATTTGCTCCTGTAGCAGCCCCGGGCGTCAAGCGGGCCGGCCCTCGAGAGGACCGGCCCGTTGTGCGATCGTCGGACCGGCGCCCGTGCACCGGCGCCGGACCGTGTCCGTCAGATCCCCGTCAACGCTTCATGCCCAGCGCCTGCTCCCGCGCCCGCATCCGCGCCTGCTCGACCACCGGCGCCGCTGGCAGGTAGGTGTACGTCGCGTGCAGGGCGTCGATCGTGCCGAGCAGCAGCGCCTCGGCGTAGATCGGATTGTGCACGCCCCACGAGCCGTCGGCACGCTGGATCATGTCGGCGTTGAACCACGCGCCCTTGCCCACCGTCTCGACGTTGGCGTTCGGGCCGGTGATTTCGAACTGCGTGGTGTCGTTCGCCTTCACGAGGGCCACGAGGCCGGAGTCGGTCGGGAACGCATCGACCTTGCCGTTGCCGTTGGCGTCCACCCAGATGGTGCGCGCCAGGCTCTGCAGCCGCCCCTGCAGCACCTGCCGGTCGGCCATGGCCTGCGCGGCGCTCGCGTGGCAGCCGCTCAGCGTGCAGGCGTTGAACCGCCGGGAGGAATCCGCGCAGTTGTCGTTGTAGACCGGAGCGCCCGTCGAATCCTGGCACGGGATCGCGCGGAACAGGTGGCCGGTCGAGTGCACCACGAACTTCCCCGTCGCCTTGTCGGTCACGTCGTACGCCTCGACGTGGCAGCCCGCGCACAGGTTCGGGTTGGCCCCGGTGCCGTGCGTGGAGGCCTGCTGCGTCTCGTCGTACGCGAAGTTCGGCGGAATCCAGCCGGCCTCACCGAGCAGCATCGGGCCCTGCGGCGAGTGTGCGCCGCGGCTCGAGGACGGCGTGGGCGTGGAGTTCCGATAGTGGCACTGCATGCACAGGTTCGTGCCCAGGTCCGCCGTGTTGATCGGGTAACGGAGCTGGTGCGGGTTGTCGCTCCCGTGCGGGTCGTGGCAGACGGCGCACGTGATGGGCTGCCACGTGGCGCTGTTCTGCTCGAGGTACGCGGCCTTGTTGTCGAACCGCGCCAGCGCACCCTGGCCCGAGTGGCAGCCGATGCACGACGCGTTGCCGTTCGCGGCGGGCTCCACCGTGCCGTGGCCCGACTGCACCCACTGGTCCACGAACGGACTGTGCGTGCCCGTATGGCACGTGCCGCAGCCCTGCGGCAGGCCCGTGTCCGCCTGGATCGTCCCCAGCGGCTGCGTCTCGTCGGGGGCCGAGATGTGGCTCCCACCGGGACCGTGGCACGCCTCGCACTGCACGTCCTGGTAGTACTTCTGCGAGGACGCCGGCACGCCGAAATACCCGGCGCTGTCCTGCGCCAGGTTGGAGAAGCCGTTGGTCGTGTGGCACTGGTAGCAGTACGGCTGCGCGCCGCCGGACGCCTGCAGGTCGGCCCACGCGCTGGCGTGCTTGGTCGCCGCCCACTCCGTCTGGCGGTCGATGTGGCAGTTGCCGCAGGTCGTCTGCTTGGTGGTCGGATCGCTGTAGCCCACGAAGCTGGCGTCCTTCGTGACCGTGCCGGTCGGCGACGTGCTGTTGTCCTTCACGCACGCCGTGGCGACCAGCGCCAGCGCCCCGCCCACCAGGAGATGCAGTGCACGATGTGTGTGATTCATGGCTGTGCCTCTCGCTTCTCTTCGTTCAGTGCCCGTAGCTGCCGCGCCCGGGCATACGTAGTCGTACGGACGGCAGAGCAGGCGTCGTGCCAGACATCTAGTACGCTTAATCGCTTTGGAGACAATGAGATGGGCTGTGTTTGGCCAGTTGAACCCATGAAATTGAATCTCTTGTGTCCGAATTGACAAGGCGTCGCCGGACAGAATGCGACACCCTTGGCAGCCCGGGCCGGCCGGACGCCCTCCAATCCGACTGACCGAGCCGCCTTTTGGCTCGGCCGGTGTATGACAACGGCAACGGCTGCGGTGTTGCAGGGGGCGCACCAGGAGGTGACCCGGAGCGGGCGGCGA
>Ga0335083_10006953_pt1 | contig 14004 bp, 13 predicted proteins | sample Lox_Sample_42_FD_206716 | JGI IMG/M metagenome (GOLD analysis project Ga0335083, IMG submission 206716) | Soil microbial communities from Loxahatchee National Wildlife Refuge, Florida, United States - Lox_Sample_4.2 | ecosystem: Environmental > Terrestrial > Soil > Wetlands | place: USA...
CGTGGCGTAGGGAGTACCTTCCAGCATTTCGACCAGGGCCTCGGTGGGATTGTGTCCGGGGCCCAAGCTGAGGGAAGAAATGGAGGTATCGACAATATCGGCGCCGGCTTCGATGGCCTTCATCAAGCTGACCATGGTGACGCCGGTGGTGGAATGCACGTGGACGTGCACCAAGGTATCGTCGCCGCATTTGGCCTTGATGCCGCGCACCAGATCGTACGCGGGTTGAGGCCGCAAAAGGGCGGCCATATCTTTAATGCAGATGGAATTGCACCCCAAATCGCGCAGTTGTTGTGCCAGTTCGACGAACTTGTCGACGGTGTGCAGTGGCGAGACGGTATAGCAAATGGTTCCTTCGGCATGCTTGCCCGTGCGGCGAACGGCATCGAGAGCGCGGCGGAGGTTGCGGACATCGTTAAGGGCATCGAACACGCGGAAAACGTCCATGCCGTTTTCGGCCGATTTGTCGACGAAGCGGTCGACGACGGTATCTTCGTAATGGCGATAGCCGAGCAGATTTTGCCCCCGCAGCAGCATTTGCAAGCGGGTGTTGGGCATCAGTTTGCGGAACGTACGGAGCCGCTGCCAGGGATCTTCGTTCAGGAAGCGAATGCACGAATCGTAGGTCGCGCCGCCCCAACACTCGACGCTCCAATAGCCGGCGCGGTCGAGATCTTCGCAGGCCGGGGCAAGATCTTCCAGGGCCATGCGCGTGGCGAGCAAACTTTGGTGCCCGTCACGGGGGGCCAATTCGGTGACTTCAACAATCCGCGACATGGTGATTGGCTCCTTGGGGGCGGGCCTGATCCTCAAGCGACACGTTTGCGTTCAGTTTACTCGTTGTGCCACGTGTCTCCAACAGATCGGCACTTTGGCCCAGCCAGAATTGGGCGATGGCCGCGGGGTAGTTCAAGCACATGGCGGTTAAGTCGAAGTTTGACAGGTGGGTGGCAAAGTCGCGCGTGTTGGGCGGCGAGAGCCAGCGCTGCGGCCATTCCGCCGCAAAGTTTTTGAGAAACTCGGCAACTAAGACCTGGTCGATTTGGAAATCCTGGGCGCCAAGTTCCGCCAGGACGCCTTCTAAGGTATGCAATGATTTTCGCAGCAGCATAAGATCGGCGGGTAAGCGTAATTTGGCGGAGTAGGCCGCGTCGTCGAGCAATCCGATTAACCAGGAAAACCCGGGAAATTGACCTTGCCGGAGACTTCGGAGCCGAGCCTGCACCACCTTGGCCAGGGCCGGTTGATCGGGCGGTTTTCGCACAGCCAAACCATTTAGAATGGAGACCATTTGCTGAAAGTTGAGCGTTACCGCGGCTTGCAGTAGTTGAACCATTGCCGTTTGTTCGCCTTCACTTAGCCGGCCTACGAGGCTCCAATCTAAAATTGCGAGCCGATTTTCATCGGTCAGAAATAAATTGCCCGCATGCGGATCGCAGTGAAACATGGCCCGCTTGTCGCGGGAAAAAAAGGGTTTGGCAAGCAGGGCGCGAATCACTAATTCTGCAAGCCGGCGGCAGTCGAGCCGGTCGACCAATTGATGGTCGGTGACCTTTGAGCCGGTGACCCGCTCCATCGCCGTGACTCGTGATGTGCAATAGGGCATGAGGGCGGGAATGTGGATGTTTGGCTCGTCGGCATAGAAGAGGGCGGCTTGCGCCAAATGGCGTTGTTCTTCGTTGAGCAGCACTTCGCTTTGCAATTTTTCGCGAATTTGGGCAAACAACTCTTCGTAATCGAGATGGGGAATGCCCAGCGCCAGGCAGCGCTGGTCGAGATAGGAACCGACCTTGGTTAAAAGTTCCAGTTCCAATTCGAGGCGTTCTTCGATGCCTGGCTTGAGCATTTTGAAAACGCCATTTGACGGGCTGGCGCAACCCGCGCGGCGGTTTCCGACGCAGGCAGCATCAACGAAGGGAATAACGATCGCTACACTGGCTTCGGCAATGGCTGGAAATACGAGCCGCACGCCACGCTGCTCCAGTGGGCCAAGCTCGCGAGTGAGGGTTACTCGGATGGTGTCTTCGGTGGCCGTGGGCGGGAACGATTCCAGTTGCCGCAAATGTTGGCGAAATTCCGGGGCCAGACGCTGGTCGCGGGCCAAAACCTGGCCGAGCTTGTGCAACACCGGGCAACTGCGAGCCAGGAGGGCCAAACGTTGCGAAATGGTGGCCGTCAGCGGCAGGGATGCTTGCCGTGCCAGGATTTCCTGCTGGTGAGCGACGGGCAGCCCTTCCAAAAAAACAATTAGTCCTTCCCGAATGGGTTGCAGGAAGCGTGCATACCCTTCGGAAAGGACCGCCGCTATTGCATCTTCGTCGAGGAGGGAGTTCCAATTGAACATGATTAGAGCGATCGTTTAGCCAACCACTGATCCATGTGCGGCCAGGTTGTTTTTTCGGCGCCGCTGCCGGCCATGATGCCGATGTGCCCGCCGCGGACACGAAAGACTTCTTTATCTTGGCTGCCGAGCAAATCCATGATTCCTTCCGATTGGCAGGGGGGCGTGATGTGATCGGACTCGGCAATCACGTTCAGCACGCCGGCTTTCAAATTTTTCAAATTGACACGCTCACCCCGCAATACCAACGTTCCTTCCTTCAGGCGGTTATGCTTGTAAAAATCGTCGATCAATTGTCGGTAGGCCGCGCCGGCCATGTCGATATTATCGCGGACCCAGGTATTCATGGCGTGCCAGGATTCGACGACTTTGGGATCGTCGATGCGGTCCCAGAGATTGATGTAATTGCCGACGAAGTTTTCGACGGGCTTGAGCGATTTTGCGCCGTAATCGATCATTTCGCCCGGCACATTGCCAAAAGCGTTGACAATGCGGTCGGGATTGAAATCCTGGCTGTTGGTCCAGCGAATAAAGCCGGAGGACGTTTTGTCGGAGAAATCCAAAGGCGCCGTGAGCAGGATTAAATCTTTGAGCCCATCGTTGGGGCGCAGGGCAGCATACAGCGTGCTGATGAGGGCGCCCAGGCACCAACCGAGCATGTTGAACTGCTGCTGGCCGGAGACGCTTTTTAATTTGCGGACGACGCGCGGCAAATATTCGAGGACGTAATCGTCGAAGGTGTGGTTTTTATCCTCGGGGCCGGGCGCGCCCCAATCGAGGAGGAAAATGTCGTAACCGCGGTCGCGCATGTACTCGACAAAGCTGTGGCCGGGGCGCAAATCGAGCACGTGAGGACGGTTCATGATTGCAAAGACCAACAGTAGCGGAATTTTGTGGCGCTGTTCTTCCGGGAGCGCGGGCACGTAGCGATAAAGCTTGGCCTTATTCAACGTCCAAATGAGCGTTTTTGGCGTTTGCGCGATTTTTGCGTCCGTGGTAACCAGCCGATTGAAAGTGGCCATTTTTTCGGCCACTTTTGAAAGCTGCTCGTAAACCTGCGTGTAATTGGGCGTTTGCGTTTCCGGCGCTTGGGTGTTTTCCGGCGCTTGCGTAGCAGTCATATTTGTGCCTCCGGGGCGTTGATGTTCTTATGTGGCGGTTCCGGACTGGCGCGACGTTGGCAAACACTGATCTAACTTGGCGTCCAAGTCGTCCAAACGGAGTTCGATATTTGTCAGCCGTTCGGCCAAGCGGGTAACTTCATCGCGACTGGGCATGCTGAGATTGGCCAACGCATGCGACATCACGTTTTCCATCATTTTGCGAAACGGTTCCGAATTGCTCAGCCACACGTCGAGCATTTTCCCGGTGGCATCGGCATAGGCGCTGGTGTTGACGAGCTGAACCATCGTTTTCGACCAGGCTTCCAGGCCGTCGTTGCGCATGCTTTTGAGCATGCCGGTGGGATCGAAGATATCGAAGTCGTTGTTATTTTGGCTCATATATGTTCCTTTCGGTGAAGCTTGCCGATTGCTGCGTCTGGCTCTGAGAAGAGGCGGGGGCGCGGGTGTGCGTGCGGACTTCAGCACCCTGGGGACGCCTCTCTCTCAAAGCAAGAGGGGCCATAGCGACTACTCCATGAAGGCTCCTCCGTTGACGTTGAGTTGTTCTCCGGTGATGTAATCTCCTTCGGCCGTCAAAAAGACCACGGCTTTGGCGATTTCGACCGGCTGAGCAAAACGGCCCAGCGGAATTTTGGCCTTAATTTGCGCCTGGATATCGGCGGGAATTCTGGCGAACATGTCGGTTTCGGTGTAGCCGGGGGAGACGCAATTGACCGTAATGCCGGAGCGTGCCAGCTCCATGGCGGCGGTGCGAGTGAAGGCCATGACGCCTCCTTTGGCCGCGCTGTAATTCGCCTGGCCGATGGCGGGGATTTGTCCGTTCATCGAGGTGATGTTGACAATCCGGCCGTAGCTTTGCGCGGTCATGATGGGAATGGCGGCCGAAGTGCAATAGAAATAGGCGGTGAGATTGGTTTGGATGACTTCGGCCCAATTTTCATCGGTCATTTTGCGGAGCATGGCATCTCGAGTAATTCCGGCGTTGTTGACCAAAATGTCGAGGTGGCGAAACTCCTCGGCGACGTGCTTAATCATGGCGTGAACTTCGCCGGAGTCGGCCAAATTCGCCTTGATGAGCAGGGCGGCGCCGCCGAGCTTGGCAATTTCGGCGGCCACTTCTTGGGCCTTGGCCTCGTTGTTTTGATAATTGATCGCTACCCGAGCTCCCTCGCGTGCCAATTCGATGGCGATAGCCCGACCGATGCCGCGCGAAGCGCCCGTCACAATCGCCGTTTTACCTTCCAGCCGTTTCATGACATGAACTCCTCATTACAAGTTTTCGTTTGCCGATCATGGGTCAGGCATGCGGGGCGGCCGGTCCCCTCGTTCTACATCTTGAACATTTCCGGCCACCCACTGCATGTCTGCTAGCCGCCTCATCCCCCGCGATTAAATACTTTCGAAAATGGCGGCGATTCCCTGCCCACCGCCGATACACATGGTCACGAGAGCGCGTCGACCGCCGATGCGCTTCAATTCGTACAGGGCCTTGATGGTCAGAATGCAACCGGTGGCGCCGATCGGGTGACCGAGCGAAATTCCGCTGCCGTTGGGATTGGTGCGATCCATCGGGAATTCCAAGCAGCGGCAAACCGCCAAGGCTTGAGCGGCGAACGCTTCGTTCACTTCAAAGACATCAAAATCATCGAGGGTGAAACCGGTTTTTCGGAGCAGCGATTGGACCGCCGGGACGGGACCAATACCCATGAATTTTGGGTCGACTCCGGCGTAGCTGTAGGCCACGAGTTTGCCGATGGGCTGCAGGCCGCGCTTTTGCGCCAGGTCGCGTTCCATCAGGACCACGGCTGCCGCCGCATCGTTGATGCTGGAAGCGTTTCCGGCGGTGACGGTGCCGGCGGGATCGAATACGGGCCGCAATTTGGCGAGCTTGTCGGCCGTGCTGTCGCGGCGAACCGTTTCGTCGACTTCGAACGGCACGACTTCTTTTTTCGCCTTGACTTCGATCGGAACAATTTGGGCTTTGAAGTAACCATGATCCATCGCATTGGCCGCGCGCTTGTGGCTTTCGGCCGCCAGGGCGTCTTGATCTTCACGTGAGATTTTGTACTTCTTCGCCACGTTTTCGGCGGTGACGCCCATATGGACGTCGTCGAACGGATCGCTGAGGGCACCGACCATGACGTCGGTCAGGGTGGTGTCGTTCATCCGGGCTCCCCAGCGCATGGCAGGGGCCAAGTAGGGGCTGCGGCTCATGTTTTCCGCGCCGCCGGCCACGGCCACATCGGCATCGCCCAGCATGATGGCTTGCGCGGCGGTGACGATGGCCTGCAATCCGCTGCCGCAGAGACGGTTTAGCGTGAGCGCCGGTGTTTCGTGCGGCAGTCCGCCGTGAATGGCCGCCACGCGCGCCAAGTAATGATCGTGCGAATCGGTATGGATGACATTGCCAAAGACGACATGGCCGACATCGTTGGGATCAACCCCGGCGCGATTCACAGCCTCGCGCACGCATTTGGCCGCCAATTCGCTGGGAGGAATATCTTTTAAGCTACCGCCGAATCCACCGATCGCTGTTCGTGCGCCACTGAGCACCACCACCTCGCGTGTCATTGCGGCACCTCCTAAAACGAGTTCTTCACAACATGCAATTCGGTCGGAATCAGTACCATTGCTACTCTTATGCCAATGGCGTGGCGGAGCGTTATCGCCGAGTGGTGCGATCGAGAATTCCGATTACAGCGGACGTTACTTTTTTACGCCGCAAATAGAATCGCCGGGACCAAGGTTTCGTATCGAAATCTGCTTAACCGGCCTCTCATTAAAACCTCATCCTGCGTGGCGTGCCGCGCGCAAGTGTGCCCAAGTGCACGCATGGGTGTGCTGATAGGCACGGCGAATCTACCGCACGTTTCTCAATATTTTGTCTGCGCGCCCGGCCACGGCGGCCCATATCCGGGGCGATTGAGCAATTCGAATAGAACCGTAGCGGGATATTTGAAATCGGCCTCATCCTGGCACAGAGAATGCATTACGGGCGATTAGAGTTGTAGAACGTTCATTCGCCCAACGGTCGTTATGCAATCGTGGCAAATCGACCCGAATTACTAAGAGGTAACGTCATGACCGATCTTGTGAACCCACTTCGTGGCATCGAGTTTTTCCACGACATCGCCCAGGAGCACTTGCAGCGGATCACCGCGATTTCCAAGATTGTGGAATTTCCGGCCCAGTACGATATTTTTCATGAGAACGAACCTGCCAAGGACATTTATTTTGTCATCAGCGGCCGGGTTTCGTTGGCGGTGAACACCACCCACGCCGGGTGCCGGCAATTGATGGAGGTTGGCCCTGGCGAGCTGATCGGCTGGTCGCCGCTGGTGGGCCGGGCACTGTTGTCTGATACCGCCCGAACGCTAACACCGACGGTGGCGGTGGCGCTGGATGGGGGTCGGATTTTGAAGCTGTGTGCGGAAGATCCGCAGTTTGGTTTTGAATTTATGCAGCGGGCCGCGCAGACGTTGGCTTCACGGCTGAATGCCACCCGGTTGCAGCTTTTGGAGCTGGGCGGACTGCGGCTTCCGAAAGTGCAGATTGAATCGGATTGAAGGGTCAATGGTGCTCTATGGCAAACAACCGAACAACATCTGACGATTTGATTGCAACACCCTCGGCGTTGTATGAAACAAAAACCAAAACCATTCTGTTCGCCACTGACCTGTCGCCCACGTGCGCCGTGGCTTTGAAATGGGCCACCGCTTTGGCGCGGACCCTGGATGCGCGGCTACTGATTGTTCATGTGGAGCAGCCTGGGGTGCCCTATGGCGGGGGCGAAGTGTATTCGGATCATGTGTTCGATCAACATTCTCGCACACTGTTAAAAATGCTGGAGCAGGTAAAGCCTTCGGACCCGGAGGTTCCTTACAGCCAACGCCTGGCCAGTGGCGATCCGGCGGCCGAAATTTTACGGATCGCCAACCAAGAAAGCGTGGACATGATCGTCATGAGTACGCACGGCCGGAGCGGCTTGCCCCGGGTGTTAAACGGCAGCGTGGCCGAGAACGTAATCCGTCACGCCAACTGCCCGGTGCTGATTTTCAAAGCGCCCCTGACGGTGTTGCGCTATCAGAATAAGCCTGCTGGCTGAAGCCAAGCCAGGGTGACGTGGCGCGCGACGGCGAACATGATTGAATGAGGGAATGACTAAAATTGCTTCATGAACACGATCGAAAATAGAACCTTTGACGAAATCAAAATCGGCGATAGCGCTTCGTTGGTGCGGACGCTGACCAAGGAAGATATCGATTTGTTCGCCGTCATGTCGGGGGACGTGAACCCAGCGCACGTGGACGAAGAATACGCCAAAAGCAGCCACTTTCATCACATCATCGCTCACGGCATGTGGGGGGGCGCGCTCATTTCCACGTTGCTGGGGACCAAGCTTCCTGGACCGGGGACCATTTACCTGGGCCAAACATTCAAATTTACCAAGCCCATCCTGCTGGGCGACGCCATCACGGTTTCGGTCACAGCCGTGGTGAAGGATTCCAAGACACATCACATCACGTTTGATTGCCGATGCACGAACCAACGGGGCGAAACCGTGATTACGGGATCGGCTTTGGTGCTGGCGCCCACGGAAAAGATCAAACGCCCTCGATCCGCTTTGCCGCACGTACGTTTGTGGCGCGACCGCGTTGACGAGCGGCGTACGACTTGCTAAAAAAACAGGGTTCAGCACCAATTACCCGTCATCGACAGGAGCGTGAATGTGGGTGGCATAAGCGATCGGCATCAGGAAATTCGGCGTCGGCGGAAGCGCCGGCAAAAACTGACTCTGTACAAAAAGCGATTGAAAAAAGCCACCGTTTCGGAACGGGGGGTCATCGCGGAAAAAATTCGCAAAATGACCCCCGGCGCTGAAACCATCATTGCGGCCTGGGGCTTGGAAGAACGTAAGTAAGGCGTCAATGGTTTTGCGCTTGGCGATATGAGCGGTGAAAAAATCGCCCCCGTGGTGAAAAAGAAGTCGCTTTCTTCGCGCCGCCGTTTGCTCCTGTCAAAAAGCGGCCCGTTTTCTGGTGGCTCGGCCCGGGCATGTCTCGGCACACTGTTTGCTTAGATCAGGCCATCCCGCTTTCTGTCGCTCAGGCTCGGAAAGCCGTGAGATAAACATTGTTTCTATCGCCTAGGAAGGGCCGCATGCATTCGATTGCAACTGTGGAGTGGGCCAAAGCCGCGCGCCGTGCGTTCACACTGGTCGAGCTGTTGGTGGTGATCGCCATCATCGGGATTTTGATTGCCTTGCTGTTGCCGGCCGTGCAGGCAGCGCGCGAAGCGGCCCGCCGCGCCACGTGTGCCAACAACATCAAGCAGTTGGGGCTGGCGCTACACAATTACCAAGCGGCCAAGGTCACTTTCCCGGCGGCTGAGACTTATCCGCCGCCGACCAATGCGGTTTCCGTGCATGTGGCAATTTTGCCTTTCGTGGAAGAAAAAAACCTGTACGCACAATATGAAGACGCCACCACCAACGGGCAAGCAATCCAAGAACAAATTCACCTCTATAATTGTCCCACCGATCCGTGCGTGGAGGCGGTCGTCGACGGCGGTTCGCCCGGCGCTTTCACGTATCGCTGGCCGGTGAATTACGCCTTCAATTACGGCACGTGGTTTTTATACGACTGGGCCAACAAAATCGCCGGCGACGGCGCCTTTGTCGTCAACAAAGCGTTGGGGCCCAAAGCGTTTACCGACGGTTTGAGCAAAACGCTGGCCGCCGCCGAAGTGAAAGCTCAAACCGAGGCCAACGGATTCAAAAACGGCCCCGGTTACATTCGCAATTTGAAAATCCCCAACATGTCCGATCCCACGAACACCACGCTGCTCGCCAGCACCGCTGCCCTGCTGACTTCCATCGGCGCGCAACCGGCCCCGCAGATCACGAGTTTTAGCGGCAGCAATTTCAACGCCAACGTGCATTTGGACTTCAACAATGTGACGGTGGCCGAGACCGGCTTTACGACCACGTTCACACCCAATCCGGGAATGCTGATTTCGATTGTGAATCAAGACATCGGCACCGGCACGCCGGTGAGTCAAGGAGGCAATTTGGTGCCGCAAGTCACCGGCACCTTCGACGTCGATTACATTTCTAATACCGAATCGAACACGGCCACCGGCTATACGTTCGCAGCAGTCTCGGCGCGGAGTTATCATACGGGCATTGTCAATGTGCTGTTCATGGACGGCTCCACGCATTCCATTAACGACAGCATTGCACCCCAGGTATGGCATGCCTTGGGCACGCGCGCCGGCGGCGAAGCGACCAACGGCGTCGATTTTTGAACCGCGACATTCCACACGGCGCGGAGGGAGTTACTTTCGCAACCCCCTTCGCAGGATGCCGCGCCGCCAGAGTGTACTTGTTCAAAGACGGAAGCAACAGCGCAGTGACTTATGATGAAGCTTCTTCGTCGCCACCAAGCCCAGCAGGCTTAGTCCAGCCAGCACAAATGCCGCCGGTTCCGGCACGGTGGTGACGGTAAATGTCAGCGTGGGACCGGCATAGCTGTTGGAATTGCCGCTGGCCGCGTAAGTGGCAACTGCGGCGCTGTTATCGGCCGTTAAGAGCAAGCGCATGGTCGAGCCACTGTTTAAATCGCTTACGAACGACGAAAGCGCATTGCCCGAGAACGAGCTCAGCGAAATGGTATCGAGCGTGCCGCTACTGATTGCTGAGAAGTTATAGGAGCCAACGAAGGAGAGTGGATTCAAAGTCGAATCGACGCTGGCGCTTCCATCGTAGGGGCCGCCGGATTGACTGTTGGCATCTTTTAGTCCCGATGTGGCTGCATTGTTGGCCGTGAAGTAAACGCTAATTGACGTCGGCGACTGTGAACTGAAACTGTTGTTAAACTGCGTCAGTTGCAGTGAAATGTTGCTGACGTTGGTGACCGTGCCGCCCAGGGTGGGCTGCAAAGCACTGAAATTAAAATCAGTCACGCCAAAGCTAGGCAGACCCGCCCCGCCGGAGGTGTTGCTGGAGCCGAGCAAGTTAAAAGAATTTGCACCACCCGAGCCACCACGCGGGCCAGTTGTTTGGATGGTGGCGCTGGCGGACGCTTGCTGGGAAGGAGGTTGAAAGGTGGTGGCAAAAACAGTTTGCGTCAACAGCGCAGCCCAAAGCGAGCCTGCGAGCAGGCATTTTACGACTGTGGCCCTGCCAACTGTGGATTCCTGTTTACCTAGTTGGAGGGCGCTTCTCGTTCCGCGAGGAAGCAACAGATTCATCTCTTCTCTTCAATTATTCCGCTTCATCTCATTAGCAATGCGACCCCTCGTTGGCTTGGCTGATCTCAGCATTCCCCGACCCCGATAGCTAACCGGAAGGCAACCCTATTTTGAGGTAGTTCTACAACGATCGCAAGCATTTGGCGAGGATTTTAGGCCATTTTTTCTTGCCTATTTTTCTTGCCTATTGTGATCATGTCGAGTTTTCAGCTTTTGCCCGCTAACGTGGCACCACGGGTGAGTTTCTCGAGAAACGCTTGTTTTAGCCGATTTTTCCGGCGGCCTGTAACACTTTTGTCCGGACTGCGCTCCATACGATGGACGGTCAGCGTGTGCCTGACCGCTAGAGACTTCGACCAAATTCAGTATGGAGATTGTGTCATGAAACGCTTTGTCAAATTCGCTGTGTCCGCTTTGTTTGTGTTGGCCGTGACGGTTGCATTGGCTCCTGCGGCTTTTGCCCACGGGAGTGGCGGCTCGTCATGTTCCAGTGGTTGTTGCCATAACAGTTGTTGTCATAGCAGCTGCTGCCACGACTATTGCAATCATTGCTGCGGCAACTATTGCTGCAACAATTATTGCTACAACGACTACTGCTGCAACGATTATTGCACCCCGACGTGCTGCAACTATCCGACCTGCCAGCCAATCGTGTGCGACGCACCAGTGTGCCAGCCGCAAGTGTGCGTTCAGCCGACGTGCCCTTGCACCAGCTATTGCACGCCGACGTGCTGCTACCCCAACTACTGCTCGTCGAACTATTGCTGCTCGAATTATTGCGGTTCGAGCTGCTGCCATCCCTCGAGCTGCCATGTGTCATGCGGGTCGAGCAGTTGCCACAAAAGTCACTAATTCGAGAACGTTCCCCGAACGGTTCGGTTGTCTGGATTGATTCCTGAAAAGGCCGTGAGCCGAGGACCACAGAACGACGAATCATTTTAGGCGCGTAGATCGATATCTTTTTGCAGCCGCTGTTGGAAGCCGATTTCCAGCAGCGGCTGTGTTTATTGAGTGCAAGATGGCCAATCTGCAATGGGTGCAAATTTGCCGCCGCTCCGCGATCTGTTACGTGGCGGCTCGCAGAAAAACGGGCAGAAAAGTGCAATCGATGTTGCTTTCAACCTGTGAAGTTAAAAATATCGTTTGACATCCAAGCACTCTGCAATTTCAATAGATGGCTAACGTGCGACAACAGACAGGAGCAGTTCTCGATGTCCAATTTTCGTATTTCACTTGATTTGCCCACAACCCATGCAGCGCTACTTGGGTTCACGGTTGGAGCGTTGTTGGCTTTCTCGCCGTTTGCCCTGTTGGCGGAAGACCGTTCCTACGACGGCACGGGGAATAACATTGCCAATCCCACGTGGGGTGCGGCGGGGACCGATTTTATTCGGAACGCGCCGGCCGCTTATGGCGACGGTTATTCCACGCCGTCCGGGGCCGATCGGCCTAATCCGCGGTTCATCAGCAACACGGTCGTCGCTCAAACTGGCTCCATCCCCAACAACATGGGGCTGAGCGACATGGTGTTCCAGTGGGGGCAGTTCATCGACCACGACATGGACTTGACGAACCTAAACACCACGCCAGTGGAAGAATTCGATATTCCGATTCCGCAGGGAGATCCGACCTTCGATCCGGGCAATACCGGCACACAGGTAATGCAGTTTCAGCGTTCGCAGTATGATCCGGCCACCGGCACGGGGCCGGGAAATCCGCGGCAGCAGGTGAATTCGATCACGTCGTTTCTGGACGCTTCGATGGTTTACGGTTCCGATGCGACGCGGGCGATGGCGCTGCGTACCGGGGTCGGCGGCCAACTGAAAACCAGCGCGGGCAATTTGCTGCCGCTGAACACGATGGATATCGACAATGCCGACAACGGCGATCCCGACTATCAGGATTACTATGTCGCCGGCGACGTGCGGGTGAACGAGCAAGTGGGGCTAACCGCCATTCAGACGCTGTTTGTGCGGGAGCACAATCGCCAGGCCGGACTGATCGCCGCCGCCAACCCGGGTTGGTCCGACGAGCAAATCTACCAGGAAGCCCGCAAAATTGTCGGTGCGGAAATCCAATCGATCACGTTCCGCGAGTTTTTGCCGGCGCTGTTGGGCTCGGCCGCGCCCAGCGTGACGAGCACGTATCATGCGAACGTGAATCCGTCGATTTCTGACGAATGGGCGACGGCATTTTTCCGTTTTGGCCATAGCATGCTTTCGCCGCAGCTACTACGGATTCAGAACGACGGCACGCCCGCGCCGGGGGGACCGCTGTCGCTGCAGGATGCGTTTTTTCAGCACCAGAATATGTCGAGCCCCAATCAATTGGATTACATATTAAAGGGGCTTGCGGTTGACACGCAGCAGGAAATCGACGCGCACATTGTCGACGGGGTGCGGAACTTCTTATTCGGCGAGCCGATTCCCGGCATTGGCGAAGATTTGGCTTCGCTGAACATCCAACGAGGCCGCGACAACGGCCTGCCGGATTACAACACGCTGCGCGTGGCCTTTGGCTTGCCGGCGTATGCCAGTTTCAATCAGATCACTTCCAATCCGCAAACCCAGGCGGCGCTACGGGCGGCTTACGGCACGACGGGGGGCCAGGACAACATCAACCTGGTTGATCCGTGGGTCGGCGCCTTGGCGGAAGATCATTTGCCGGGGATGGACGTGGGGCCGCTGATTGCCGCCTCGTTGATCGATCAATTCACACGGGTACGCGACGGAGATCGGTTTTGGTTCGACAACGGCCTGAATGTGGCCGGACTAACGAGCGACGAAATGGATTTTGTTTCCAACGTAACGCTGTCGGAAATTATTGAAGACAACACGGGCCTGACGAATTTGCAGAGCGACGTGTTTTTGGCGGCGGTGCCTGAGCCTTCGGCCTTTGTTCTTGCAGCGCTGGGCTGTGCGGGATTGGCGTGGTGCACGCGGGGGAGAATGACGCCGTTTAGGAAACCATCTTGTTGAGGATCGGGCCGATTTCGTCGGCGGTGAAGGCGCGCAAGGTTTGGCCTTGAACGTTTCCTAATGACGCAGCGCTAAGCGCCAGCGAGGTCATCGTTTCGTCGTTAGGCGCTTCGACGATGGCGGCCATGTCGTATTGGCCCATCAGCCAGTACGAATCTTTCACGGTGCAGCCGCATTTTTTCGCCATCGCACGGTACGCCTCGGTCCGCTTGACCGTGTCTTTCACATTGCGAATGCCTTGCTCTGTAAAATTTACGAGCACTAGATAAGTGGACATGTTGTTCTCCTTTTCGTGTTTCATGTAGCGGCG
>Ga0335083_10006955_pt1 | contig 13999 bp, 22 predicted proteins | sample Lox_Sample_42_FD_206716 | JGI IMG/M metagenome (GOLD analysis project Ga0335083, IMG submission 206716) | Soil microbial communities from Loxahatchee National Wildlife Refuge, Florida, United States - Lox_Sample_4.2 | ecosystem: Environmental > Terrestrial > Soil > Wetlands | place: USA...
CCAAGACCGAGGTCGCACCTTCTGCGGAGATTACTGCATTTCAGAAGGACTTCATCCCCAAAATCATGGGTGCCAATGGTGAAATGGCCAAGAACCCGCTCACCATTCAGTCCGAGGAAGCCAAATGGGACTCGTGGGCAGACACTCTCAAATCTAAGGGGGTTCTCATTCCTGGTCTTGAGATCATGTTCACGTGGTCTGACGAACTCTTGCAGGAGCATATCCTGCAATATCCAGAGTTGACGCTAGCTCTGATCAAAGATCTCCGGTACTTGGTCATCCAGAACTACAAGACCAAGGCCGTCGAGCAGAAGCCTCCGACAGAAACCAAGCCCGTCGTCGAGGATAATGAGGATGGGTTCAACCTCGTCCGCAAAGCGTCCTAAGGTATCCTGTACAACTCCCCAGGGATAACAACAATGCTAAACCTTAGAAAGTACTTCAGCAGGGGGAGTAAAATCCCCTTGCCTTCTCTCGACTGGTTACGGGAGGCAACTCCCGAGTATACACCAGACATGGCTAGGTTGTCTAGATATAAAAGACAACTTCTATTCGTGCCCGATGAAATGATGCTCAATCACAAGGCATCACCATTGTTGGGTAAGTTCGCAGAGTTACGTGCAGTAGCTCTCACAGCCGAAGAGAACTTCGTCTTATGGCGTAAGGACTCAGGTATCGAGAGTGAGGCTGTACCCATGCAAGGAGGGTGGCAAGAACAATATCTACGGAACATGCGTATGAATGGAGAACCAATGTTCCCATACGCAAGAATACGTGGAGAACTGTATTCTGTTACTCCTTCACGCTTCATTACGCTTGACAACTATAAGCGAAATGGAGTAGAATTCGAGAGACGTAGGGTAGATTTGGTTATCCCCTATCGTCTCAAACTTAATAAGAATACTAGCTCCGAGCAATATCTACAGCCAGTCAAGGCGTGGATGTATCTCGGAGTTCCTGACTTCTGGTCAGACTTCATTAAATCTCCTATGTTTCATCCCGTGGATGTGATCAAGCCTAACAATCCTAAGTTAGGCCTGTTGCCGATGAGGAACTATTATTACTTCCATCGGCTGTTGTACAACAACGATCCTATCCACACTCCGTACATTCACCAGCATATACCAAGTGTCAAAGATAACAAGTCTGCATAGTCCATGCCCTTCATGCCCATCGTCGGATGCGTACTGTGAGTACGATGATGGGCATGGTTATTGCTTTTCATGTAATTATTATAAACCACCTAACAAGGAATATAACTTGGATGATTTCACGTTTGAGTACTTACCTCAGAGAGGTATTACGAAAGAGACATTTAAATTCTACGACTGCAAAACTAAAGTGGGAATTGAAGGAAACCCTATTTCAGTTGGGTTTCATTACAGCGCCTCCAAAGCTACTAAAGTTAGACTTATTGGGGAGAAGACTTTTTATTGGGTTGGTACGTCTAAACCCGGTCTCTTTGGATTAGATAAGTTTGCAGCAGGGTCACACAAAGTTGTGACCATAACCGAAGGAGAACTAGATGCGCTCTCGTTATATCAGGTACTGCGAACGCCTGTTGTTAGTGTTCAGTCTGCTAGTAGTGCTGTCAGGGACTGTTCTGTGGACTACGAGTTCCTTAATTCGTTCGAGCGTATCTACTTGGCCTTCGACTCAGATGCACCGGGCCGAGAAGCTACTCAACGCGTTGCAAAGCTGTTCGACTACAATAAAGTCTTCGTTGTCAAATTCTCAAATCGAAAGGATGCTAACGAGTACCTCCAACATGGAGAAGCCGACGAACTGAGGAATATCTGGCATAACTCAAAGAAGTACCTACCAGAGACAGTCATATCTTCTCTGGAAGAGTTTCATAAGATACTGACGCAACCACATAAGGAAGGATTTCCTTATCCATTCCCTACGTTAAACAAGATGACGTATGGAATTAGAACAGGTGAGACAGTACTTATTAAAGCTCCTGAGAAGGTAGGTAAGACTGCTCTAATGCACAGTATTGAGCACCACATCCTCAAAGGGACCAAAGACAATGTCGGATCAATCTATCTCGAAGAAGACAAACGAAGACACCTCCAGTCCTTGGCAGGACTCGAACTTCGGAAGCCGGTTCATCTTCCAGACGCCGGTGTCTCTAATGCTGAAATCTGTGCTGCATTGGACAACCTTCTGGTTACTGATGACCGTCTTCATATCTATTCTCACTTTGGGAGCGACGATCCAGACATACTTCTGGACACGATACGGTTCCTCGTCACTGCCCGTTCTTGTCGTTATATTATTCTTGACCACATTACCATGGCTGTCTCAGGTCTTGCAGGCGATGATGAAAGGCGTGCATTGGAGTATCTCGCAACCAGATTAGAAATGATGGTTAAGGAATTAGACTTCGCTCTGTTAATGGTAAGCCATGTGAATGACTTCGGTCAGACTAGGGGTTCACACTATCTCACGAAGATAGCAGACATCACCATCGACGCAAAGAGGGACACTGTACATGAAGACGAAAGAGAACGGCGAACTATACATCTTTCCATTCCGTACAATCGTTTCTGCAGCCACACTGGGCCTGCTGGTGATATCGTGTTCGACGATAGCACCTACGTACTCACAGAGGAGACAGCACCATGGTTACCGACATCACCATCCGTCGTCCCAAGTATCACAGCCTCAACCGGGACAAATATTACCGTCTGATTGCGAACACGCCGAAAGGCGAGGAGTGGTTGCAAGAGTATTTTGTGAACTCAAGTAGTAGATGTAGTCCTCATCAATTAGCTATTGCTAAACGAGAAATGACTGTCTTAGGTGTATCTTACGAGGAAGCTTGATGTCAAAGAAAGATAAACCTATCCGCATATTTACGGATAGAAGTTCTAACAATCCCAGAGATCATGAAGCTATTGAGTTAGAACTATTCAACGATAGGCATTATCTATATTGGGTTCAAGACGGTGGACGTTGTCCTGTATGCGTAGAGTGGGTCCAGGAACGCTTTAAACAGGCGGGTAGAACCTACAATTCTTCTGGTAAAGAGTTCGCTAAGACTTATTCTGATCTAATGCACGTACAAGCCACATAAATGATCACTGGTAAGTTTTAGTTACTTTTGGCTACCTAAGTACCATCCGAAGAAAATAACGCACCAGTGATTGTATATGACCCCTTTTACAGGCATTCTAACAGCGAAGGTAGATCACTATGGTCACTATCCGTGAGGCTACTCTAGAAGACATACCAGATTTGGTGTACTTGGAGGAAAGGGTATTTGATACCGATAGGATCAACGCTGCATCCTTTAGGAACTACATACGTAATACACGAGGTACTAGAATAGCTACAGTAATAGCTAAGGATAATACTAAGTTACTTGGTTACTATGTTTTATATCTTAGTTATACTGTTACCTCTACGAGGTTATATTCTTTAGCAGTAGCTAAGGAATACCAAGGTAAAGGTTTTGGTCTTCTATTATTAAAGAATGCTGAAAAGAGAACTAGGAGTGCTGGTAAAGAATACCTTAGGTTAGAAGTTAAGGTGTCTAATACAAAAGCTATTGACTTCTATAGGAAATTAGGTTATACAGAATATGCTAGACAATTAGGTTTCTACGAAGATGGTTCTGTAGCAATTAAAATGAAGAAACAACTATGGATAAAATAAATGAGTAAACTTATTCTACCTTCTACCAACCAGGAAGAAGATAACGTAGTTCCATTTGCCCGTCCTATTAGAGGTGGTGGAGGACCTCCTAAGTATGGTAAGGTCTGGTTAAAGGAATTACAGATTAATAGTCTATTTCTAGTTAAAGATAAACATAACACCACTTTTGAATTAATTCCATTTCACTATGTGATGCGTCTTAGCGATAAGACAGCCCAGGTCTTCAACAAAGACATCGGCGTTAAATGGGTTGATTTCGAGGATTTCAGTAATAGATTTGAACTTAGAGAGGAGTTGGGAATAGTCCTTCCAGATGACGATAAGCCTACAGAACAGCCAGCAACAACAGATTAATGACCATGTGACAGGTCCTTTCGATCGCGCACAATGGGTTACATTGCTTGAACTTAAGAAATGGATTAACTGGTACAAAGAGAATAATAACCAGGGTAAGTTCAATTCTAGATTAGAAAGGGATAGGAAAGCATACAAAGATATACTTTCTAAAGCAGCATGAAGATTAAGATTTATGAAGATGAGCTTTATCCATTTTATTTTCCTTTTGAAGCGTATGATCAAAACCTTAAAGACGGAGTAGTAGATATTCCTGACGAAAAGTGGGAAGCATTTAAGAAATTTAATACAGAGTTTGATATTTGGCAAGATTACTTTGAAAACCTGTATGAATGCGCATCGTAATTGATATTGAAGCTAATTCCTTAGTTAATCCTACGAAAGTATGGGTTATCGTCTGTAAAGACATTGATACAGGAGAGCTTCATGTATTCAGACCAACGGTACAGGAAGACGATCGAACACGTTTCACCGCGTTCGCGTCTGGCGTATCTCTTTGGGTTGGCCACAATATCCTTGGCTACGATCTGCCTGCTCTACATAGTATATGTGGTCTTGGGTGGCCTAGTGTGGATCACGTCGTTGATACACTCATCCTTTCCAAACTAACAGACTACTCACGCAAAGGAGGACATTCTCTAGAACAATACGGCGAAGAGTTCGGAATTGAGAAAAACTTATTCAGTGACTTCACTAAGTATTCTCAAGAACTGGAGGATCGCTGTGCCAGAGACGCTGAGATTAACCTGCTTGTATATAACAAGTTTACTCCTATTCTTAGCGATAGTCTTTGGTCTAATTCCATCCATACTGAACACGCCTTTCAACTCATTGCGAACGATCTGCATAATAACGGTTTCTATTTTAATTCTAATAAGGCTACTAACCTATTAAACAAAGTTAAGGAAGACTTAGCTAAATTAGATACTCAGATAGAAAAGGCCTTTCCACCTAAGCAAGTTCTAGTTAGGGAATTTACTCCCAAGGCCACTAAGCATGGAACTATATCGAAGACTTCTGTTCCACGTTCTCTATGGTCTTCAATCCATGAGTATTCTGTTGGCGAAACATATCCAATATATCGACAGCAGGTATTTAATCCCTCGTCGCATAAGCAAGTCATTGAAGTATTACACGAGGCGGGTTGGAAGCCCATCGACAAAACCACAACCCACATCGACACAGAAAGAAAGCTCCAACAGCTAAAACGGTCTAGGAAACCCGTAAATGATGTTGACTTAACTTCTGTATGTGATAAACTTAAGATACTGGAAAAGTATGGCTGGAAAATAAATGAAAATAACTTAGCCACTTTACCAGATAAAGCACCCGCCCCATCCAAGCTCCTAGCCAAACGAATACTCCTGGAAAGTCGTCGGCGGACGTTAACCGAGTGGATATCCTTAGTCCAGGATGACGGACGAATACATGGTTCGTTCCAAGGCATAGGGGCTTGGACCCATCGCATGGCCCATCAGCGGCCTAATACTGCGAACATCCCCAACGATCTAGACACACAAGGGAACAAGAAGCTTCTCGGTAAAGAGATGCGTTCCTTATGGTGTGCACCGAAGAATAGATTACTTGTCGGCGTAGATGCTGAAGGTATTCAACTTCGTATCTTTGCACATTACATTGATGACCCGGAGTTTACCGATGCGCTCATCAAAGGTAAGAAAGAAGATAAGACCGATCCGCATTCTCTCAATGCAAGAATATTGGGTGATGTCTGTAAAGGTAGAGCCGCTGCTAAGAGATTTATCTTCGCGCTCTTATTGGGTGCGGGGCTTTGGAAACTTTCTCAGATACTGGGCTGTTCAGAGGCAGAGACCAAAGTTGCTCTTGATCGTCTTCTTCAAAGATATCAGGGGTTTGCAAGGCTCAAAAGGGAAGTTATACCGCTGGATGCAAAGCGTGGGTACTTTACAGGGCTGGACGGTCGTAAAGTGCAGATACCTGGGGAGACTCAAGGAGAGAGAGAACATCTTGCGATGTCTGGATATCTACAGAACGGGGAAGCTGTAGTAATGAAATTAGCTACTTTGAAGTGGACTAAGGAGATTAAAGATGCGTACTACCGAGGAAACATTGTTTCTGATGAAGTATCAGCATTTGCATCCCAAACACTTACGGCCGACAGAGTATTGGAACGTGCTAAGATCAAGCTCTCCGAGAAAGACAAGATCATCCTCGTCAACTTCGTGCACGACGAATGGCAGACGGAAACGCCGAACGATATGGCTAAAGCTCTATGGGTGGCGGAGTATCAGTCGAGGTCGTTACGGGAAGTGGGGGAGGAACTAAAGCTTAAGTGTCCATTGGCTGGTAGTTATTGGAATGATGATATTAAAGATTACACAATAGGAACTAATTGGGCCTTCACGCATTAAATGAAAGTCTGTGCCGTTTGTAAAGAAAATAAACCTGAGAGTTGCTTTTATAAACAAGCATCGTCTAAAGATGGTTTATACTCAAGATGTAAAACTTGTGATAAATTAGCAGGTTTAAAATATCGTTTAAAGAATTCTGAAAAACGTAAATTAAGTATTTTTAGAAGAAGAATTAAACATGCATATGGTTTAACAGAAAAAGAATATTACGAATTAGAAAAGAAACAAAATTATGTTTGTAAGATCTGTGGCCGACGAAATAAAAATATGAGACTTGCTATTGATCACGATCATACAACAAAAGAAGTAAGAGGATTACTTTGTAATACTTGCAATAGAGCCTTAGGTTTATTTGATGATGATTTAAGTAAACTTAAGAAAGCCGCTGAGTATTTAGAGCAGAATAGGACATAGGAGTGTTACACATTGATTAGAACAATATATGAAGCTGGTTATAGTTGGGTAGAGGTAGAGGACTATGCATGGCAACGTGCAGAGTTCCAAGATTATATTAATGGATTTCCACTGTAAGGAGTATTAAATGTTTACAGCTAAGTTTGCTTATAATGAACCCGGTATTGGTGAGATTGATATTGAAGGTCCTCGTAATATTTATACCGAGGAAGACTTGATTAAACTCATTGAAGAGAAATATCCTGCTTTTGTGGATATTGAAATTATTGAAACACAGAGTTATGATTAATGGTTAGTTCAAATACACAATTTGTTTATTTACAGGGGAAGGCTAAGTGGGTTCGTACTAGACAAGTAAACCCATGGGGTAAGTGGACTTGTACACTATACCCTACGCCTGAGTCTTTAGAAAAGGTGCGTCAACTTCAAGCCGAGGGGATGAAGAATGTCATCAAGAAAGACGAAGATGGTTACAACGTCACCTTCTCACGTCCTCAGGAGAAAGAAGACCGTCTTGGTCGAAAATATGGACTTACTCCAGTCGAAGTTCTTAACGCTGATGGCTCAGTTCTGGATGGACTTGTCGGAAATGGATCGGATGTCACTATCAAGCTTGAAGTTTACACTCATAAAACACCAGGAGGAGGGAAAGCAAAAGCCAGCCGTCTACTTGGAATTAGAGTGGACAATCTAGTCCCGTATACTCCCGAGAGTATGGATGAAGATCAGCTTAGGTCTATTAAAGGATTGGATAAACAACCTCCTCAAAATCCATTCTGATTAGGAGTATCCCAACTTGGCTAGCTAATAGTGGAAAAACCTAACGATCCTGTAAGTATCGTCCCCTGAATAATCAGATGCCAGTTTTCTGGTGTGAAAGCAGGACCCCATAATAGCAGTTGGGAACTCCTATTTTGATTAGGCATATTGCCACTAGGAGCACAACATGAACGCGGAAGCTGCTGAGACCATGCAAGCTCAGGAAGATCTGCATAAGGCAGAAGTGCCGATGTCGGAAATCCTGAAGCGAGTTAACGATGCTGAAGACTTGGACGCTGCTTACATCATGTCCATGGTCTTCAACATCAATCTCGAAGCCAACAGAAGCTATAAGATGCGTGATAATTACCATCTTACAGCAGAGGACATCCAAGCGTGTTCACGTTTCCTCCGCCACCTATTACCGGATAGATCTAAGTTAGTAAGACCGACGGTCAAAGATATTACTGGCGCACCTGCTAAGGTACGTCAAACTTAGTGCTCCAGGACCTGAGTAGAAGCGACACGTCATTCTAGACCGCGTGTCTGTCCTTAAACTGCTCACATTCTTTAGGTTCTTAACCAAGGGAGAATGACAATGACTTTCTTAGCAGTTCCTTCGGACAAAGAAGGACGTCCACTGTATCGCAAGACCCCTCACAGTTCTATCTGTGAGACTGAGGAGGAAGCGAGAGAGTGGGCTAACTCTTACATAGAAGGACGCAAGGCGCAGCTTGCAACCAAGAATGCGCAGAAACGTAGGACCAACCACAAGAAGCTGAATGCTAACTTTGCTAGGTTGGACCGAGTAGTTATTTACGAAGACACCAGCACTGTCTTTGTAAATCCTATTGAGGAATAGTCAATTGCCAAATCGCAGGATGGTACGCTAACTCAGCTACCGGCTCTAGTAGGGATTTGCGAACCCTAGTTGACAATGCGGATGACCGTACCCCTGTACACACACAGGTTCCAACCCTCCGGTGTGGTAGGAGCGGCACGTAATAGTTCTGGCTCTGATACTCATCCAGGCTAATATGTCAGACGCAACCCATGTGACCATTATCATGGAGGCTAAAACGACTAATGGTATAGGACTTACCCGGACAAACCCGAACGAGTGATTGCCGTATTAAGCAATCGGACTAACCTCGAGTGATGGCATGGGGTGTCTTGGAACCTCGTAGCCGGACGGTAGGGGTTAGCCAAACGGGACATAAAGATAGTCCGCTGTTAAGTCGCACGGGGCCTTGTCTGGGCAAGAGACCAGACTGCACCCTGTGGAGACAAACCGAGAAGGCGAAGATGAGTGCTCGGAGAAGCTAGCGCCTAGTGTAAGGTTGCGGCGACCCTCTAACACGCGGGGACGGCACGATGCAGCCCCAGTCTTCGGAAGACGACTGCCTACCACCAGACCTGATGCGGTGCGAGTCCGCAATCCCTAGGCGGGATACAGAGTGTTCAAGGTCTCGAAGGGCAGAGGTTCACTGACGTATGAAATCTCAAAATGGCCGAAGCAAGTGGCGATGAGACACGTTCCAGTGATGCGAACGATAGTAGACGCGGCGATCCGAAAGGACGCTGTCCGAAAGGACGTGCAGGTGCAAGTCCTGTTCATTGGCGGAAACAAGTTCTAGTAGCCCGTGTAGGAACGACTGTTGAGCCCCCACGCACAATGGGATGGTCAGGCACGTAGCAATACGGATGCGGCGTCGAGTACCGCTTTTGAGATGTAAATACCGTGAACGCCGATTGAATATGACTATCTCTCCTCTGAAGAGAGACGTCAAAACTACCGTTCATCTACGGTTGGAAAAAGGGTTGAAGGCCCTACAATCGGAATTGGAATGCACCACTGGCAAGCTGCCACGAAGTGATGAACTAGTGGATAAGGCCCAACAGACTTGGTGTCCACCATTGAGGTTTCACTCATCGAAAGGAGAAACCGGCATGTGGTCTTCCCCTCAGATCAAGCATGTACGGCCCCCTTAAACCCATCGTATGTCTGGGCGAAGAGTCCCAGATGGAAAGGAAATAATCATGTCTGCTACCGATAAGCTTCTATTGCGCTTGATCGGAAACAGCGCATTCAACGAAGTACCAAGACAAGAACGTGGTCTCAGGAAAAGAGACATTAAACTTATCGCCGATTTGTTCGGTGTTGAATACCCGGTTAAAAAGAAGGAAGAGAAGAAAGACGATAAGAAGAAGTCTGCACTTACAGTGCTAGAAGCTTCTGTTATTCTTACGTTATTCTCTCCTATAATAATATCTACATATTTGTTATTGTGTTATGGTATGATTAAATTGGCTACTATAGTAATCCACGGAGGATAGTTGAGTTAGTTGCATATATCTACATTAGTTTCAGACATTTATTCTTTAGTTCAGACCAAAGGATGGTTCACAGATGAACTCTCCGAAGACTTTGCACGAAGTGTTGCAAGACGTCTACAGACGCACTTTAATGACGAGAAAGGCACGCCTCGCCTACGTCTCAGCAAGATGGGACCGAGTTGTCCAAGAGCACTTTGGACTTCTATCCATCAGCCAGAACTTGCCGAGCCACTCCCGCCAGCGGCGATTATCAAATATTCCTACGGTCACATACTTGAAGCTCTGGCAATCACTCTGGCGAAGGCGGCAGGACACGAAGTAACAGGAGAACAAGATGAAGTCTCTGTGGATGGCATCGTCGGTCACCGGGACTGCGTCATTGATGGTTGTATTGTGGATGTCAAATCTGCTAGCAGTCGTAGTTTCCAGAAGTTTCGCGATGGGTCTATTAAGGAAGATGACCCTTTCGGGTATCTGGATCAACTGGATGGTTATCTTGTGGGCAGTATTGACGATGGGTTGGTCAGGACCAAAGACCGTGGTTACATTCTTGCTATCGACAAACAATTAGGACATATGTGCTTGTATGAACACTATCTTCGAGAAACTAGCATTATTGAGAGAATTAAACGATCTAAAGAAATTGTTGGACAGCATGTCCCTCCAGTCTGCACTTGTGGAGTTGTGTGTGACGGGAAATCAGGAAACCAAAGACTTGATACAAGAGCAAGCTACAGCCCTTTCAAACACGCTTGTTTTCCAAGTCTTAGAACCTTCCTTTACGCAGATGGACCAAGATACCTTACCAAAGTAGTAAGGACTCCTGATGTCCCGGAGATTGACAGAGACGGTCGAAGAGTGTATAATTAGAGTGTGAAGAAAACTAAGAATAAATTTGAGCAGAAGCTTTTTAGTGAATTAAAGCGAAGTAAGGTTAAGTTTGAATACGAAACTGAGAAAATACCGTATGTACTTGCTCGGCACTACATCCCTGATTTCATCGTCACTACTTGCACGGGCAAGCTTTACATAGAGGCCAAAGGTTATTTGCGACCCGAGCATAAAGCTAAGATGGTCGCTGTTAGGAAGCAACATCCCGAGAAAGATATTAGAATACTGTTCTATGCCCCCAATAAGAAAAATGAGAAATGGGCAGTTAAGAACAACTTCAAGTATGCTATCGGGAGTATTCCTAAGGAGTGGCTCAATGGCTTGTGACTTCCCTAGATGTGAATGTCTATGCCACCCTGACAACTGTCTCTTCTTAGAGAAGAACTCGTTGAAACACAGAGGACTGACAATGAAGAACCTCAAAGGCAAGCGTACTGACGATGTGTTCTGGGAAGAAGATATCAAGGCTTCTACTCGGATTGGTTATTGGCTAGGGGTAGGTTCTATCCTAGCTGCGGAAATTGTAATTGTTGGCGGTCTATATTTTACAGGACACGTACATGTATATAAAGCGTTGGTTTGTATTTGGTAACGTACAGTGAAGCAGAGAGTATTTTAAACACATACTCCTTGGAAGATATTTTAGCTCTAAATGATTATACCGAGGCTGATGCTCTCTGCTTCCTAATCAATGCAGAGTTCATCGAATTACCTAACATTACCCCATTACATTATGACTAGAACAAAACATCCTACAGATCGTGCAGAACGATTAAAGCTAAAGAAGATTAAGTTTGACAGTAAACAAAAAGGAAAGACTCCTAGTGTCTGGACAGACTTCCAGACTGGTAAGATCAAGCGTCTCAAGAAAGAAGCAATCAAAAACCAGGAGACAGAAGATGACCTCGCGAACTATCGAAGTTCCGGTGTCGTTGAGTAATCTAGCAGACGGTATTCTACCACTGTTATATACATTAGGCCATGTTAAGCATGGTGAATACATTGAAGAAGTAGAACTGCCTTGGAAGGTCGGACAAGTCCCTCTGAAGCTAACATTATCAAGAGAGGAGGTGTCAGAGGACATTGAAGGGATCGACCAAGAAAAGGCGTAATTATGCAAAAGAAAATGCCTGGGAGGACTCTCCCGCACAGGTTAAGCGTCGTGAAGATAGAAACCGTGCACGCCGTAAAGCTACTCGTAAGGGACGTGTACATAAAGGGGACGGAAAAGAGCTTGACCATGTCGGCTACCACCGTAAAGGGTCATTACGCCACGTACCAACTCGCGTGGTTAGTCGCCACGCGAATAGGGTTCGTCAGCCTCCTAGGTCACATAACTAATTTGTATTAGGTCTATTAACAGGAAAGGGACCGATACATGACTTCCATCCGTGAGAAGATTGCCGAGACCATCGTCAATGCCGCCGCGTCTGTTGAAGACAAAGTTGTTGATGTCTTTGTTGATCGTGAGGTTGCAAAGAGATCGGAGGCTCTGGTCAAGGTGATCGACAAGATCAATGACGCCGAGAACAGTCTGAAGAAGATCAGACCAGATCAAATCTCGTACAACGAGAAAGGTGAGAAGGTCCAGGAGTCCTTCAGCAAAGGTAAGCTGGATGAGAAGAACAAGCTTCACCAGCAGATCGACAAGATAATGAAGGCCATCACCAAAGCATTGGAGAATAATGACTATGGAGACGTCTACAATCTCGCCGGTGGCAAGGATCAGGGCAAAGGTGGAGGCAAGGATAGCGGAGAAGCTTCTGCCGATACTGCTGAGTAGAGCAGTAGAGTTTCACTGTCGCAGGGGTAACCGTTTAGGTTGTGACTGCGACTATTGCCAGTTAAAGCGTGAGGCCACAGTAGATATAGGGAATGTAAAGAATTACGCCCCATATCATCTGAAATACTGGCATAAGTTTCAAGCTACTGTGGCCCGAATTCGTGATGGTTGTTGGACCGATGAATACATCGAGACAATCAAAACCATCCGAGAAAACAAGCGTCAAGCATGGCGAGAACGCCTAGAGGACGCTAAACAAGAACAATGAGGAAAACAATGAATGACACTATCGAAACTACGACTGTTGCTCCGGAAGTTATTCCGACGCAGCCAGTCACCGAAGTCCCGGAGATCGAAATCCCGGTCTTCGTCCAGCCGGAAGAGGACCTCGCAGGTACTCCCGTCGTGATTTAAAACCAACAGCACCATTCGTGGTGTATGTTGGCGGGGTAGTAGATGGAACCGAAAGGTGTTGAAGTCTACTACCCCTTACCATTTGGGGATTACAATGAACACGGCATTAGAAGATACTGCTAGAATGTTCATGTGGCAGCGCTGGGGAGTAAGACAAAATAGTAAAGCTAGGCAGAGCTTTGCTAATGAATACTTCGGTAAAGCTCCCCATGAACTTGAACCAGATGAAATTGACTACCAGAAAGCGAGAGAACACTTGTACCAAGCCATAGAACCCAAGACCAATTGGATTGTCTATGATGACTGTGTCGTCGAAGACATTCCGAAACTTACTAAGGAAATTCCTGATGTCAAATATCAGTATGTCTTTAGTCCTCCAGTTACTCCGATAACTTCTTTTGATATAGGAAATCTGCAATTCGCAAAGCAGTTTCTGAACTACACCAACGCACAACAAAAGGAAACAACAACAATGTGCGGTTATGCTATGAATACCAACGAAGACACCACCCTCCGTTACATCAAAGAGCGCCTCTGGGCTATCAATGTCCAGAAGTCCAAAGAACTCGATCTGCACTTCCAAATCCATGGCATCTATCCCAAGAATGTCAAGGAAATGCAGAAGTGGTTGAAGGAAGGTAACTTCCACATCAACAAGGATTTCCTCAATAACGTCGATGATGACGAGGATGAGGACGACGAGTACTACAACAGCTTCCGAGATAATTGGGTGTATGCTTTCAAGTGGGGCAAGCAGGCTCCGGACATGAAGGCCTACAAGAAAGCCGATCAGGCTCGTACTGAGGCTTACCAGAGTGCCGTGGACAAGGTCGCCATCATCACCGATGAGAAGACTCGTCTGGAAGTTCTGGAAGAGTTCAAGTCCAAGACTTTCCACTAACGATACCCGAGCGTCGGGTCAATAAGAAACTTAACTCCCACACCTAGTGCACTAGGAACGATAAGTGTGGCAAGACTGGGTGCTCGTAAAGCC
>Ga0335083_10006956_pt1 | contig 13999 bp, 10 predicted proteins | sample Lox_Sample_42_FD_206716 | JGI IMG/M metagenome (GOLD analysis project Ga0335083, IMG submission 206716) | Soil microbial communities from Loxahatchee National Wildlife Refuge, Florida, United States - Lox_Sample_4.2 | ecosystem: Environmental > Terrestrial > Soil > Wetlands | place: USA...
GACCGCGAAGCTCTGTGCGGGAAACACTTCGGGCCTCGACTTGAAGCGCAGGAAGCCATCGTCCGACGCGCCGTACCGGTACTCGACCGCGAGATGCAGCACCTGCTGCTTCTGCTTCGCGAACGGCAGCCACACGGCGCGCGCCGCGAACTGCCGATCGTTCATGTTGAACTTCTCGTACTCGGTCAGCGTGTCGATGAACCAGCCGGCGTTGTAGACGAGCTGGTTCTCGAACAGCTGGCCGTCCCACTTCACGCCGTCGGCGAGGATCGGCAGGAACGCCTCGTTCGCGGCGGCGCGCTCGATCGTGAAGCCGTTGTAGCCGACCATCAGCTTGTTCGTCGAGAACCCCTCCTTCGTGCGGCCGACGAAGATCTGGCCGTCGAGCTCGGGCACCGCGATCATGATGCCGGTCTGGCGAAACCGCCAATCCTGGTCGGCGGCGTCGTACATGTAGCCGAGCGTGTAGCTCACGCGCGGCAGGAGCTCGACCTGACCCTTCAGCAGCACGCGAAAATCGCGCAGCTTGGTCGCCGCGCTCAGCATCATCTGTCGCGCGCTCGCCGCGTCTTGCCAGTACGTCGCCCAGTCGAACAGCGCGCCGCCGCCGATGCGCAGCGTGATGAAATGAAGATCGAGCTCGTTCCACTTCGTGCGCTGCGCCGACTCCTGCGCGAGCTCCGCTTCGCCTGCGTCGATCTTGTCGTCGATCTCGGGGTCTGCCGCCGCCGCGCGGCACCACGCCGACGCCAGGCCGAGCGCGACGGCGGTGCGCCTCACCGATCACCATCTACCTTGTGATCGAAGCTGTACTTGATCGAGAACTGGACGCGATAGTCGTTGACGTCGAAGCCGTCGCTGTTGTTCTGGCGGCGCCCGAACTGGAATTCGGGACCCAGGAACAGCTGCTTGGTCGGATGCACGAGCAGGTTCGCGAGCGCGTAGTGGCCGATGTGGAACGCATCCGGCAGCTCGTCCGCCGAGTTGTCGATCCAGATGTACGACCACCCCGCGGTGCTGCTCAGGTGATCGCTCCAGCGGACGTCGACGAACGCGACGATGCCGAGCACCGGCAGCGCCTCGCCCTCGACCATCTGCGCGTTGACCGGACCGTCGAGCTTCGGGCCGACGTCGAACGTCGCGTCGTTCATGTAGTTCTCGATCGCGCGGCCGTAGACGCCCTGCAGCTTGACGAGCGCGGGCCCGAGCTGGAGGTTTCCGCTCAGGTTCGCACCCCAGCCGTAGACGTGGCCCTGGATCACCGGCGACGGGCCGAGGTCGTCCCACCGCATGTAGCGAAAGATTCCGGCCGCGCGGATGTAGCCCCAGTCGTTGCCGAGCTTGATGTCGGCCGACACGTCGGGCGCCGGAAAGCGCGGCACCACGTTCGACAGATCGAAGCGATCCGAGATCGCCGCGCCGTCCGCCGACGCGCCCGGCCGCTCGAGCGCGACCGTGACGTCCGATTTGCCCTGCTGGTAAAACGAGTACGCGACCTGGACGTTGCGATAGAACACCATGCCGGGCGGGCCCCAGTACTCGATCGAATCGGGGAACACGTCGGGATCCATGAACGGGCTCCACGTCTGGCCGGCGCGCAAGCCGTGCCACTCGCCGTACGCGTGGCGCAGGCGAAACGTGGTCTGCCCGGCGTCGACGCCGACCCCGAACAGCTCGAACTCGAACTTCGTCTTGATCGCGCCGTAATCGGTCGGCAGCTCGTCCTTCACGCCGAACCGGCTCTGGCGCACGCCGGCGAACGTGCGCCCGCCTTTGCCGTATTGATCCGGAAACGCCTCGAGCTTGGTCGGCCGCAGGACGTCTTGCCAGTCGGGATCGCCGATCTTGCCGAAGTCGTAGCCGCTGTCGAGCATCGCGAATCCGTAGACGTCCATCGTCGACGGCGGCTCTTGCTGTTCCGGAGCCGTCGATTCCGACGGCGGCGCCGCCGATGGGGTCGATGCGGGCGGCTGCGGATTCGCACCGGGCGGCTGCGCGAGCGCGCTCGCAGACGAGACGATCACGCACCCGACTACGCACGCCCACGCACTACGGGTTCGACGCATGTGCCGCACGCGGTGCAACGCGTACGCCACCAGCGAGCGCGCGCAACCCCCACCGACGCGCCGCGCCTGCGAGCGCCCACGCGTGGCGGACGCGCGCGTTGATGGTGGAGTGGCGCGCGCTACGCTGCGATCGAGGAGTCTTTCATGCGGAGCTTGATCTACGTTGCAACCGCGATGATCGCGGCCACGCTCGCGGCGATGCCCGCAGCACACTCGGCCGCGGACACGCGACCGAACATCGTCATCCTCGCGACCGGCGGTACGATCGCGGGATCCGGATCGGGAGGTCACGGCTACACGTCGGGCCAGTTCAAGGTCGACGACTTGATCGCCGCGGTGCCCGGCATCGACAAGCTCGCGAAGCTGCGCGGCGAGCAGATCGCGAACATCGGCAGCCAGGACATGAACGATCAGGTCTGGCTCCAGCTCGCGAAGCGAGCGAACCAGCTGCTCGCGCGGAACGACGTCGATGGCATCGTGATCACGCACGGCACCGACACGATGGAGGAGACCGCGTACTTCCTCGATCTCGTCGTGAAGAGCGACAAGCCGGTCGTGCTCGTCGGCTCGATGCGGCCGGCCACGGCGATCGGAGCGGATGGGCCGGCCAACCTGTACGACGCGGTCGAGGTCGCGGCGAGCCCGAAGGCGAAGGGGCGCGGAGTGCTCGTCGTGATGGACGACACCGTGAACAACGCGCGCGATGTAACGAAGACGAACACCACCAGCCTCGGCACGATGAAGAGCCCCGATCGCGGCCCCGCCGGGCTCGCGATCGAAAGCACCGGCGTGCGCTGGTTCGAGCCGACCGACAAGCGCCACACCACGCAGAGCGAGTTTTCGAGCGCCGATCTCGCGACGTTACCGCGCGTCGACATCATCTACGCGCACGCGAACATGGATGCGTCGCTGATCGAGGACGCGATCAAGGGTGGCGCGAAGGGCCTCGTGATCGCGGGAGTCGGCGACGGCAACATGTCGAAGGCGGCGCTCGACGCGCTCGCGACCGCCGCGAAGCAAGGCATCGTGGTGGTGCGCAGCACCCGCGTTCCGACCGGCGTCGTGCTGCGCAACTCCGAGGTCGACGACGACCAGCTCGGCCTCGTCGCTTCCGGCGAGCTCAATCCGGCGAAGTCGCGCGTGCTGCTCCAGCTCGCGCTCACTCGACCGCGACATGACGCCGCCGAGGTGCAGCGGATGTTCACGCAGTACTAGCCCCAGAGTTCGCTTGTCTTGATCCGTCTCGCGGCGGCAGCTCGCGCGAGGCCATCGTTGCTGCGTCCTCGCGTTCCGACGAGGAGCGCTTCGGGGCAGCGCCTCGACCTCACACGACCTGCTCCGCGATCTCGGCTCAACACGAGCGAACTCTGCGGCTAATCCCGGAGTTGGGTCTGGATCCGGTCTAGCGCCTGGCCGGATCGTTACTCAACGCTAGTCTTCGCGCGACGGCATGTGCGGTCTCGCCGGCATCCTCGCGCACCACGGGCCACCGCCGTCGCTCGACGCGCTCGGCCGGATGGCCGGCGCGCTGCACCACCGCGGCCCCGACGAGTCGGGCATCTACCGCGACGCGTGGTGCGGGCTCGCGCACACGCGGCTGTCGATCGTCGACATCGCGGCCGGTCAGCAACCGATGACCGATGACCGCGACGAGCTCGTCGTCGTGTTCAACGGCGAGATCTTCAACCACGCCGCGCTGCGCGACGAGCTGCGCCGCGGCGGCGCGCAGTTCCGCACGCGGTGCGACACCGAGGTCGTCGCGGTGGCGCTGCGGACATGGGGCGAAGCCGCGCTCGCCCGGTTCGAGGGCCAGTTCGCGATCGCCGCGTGGTGGCCGCGTCCGCGCGCGCTGCTGGTCGCGCGCGATCGCTTCGGCGTGCGGCCGCTGCACCTGTGCGAGCACGGCGGTCGTATCTACTTCGCGAGCGAGGTCAAGGCGATCTTCGCGGCCGACCCGAGCATCCCGCGCGCGCTCGATCCGACCGGCCTCGCCGAGACGTTCACGTTCTGGACGGTCGTCGCGCCGCGCACGTGCTTTCGCGGCGTCGAGGAGCTGCGGCCCGCGCACGTTCGCGTCTACACGCCCGACGGCACGAGCGAGCGCTGCTACTGGCAGCCGCGGTTCCCGCACGACGGCGCGGCCGGGTACCGCGGTACGATCGACGACGCCGCCGCCGAGCTGCGCGCCGCGCTCGAGGCCGCGACCGCCGCGCGCTTGCAGGCCGACGTCCCGGTCGGCTGCTACGTCTCGGGCGGCCTCGACAGCTCGATGATCGCGGCGCTCGCGCGGCGCGCGTCGGGCCGGCGACTGCAGACGTTCTCGCTCGCGTTCGCGGACTCCGAGTACGACGAATCGCGCTTCCAGCGCGAGCTGGTCGCGCGGCTCGAGACCGAGCATCGCGAGATCGTCGTGTCGCGCGACGCGATCGCGCAGGCGCTGCCCGACGTGATCCGCCACGTCGAGCGCCCGCTCCTGCGCACCGGACCGGCGCCGCTGTTCTTGCTCGCGCGGCTCGTGCGCGAGGCCGGCCTCAAGGTCGTGCTCACCGGCGAAGGCGCCGACGAGCTGCTCGCCGGCTACGACCTGTTTCGCGAGGCGCGCATCCGCCGGTTCTGGGCGCGCGAGCCGGCATCGCGACAGCGGCCGCGCTTGCTCGAGCGCTTGTATCCCTACCTCGCGCGCTCGCCGGCCGCCGCGCGCGCGATGGCGCTCGAGTTCTTCGCGCTCGATCTCGCACACGCGCACGCACCGACGTTCGCGCACGGCCCGCGCTGGCGATCGGCGCGCGCGCTGCAGCGCGTGTTCGCGAGCGACCTGCGCGCCGAGATCGCGCACACCGGCGACGTGGTCGAGCGCCTGATCGCGAGCTTCCCGGCCGAGCTGGCCGACTGGGATCCGCTCGCGCGCGATCAATACGTCGAGATCCGCACGCTGCTGTCGGGTTACCTGCTCGCCTCGCAAGGCGACCGCGTCGCGATGGCCAGCTCGGTCGAGGCGCGATTTCCGTTCCTGGACACGCGCGTCGTCGAGCTCGCGAGCTCGTTGCCCGCCGGCTACAAGCTGCGCGTTCTCGACGAGAAGCACGTGCTCAAGCGCGCGGCCGCCGGGCTCGTCATGCGCGACATCATCGAGCGACCGAAGCAGCCGTATCGCGCGCCCGACGCGCTCGCGTTCTGCGGCGAGCGCGCGCCCGAGTGGATCCGCGACGAGCTGTCGCCAGCGGCGATCTCCGCGTGCGGGGTGTTCGATCCGGCCTGTGTCGCGCAGTTGTGGAGCAAGTGCCGCGCACGCGGTGACGGTCAGCTCTCGAACGCGGACAACATGGCGCTCACCGGCATCCTGTCGACGCAGCTCTTGCACCGGCAGCTGATCCGCTCGCGGCCATGCGACGCGCTCGCCGCGCCGCCGCGCACGGTGATCGATCGTCTATGACGCGCGCGTGCTTGCTCGTCCACGACTTCCTGGCCGCGTCGGCGCGACGCGCGCCCGCCGACATCGCGATCGAGTGCGACGGCCAGCGCATCGCGTACGGCGTGCTCGCCGAGCGCTCCCACGAGCTCGCGCACGCGCTGGTGGCGCTCGGCGTGGCGCGCGGCGATCGCGTGATCGTGCTCGCCGAGAGCTCGATCGCGAGCGCGATCGCGTTCTGGGCGGTGCTCGAAGCCGGTGCCGTGATCTCGATCGTCCATCCGCAGGTCAAGCCGGCCAAGCTCGCCGCGCTCGTCGCGAGCTGCCAACCGCGCGTGCTCGTCGCCGGTGCGCGGCTCGAAGCCACGTTTTCCGACGTCGCACGTGCCGCGCCGTCGATCGCGCACGTGATCGCGCTCGGCGCGAGCGACGCCGAGGCGCGGGCGCGCGGCTGGCTCGCCTGGGATGCCGCGCTCGCGCTCGGCGCCGGCGCGAGCGGCCCGCCGCGGCGCTGTCTCGACGTCGACCTCGCGGCGATCATCTACACGTCGGGATCGACCGGCGCTCCCAAGGGCGTGATGCTCACGCATCGCAACATGGTCGCGGCCACGCACTCGATCTGCGAGTGCCTCGCGATGCGCCGCGACGACACGATCCTGAGCGTGTTGCCGCTCGCGTTCAACTACGGCCTCTACCAGATGATCATGGCGGTCGCGGTCGGCGCGCGCCTGTTCCTCGAGCGCTCGTTCGCGTTTCCGAACGAGATCGTGCAGCGGATCGCCGCCGAGCGCGTCACCGGCTTTCCGGGCGTGCCGACGATCTTCGCCACGCTGCTCGGCCTGGATCTCGCGCGCCACGATCTATCGTCGCTGCGTTACCTCACGAACACGGCGGCCGCGCTGCCCGTGAAGCACTTGCTGCGCCTGCACGAGCTGTTGCCGCAGGCGCGGATCTATTCGATGTACGGGCTCACCGAGTGCAAGCGCTGTACGTACCTGCCGCCCGAAGACATCACGCGCAAGCCCGCCAGCGTCGGCATCGCGATCCCGAACACCGAGCTGTGGCTGGTCGACCGCGACGATCGCAGGCTCGACACCGGCGAGATCGGCGAGCTCGTGATCCGCGGCTCGACGGTGATGGCCGGCTACTGGGGCGAGCCCGAGGAGACCGCGCGCAAGCTGCGTCCCGGGCCGCTACCGGGCGAGCGCGTGCTCTACACCGGCGATCTGTGCCGGCTCGACGACGAGGGCTATCTCTACTTCGTCAGCCGCATGGACGACATCATCAAGTCGCGCGGCGAGAAGGTGCCGCCCGCCGAGGTCGAAGCCGCGATCATGCAGATCACGGGCATCCGCGAGGTCGCGGTGATCGGCGTGCCCGACGAGCTGCTCGGCGAGGCGGTGTGCGCCTACGTCTTGCTCGACGGCAGCGCCGCGCTCGACGCGCGGGCGATCAAGCGCGAATGCCAGGCGCGCCTCGAGAGCTACATGGTGCCGGCCGTGATCGTGGTGAGCGACGAGCTCCCGCGCATGGCAAACGGAAAGATCGACAAAACCCAGCTCGCGAGGAACCACACATGATCGATTCGGCCAGCGACCACGAACGCGTCCGTCAGTTCGTGACGTCGAACTTCTACGTCCCGGACGGCGCGAAGCTCGACGATACGACGCCCTTGATCGAGGCCGGCATCCTCGACTCGACCGGCGTGCTCGAGCTCGTCACGTTCATCGAGAGCACGTTCGGGATCCAGGTCGGCGACGAAGAGCTCGTGCCGGCGAACTTCGGCTCGATCCAAGCGCTGTGCACCTTCATCGGACGAAAGCGAGGCTGACATGTTCACGAAGCAATCGATCCGGTTCGCGCCCGGGGATCTGCCGGCGGTCGTCGAGCGCATCGAGCGCGCGGTGCGCGAGGCCGTGCGCGGCACGCTGCGCAGGCGAGGCGTCGTGGTCGGGCTCTCCGGCGGCATCGACTCGAGCCTCGTCGCCGCGCTCGCCGTGCGCGCGCTCGGCCGGGACCACGTGCTCGGCCTGTACATGAACGAGGTCGAGTCATCGCCGGAGACCGTGCGCATCGCGCGCGAGGTCGGCGATCAGCTCGGCATCGCGACGATCGACGAGCCGGTCTCGCAGCTGCTGTCGGCTGCCGGCTGCTACGCGCGGCGCGACGAAGCGATCCGCTCGGTCGTGCCCCGCTACGGCGCGGGCTGGCGGTGCAAGATCGTGTTGCCGAGCCTCGTCGCTGCCGAGCGGCTGCGCGTGTTTTCGGTCGTCGTGCGCTCCCCCGATGGCGAGATGATCTCCGCCCGCATGCCGCCCGAGGTCTACCTGCAGGTCGTCGCCGCGACGAACTTCAAGCAGCGCACGCGCAAGATGCTCGAGTACTATCACGCCGATCGGCTCGGCTATGCCGTCGCCGGCACGCCGAACCTCCTCGAGTACGACCAGGGCTTCTTCGTCAAGAACGGCGACGGCGCGGCCGACATCAAGCCGATCGCACACCTCTACAAGACGCAGGTCTACCAGCTCGCGGAGTGGCTCGACCTGCCCGAGACCGTGCGCGCGCGTCCGCCGACGACCGACACGTACTCGCTGCCGCAGTCGCAGGAGGAGTTCTACTTCTCCGTCCCGTACGACACGCTCGACGCGTGCCTGTACGCGCGCGATCACGGCGTGCCGATCGCGCACGCCGCGGAGGCGCTCGGCCTGGCACCGGATCAGGTCGAGCGCGTGTACCGGGACATCGACGCCAAGCGGTCCGCCGCGCGTTACCTGCACGCGGCGCCGATCACGCTCGTCCCCTGACCCGCACGCATCTTCACACGTCTTCGTCGAAGTCGGTCAGGTACCACGCCTCGGGATCGCGGGCCACCGCGCCGGGCGACACCACGACCGAGCGCGTCGTGTCGCGCGCGACGAAGCGATGGCGCGCGAGGATCCGGCGCATCTCCCGGTTGCCGAGGAAGCGAAAGCCCACCGATGCACACTTCTCGCCATCGAGCGCGAACACGAGCCGGCGCAGCAGCGCGTCCAGTGCGTCGTCGTCGCGCGCGAGCATGTCCGCGATCGCTGCGGTTCCGGCGTCGATCTGGACGACCGCGTATGCGTGTAGCTCGCCGTCGCGACCGCGCAGCGCGCAGATCCGATACGCGTGATCGGGCACGCGCAAGAACCGCCAGCGCAGGACCGCCGCCCCGCGATCGCTGACGATCGCGTGCCGTACGCGTGCGCGCTCGAACAGGCGGTCGAAGCGCTCGTCGAAGTCGTCGAGCCAGCACAGCTCGAGCTCGTCGGGAGCACGCCGCGCCGAGAACCGAGCGGCCGCGGACAGCGCGAAGTCGGCGACGCCGGCGACGGCGCCCCGCACCATTCCATCGCCGAGGACGCGCTCGAGATACGCGCGGCTCCGGAGCACGCGCACGTAGCGCGTCATCGCGCCGAGCTCGTGGCAGCCGGCGCGCTTGAACACCGCGAGCGCCTTCGCGTTCGGAAAACCGTATGCGAGCTCGCAGCTGGCAGCGGCATGGCGGACGATCGCGCCGACCAGGCGGAGCGCGGGCAATCCGGTGCGGTGATTCCGATCGACCGCGAGATCGGCGAATAGCCCGACGTGCACGCGCCGATCACCGAGATAGATCGATCGCGAGCCGATGCCCGCGCATCCGATCGGCCGATCGTCGGCGACACCGGGCTCGCGATGGAGCAGGAAACCCTGCCCTCGTCCCGCCGGGCCATCGCAATAGAACCAGCGCAGCTTGTCGGTCGGATCGCCGCACACCGGCAGATTGCTCGCCCACAGATCGACGAAGCGATCGCGCGCGTCGTTCACGTTCACGAGTCGTGCGAAGTACTGCATCCGCAAGTCTAGCCTCGAGTGACGGAGTCGCGATTGCCGTGCTTTGCGGGGACATCCTGATGGCACTCCGATGCGTGCGCACTACACCGCAGCATGAAGCGAACGATCGCGATCGGTGTGCTCGTGCTCCTCGGCTCGGCTCCGTTCCTGGCGACCGCGCTCTCGCACCCGGGCCAGACATCGGGTGCGATGCGCAGCGAGAAGGATCTGCTCGGCACCAAGGACGTGCCTGCCGACGCGTACTACGGCGTGCAGACCGCACGCGCGCTCGAGAACTTCCGGATCTCGAACGTGAACATGAGCACGTACCCCGAGTTCGTCGAGGCCTACGCGCTCGTCAAGCTCGCGGCCGCGCGCGCGAACGCGAAGCTCGGCGCGCTCAAGCCCGACCGCCTCGCCGCGATCGAGCGCGCGTGCCAGCAGGTGCTCGCCGGGCGCTTCCTCGATCAGTTCCAGGTCGACTGGTACCAGGGCGGCGCCGGTACGTCCGCGAACATGAACGCGAACGAGGTGCTCGCGAACATCGGTCTCGAGGCGATGGGGCACAAGAAGGGCGAGTACCAGTTCCTCGACCCGCACGACGACCTCAACATGTCGCAGTCGACGAACGACTCGTACCCGACCGCGATCAAGGTCGCGCTGATCCTGCGCAACGGCAAGCTCGTCACCGAGCTCGAGAAGCTGTCGGCCGCATTTCACGCCAGGGGCAACGAGTTCCTCGAGATCCCGAAGATGGGCCGCACCGAGCTTCAAGACGCGGTGCCGATGACGGTCGGCCAGGAATTCCACGCGCTCGGCGCATCGATCGACACCGAGATCCAGCTCCTGCGCGAATCCGAAAAGCCGCTGTACTCGATCAACATGGGCGCGACCGCGATCGGCAGCGGCATCAACGTGCCGAAGGGTTACGCCGGGTTGGTCGCGAGCGAGCTCGGGCGCATGCTGCACAAGCCGATCGTGCCGGCCACCGACCTGTTCGCGGCGACGTGGGATCAGCAAGCGTTCGTCGTCTACTCGTCCGCACTCAAGAGTCTCGCGGTCGATCAGTCGAAGATCGCGAGCGACCTGATCCTGCTCGCGTCCGGACCCCGCGCGGGCTTGAACGAGATCGATCTCCCGGCGCTGCAGCCGGGCTCCTCGATCATGCCGGGCAAGGTCAACCCGGTCATTCCCGAGCTCGTGAACGTGATCGCGTTCCGCGTCATCGGCAACGATGCCGGCGTCACGGTCGCCGCGCACTCCGGCCAGCTCCAGCTCAACGCGTACGAGCCGCTCGAAGGGCTGGCGACGATGGAGTCCCAGAAGCTGCTCTACAACGGCGCGCTCGCGCTGCGAACGAAGTGCGTCGACGGCATCACGGTCAACGAGAAGGTGCTCGAGCACTACATCGAGACCACGGTCGGCACGGTGACCGCGCTCGTGCCCGTGCTCGGCTACGAGAAGGCGACCGAGCTCGCCGACGAGGCGTACAAGAGCGGCAAGGGCCTGCTCGAGGTCGTCCGCGAGAAGAAGCTCCTGACCGACGCGCAGATCAAGGATCTGCTCGATCCGGTCAAGCTCGCGAACCTCGACAAGAAGAAGTACAAGAAGTGAGCACGTAGACCGGTTTAGCGCGCCGTGACCTCGATCGCGACGCGGCGGTTCGCCTGCGACGATCCCGCGGTCGGCTCGGCGGGCCGCGTCTCGCCGTAGCCCTCGACGTCGATGCGTGTCGGGTCGATACCGGCGGCGACGAGCGCTTGCTTCACGCTGTCGGCGCGGTCCTGCGACAGCTTCATGTTCGCCTCGGCCGCACCGGTCATGTCGGTGTAGCCGCCGATCTTGACCTTGACGTTGGGGTACGCTTTGAGGATCTGCGCGACGTGCGAAAGCTGGTCCATCGACGCCGGATCGAGCGTCGCGCTGCCGGTCGCGAAGCTCGCCTGATCGAGCTGGTACCACTTGTTGTTCTCGCCGTCCGGCGAGCGGATGTTCGCGAGGAGCTGGCCCTCCGCCGAGTCGGCCGGGAACGCGAGCTGTGGCATCGTCGCGCGTGGCGGCGCCTCGGGACGACGCGCGGCCTCGGTCGGCGGCGCCGGCGGCGGCGTGACCTCCGGCGCGGGTCTCGGCTCCGGCCGCGTCGGCATCGTCGGGACCGGCCGCGTCGGCGCGGCGACGCGCGCGTGCTCGTGGCGCGGCCGCGCGAGCAGCCAGATCAACAAGGCCGCGAGCGGGATCACCGCGAGCCACCACCAGGCGCGGCGGCCGTGATGGACGCCGATCTCGGCAGCCGTGTGCGTGGCGACGGTGCGACCGACCTCCGAACTCGGCGCGGCCGTCGAGGCGACCTGCGTCGCGCCGCCGAAACCGCTCAGCTCGGTGCGGAGCAGCGGACCGAGCGTGGATCCGGTCAGGTTGCGGCCGCGCCCGAGCTTGCGCAGGCCGGCCATCACGGCGGCGACGGCCGTCCCGACCAGACCGGCCGCGGCGCCGCCGCCGATCCCGAGCGAGCGGCCGACGTTCGCGATCATGCTGCTCGGATCGTCGCTCGCGAGCGAGAGCAGCTGCTGACCGCGCATGCGCGGCGACGAGCCCTCGTCCTCGAGCATCCGCGGCTCGTATGCCTCGTCGGGCGACTCGTTGATCAGGTCCGCGAGCTTGCCCATCGCGTGCGGGTCGTTCGTCTTCTTCGAGATCCCGCCGAGCAAGCTCGACGTGATGCCGCCGAAGCTGCTCTTGATCGCGCTGCTCGCGATGCCCAGCTTGTTCGCGTAGCGATCGATCAGCTGCGGCCCGATCATTCCTTCCATGGTCTGCATCAGACTCGACATTTGATTACTGCCTATCTACTTCACCTGAGCTACCGAATCGGTCTAGCTCCAGCGGCGATCGGTCGCAACGATTCTCGACGGTGCACGGGTTGCATCCCCGGTGGTCGTACGCCCCCACATCACCTTTTTCACTCACCTGACTACCACTGCGGCGTACGAGCTCGAGAACTCACTACATATCTGACAACAAGGAAGGCAGGTCATGCGCGAGGCACTATCGCGACACCGTTCGTGGAGGATCGATCGCGACGACGAAGACATTCGCGGATGGACGCTGCGCGATTCCGACGGACGAACCCTCGGAACCGTCGCGGAGCTTATCTTCGATTCCACGACCGAGCACATCACCGACGTCGTCCTGGCCGACAACGAGAAGTTTCCCGCCAGCGACGTAGCGATCGGAGATCACGTGCTGACACTCACGAACGGCGCGGCCCGCGCGCGGGCGGAGGCTCGCGGCGTCGCGGCCACCGCTGCGACGCCGGTGACACGCATCGCGGTTCCCGCCCGTCCCGAGCCGCGCGCGGCGCCGGTCGCCCAGGCTAGTAGCGCGACCGACATCGTGATCCCGATCATCGAGGAGGAGATCGAGGTCGCGAAGCGCCAGGTCAGCGCCGGCGCGGCCAGCGTGCGGACGCACGTCGTCGCCGAACCGATCAGCGAGGAGCTGCACCTGCGCGACGAGCGGGTCACGGTCGAACGCCGCCGCGTCGATCGGCCACTCGAGGGTGTCGACGTGGACGCGCGGTTCGCGGATCGCAGCTTCGAGATGACGGCAAAGCACGAAGAGCCGGTCGTGGAAAAGCACGCACGGCTGGTCGAGGAGATCGTCATCACGAAAACGATCGACGAGCGCCTCGACCACGTGCGCGACACGCTCCGGCGCACCGAGGTCGAGATCACCGAGCTTCCGGCCGACAAGAAAGGACAGCAGCCATGAAGACCGTCGTCAGGCTGTACGAGAACTACGACGAGGCCGAACGGACGATCGCGGAGCTCGCGAACGTCGGTCTCGACGATCGCCAGATCGGGCTGCTGACGTCGGCGGCCGCGAACCGCGCGAACCGCCATCGCCACATGAACGCCCTGGAGCTCGGCGAGGTAGGCTCGGTCGCCGCCAACGATCGCATGCTGAGGCTGCTCGACAGCAAGCGCGGCAACGGCGTGCTCGGTGCGCTGGTCGCGCTCGGCATTCCACACGGTGACGCGGCGAGCTTCGTCGCGGGCGTTCGGGCTGGCAACACGCTCGAAGTCGTCACGATCGAGGATGACAAGGAGGCCGAGACCGTGTCGATCATGCAGAAGCGGTCGTTCGTGGCGAGCGGCGCGAACGAAGAGGTGGTCCCGATCGTCAAGGAGGACATCAAGGTCGGCAAGCGCGAGCGCGCGGCCGGCGGCGTGAAGGTCACGACGCACGTCACGACCAGACCGATCGATCAGACGATCGCGGTGCGCGAGGAGCGCGTGCGCGTCGAACGTCATCCGGTCGATCGCGAAGCGGACTGCGCCGACGACGCGTTCCGCGACCGCGTGGTCGAGATGAAGGCGACCGCGGAGCGGCCGGTCGTCACCAAGCGCGCCCGCGTGGTCGAGGAGATTCGCGTCCACAAGGATGTGTCGGAGCACGTCGAGACCGTGCGCGACACGATCCGCCACACCGAGGTCCGCGTCGACCAGGTCGCCGGCGATGACGTGAGCGAGCTCGAGCCCGCCTATCAGTTCGGCGAGCAGCTCGCGAACGATTCCAGGGGCGCGAGCTGGGCGGAGATGTCCGTGCGCGCGAAGTCGCTGTGGGAGGCGACGCACCCGGGCACGTGGGCGAGGTTCGAGGATGCGATCCGCTTCGGCTGGAACCGCAT
>Ga0335083_10006957_pt1 | contig 13996 bp, 8 predicted proteins | sample Lox_Sample_42_FD_206716 | JGI IMG/M metagenome (GOLD analysis project Ga0335083, IMG submission 206716) | Soil microbial communities from Loxahatchee National Wildlife Refuge, Florida, United States - Lox_Sample_4.2 | ecosystem: Environmental > Terrestrial > Soil > Wetlands | place: USA: Florida...
AACCGATGCGGCGCGCGCGGCGTGGACGGCAGGGCGCGCAGCGCGATCAGGAAGGCGAGCAACCCGATCGGACCGTTCACCGCGAACAGCCACGGCCAGGAGGCGGCCGACAGGATGGCGGCGGCGACGGTCGGCCCGAGCGCCGCCGCCATCGCCACGATCACCGTGTTAAAGGCGAGCCCCCGCCCGAGCCCATGCTGCGGGTAGATGAAGCGCAGCAACGCCGTGTTGACGCTCATGATCCCGGCCGCGCCGAAGCCTTGCAGCACCCGGGCGAGCGTCAGCCCGGTCAGCGAGCCGGAGAGGGCGCAGGCGAGCGAGGCCAGGGTGAACACCGCGAGTCCCGTCTGATAGACGCGGCGATAGCCGATGATCTCGCCGAGCGAGGCGAGCGGCAGCAGGGAGATGGTGACGGCGAGCTGGTAGGCGTTGACCACCCAGATCGACTCCGCCGGCGAGGCGTGCAGGTCGAGGGCGATGGTCGGCAGCGCGACATTGGCGATGGCGCTGTCCAGCACCGCCATCAGGATGGCGAGCGCGACGGTCAACACCGCCCAGCGCCGCTGCCCCGGCGGCAGCCCGTCCGGCGCCTCGGCCGGTGGCGCGCGACGGCCGGCGCCGGCCGTCACTTCGCCCCCGGCCACCGCCAGGCCGAAGCCGCCTCGCTTGCCGCTCATGCTGCCTCGCGCCCGGTCATGCCCGCTCCCGGCCGCCGTCAGGGCAGGCCGCCCCCGGCGCCGCGTCCCCTGGCGAGGCTCCGGGCACCAACTCGTCCACCCCCTCCTCCACCACGGCCAGATGCGCGGCCAGGGCGCGCGAGGCATCCCGCCGCTCGCCGCGTTCCAGCAGGTCGAGGATCGCCAGATGTTCCCGCACCCGCTCGCGCCGCCAGGGCCGGGTGCGGACCGTCGCGCCCTGGAATACGAGCAATCGGCGCAACTGGTTGATGCGCGCGATGGAGCGCACGACGAAGCAATTGCCGGAAAGCCCCGCCAGGGATTCGTGGAAGCTCGCGTCGGCCTGGACGATCTCAAGCTGGCTGGCGGAGAAATTGCCGTCCAGCAGCGCCTCCTGCTCCCGGCGCAGCCGCTCAATCACCCGGGAGTCGATGGCGAAGCCCGGCATCAGCAGCGCCGCAGGTTCAAGCACGCGGCGGAACTCCAGGCTCTCCCGATACGCCGCGGGCGTGTCGATCATCGGCAGGAAGGACCAGCCCTTGCCGGGCCGGCGCTCGATCCAGCCCTCGCGGGCGATGCGGGCGAGGATCGCGCGCAGCCGGTCGCGCGGCAGATCGTAGCGCCGCATCGCCTCCGTCTCAGTCAGCACGGCGGGCAGCACGCCGGCGAGACGGTCGCGGGCGATGGCCCGATAGACCAGCTCATCCGCGCATTCCGGCACGGCGCGCCCGTCCGGCTCCAGCGCCTCGGCCGGGCGGAGCAGGAAGAAGCCCCGGTTCGGCCGCCGCTCCACCACGCCCATCTCGGCCAGCGCGCAAAGCGCCCCCCGGATCGGCGAGCGCGAAACCTGGAGCACCTCTTCGAGCGACTGCTCGGTCAGATGATGCCCCACCGGCAGATGGTGCTCGCGGATATGGCACAGGATGCGCCGCGCCAGCCGCGCCCGGAGGGCGGTGCCGGGGCTGTCGACGGACGGGGGCACTGGTTCATGCGAACGAGTCATACCTCCAATTTTCATCGCACGGCGCGCCTTGAGTCAATCAGGTCGTATTGTATATCTCCTCCATACAATTTTGCGATGCACGGTGCGCTCCCCAGGGCGCTACGATCCCGCGCCGCGTCCCTCGGACCGGCCCCCGCGACCGTCAGGCGATAGGAGAGATGGCTTGGGTCTGGTCCGCTTTGCCCTGCGGTTTCCGCACACGTTCTACGTGCTGGCGGCGCTGATGCTGTTCCTCGGCGCCAGCGCCGTCGTGACCGCGCCAAAGGACATCTTCCCGCCGGTCAACATCCCGGTCGTCACCGTCATCTGGCAGTACACCGGGCTGACGCCGAAGGAGATGGAAGAGCGCATCACCACCTATAGCGAGTACTCGATCAGCTCAAACGTGAGCGACATCAAGAACATCGAGTCTGAGACGCTGGAGACCGGCGTCGCGGTGGAGCGCATCTACTTCCAGCCGACGGTCAATATCGACCTCGCCATCGCCCAGATCGTCTCGGCCTCCAACTCCATCCGCGCACTGATGCCGACCGGCATCCAGCCGCCGATCATCGTGCAGTACAACGCCTCCAGCGTCCCGGTGCTGCAGCTCAGCCTCAGCTCCAACCGTCTGAACCAGCAGCAGCTCTACGATTACGGCATCTACCGCATCCGTCAGGCGCTCGCCCCGATCCCCGGCATCACCCTGCCGACGCCCTATGGCGGCAAGTACCGGCAGATCATGGTCTATCTGGACCCCGAGGCGCTGCGCGCGCACGGGCTGACGCCGACGGACATCGTGAGCGCGGTCAACGCCCAGAGCCTGACCCTCCCCTCGGGCCAGGCCAAGATGGGCGACCGGCAATACATCGTCAGCGTCAACGCCTCCGCGCCCACCATCGCGGCGCTGAACAACGTGCCGGTGCGCCAGGTCGGAAACACCACCGTCTATCTGCGCGACGTCGCCCATGTCGCCGATGCCTGGGCGGTGCAGCAGAACGTGGTGCAGGATAACGGCCACCCCTCGGTGCTGCTGCCGATCATCAAGAACGGCGACGCCTCGACCCTCGACGTGGTGAACCGGGTGAAGGCGGCGCTCCCCGCCATCCGCGCCGCGGCGCCGCCGGGCATGAAGATCAACCTGCTGTTCGACCAGTCGGTCTTCGTCAGCGACGCAATCCACAGCGTGCTGCGCGAGGGCGCGATCGCCGCCGGGCTGACGGCGCTGATGATCCTGGTCTTCCTCGGTTCCTGGCGCTCCACCCTGGTGGTGATGATCTCGATCCCGCTCTCGATCCTGACCTCGATCGCGGTGCTCGCGGCGCTCGGCCAGACCATCAACACCATGACGCTCGGCGGCCTCGCGCTGGCCGTCGGCATCCTGGTGGACGATTCGACGGTGACGATCGAGAACACCCACCGCCTGCTGGAAGAAGGATTGCCCTTCGATCAGGCGGTGCTGGAGGGCGCGGCCGGCATCGCCGTGCCGACGCTGATCTCCACCCTCGCCATTTGCTGCGTGTTCGTCGCCGTGTTCTTCCTCGGCGGCCCCTCGCATTACCTGTTCACGCCGCTCGCCATGGCGGTGGTGTTCGCCATGCTCGCCTCCTACGGCATCTCGCGGACGCTGACGCCGATCGTCATCCGCCTGCTGCTGCGCGCCGAGCACACGCATCACAGCGAAACGCGGGGTGCCTTCGCCCGCGTCCACGCCGCCTTCAACCGCGGCTTCGACCGGTTCCGGGATTTCTATGGCTGGCTGCTCGGTGGCATCCTGCGCCGGCGCGTCCTGACGCCGCTCGTCGCCCTTTGCCTCGTCGCCGGCGCCGCCTCGCTCACCGTCTTCGTCGGCACCGATTTCTTCCCGGACGTGGATGCCGGGCTGATCCAGCTCCACGTCCGCGCCCCGCCGCTGACCCGCATCGAGACCACGCAGAAACTCTTCGGCGCGGTGGAGGACGCGATCCGCGCCGAGATCCCGGAGCAGGATCTCGGTCTCGTCCTCGACAATATCGGCCTGCCGCAGCGCGTCTATAACCTCGCCTTCAGCGACGGCACGACGATCGGCACCAATGACGGCATGATCCTGCTGCAACTGAAGCCGGGCCACGTCCCCACCAGCCGCTATGTCGAGGCGCTGCGGCGGATGCTGCCGGTCCGGTTCCCGCAACTCACCTTTTATTTCCAGCCCGCCGACCTGGCGACGCAGGTGCTGAATTTCGGCGTCCCCTCGCAGATCGACGTGCGCGTGCTCGGCCGCGACCGGACCGGCAATCTCGCCGTCGCGAACGACCTCCGCCACCGCCTCGCTGACATACCGGGCCTCGTGGACGTGCATCTGCAACAGGAGATGAACGCCCCTGCCCTGCGCTACACGATCGACCGCACGCGGGCGCAGGAACTGGGCCTCACGGCGCAGCAGGTCGCCAACCAGATGAATATCAGCCTGAGTTCCTCGGAGCAGGTCTCGCCGAATTTCTGGACCGACGAGAAGAGCGGCATCCCCTACTACCTCGCGGTGCAAACCCCCGAATACCGCATCGACAGCATCGGCGCGCTCAACAACACCCCGATCGCGAGCACACCGGACGCCGACGGCCGGCTGGTGCCGGACGTGCTCGGCAACGTCGCCAGCGTGACGCGCGAACCGGTCCAGACGGTGTACAACCACTCGAACATCCAGCCGGTTTACGACGTCTATGCCAATGTCCAGCACAGCGATCTCGGCAGCGTCGCGCGCGCGATCCGCGCCGTGGTCGCCGACCTGCAGCCGCAGATGAAGCCGGGCAACGAGATCCGCGTCGTCGGGCAGATCGCGAGCATGGACAACGCGTTCCACGACCTGGAGCTCGGCCTCGCCTTCGCCTCCGTCTTCGTGTTCGCGCTGATGGTGGTGAACTACCAGAGCTTCCTCGATCCGCTCGCCGTCATCCTCGCCCTGCCCGGCGCCGGCAGCGGCATCCTGCTGATGCTCTACGCCACCGGGACGACGCTGAGCGTGCCGTCGCTGATGGGCGCGATCATGTCGGTGGGCGTCGCCTCGGCGAACTCGATCCTGCTCGTCACCTTCGCGCGCGAGCTGCGGCAGAGCGGGATGAGCGCCATGGAGGCGGCACTGGAAGCCGGAACCACCCGTCTCCGCCCGGTGCTGATGACGGCGGCGGCGATGGTGGTCGGCATGATCCCGATGGCGATCGGCGGACCGGGCGAGGAACAGAATGCCGTGCTCGCCCGCGCCGTCATCGGCGGCGTGCTCGTGGGCACGCTCACCACCCTGCTGTTCGTTCCCTATCTCTATTCCGTGATCGGCCAGTATGAGCGGCGCGGCGCGTCCGAGCCGGATTTGCTGACCAAGGAAGGGGCCCCGTCATGACGATGCACATCCTGCCCCCGCCGAGCCACGATCCGGCGGAGCCCGAACGCCGCGCCACGCTGATCCGCCGCCGCCGGGGCACGGCGCGGCGCCTCGCCGCCGGGGCGGTGCTCACGCTCGCCGGGCTGATCGGCATCGGCGCCTGGACCCATGCGGAGAACCGCGCCGCCGCGATCGCGGCGCGGGATGCGATCCGCGACGCGGTGCCGATCATCCGCACCGTCGCGGCGCGGCCGGTCACCGGCACGCGCGGCATCGACCTGCCGGCCGACCTCCAGGCCTTCGACAGCGCGACGCTCCATGCCCGCGCCACCGGCTATATCGACCGCCGCATGGTCGATATTGGCAGCAGGGTGCGCGCCGGCGACGTGCTGGCCACCATCGCCGCGCCGGATCTCGACCAGCAACTCACGCAGGCGACGGCGCAGCTTGCGCAGATGCAGGCAGCGCTGCGGCAGGCGGAAGCGAACGCGGCGCTCTCCCGCGTGACGGATGCCCGCACCTCCCGCCTGGTGCGCGACGGCTGGAGCAGCCAGCAGGAGGGCGACAATACCCGCCTGACCGTGGCGGCGGACACGGCCGGCGTCGCCGCCGCCCGCGCCAACCTGGTGGCGCAGCTGGCGAACGTGAACCGGCTGCGGGAACTGACCGGGTTCGAGCGCATCACCGCCCCGTTCGACGGCGTGATCACCAGCCGGCGCGTCGATGTCGGCAACCTCGTCACCGCCGATGCGAGCAGCGGCACGCCGCTCTTCACCATCAGCCGCACGGACAAGCTGCGGGTGCAGGTCTATGTGCCGCAGGCCTATTTCTTCGCCCTGAAGAACGGCGCGACGGCGGAGGTCACGGTGCCGCAGCTTCCCGGCCGCGCTTTCCGCGGCGTGGTCGCCCGCAACGCGAACGCGCTCGCCACCGACACGCGCACGGTGCTGACCGAGGTGGACATCGACAATACCGAGGGCGTGCTCGCCCCAGGGCTCTACGGCATCGTTCACTTCGCCGTGCCACGCCAGGAAGCGGTGGTAATCATCCCCGCCAATGCCGTTATCTTCGATGCCAACGGCCTCGGTGCCGCGGTGGACCGGGATGGCCGGGTGGAATTGCGACATCTGGACGTGGCGGAGGACAATGGCGCGGAAGTCGAGGTCCGCGGCGGTTTGCGCGCCGGCGACGCGGTGATCCTGGACCCGCCGGTCAACGTCGTGGACGGCATGCGGGTGCGCACCGCCGAGAGCGAGCGGCTCGCCAGCGATGGCGCCGGCCGCCCCGGCGGCTGATCCGGCCCGACGCCAAAGACACGGCGCGCCGGTCCCGGACCTCTGGCGCCCAGCGGACGGCCGGTTTGATCCGAGTCAAGGACGGCCGCGCCGATCATCAGGCCCTGGCGTCGCCAATCGGCCGCGCACGACGCGGCGGGTGGTGCGCGCCGGAGCAAGCCACCCACATCGTCGTCGCCCCGGACTCCGGCAGCCGCGCCGAAGCGGGGCCGTGCCGTGGCGCGCGGGCAGCAGCGAAGGAGGACGGGCATGGCGGTTCTGTGGAAGGAGACCGGCGCGTGGGAGAGCCCGGCCTACCATGTCTCTACTCCCGGCCCATCGGCCGCGCGCTCCATCGTCCTGGGCGCGACCGGCGCCAGCGTCGTCTGGAAAAAGCCGTTCGGCCGCATGCTGCACCTCGGCCCGGCTGATGGTGAAACCCGGCCGACCGTCCTCGTCATCGCCCCGCTTTCGGGGCAGCGGCCCGGCATGCTCTGGGACATGCTCACCGGCCTCAGCTGCGCGCACGACGTCTACCTCCTCGCCTGGGAGGATGCGCGGGAGATCCCGCTCTCCGCCGGCTCTTTCGGCCTCGGCGACAACATCGCCTACGTCTTCGACTGCGTGCGCCATCTTGGCGAGGATGTGCACCTGATCGGCCTCTGCCAGTCGGTGCTGCCCGCCCTGGCCGCCACGGCCCTGTTGGCGCAGGGCCGCCATCCAGTGCCGCGCAGCCTGACGCTGCTCGGCGGCAAGCTCGATACGCGCATCAACCCGGCCCGCGTCGATCAGCTGACCCGCGCGCGGCCGCTGGAATGGTTCGCCGCCAATCTCATCCGCCCTGTCCCGCCCGACTATCCCGGCGCCGGACGGCTGGTCTATCCGGGCTATATGCAGCAGGCGATGCTGCTGGCCTACCTGACCCGCCACCTCACCACCGGCGGCGAATTGCTGTGGAAATACCTCGCGGATCTGAAGCGAGCGCCCGGCGAGCCCGCCTTCATCGACGAGCTGCTCGACATCATCGACGTCGATGGCCAGTGGTTTCTCGACCTGATCGCCGAGGTCTTCCATTCGCCGGCCCTGCGACTTGGGGAACTCATCAGCCGCGGCGTCGCCGTGGACCCGGCCGCGATCTGCGACACCGCCCTCCTCACCGTGGAAGCCGAACGCGACGATATCGCCCCACCCGGCCAGACGAGCATCGCGCATGCCCTGTGCCCCGCGATCCCCGACGCGCACCGCGCGCATCTCCTGCTGGGGGAGATCGGCCATTTCGGGCTTTATCACGGTCCGGTCTGGCGGAGCCAGGTTCTGCCCCTCATCTCCGATTTCGTGCAGGCGCATGCCACGGCCTGGATCCAGTGCGGCTGACGGGGGCCTGGAACACCCACCGGTTCAGACCCATCCTATGATGAACCGATAGGGGCGCGTGAGAACACGGCGCCGGAGCCTGATCGGTGCACCCGCCCGCGCGAGATCGTGTGATCTGGATCAATCGCGGCGTGGTGCGTCGGCAGCTATGGTCGCCGCGTTCAGCGGCGGAAGAGGGAAATGGCCCGGATGGGACAACAGCGTGACGTGTCCGTCCTGCTGCTGATGGGCGCTGTCGGCCTCGCCTTACTGCTCTGGCTGGAAACGGCTTATCTCAACGAGGCGCCGCCAGAATCCGTACCGTACAGCGAGTTCCAGGCGCTGCTGAAGAAGGGCGAGCTCGATCACGTCGTCATCTCCGGCGACCGGCTGACCGCGACCCGCACGGCCCCGGCGGAAGGCAAGGCCAAGCAGGTCTCGACGATCCGCGTCGATCCGGCCCTCGCCGACCAGCTCGACCGCGTGCATGTCACCTTCTCCGCGACCCCCGGCCCGGGCTGGTTCGCCGCCCTGCTCGCCTGGCTGCTGCCGATGTTCGGCCTGATGGCCTTCTGGTATTTCATGATGCGCCCCGGCGTCGGCCCCGGCGGCGTGATGGCGGCGTCCAAGAGCCACGCGAAGCTCTTCGTCGAGAACGAGGTCAATGTCCGCTTCAGCGACGTGGCCGGCGTGGACGAGGCGAAGGAGGAACTGCAAGAGGTCGTCGAGTTCCTGCGCAACCCGCAGGCCTATGGCCGGCTCGGCGCGCATATCCCGAAAGGCGTGCTGCTGGTCGGCCCGCCCGGCACCGGCAAGACGCTGCTCGCCCGCGCCGTCGCCGGCGAGGCCGGCGTGCCGTTCTTCAGCATCTCCGGCTCGGCCTTCGTCGAGCTGTTCGTCGGCGTCGGCGCGGCGCGGGTGCGCGACCTGTTCGAGCAGGCGCGCGCGCAGGCGCCGTCGATCATTTTCATCGACGAGCTCGACGCCCTCGGCCGTGCCCGCTCCGGCCTCGTCGTCGGCGCGCATGAGGAGAAGGAGCAGACGCTGAACCAGCTCCTCGCGGAGATGGACGGGTTCGATCCGTCGAGCGGCGTCGTCCTGCTCGCCGCCACCAACCGGCCGGAGATCCTGGACCCGGCGCTGCTGCGCGCCGGCCGCTTCGACCGGCAGGTGCTGGTGGACCGGCCGGACCGCACCGGCCGCATCGACATCATCCGCGTCCACATCAAGCGCATCAAGCTCGACCCGACGGTGCGGATCGAGGACATCGCCGCCCTCACCCCCGGCTTCACCGGCGCCGACCTCGCCAACCTCATCAACGAGGCGGCGCTGCTGGCGACGCGCCGGAAGGCCAGCATGGTCGGCATGGCGGATTTCAGCCAGGCGATCGAGCGCATCATCGCCGGGCTGGAAAAGCATCACCGGCTGCTCAACCTGCATGAGCGCGAAGTGGTGGCGCATCACGAAATGGGCCACGCTCTCGTCGCGATGGCGCTGCCCGGCACCGACAAGGTGCAGAAGATCAGCATCATCCCGCACGGCATCGGCGCGCTCGGCTATACCATCCAGCGCCCGACCGAGGACCGGTTCGTGATGGACCGCTCGGAGCTGGTCAACCGCATGACCGTGCTGCTCGGCGGCCGCGCCTCGGAGAAGCTGATCTTCGGCGAGATCTCCACCGGCGCCGCCGACGATCTGGTGCATGCCACCGACATCGCCCGCTCCATGGTGGTGCGCTACGGCATGGACCCGAAGCTCGGCCAGGTCGCCTACGAGCCGCAGCAGAGCCGCATGCTGGATTTGCCGGCCGGGGCGGACTGGCAGCCGCGGCGCTATGGCGAGGCCACCGCCTCCGCCATCGACAAGGCAATCCACGATCTGCTCGAAGCCGCCTTCACCCGCGCCGGCACCGTCCTGACCGCCAATGAAACGTTGCTGCGGCGCGCCGCGGCGCAGTTGCTGCAAACCGAGACCCTGACCGGGCCCGAGCTAGAAACGATCGCCGCCCAGGTGAAGCCGGCGGCGGATGCGCGCAAGGCGGCGGAATAGGAAGGCCAGGGGCTCCGCCCCTGCACCCCGCCAACGGCTAAGCCTTTGGAATCCGTTACTTTTGGGCGATGAGCCTTTGCGCGAACGCCGGCACCTGCGCCGAGAGTGTCTACTGGAAGGGCGCACGGGATCGAACGGCGCTGCCGTGCGGGCGACCTCCGGAAGGGCCTGGATCAACGGTCAGCGCGTGCGTCGCTGATCCTGAACGCAGGCCGGACCGTTTCCGGTATCGGCTGATACCGGCCTAATCGCTGATCTCGAGACGCGCCCAGCTGAGATCAGGATCGAAACGCGTCATCCCCGCTGCGATCTTCGCGGTCTCGGGGCCGAGATCCTTCTGGAAAACGACGCCATCCTGATCGACCATGAACGTCATGACACCGGAGCTCCCGTACTGCACGGGCCATGCCAGGAACGCGAACCCCTCGGTCATCTGGCCGTTGCGCATATAGTCCTTAGCCCCGCCCGGCGCCTCCGCGCCCTGCGAGGTGAGAACCCGGTACAAATAACCTCGATACGGAGTCTGCCTGCCATGGGGCGCGGCGGCGCCGGGGTAGCCCTCGCTCTCCGCCTGCTCGATCAGCGGTCCGAGCGGACTGGACGCTTCGCCTGGGGCAACCTCCCAATAGAGCCCGTCCTGGTTGCCGGGCGTACTACGGAAGCGCCGTGCATAAACCCCGGTGCCGGAGCCTCGCTTCATGCGATCGAAATAGTCCTGCTCTGCCTCCACCGCCGCCAAAAGGGTGCGGATGGTGAGCAGTTCGTTGCGGCCGATGCGCCGATTGATGATCTCTTGCGCGCCCGACGCCGCGTCGAAGCGCCAGGATCCATTGGCCTGCACAAGCGGAATCGGCAAAGGCCAGGCATCCTGGCCAATGACGAGAACCATTCGCCCATCACCCTGCGGCATCAGGGCGTGACTTGCCGCGTAGTCGCTCAGGAAGCGTTTGCGCCCGTTCGCATCGGCCACCGGATCGCCCGAGGCCACCAGTCTATCGCTGCCGGGCCCGAGAATGGCGCGCAACGCCCTCGTATCATCGCCTTGCAACGCCTTGACCAGGGCGGCGACCGCATCCTCGGCGCTGGCGAAGCTCTCTTGCGTCTGGCCCGACGTTGTCTGCGCCGATGCGGCGATCAAGGCCGGCGCCATGCCTGCCGCGCAAAGACCGATGGCGAGCAGACACACCCCCGGGACGCTACACCGACGGCGGTTCAGGACACGAACGGTTCTCACCAAGTCGACCTCCCTTATCGGCCGCGCCTGCCGCCGCCACCGCCACCGCCGCCGCGCCTGCCACCGCCGCCGCCACCGCCGCGCCCGCCACCGCCACCGCGCCCCGCGCCACCCCCTCCGCGGAACCCACCGCCACCGCCGCCACGCTGCGATGCGCTGAATTGCCTGCTCTGGGCACCGCGATTGCCGAACTGCGCCGCGTTGCGCCCCTCACTCATTCCGCTGAAGGCCGGGGGGGTGCGGCCGCCACCCTGGCCGAAAGACGACCGCCCGCCGCCGGGCCGGTTAGCCTGACCCAAGCGCTGACCACCGGCGGGCCGATTAGTCTGACCCCGGCCCTGTCCGCCGCCGGGCCGATTGCTGGGGAGGTTTCGTGGTTGCCCGCCGCCTGGGCGGTTGTTTGCGCCTTGCCTGATCGGCGGACGGTTGCCCGGCCCCATTCCGCCCGGCGGCCGGACAACGCTGCCAGGCACCGACACGCTCGACCGACCGACCCCACCCGGTCGCCCGACTCCACCCGGCCCACCGACTCCACCCGGCCCACCGACCCCGCCCGGTCGTCCGACCCCGCCCGGCCCGCCGGCCCCGCCCACTCGTCCGACCCCGCCCGGCCCGCCGACCCCGCCCGCTCGTCCGACTCCGCCCGCCCCCCCGATCCCGCCCGGTCGTCCAGCCGCCGGACGGTACCCACCGGCACCCGGCCGGGTAACGGGGCGACTCGGTTGCCAGTTCGAGTTGTTGATCGGCGGCCGGTTCACGTTGAGGTTGTTGTAGCGGTTAGTGTTGACGTTGACGTAGCCGCCGCCCCAGTTCGGGCTCGACCAGCCCCACAGGCCCGCGGTGATCGCCACGCCCGCGCCGAACGCAAGCCCCGTCAGGAGCGCCGTGCCGGGGACGTAGCCATAGCCCGCAGGCGGGTAGCCATAGCCCGCAGGCGGCGGCAAATAGGTCGGCGGATAGGACGGATAAGGCCAGGTGCCGTAGGCCTCCGTCGGATTATAGCTCGGCACATACACGACATTCGGCTGCGCCGGCTCGATCACGACCGTCTGGTTCTCGGTGCGCACAACCTGCTGCGGCGTCGTCTCGAGCTTGCCGGCGCTCTGCGCCTGCCGGCGCAGCCGCTGAACGGACGCCATCACGTCGCTCTGCTGCACCGCCATCGCGTAGCCGATCTGCTGCATCCAATCGAGATCAGCGTTCATCATTGCAAGGACCTGTGGGAACGGCACGAGCGACTTCACCGACGGATCCCAGGTCTTCTGCGCGAGCGCCGCCATCAGGGCATCGCCCGTGAGAGCCTTGTTGGCGGGATCCGCCACCCAGCGCGCCGCATCCACCACCTGAAGCGGAAAGGTGCACGCCATCAGGACCTGGGTCAGCAAATCGTCGGGATAGAGGGCGATAGGGGCCAGCAATGCGTCGAGTTGTTCGGCCGGCAAAGTCTCCGCATTGGCTTGAGCGGCGGGTTGGGGCGTCTGCGCCCAGAGCGGCTCGGGGCTGGCGCCGATCAACAGGGCGGCACAGCTGACAAAAACCATCAGACGACGAAACAGAGGATGAAGCAGACCCGAGAGGACGGCACCGTGATCCCGCGGGGCCGCCCGGCCCGGCGCATCGCCATGCTGGCTCGTCATTTTTGGTTCCTGGTGTTTAAACCACGGCCTGTATTGGAGTTGACCCGATCACGTTCATGAGCAGGCCGAACAGGATCGCGGAAACCCCAGGTTTCTGCTCGCGGTCAATCGTATGGGTCAGACGCTCACAATGGCATATATCGACGCAATCAGGGAAATCGGCTTCACGATCCGTTCAGCGAATGCGTGGTGGCGGACGAGCAGCGGCTTGCAGCCGGAGCTGCCATCAGCCCGAGCGCCAGGATAAGCACGGCGAGGGCTCTCCCTCGCCGTGCCTGCGGTCCGGTCAGCCGATCAAAGCACAAAGATTCTTCACAGGCGCATTTCGGGAACGGTCTCGGGAATGATAAGTTCGGCTTCGGTCGCGGCGATCACCTGTTCGACAGAAACGCCGGGGCCGGTCTCAAGGAGAGTCGCGTGGCCGCCTGGAAAGGCGATAACCGCCATTTCCGTCACCAAAAGATTAATTGGACGGATCGAAGTCAGCGGCAGGGTGCATTTCTTGACAATCTTCGGCGTGCCTTTGGCGGTATGCTGCATCGCGATGATCACATGCTCGGCGCCGACAACGAGGTCCATGGCGCCCCCCATCCCGGGCACCATACGGCCGGGAATCATCCAGTTCGCCAGCATCCCCGTCTGATCGACTTGCAGACCGCCCAGCACGGTCACGTCAACGTGTCCCCCCCGGATCAGGCCAAAGGACATGGCACTGTCAAAAGTGCTGGCTCCCGGCAGCGCCGTGACGGGACGACCGCCAGCGTCTGTCAGGTGCGGCTCGGCCATTCCCTCCGCCGGAGCGGCTCCCGCGCCGATCAACCCGTTCTCCGACTGGAAAAAGACATGCACGCCCTCGGGCAGCAAACCAGCAACCAGCGACGGGATCCCTATCCCGAGATTGACGAGCATGCCCGTGCGCAATTCCTGGGCGATGCGGCGGGCGATTATCGTTTGAGCTTGCATATCCGCCTCACGGGTTAGTGATCAGGTAATCGACCAGCGGAGCCGGTGTCATGACGTTGTCAGGCGGGATGACCCCAGTGGGAACGATGTGCTCGGCGCAAGCAATCACTGTCGCGCCAGCCATCGCTATGATCGGATTAAAATTCCGCGCCGTCATGGTGTACGTGAGGTTGCCGAGGTAATCCGCCAAAAAGGCGTGCAAAAGCGCGAAGTCGGCGCGCAACGCCACCTCGACCAGATAGGTCCGGCCATCCAATTCGATCTTCTGTTTGCCGTCCTCGACCGTGGTGCCGACGCCGGTCGGCGTCAGCACGCCACCAAGGCCGTATCCTCCTGCACGGATTCGCTCGATCAGCGTGCCCTGCGGTACCAGATCGACCGCCAACGCCCCGCTGATCATCTGCTTCTGCGTTTCCGGGTTGAGGCCGATATGGCTCGCGATCACTTTACGCACGAGCTTTGCGTCGACGAG
>Ga0335083_10006958_pt1 | contig 13996 bp, 13 predicted proteins | sample Lox_Sample_42_FD_206716 | JGI IMG/M metagenome (GOLD analysis project Ga0335083, IMG submission 206716) | Soil microbial communities from Loxahatchee National Wildlife Refuge, Florida, United States - Lox_Sample_4.2 | ecosystem: Environmental > Terrestrial > Soil > Wetlands | place: USA...
ATCGATGTTCTCTGTTTTGGTCTCCTCTCTTTCCAGATTGGTCGCAATTTAACGCGTTTCAAATCACGCCGGTAATTTTTGCGGAGGACAGATCCGGCTTCCCCAAAATGCTACGAGACTAGGGCAGAAAAGAGCCCTCGCGTCCTGTCAGCCTCGGCCCGCCGCGTCACTTCGGGGCTTTCTTCAACGCTCTGGACCAGTTCACCGCCGCAGCCGAGGAGGTCATCTCCATGTCGAACGATCGCAATATTGGCGCGGCAACGGGCTGGATCCTCATAACCGGTTCCGTTCGATCGCGTCGAACGACATTTGATCCTCGGACTGATTCAAACTATGGCTCAGATTGAATTTTCAGTAAGCACAGGCCGCTCTCCGGTATCACCGAAACCCGAAGAAGGCTGTGCGTGAGAGGCTTACGATTGCAACGGCCCGACATCACCGCAGCGAGCCCGAAACCGTTACGCGCTCAACGCATGCAGCTGGGCGGTCGCGTTCTTGAAGTCTGCGGTATCGAAACCCTCGGTAAACCAGTTGCAGACCTTGCCCAACATTGTGCGGGCCTCCTCTCGCCGCTTCGTTTTACTCAGCAGTCTGGCCAGGCTCGTCACAGCGCGGAGTTCCCATGACTTGGCATCTTGGCTCCGGGCTACTTCGATCGCATCCCGGAACGCCTGCTCCGCCTGACGAGCGCTCGACGACTCCCCTGCAAGCAGGAGCTCACCCTTGAGGCGAAACAACTCGGCCTCGGCGATACGATTGTTGCTGACTTTGGATTTCGCCAAAGCGCTGTTGACGAGCTCCAGTCCTTGTTTGATTTCGCCGACTGTCAAGAGACCACCTACCAGTGAACACAAGCTGAGGCCCGTGGCAGACCCGCCGGTTCTCTCGAGGTCCGAAATCCCCTGGCGCACGTGAGACAAGCCGTTCGCAGGGTCTCCGTCGAGGATAAGTGCGTTCCCGTATACAATCAGCGAGCGTGACAGTTCGAAAGCAAACCCGTATTCCGTGCTTATCGCGATCGCAGACCGCGCTAGCGCAAGAGCCGCCTTTTCCTGACCAAAAAGGAGGCGAAGCCGACCCGCATAGTGCAGGGCGAATGCCTGCGCGAGCGGGTTTGGCCGCGCCGCGTCTAACATCGCCACCAAGCAGCGCTCGGCTTCCTGTGGAAATCCAAGCAACCACAACGTGAGTGCGAGCCCCACTAGCGCATCGGTCTTCCACCATGCTGCCTGAGATCCTTCGATTCTGTCGAAAACAGCACTGTCAACTGCAAGTTCGAAACGTTGCCGTGCTTCGGCGAACTTGCCTTGGAGCAGGAAAGTCTGCCCGATGGACATTGAGGATCTGGCGAGCGCAACTGGGTCTCGGGACAATTCCGCGAGTGCGACGAAACGCTCGCCGATCTGTTGCGCGTGGCGAAGTTCCGACTTCACCTGATGAAAGGCACGCAGAGAGTCCAGGACAAGGATAGTTGAGTTTTGATCGCCGATCTGTTCGGAGAGCTTGAGTGCACGATCAAGTGGTTGCCTGAGAGCCTCGGCGCTGAGCCCCTCAGCGGCGCGCAACGCGGCGCAGTAAGAAAGTTGAATCGACAGCTCCAATCGGGCGCGATCGGCATCGTCTGGCGAACGACTCAGAAGGTCCATCGCGAAAGTCGCATGCTCCAGCGCTTGCGTGTAGGCCGCACGCTCTATCGCCTGCGCAGCCGCACGGCTCAGAAATTCAACGGCCTTCCGCGTGTTGCCGCCGCGCCGGTAATGATGAGCGAGATCCGCGAAGTGGTCCTCGAGGGTGCTGGCATAGACAAGCTCGATCGATGCCCCAAGCTCGAGATGCAGCCGTTGGCGCCGCACCGCCGAGAGTCCACCAATGACTGCCTGGCGTACCAGCTCGTGCGAGAACGCAAATCGACCGGCGGTGCTCCCTGGTATCGAGAGGACCAACCCGGCCCGTTCGGCCTGCTCGATCGATTCGACCAGCCGATCGGACTTGGTCGCCGCCTGAAGTACCTCCAGGGTAAACGATTGGCCGGCCAACGCCGCGATACCCAGCATATCCTGCGTGTCGGTACTGATCCGATCGAGCCGGCTCCGGACGAGAAGCTTTACGCTTCGGGGCACTTCGGTTTCGGCGATCTTGAGCGCCGCGCGGAACTCGCCGGCCGCGTCATACAACCGATTTTCTGCTTCCAGATGCCGAAACAACTCGCGCACGAAGAACGGATTGCCTGCCGTCTCCGCTTGAAACTCCCTCACTACCTGTGGCGACGGAACACGCCCGCTGAGCCGGCCCAGCATCTCGCCAACCTCATCGGAGGGAAGACCTTCCAACCGAATGAGTTGATTGAACCCGGCACGACAGGACTCCTCCAGCGTTCTTGAGAGCCCTGGCGTCACGTCGAGTTCAGCATCGCGATACGTCCCGATCACAAGAATCGCCACCCCCGACATCCGCTGCATCAGATGGCGAAGGAGCGCGAACGTAGAATCGTCGGCCCAATGCAGGTCTTCCAGAATCAGGAGGACGGATTTTTCTTCCGCCAGACGCGCAAGGAAGTCACGATAACTTTTGAACAAGAGTTGTTGGGCCTCCGGCACCGGCAGGTCCAATGACTTAGTCGCAAGATCCGGCAGGGTTCGACTTATCTTCGGTATCAAATGCGCCAGTTCGGGCCCTTCCTCGCCAAGAAGCTTCCGGAGGTCAGCGCTGGTCTCCGCGCGATCGACGCATACTTCGAGAACTTCAACGAACGGCAGGTAAGGCGCCGATTCTTCGGGGTCGACACAGTGCCCAAGCAGGACCTCCATGCCATTGCGCTCAGCCAGGATGATGAGTTCCTCGATGAGTCGCGATTTGCCAATGCCCGCTTCGCCACTAATCATCACGAACCCTTGATGTCCGGCGACGGCTTTCGCCAGGCTTGCTTGCAACGCGGCGATCTCGCGGACGCGCCCCACGAGTGGGTTAGCGCCATGCCGAGTCTCTCGCGCTGCGGGCTCCTGGATTCGACCGACGAATCGGTAGCCTCTGCCGGGCACTGCCACCAAGTACCTTGGCGCGTCGGCGTCGTCCTGTAGAGCCCGCCGAGCTTTCCGAACGGCTGTATTGATGCCGCTGTCGGTGTCGATGAAGGTGCGCTTGCCCCAGACTCGTTCAAGGATTTCTTCGCGCGATACGACTTCTCCCCGGCGTTCGGCCAACAGGAAGAGCAGCTCGAGGGGGATCCGTTCGAGATGGGCTACCTGCCCATTTCGTCGAAGCTGGAAAAGACCTCGGTCCAGCTCGCAATCGTCGAATCGCAGGATTTGTGAGGAAATCATCGAACCGCATCCTAGTTTGAGTTGTGGGCAACCGGAAGCGCCAGCTTCAGCAATCCTTCAGTAGATCTTCAGTAGATGTTCAGCGTTCCTCCATTGTGGCCATCTACGCGCCGAGTGAAAGTGCGGCCACAGCGGGCAAATAGAAACGCACACCGCTGAATGGAGAAGTTTCATATGCACGGCTCATTTCTGCATGGGGGGTGTATCAGAAGAGCGGTCCGTCCAGCTATCAGCTAAATCACTTCGGGCTGGGTTACGATTCATCCGGGAATTTCATCGGCCCCGCGCAGATCCAGGAGAGCATCGAGGTGGACAAGAAGGCACAGAACCATTCGGGAACCTTCACCATTGATCAATTTGAAAACCTTACTTTTACGGAAGAGAAAGGCTCGAAGACCAAGTCCACCTTGAAGGGAAGCGGGAGGGCCGACCCGGTTTGGACCCCTCGCAAGGCCGCCGAGCCTTCGGTAGTTGGGAATTAATGGCGCAGAAAGACGCCTCAATTAGCCTCGGAAGTAGCTATCTAATCGAACCTCAAATTGGAGTTTAGCGTAAGGGATGACCGATGAAACCAAACCGAACGGCGCTTTTTGTTGCGATGGTGGCGGCGATCATGATCACCGTGGTGATTCGGAGCTCGCCGTCGGCCCAACCGGTCGGGTCCTTCGTGGTCACCAAGCTCATCGCCGGCCAAAGTGACGCGGTCCATAAGCAGGGTCTGACTGCTGCCGAAGATGGAACGATCTCGGCCGCCAGTGCGGCTGACCCCTCGAAGTCAGTCGTCGTGGTGAATAACGCCGGGACCGCATCCTACACCGGGTTGGCCATCGCCGCTCAGCGGGTTTATGCCGCCAATCGGGGCGTGACGGGCCATCCGGGGTCGATCGACGTCTTCGACAACGCCTTCAAGCCGGTGACCGCGCCCGGGGGCTTCGTCGATCCGAATCTGCCCGCCAACCTCGCGCCATCCAACATCGCCGCTCTCGACGGGAATCTGTTTGTCTCCTACGCGATGGGTTGGCAGGCGGTCGGCCAGGTCGATGAATTCGACACCGACGGCAACCTGATCATGGCCTTCACCAGCGATACGCTGGCGGCGCCATCGGGGATGGTGATTGCGCCCTCGCAGTTCGGAGCGTTTGCCAACGATCTGCTAGTGGGAAATCATCTCAACGGAACCATCAGCGCATTCAACCTGCAGACAGGGGAATTTCTCGGTCAACTCGAGGATTCGCAATCAAACAGGCTAACCATTCCAGGTCTACAAGCATTAGTTGATGGCAGCGGCGTTGCCCACGCGCAGGACGATGCCATCTATTTCACGGTGGGCGCCGCGGCCAATGCGAGCGCGCTGGCCGGCTACATCCAGCCGAGCGGAGCGAAGACCCCCAAGCCAACCAAGACCAAGAGGCCGACCCCGACCAAAGCGCCTAAGCCGACCAAGACGCCCAAGCCGACCAAGACGCCCAAGCCTCCAAAAACTCCAACCGCGACCAGGACCCCGACCGCGACCGCGACCCCGCCCGGAGGGAATCCCGCAGTTACGATCAGCGACGATCTGTTTACGCCGGGCAATTTGACCATCAGCAAAGGTCAGAGTGTGCACTGGGCCAACAAGGGCCACGAACAGCATTCGGTCAACGCCAACGTCAATCCGAGTTCGGAGAACTGCGCGCCGACTTCGGCGGAGGATTTCCAATCACCGACCTTGAACCCAGGCGACAGCTTCGATCACACGTTTAGTAACTCAGGTACCTTCGCCTATCATTGCAAGATCCACGGCTGCATGATGAATGGAACCGTAACGGTGCAGTAAAACGGCTCTCCCCGGCGAGCGAGGTGCCGTCGCACGATTCATGGTTCATCAACATGGGCGCGGTGGATCGAAGCTGGTTCACCACCCAAGCGTTGGCGGCCGCGGCACAGGGTGGGCACGCCGTCTCGGGCGATTGATCAGCACACCTACACATAGACAGCCGGACGCAACCGGCCCGCCTTCAAGGCGGGCCGGTTTCGACATAAAAGTTGATGGCGAGACGCGGCAGTAGTCGAAAAATTGCTGAGGAATCGTTGAGAAGCGATGTCCTCGCGCCTTGAACCGAACCCTTAAGCGGCTGTCGGAGATAGCGCTAGCTACTCGCGCCTAACTCGTCGACCAGTGCCTTCGCGTCCTTAAGGTCGGCGGTGTCGAAGCCCTCGGTGAACCAGCCGTAGATTTCGGAGAGCATCGTGCGCGCTTCGTTGCGGCGATTGGTGTCGCGCATCATTCGCGCAAGGTTGGTTTTGCGCGGAGTTCCCACCACTTGGCCTCCTGCGAGCGAGATACCTCGATCGCTTTGCGAACGATGCCTCCGCCTCAGCAGACGCAATTCCATCTCGACCTAATAGCGCTTCTGCTTTCAGGAGGTAGGCTTGGGGAATATAGATGCCACCGAAGTCAGCTTGGCTTGCAAGGAACCCGTCGGCCTGTGCAATTGCGTCATCGTATCGATGGTCGAGTGAGAGCGCTTCTATCAGGAAAGTAACGGATAAAGGCGAAGATGGCCGCGAGTCGGCCAAGTTCTTCGACTGCCTCGCGAACTATCTCCACCCCTGCCCGCGTATTACCTTCTTGAGCAAGAGCCAGCCCAGTCGCCCACGCCACAGCCCCCTTGGGAAGGCGAGGCCGCTTCGCTCCGCCACGGCAACCCATTCTTCAGCGACCGCACGTGAGACCTTCGGAATCCTAAGAGTCAGATAGACAGACGCGTCCGATTGCACCGCAACCATCACCGTTGGGATTTTCACCTTGCCGCCTTGCCCATGCCAGCGGGATAAGGCACGTGCAGCGCGGAGCAAATCTCGATGACGACGCTGGTTTGGCGGGGGGAGTGTCTGTGGATGCGCCCGGGAAAAGGGTCCCTACGGGGCGTTGCGCGCTCGCCGGAGGCGAAACCGGCCGTCGACCAATACCAGGCGAAGCCCTTGCAGACAGAGTTCGTCCGGCCTATACGGGAGTTTGAAAAGGAGCGTCGAAACGCAAAATCCTGGATGGGGGAGAAGTGAAAAAACTGCTGTTCATTCTTCTGGCGATTGTGGCGACTGCGTTGTGCGGTGGCAGCTTTAGCAGCGCCAGTACGAACGACACGGCAGCTGCTACGGGTGCTTGCGCACCATTGCCGCCGCCGGATACCTCGCCAGCCTTTAAGGCTCGCTTGGATAAGTTCGCTATGAAGCGATGCTACAAGAACTGGAAGCACGACGCGACGAACCGCACCAGCCAGAACATTCATGACACCTTCATCAAGATCTATTACTCACCTGTGCTGTTCAAATGGATGGACAAAGGTCAGCGAAAGGGTCCGGTCCCTGACGGCGCGATCGCGATCAAAGAAGAGTACGCAAATCAAACCGATCCGCCTTCCAAAATCCAGTTTTGGAGCGTGATGATCCACGACTCAAGCTTGTGGTGGGACGGGTGGTATTGGGCGGTGGTTGGGACCGAAGTCGGTGCCAGCGCGGTCCCCGCGGCTTCCCCGACCAGTGGGTGCGCTGATCCACAGGATAATTTCCCGCTAACAGGCCCCACTGCTCTCAACTGCGCAGGCTGCCATGCCTCGGCGCAGACAGACGGCTCCGGTATGGGGACCTTCTCCAGCCCGGATTTTATTAAGAAGAAGTCGGCAGACCCGGCCACATCGTCATCCGGCGATGAAGCCGGATCGACATCGGCGGGCGCGACCTCCGCGCACGCCCAGCTTTCGAACTGGGTCCAGGCGTTGTTTTCGCGACCGCAAGTCAGACCGGATCCACCATCGGGGTTCACGGGGCGATTGCCGAACTCGATATTTGCCAATGTGAAGACGCTTCCCGCGGACACTACGGTCCCCTGCATGGTGCCCGAGTCGTCGGACTTCGTGCTTTCGAAGCCCTCTACAAGCGGAGGCCCCTCGCTGTTCGTTACTTCGAATCAATGCGCTAGTTGCCACGACGCTATCAACAACGCGCCGCTGCCCACCAACATGTTATACATTGAACCCGGCGCGCCGATGCCGCGGAACCTGTCGACCTTTGGCGAGTGGCGTTTCTCGATGATGGGGTTGTCGGGCCGCGATCCCGTCTTCTTCGCGCAACTGAACAGCGAGGGGACCATACACAACAACATCAAAGGTCAGGCCAATCCGCCCGCATTTATTCAGGACACGTGCTTGTCGTGTCACGGAGTAATGGGGCAGCGCCAGTACCATCTGGACAAGGGCAACGACCCGAGCACGCTATTCACACGCGCCATGGTTGACGATCCCACTTCGCCGTATGCGGCGCTGGCGCGTGACGGGGTTTCGTGTAACGTTTGCCATCACATCGCCGACGAGGATCCAAACGATCCCAACTTCTTTACCGGGAAATTTCAGGTCGGCCCGGCCAACTCGATTAATGGCCCATATGCCTCAGTCGATGGGTTCGCGAAAGTCGGCGACAGCGTGATTCCGCGGCCCATGGTAGCCGCGGTGGGAATAACTCCGATATTCGGAGCCCAGATGCAGAAGGCGAGTTTGTGCGCCTCTTGCCACACGATCGTGCTGCCGGTCTACGACTCGAGCGGCAACCAGGTCAAGACCGATTTCGAGCAGACCACTTACTTCGAGTGGCTCAACAGCAGTTTCGCTCCTAACGGTTCTTCTCCGGAGACGTGCCAGGACTGCCACATGCCTGACAACTTCAAGGGCGTGCCGCTGCAGTTCAAGATCGCGAACATCGAGGACAGCGAGTACCCCCGCGTACCGATAGAAGGTCCAATCACAACCTGGCCCACCATCGAGTTGACTCTCCAGACCCGGACAACCTACAACCGGCATCAACTCAACGGCATCAACCTGTTCACGCTCGAGATGTTCGATCAGTTCCGGACTGACTTGGGGCTGTACCAGTTCGACGAACTATTACCGGACGCGATGAATACTGTCGGGGGACAACGCAATGCAGTCGATGCAGGCGTCATTCTGGCGCAGACTGCCACCGCACAAGTGACCGTTGGCACCCCGATCAAGACGGGAGGGAATCTCCAGACCGACGTCACGGTCACGAACCTCGCCGGTCACAATCTCCCTTCGGGAGTGAGCTTCCGCCGCGCGTTCCTGGATTTCCAAGTGCGCGACGGTGTTGGAAATGTGCTGTGGGAATCCGGCGGAACCGATGCCAACGGAGTGATTGTCGACACGAGCGGCCAGCAGTTGGTCACCGAGTTCTTCAGCCCGACCCAACAGACCATTCAACCGCACTTCTGGACTGGCAATCCGATCACCAGCGACGAGCAGGTGCAGATTTACGAAGAGCAGGTCCAGGATCCTCAAGGGTTCTTCACCACCAGTTTCATCGCACTTGACAACAAGGTTAAGGACAACCGCATTCAAGCGCAGGGCAGATCCTCCAGCGGTCCAAACGCCGGCATCCTCGCTTCGGTGGGAACGGGGGCTGACCCGAGCTATCAAAATGGATGCGGCTGCAGCGTCGTGCGTTACCAGATACCGCTGACGGCGGCGCTCGCGAAGGCGGCGTCGGTCCAGGCCACTTTGTATTACCAAAGCATCCCTCCCTACTACCTGCGCGAGCGCGCCGAGGATGCCACTGGTCCGGACACCCAGAGACTGATCAACTACGCGAGCCAGTTGAACGTCGGCACCAGTTACCCAGAGATTTCCAACTGGAAACTGAAAACTGCCGGCTCCGGACCCGTCGGTATTCAGTGAGTCGGAGAGACTGTCTTTGAGCGGCGAGAGCCACGCGGAAGGGGGCGAATGCCGGGGTCTCGACATGGTGCCAGAGTTTGGATGAACGATCCATTGTTCCCGCCTGTTTTTAGCGGTTGGAGTATAGGCGCTTGCAATTAATCGAATGAAAACTGCTGACTATTCCATCGTGCGCCGATTGGTCATTTGATCAAAAAGGTTGCCCTGTTTTCAGTCCTCGTTGCTCTGATGTCCCAGGCTGCCTGCGGAGGCTCGAGCCCCGCCCCACAGGATGCCAAGGCCTGTTCTCACGAAGAACAACTCAAACAGGAGATCGCTGCTGTCGGCGTTGAGCGCTTCACGTCTCCGGACTACAAGCCCGGAGTGATTCGGCACATAGTATTGTTCCGGTACAAAACAGCGATCTCTTCTGAGGAGAAGCAAGAGGTGATTAGCCGATTTCTGGCGCTGAAAACGCTCGCGAAGCACAACGGTGCGACGTCCGGCGAGAGTGTTTGGATCTGTCCATACTGAAAATCCAATCACAACAAAATCGGGACTCGGTCCAGGAACTCAAAGCCACGAGCTGAGACCGACTGACACGAGGGGCGTGCGAAGCATCAGCTGCGGTTTCGTTATCGAGATCCTCGACTGTAGAACATGAGCAATTTCCGGAGCGCGCGCTGTGGCCCGAGCCACTGCATGACCAGGAGCAAGCAGCAATCGGTGTGATCCGCAAAAATTCTTCGCCTCTGGTTGAAGCCCGCAGAGTTCTTAGGGATTTTAGGGAGGTAACGTCCACTGCCGAAGGATGTCGTGCATCATGAGGGCGGGGTTGAGTTGGTTGACGATTTTGCGCGATCTGGTCCACCTTCTATGTCTTGGCTTGCGTTCCAGAACTTCGCTGGCGGCCGAGAATCTGTTCCTACGCAAGCAGCTGGCGTTCTATCAGGAGCGCAAGGTCAAGCCCCGACGGGCCAACAATCCGACGCGCCTGACTCTGGTACTACTCAGCCGCCTGTTCAACTGGCGAGGCGCACTGACTGTCGTCAGGCCCAAGACCTTCGTTGAGTGGCACCGCAGAGGCTTCCGCCTCTTCTGGCGCTGGAAGTCCAAAGCTGGCCGGCGGCCGATCCCCGCCGAACTCCAGCATCTGATTCGCAAAATGTCGCGTGAGAACCCCTCCTGGGGCGAGGAACGGATTGCCAACGAGCTGCTGCTGAAGCTCGGTCTGCGGTTGTCGCCGCGCACTGTCCGGAAATACATGCCGAAGTTGCCGGCGGTGCCGCCGGGTGGACCTCGGGGGGATCAGCGCTGGGCGACTTTTCTAAAGAATCACGCTCGGGGAATCATTGCGTGTGACTTCTGCGTCGCGGTGACCGCCACCTTTCGAATCCTGTACGTGCTGGTAGTAATGGAACACGCTTCGCGCCGATTGATTCACCTCAACGCGACAGCCCATCCCACCGCCGCCTGGACTCTCCAGCAATTGCGAGAAACCATTCCGTCAGACCACGAGTATCGCTTCATCATCCACGACCACGATGCGATCTTCTCTGCGGAGTTGGACGCTTCGCTGACGCGGCTTGGACTTAAAGTGATAACCACGCCGATGCACAGCCCGCAGGCTAATTCGCTCTGCGAGAGGCTGATCGGAACCCTGCGGCGGGAGTGCCTCGATTGGATCATTCCGCTGAGCGAAGGGCACCTGAGGAAAGTCCTGGCATCGTGGATGGCCCACTACAATCGAGAGAGACCACATTCTTCCTTGGGCCCAGGCATTCCCGATCCGAGGTTGGTCGACCTGCCGGTCAGGCCCTGCGGACACCGCCTTCCGCTCGGTCATCAAGTCGTGGCCAAACCGATCTTGGGGGGACTGCACCACGAATACGGATTGCAGAGACTTGCGGCGTGACGCTCCCGAGGAACGATGCGGGTGGGAAGATTGCGTGGCACGGTGTGTTGCTCGCGGTGCAGCCACGGATTCGGTTGACCCGCTCGTTCGATCAGCGCAGCCATAACTACTTGGGATACACCCTGAAGGTGCGTGGCAAGGGCGGAAGCGAAGCCCGAGAATTTCTCGTTGGGGTAGGCCAAGGCGCGCACAGCAAACACCAGTTTCGGGTCGGGAGTGCGGTATCTGGGGATGCGCTGCCGGCCCCGGATCAGCGGCTCGAGACGGTTGAGTTCTACAAGGTCAGCAACTTGAAAGTTGAACCGCCTCAGACCGAGGACGAAGCACCGCCACCCCCGTGGCGCGGCGTTCCACCGCCGCTGGCCGTCTACCGCGAGCGCGGTCATCGGCGGCTGGCCGCGCGGACCTTCCAGGAGAAGTGCTGGAACTGCATCTGGGGATGCCGGATGCCGGTCGAGATGATAATTGATCAGTGGAATCCCAATCGGCGCCGCTACCGAACCGAGACCTTCTGTTACGGTCCTCGTTCCTGCCCGCTCTATAAGGCCGGACCGGCGCGCACGGTTCCCGGCCGCCGCCCTGGAATGGTCTACACGGAAGAGGACTGGGTTGACGATGAGGCGACTTCGCACCGCCGGCCGGAGGAATAGAGCGCCAGGGCGCAGTGTCGTTCGTCAAAATTTCATCCCGGGTGACGAAGCCACGTGAGTGTGCTAACTGCAACGCGATGTTGGCGTGGCTCACTCGTATTTTGCTCGGGTTGCGGTCTGTGCTCGAGGCTCGGGCGGCGCGTGAGGCGGAGATTCTCGCCTTGCGCCAACAGCTGCTGGTACTCAACCGGGGACGACCGCGCGTCCGGCTGCGGAACATCGACCGTCTGATCCTGGTCTGGCTTTGCCGAATGTTCCCGTCGCTGTTGGACACGATGGTCATCGTAAAGCCCGAGACCGTGCTGCGCTGGCATCGACGCGGCTTTCGCGCCTACTGGCGCTGGAAGTCCTCGCGGCGCGGCGGTAGGCCCAGAATCGACTCTGACGTTCGAGCTCTGATCCGCCGGATGAGCCGGGAGAATCCGCTGTGGGGAGCGCCGCGGACCCACGGCGAACTATTGATGTTAGGGTTCGAGGTCTCCGAGTCGACCGTGGGCAGATACATGATCAAAACGCGTAGGCCTCGCTCACAGAGCTGGACGACGTTTCTGCGCAATCACGCCGCCGGGATCGCTTCTATCGATCTGTTCGTGGTCCGGACCATCTCTTTCAAGCTGCTCTATGGTCTGGTGATTCTACGACACGCTCGAAGACGGCTGGTCCGAATCGCAGTCACCACCAATCCGACGGCTGAGTGGATCGCAGGTCAAGTGACCGAAGCATTTCCATGGAGCGAAGCGCCGCGTCATCTGATTCGCGACCGCGACGCCGCGTTCGGACCGGTGTACACGCGGCGGGTTCGAGCGATGGGCATTCGCGATCGTCCAATCGCACCGCACTCACCCTGGCAGAACGGACACGTCGAGCGGCTAATCGGGTCGATTCGCCGCGAATGCCTCGATCATCTTGTGATATCAGGCGAGGCGCACTTGCGTCGCATTCTCAAGACCTACGCGTCCTACTACAACGAACTCCGAACTCACCTGACGCTGGATAAAGAGGCGCCAAACGGTCGACGCTCACAGACGGTCGGCACCATTGTAGCCATCCCGGTTCTCGGTGGTCTGCATCATCAATATGTTCGAGTTTAGGTTTTGACTAGCGACAGGTCACCCTTTCCGCAAAACAGGAGTCACGCTAAACCCACAGCACCTCTGGGGTTACGTAAGGCATTCCGGCGAGCTGCTAGATCACTTTTTCAACTATCCAATCGCATTCGTCATCGGACACTTTATTATTTTGCCTTGTGTCATACTGATTCCAAGAGGTATGGCTGCCAAGGCCACGCCGAATCGTTGGGGTTGTTGCTCCGCTCATGCCCTCCCGTATGCAGCGAAGCACAAAGACGATCTTCTCTTCGATGCGGATCGTCACACGGTCCTCGAGTTTGTACAGGGTGTTCGCTTCCCAGGACTTTGGCTGCGCATCCATCGCTAGAAAGCTCCGACCTGCCGCCTATTGATGGTGCCGGCTTTGCGGTAGGCGTTGACCATCGAATATAGCGAGAGAACGCCCCCAAGGAATAGAGACACAAGGCCGATAAGAACGGGAGAGCCTCCGGCTGCGCCCTGTTGGTCTGCCATGTCTCCGCCTACGTAGGCCAACAAGCCGGCAAACGTTGATGTGGTACCGAACCAGACGCACGGGGCATACAAGACCATCAGCGCGACGCCTTTGCGAATCTCTCCATTATAAATCTGACCCAAGCCGCACCAGAAAAAAGATAGAATCGCTGCGAGACCGGGACTCTTCTGGCGTGCCATCACATGGCAGGCGCGGCCGTTTTGTTGCCCATCGAGCAAGCCTACGCTTAAGCTCGCGGCAATGGAAAAGCGGCGCTGTCCGACTTTTTGGCGAGTCTGGCAGTGGGATAGAGGTCAGCGGCGGTCTGACTTGTTCAGTCGTGAGCACTCATCGCAGAGCTTGTAGCCGCCCGTGCCGGACTGGCGCTCATGGCGCGGTATATTTCGAGTCCCAGGACAACCGCTGTTGTTGTGATGTACGCGATTCTCGAGCGGCTTCGCGCTCTCGCGCATCGAGTGAAATGCCGGAATGATGGCCAACGCTAATCTTCCAATTCAGGAATTGTAAGACCGTGAGCTGAGAACAACAAGTTTCTGATCTTCCGTCTGAGGCGACCCGACTTGATGCCGTTTTTTCGGGTGTCGCTTCTCAAAACCTGGTCCACGTCATTTTGCGAGCCTGCGGCTTTGAGGAATCTCGGTGCGATGCGGCGGACCTCGCATCTGCGCTGAGATTGAAAGTGGATTCGCGCGTACGATCAATTAGCGGTCGGCCGCCTTATTAGACCTGAAAGTGCGTAACCGAGCACCTGGTGCGCGCCCTCGTACGGCGATGTCTCGTGTGTGGGACACGCCGCGATTGTCGGCGCCTTGTCTTTCGATC
>Ga0335083_10006959_pt1 | contig 13995 bp, 12 predicted proteins | sample Lox_Sample_42_FD_206716 | JGI IMG/M metagenome (GOLD analysis project Ga0335083, IMG submission 206716) | Soil microbial communities from Loxahatchee National Wildlife Refuge, Florida, United States - Lox_Sample_4.2 | ecosystem: Environmental > Terrestrial > Soil > Wetlands | place: USA...
AGCTCGGCCAGAGCCACACCCAGGTTGTGCAGGTTGGTGGGCAGCGAATAGGTGCGGTCCGCAGTCCAATTCACGATTCCACCGGACAGCGCGCCAACGATGATGTCCGCCAACGTTTCTGCGTCGCGGTGCGCCCCGACCTCGCCGCGCGCCACACCCTCCTTGACGAGTTCGACGAACGTGTCGTGCAGATTGGAACCGCGCTGGGTGCCCTGGATGCCGAAGCCGCTGGTAGCCAGCATTTCCCTGATCATCTCGCGATAGGTGTCACCGGATTTCACCAGCGCGGCGGCGATGTCGTCGAACACGCCGATAAGACGCGCCGGTATCGGCTCAGCGGAACGGTCGAAGACCACGTCGTGCAGGTTGACCAGCCGACGTTCCGCCAACGCTCGAACCATGTCCTGACGGGTGGCGAAGTGGTTGAAGAACGTCCGATTGGCGACATCGGCCTGCTCGCAGATCTCCTCGATGGTGGTCGCCGCAACACCTTTGCGCAGAAACAGCTCAAAAGCGGCCCCGAGAATCCTCTCGCGTACTTCCTGCTTACGCCGTTCCAGTCTGTTCACGGGCTATCTCGCACAAAGCTTCTCGGACAGGGCCCACAGCTCCTCAGCGTGCTGCTTGTCACCAGCATAGGGCGCCGGCTCGCCGATCCGGCAATCCTCGAGATAAAGCCCACCCCGGTCGGCCAGTTCGGGGCTTACTGCCGCCCACACCTGGGTGGCCACACCGAATTCGGGCGTGGTGACGTCGAGATGACCGGCGGCGAGTTCGCGGAGGTGCGAGAAGTCCGAACGGGACATGTGCCGCGCCAGCGACGTCGCCACCGTGCCCGGGTGGACGGCGTAACAACGGATTCCGGACTCACCCAGCCGACGGTCGGCTTCGACGGCGTGCAGGATATTGGCCGTCTTGGACGCGCCGTACGCGACGAACTTGTCGTACTCACGCTGCTCCCAGTTGGGATCCGCCAGATCGACGTCGCCCATGCGGTGGCCTCCCGACGAGAGGATGACGATCCGGGCGCCCTGCGCCGCGGCGAGCTGCGGCACGAGCAGCCGGGTGAGTTCGAAGTGGCCGAAATGATTTGTGCCGATCTGTAATTCGAAGCCGTCCCGGGTGCGGCCGAACGGGGTGAACATGACGCCGGCGTTGTTCATCAACACGTGGATCACCGGTGTGATCTCGCGGATCGCTGTGGCGGCCGCGCGCACGCTGGCCAGCGCGGTCAAGTCGAGCGGCACCGTGGAGGTCCGGGCGCTCGGCACTTCGTCATGTATCCACTGGGCCGCCTGGGTCAGGGCGTCGTGGTTGCGTGCGGCCAGAATCACGTGTGCGCCCGCGGCGGCCAGTGCCCGCCCCGACTCGCGGCCCAGTCCGGACGAGGCACCGGTGATCACACATACCTTGTCCGACAGGTCGATTCCGTCGACGGCGTCCAGGGCGCTGCGAGTGGTGGTCATGCCGGTGTGAGTTGCCATAGCGGAGTGACCCGGGCCGGGTCGCACTCCTCGTCGACGATCCACTTGCACATCCGCCGGATCGGTTCGATCGCGTCCTGCGGCATGGCAACCGCGACGCTGCACGCATAGCCCAGGCTGGTCAGCCGCTGAGCTCCGAACAGCGGCAACGTATCTCGCAGCTGCCGCTTGAGCGATTCGGGGTAGATGCCGATGGTCTGGGTGTACGCGTTGACTGCGGCGGTGACCTTGTCGATGCTGTCCACCGGAACGATATTGGCGACCCGTCCGCAGAGCATCGGCGAGTAGTCTACCGCCTCGTCGAATTGGGAGACGACGATCGCACCCTCGCGCCGCTCGCCACCGATGACGCGGTAGAAATCCTCTGCCATGCGGGATGATTCGAGATGGTCGAACAGCTCGCGGCTGGGGTAGAGTGGCGGGGTGCTGACGACAGCGGGAAGCGACACCAACTCCTGGTAGATCAACTCGCCGAGCCGGTTGGCGTTGGCCAGCCCGGGCGCGTCGGTTCCGCTGACTACGTAGATGACCCGTGCGTTGGCGCACCCTTCCTGGTTGGCCACGCCGATGTCAATTGCGGTGCGGCGGGCCACTTCCCGCATCGTGGGCTCGTCGTCGAACGCTTCGTGCCCGATGATGGTGGCGCTGCGCTTGGGGTCCAGCGCAATGAGCTCCAAACCGGGCTGGATGTAGCGGGTTACGTGCTTGACCGACGCCAGCCCGCCCCACGCCACGATCTTTTCGATGTGGTGGGGTTGGTAGAGGTGTTCTTCGACGGCCAGATCGCCGCCCTTCCAATACCCGACCACCAGGTGTTTGGTGATCGGGTGGCCGGGTGCGACGTCGGCCAGCGTGCGGGCGATCGCGATTGCGGTAAGCGGATCGTTGGACGGCGCCTTGACGATCACGTCGGAGCGGGTGATCACCGAGCGCAGGATGGTCACCGCCGAAACCAGCCCGCCGTTGCCCGCCGGGATGTGCAGCACGCGGGACCCGAAGGCCCGCACCCGCAGCTCGCGACCGTCGCGCAACGCGTGCGGGACCCACCCGTTGAGGTAGTCCAAACCGACCTGACTGTCCGCGATTTCGGTCACGTTGTCGCGGGAGAACAACGGCCGCAGCAAGCGGTAGCTGTTCTGCATCATCTCCGCCGGCAGCACATTGGCCAGCAGTGCGGCTTCGTACGCGTCCTGCAGGTGGGTGTTCGAGTCGAAGTCCAGCGCGTCACCGAGCGCCTCGAGCACATCGAGGATCTCGCCGAAGCTCAACTCGTAGAGGTCGGTCATCTCCGCCGGGCTCGCGAGCGGGACCTGCGCGACGTATTTGGTCATGTCCGGCGCCTGGAACTGCGAAGCCCCCTTGCGGTTGTCGAACGGCACCAGGTCGTCGGTGATGAGCCGCCCGCGTAGGAACAGCGGGACGGTGTACGCGATCACAGGTCCACGCCCGCCATGAAGTTGACCGCCTCGTTGTGCACCTCTTGCGTTGCAGCGCAGGTGATCCGGTCGTCTTCGACACCCTGCTTCTCGCTGTAGCGCATGATGTCCTTCTCGAACGCGAGGCTGGCCTGCCCGCACGGGCACTGGAGGTCCCAGTCGATGGTGACCTCGTCGCCGGAGATGACGCCGCCCCAGTGAGCTCTGAGCAGGATGTCGTAGACGGCCGCGCGGCCGGTTTGCACGCCGGTGCGCGGCAGCGGTTCGCTGGTGTCGGGGTCGAGCACGAAGGGGACTACCCAGGGTGCGACGTGGTAGCGACCCTCGCTGCAACCCCAGTGGAAGGTGCTGGACTCGGAGAATCCGTAGCCCACCTGGATCCGTTCGACACCGAGGAATTCCCTGATGACGTCCATGAAATCGTCAGGCAGCGCAACGCCTTTCATGCCGCCGCCGGTGAGGATCGCCGAGTTGGGCGCGAAGACGTTGCGGACCCCACGCTGCAGACCGGCCTTGGCGATGTCGTACATCAAGTGATAGGTGCCGAGCATGAATACCCGCTTGCCGCGCAGCTGATCGGTGATGCGGGTGAAGAACGCCTCCATGTCTTCGGCCTGGCGGGCCTGCATGGCGATGAACTCGTCCTTGCGGGCGGCCAGCGCCGGGTCGATCTGCAGGCGGTCCAGTTCGCCGCGGGACGCCGCCGCCCGCATCTTGGAGGCCAGGAACATCAGATCGGTGTCGATCGCACCGGGATAGAGTGCGTGGAAACGGGTTTCGTCGCCGCCGGTGAAGCCGCGCTTGATCATGTTGGCGATGCGCAGATGACCCAGCTTGCCGTTGGCGAAGTTGGGCCAGACCACGTCGACGGACGGGTGCAGCTGGGTGTCGGTGGGTTCTTCGCCAAAGGTCTGGAATAGGCAGATCTTCCACAGCGTCATGCCGTCCTCGGCGCCGCGTTTGTCCTTGGGCAGGATCGAGATGGTGCCGGTGGTGCCGCTGGACGTGATGACCTCCAGCGGCGTCTGTGCGTCGAGCCGGTCGATCCAGTCGTCGATGCGGGTGCAGCCGGCGGTGTCGACGCCTGACAGGTCGTAGCTGGTGAGCTTGTCCAGCCACTTCGTCATCAGGTCGAAGCGTTTGTTGTCCACCAGCACCGCCGGATACGACTTGAACGTGGTATGCGAAAACATCAGTGGCACAACATCATTGAACTCACTGATTCCGGTCACGCCGAGCCGGTCGGCGAGTTTGCGCAGCATCTCGATGCTGTCGTAGTGCTGCCGGAATCGGATGCCCATGGCCCGCCGCTGCAGGTCCTCGAGCTCGTCGCGCCCGATGCTGTGCATCTGCGTGTAGGACTGGCCGAAGAAATTGATCGGGTCGTCCATGAATTCGGTCACCGACCGAGCCGCGAGTGTCATGCTGTTGACGTTAGCGCACGGTTGCAGTCAAGCGCAATATTGCAGTTAACTGCAAGTTGCCGAGCAGACGCAAAAGCACCCGCCGGGGCTGCAGGTGCTTTTACATCTGCTCGGCCAGGGACTTCAGCGTCAGCAACTGCTTGCGCATCATCACCAGGTCGCCCAGGGCGAGCACGCGGGCGACCGGTCGAGGCCCCGCGAACAGCACCCGTGCGTGCAGGCGGGTGCCGGCGCCCTCGGGGCGCACCGCGTACGTGACCGCAACGCCGTTGGACCGCAACGTGATCTGCTCGTCGTCGACGAACGACTGCAGCACGAACAGCGTCATGAAACGCTGTCCGACTTCGAGGTGCACCAGCTCGGGGTCGCGTTGCCGGGGACTGCGACGGCCGAGGTTGTCGAGGATGTCGTAGCTGTAGGGCGCCACCCGCAGCTGGCAGAGCCAGGCGAACACGATCGGCGGGGGAGCGTCGATGCTGATCGCGCGGTCCGCCTGAAGGCCCCGCGGGCACAGCGCGTCGCAGGGGAGCGCCTCGACTCGTTCGGCCGGCCGCGCGCCCCAGGTCAGGCCCGGGGTCAAGAAACGGCCACTCGTCGGGCGCTGCGCTCCATCAGCCGCGGTGCCAGGGCCCGGTGCAGCGGGCCGACCATGGCCCAGACTGTTCGGGCGGCGGTTTTGTGAGAGTAATGCAACCGCGTGGTGAGCACGGCACGCCGACCGTCCTGGCGTTGCAACGTCAGCTGGCCGCGCATGAGCGGCCCACCCGTCGCCAGCACGATCTCATCGGGGTCCGAATGCGTTATCGGCCAGCCGATTACGTGCTCGGGCGACGAATACGGGCCCAGCCGAAATCTCAGCACGTGGCGATGGATCCACACCACGAGGCTGCCCACCGCGCCCGGCTGATCACCCAGGGCGTCGCGGAACGCCTGTTCGGCAGTGCGCAAGTCGCCGTGCAGGATTGGGACTTCGAAGACGTCGGTGTAGTCAGCGCGCTCGGCGAGAACCGCCGAAGCAATACGTTTGAGCGTCCATCGCACCGCGACGCGGTGCCCGCCGGTCCCGATGACGAGCGCGCGATAGATCTTGCCGTGCAACCCGCGGAAGGCGGCCCAGGTCAGCGCCCGCAGTCGGGTGTGGTCAGCGTGGGCGTCCAGTTCGAACACCCAGCGGTAGACCGCGAACGGGTGCCGGCCTTTCAGCGCGAACCGCTGCGGCGCCGTCGCCTCGTCGAGCACGAAGCCGAACGGCACGGTCGACGGGTCGGAAGCGTCCCGGCACAAAACGCGCAGCAGCGCCGACCAGACTTCCGCGACAGGAGCGTCGATTGAGATAGCATGCTCATCGATATAGGGCAATCGTTCCATATAGAAGGACTGTACTAGATCATGGCCCCTCCGCGGAAGCACGAAACCGATGTGATCCTGGACGCGACCCGTGCCCTGGTGCTCGCGCACGGACCGCGCGCGGCCAGTGTCGCGGCGATCGCCAAGGCCAGTGGCGCACCGGCCGGCACGCTGTATCACCGGTTCGGCAATCGCGACGGCGTGGTGACCGCGGCGTGGCTGCGCGCACTCGAACGGTTCCAGTCACGCGCACTGGCCGCCACCGCGGACACGCCGCTGGACACCGCGGCCGCCATGGCCGTCGCGGCGATCGGCTTCGCCCGCGAGTTCCCGGACGACGCGCGGCTGCTGTTGACCATCCGGCCCGACGACCTGCGCGACGGCCAACCCGACGCGGCGTTCCGGGAGACCCTGGCCGCGATGAACGCTCCGCTGATCGAGCGGGTGCGCGAATTGACCCAAAACCTTTACGGCAGTAGCGATCAGCGGGCGCTCGACGCGGTCAGCAGAGCCGTGGCCGACCTGCCCTATGCCGTGGTGCGGCGACACGCCCGCGACGACCCGATGCCCGACTGGCTGGAAGCCGATGTGGCCGCGGCGACCCGGGCGGTGCTACAGAGCTTTCGTTGTTAAAGAGCGCGAGCGAAGGCGCGTAGCGAATCCACCTGAGCCCGATCCAAAGACGGGCGCACGGTCTTGCGGGCGGCTTCGAGGTCGGCGGCGGTCACGTCGGCGGCGTCGATGGAGCGCCGCATCGCCGTCAACGCCGCCTCGCGCAGCAGTGCCACGCAGTCGGCGGCGCTGTAACCGTCGAGTTCGGCGGCCACCTGGTCGAGGTCGACGTCGTCGCTCAGCGGGATCGATTTGCCTGCGGTGCGCAGGATTTCGCGTCGGGCATCGGCGTCGGGCGGCTCGACGAACACCAAGCGCTCCAGTCGGCCCGGGCGCAGCAGTGCCGGGTCGATCAGGTCGGGGCGGTTGGTCGCGCCCAGCACGACGACGTCGCGCAGCGGGTCGATGCCGTCGAGTTCGGTGAGCAGCGCGGCCACCACACGATCGGTCACACCCGAGTCGAAGCTCTGGCCGCGCCGCGGCGCCAGTGCGTCCACCTCGTCGAGGAACACCAGCGACGGCGCCGAATCGCGGGCCCGCCGGAACAATTCGCGGACCGCCTTCTCCGAGGAACCCACCCACTTGTCCATCAGCTCGGAGCCTTTGACCGCGTGCACGCTGAGTTGCCCGGTGCTGGCCAGCGCCCGGACCAGGAAGGTCTTGCCGCACCCGGGCGGGCCGTACAGCAACACCCCGCGCGGCGGGTCGACGCCCAGTCGGGCGAAGGTGTCCGGGTGCTGCAACGGCCACAGCACCGCTTCGGTCAGGGACTGCTTGGCCTCGGCCATATCGCCCACGTCGTCGAGGGTGACGCTGCCGACGCTCACCTCCTCGCTGGCCGAGCGGGACAGCGGCCGGATGACGGTCAGCGCGCCGATCAGGTCGTCCTGGTTCAGCGCCGGTGGCTGGCCGTCGGTGCTGGCTCGGGACGCGGCCCGAAGCGCCGCCTCGCGCAACAGTGCGGCCAGGTCAGCGACGACGAAACCCGGTGTGCGACTGGCAATCTCGTCGAGGTCGAGCTCGCCGGTGGGAACCCGCTTGAGCAGCGCCTCCAGCAGCGCCTTGCGGGTGGCGGCGTCGGGCAGCGGCAGACTCAGCTCCCGGTCGCACAGTTCGGGCGAGCGCAGCCGGGGATCGAGCTGGTCGGGTCGCGCCGAAGTGGCGATCAAGGCGACACCGTCCGAAGCGACCGCCGTGCGCAGCTCGGCCAGAATCAGCGCGGCCACCGGCTCGGCAGTGGCCGGCAGCAGGGCGTCGATGTCGTTGATCAACAGCACCCCGCCGCCGTCGCGGACCGCCGTCACCGCCGCGGCGACGGCCTTGAGCCGGTTGTCGGCGGCCAGCGCGCCGACCTCCGGGCCGTCCAGCGCCACCAGCCGACGCCCCGCGCACACCGCGCGTACCAGCGTCACCTTGCCCACCCCGGCCGGTCCCGACACCAGCACACCCAGGTTGGTGCCGGCGCCCAGCGTCTTGAGCAGGTGTGGCTCGTCGAGGGCCAGCTTGAGCCACTCGGTGAGCTTGGCGGCCTGCGGCTGGGCGCCTTTGAGCTCCTCGACCTGGATCTCCGGAAGGCCGATGATGACCTTTTCGCGCGCGTCCGTCCCGGCGCTGTACGGAACCCCGTCACCCCAGCTGACCAGTGAGTTGGGCTGCACGCTGACCGGTCCGTCGGGGTCGACGCCGGTGACGGTCAGCAGCTCGGATGTCCAGCTGATCCCGACCGACGTGGCCAGCGCACGGCTGGCGGCGGACGTCGAGGTGCCCGGGCCCAGGTCGCGGGGCAGCAGCGATACGGCGTCACCGACGGTCATCACCTTGCCGAGTAGGGCCTGGCGCAGGGTGACCGGTGAGATCGACCGGGTGGCCAGGGTGGATCCGCTCAGCGTCACCGACCGCGCGCCGTAGACGATGACCGGGCTGATGATCACCGCGGTGCCCTCGCGCAGCCCGGCGTTGGACAGCGTCACGTCGTCGAGCAGCACGGTGCCGACCGGGATGTCCTCGGCAGTCATTCCCGCCACCGCCGCGGTGGTCCGCGACCCGGTCAGCGCCACCGCGTCCCATTCCCGAATGCCAAGGGCGACAATGGCGCTGGGGTGCAACCGGATGACGCCGCGGCGTGAGTCGACGGCTGAGGTGTTCAGCCGGGCGGTGAGCGTCAACTGACGGTCGGCGTCCCCGAACGCGGGGGAAGTCACGGCAATCGCCCGCCTGGCTTGCGCAGCCCCAGCCGCGCCATCGACCGCCCGCTCGGCTTGCGCAGCCCCAGCCGTGCCATCGACCGGCGATGCGGCTGTGCCCGGCGGTCTGCCCGCCGCACGGCGCGCCGTTCCTTCGGCTTGTCGTCCCACACCTCCGGGTGTTTGGCCAGCCAGCGCCTGCTGCGCATCGCGAACGGGATATGGCACACGTAGGCGATGATGATCACCCAGATCGTGATGAACGGGGCCCAGACCGCTCCCGCCGCGACGACCACCGGCACCGCCAACAGCAGGGCTGCCCAGTTCGTCGGAATCGCCAGGGTGTGAAACTTCTTCATCGGCAGCGCGCTGACCATCAGCAGCGACGTGCCCGCGATCCAGAAGGCCAGGAACCAGACCGAGCTCCACCAGCCCTCGCCGAACTGCAGTTTCAGGCCGATCAGGCCGATCATCGAGACCGCGCCCGCCGGCGCCGGCATCCCGACGAAGTACTCCTTCGCGTAGGGCGGCAGGGTCCCGTCGTCCGCCTGGGCGTTGTACCTGGCCAGCCGCAGCACGACGCACACCATGTACAGCAGCACCGCCATCCAACCGGCCGGCCACTTCGACAACAGCGTCACGTAGACCACCAGCGCGGGCGTCACGCCGAAGTTCACCGCGTCGGCCAGCGAGTCGATCTCGGCACCCATCCGCGACTGCGCGTCCAGGATGCGGGCCACCCGGCCGTCCAGGGCGTCGAGGATGGCGGCCACGGCGATCAGTGCCATCGCGGGGATCGGCTTGTGGTCGAGGGCGAGCTTCACCGAGGACAGGCCCGCACACATGGACAGCACCGTGATCGCGCTGGGCAACAGATGCAGGTCGACGGTCCGCCTGACCCGGGGCTTGTCGATCATGGCAGCTCGGCCAGCACGGTTTCGCCGCCCACCGCGCGCTGCCCGACCTCGACCAGCAGCTCGGAGCCCACCGGCAGGTAGGTGTCCAGCCGGGAGCCGAACCGGATCAGGCCGTAGGTGTCGCCGATCGACAGCTTGTCCCCGACGTGCGCGTCACACACGATGCGGCGCGCCACCAGACCGGCGATCTGCACGGCTACCACGTCGGCGCCGTGGGCCGTGCGGATCCGCACGCTGGTGCGCTCGTTGTCGGTGCTCGCCTCGGGTAGGTCGGCCGACCCGAAGCGGCCCGGCCGGTGTTGCACCGCGACCACCTCGCCGCTCACCGGGGCCCGCTGCACGTGGGCGTCCAAGATCGACAGGAAGATGCTGACCCGCGGTAGCGGCGCGTCGCCCATGCTCAGCTCGGAAGGTGGGGCAGCGGTGTCGATTACGCAGATCAGGCCGTCGGCCGGCGCGACGACGGCGCCCGGACGAGTGGGTGGCACCCGCGGCGGGTGACGGAAGAATGCCGCGCAGGCGCCGGCGGCAAGCAGGCCCCCGCGGCGCAGCCACCGAAGGCGGCGGCCGGCCAGGGCCACGGCCAGGCCCGCCGAGATGAACGGCAGCCCGGCCGGATGCACCGGCGGAACGGTGGAGCGCACCAACTCGAGCAGGTGCAGGGGGCCCGAAGGACCAGGGCCAGGGGGGCGTCGTGCCACGCGGTCATCTTACGAGGCAAGGTGAACGGACATGCCCCAGCCGACGGGGCCGCACTGAAAACGACACACCTGAGGGGGGCTCAGGGATTTCCGCCCAACCGCACGGCCGCGACGCGAGCCGGCTGCGCCGCGCGAAGGTAGGCGTGACCGCTGCCTTTATCGCTCACGCTGTGCTGTTTTCGTCGTGGGCGGCCCATATCCCGTACGTGAAGGCGCAGTTGGGCCTGTCCGATGCGGCGCTGGGAACGGCGCTGTTCGGTGCGCCGGTCGGCTCGCTGCTGGCCACTCTGCTCAGCCACTGGGCGCTGCCGCGCTGGGGTAGCCACCGGTTGGTTCCCATCACGGTCGCGGGCTACGCGTGCGTCGGCGTGACGGTAGGGCTGGCCACGTCGGGACCGTTGCTGTTCCTGGCGCTGGCCCTGTGGGGCATGTTCCAGGGTGCGCTGGACGTCGCGATGAACACCCAGGCCGCCACCGTCGAGCGGGTTGCGCAGGCTCCGATCATGTCGCGCTTCCACGGGATGTGGAGTGTCGGCGCGTTGCTGGGAGCCGTGATCGGCGCCGGGTCGGTCAGCGCCGGCATCGGTCTCACCGCCCAGCTCGCCGTTCTCGGGGTTGTCGTCCTGGTCGTGGTGGAAGCGCTGACCCGGCACCTGATTCCCGACGCCAGGCCGGCCGCTGTCGATTCAGACGCGGGCCCGGCGAAACGGGCCTGGCTGAACAGGACGGTGGCCGTCCTGGGAGCGGTCGCGTTTGCGTCCTTCCTGTGCGAAGGCGCCGCCACCGACTGGTCGGCCAACTACCTGCACGACGTCGTGGGCGCCGGTCCGGGCGTATCGGCGCTGAGCTATGCGGCCTACACGCTGATGATGGTCGTGACCCGGTTCGGCGCGCTGCGACTGCACTCGCGCGTCTCGGCCCGTCGGCTGCTTCCGGCGCTGGCGCTGCTCGCCGCGGTGGGCATGAGCGTGACACTGGCGACCGCCGACCCGGTGGTCAGCGTGATCGGATTCGCCGGCCTGGGAGCGGGCGTGGCGCTGCTGGTGCCGACCGCGTTCAGCGCCGCCTATTCGGCCAGTAGCGCCGGATCGGCGATCGCTCTGGTCGCCACGACGGGCTGGGTGGGCTACCTGCTCGGTCCGCCGCTGATCGGTCACCTCGCCGGGTGGGTCGGACTATCGGCGGCGCTGATCACCATCCCGGTGATGATCTCGGTCGCCGGCGCCGTCATCGGGTGTACCAGGGCTTTCGATGCGGCCGACGAATTCCACCGCGACGTGATGACTTAGGTGAGGTCCCACACTTGCACCAGGGTCCCGGCGGCTACTTCCACGACGTCTTCGGGAATGTCCAGCAGGCCGTTCGCCGACGCCAGCCAGCGCAAATGGTGTGAAGCGGGCGGGCCGTAGCTGGTCACGCTGGCTTGGTCTGCCGAGGTGTCGAGTACGGCGCGACGGAACTGCCGTTTGCCGCGCGGCGAGCTCAGCGTCTCGGTGAGGATCGCGGGCCGGTGCATCCGCTGCGGATCCGGGAGCCCCATCGCCCGGCGCAGCGCGGGGCGGATGAACACCTCGAAGGACACCTGCGCGCTGACCGGGTTACCGGGCAGGGTGACGATCGTCGTGCCGGCCACGCGTCCGACGCCCTGGGGCATTCCCGGTTGCATCGCCACCTTGACGAACTCCACCCCTTGGCCGCCGTCCCGGCCGAACGCGTCCTTGACGACTTCGTAGGCGCCCGCGCTGACGCCCCCGCTGGTGATGATCAGGTCGGCATCCGCGGCGTACCGGTCGAGGACGGTGCCGAACTGCGCGACGTCGTCGCCGGCGGTCCGGGTGGCGACCACCGTCGCGCCCGCGTCGCGCACGGCGGCGGCCAGCATGATCGAGTTGGACTCGTAGATCTGCCCTGGCCGCAGCGGGATGCCCGGCGGCACCAGCTCCGATCCGGTGGAAATGACCAGCACCCGCTGCCTGGGGATCACCGTCAGCTCGGCCAGTCCCAGCGCGGCGGCCAACCCGAGCACCGCCGGCGTCACGACCTGGCCCGCACGCAGCACCGTGGTGCCCGGGGCGACGTCTTCGCCGGCACGCCGGATGTGCGCGCCGGGCTGACGGGTCTGGCGGATCGTCACCCACTCCACCCCGCCGTCGGTGTCTTCGACGGGCACGACGGCGGTCGCCCCGGCCGGCAGCGGCGCGCCGGTCATGATGCGGTGCGCGGTGCCGGGTTTCAGCGTCAACTCGTCGGTGCGCCCCGCCGGAATGTCCTCGGCGACCGGCAGCACCACCGGGTGCTCCTCGCTGGCCTGCGATATGTCCTCGGCGCGTACCGCGTAGCCGTCCATCGCGGAGTTGTCGAAGACCGGCAGCGACAGCTGCGCGACCACGTCGTCGGCCAGGACCAGCCCCTGGGCCTCCGTCAGCGGAACCGCTCCCGCCGGGCGGGGCCGGATCATCTCGGCTACGACACGCTGATGTTCCTCGACTGACCGCATGCGGTCATTATCCGGCGGGCCAGCCGGGGCCGGGCTCGCCAGTGGTCGCCGCTCCCGACGTATGGTTGAGAACGTGATTACCGGGTTGGCCCACTCGGGGGTCTGCGTGCCCGACTGTGAAGCCGCGGTGGCGTTCTACCGCGATGTATTGGGCCTGCGTGTGCTGTCGCCGCCCTACGTGATGGCCGGTAACGCGATTCGCAACGATATGGGCGAGCTGGTGTCCGACCCCACCATGAAGGCGGCCATCGTCGGGTTCGGAGACGACGGCGACCGCGTCTTCGAGGTGATCGAGTACCTGAACCTCGAGGGCGGCTCCGGCGACCGGACCCTGACCGATCACGGGCTCTCGCACGTGGGGCTGATCTGCGACGACATCGACGCCACTCGGGCCGAACTGGAAAGCAAAGGGGTGCGCTTCCTGGTCAGCGGCATCGCCGACGTCGCACGGGTCCGCACCACCTGGTTCGTCGATCCCTGGGGCGTGGTGTTCATCCTGGTGGAGAAAAGCCGGCCCGAGCGACCCTACTTCGCGCAATGGGGGTGAAGTCGAGGGTTGCCGTCATCGGTGCGGGCGCCGGGGGCATCGCGATGGGCATTCAGCTGGCCGACGGCGGATACGACTTCACCATCTTCGACCGCGCCGACGGCTTCGGCGGGACTTGGCGGCACAACACATTTCCGGGTGCGGCCTGCGATGTCCCGTCGCATCTGTACTCGTACTCGTTCGCGCCCAACCCGCGGTGGAGCAAGACCTACGCGAACCAGCCCGAGATCCTGGCCTACTTGGAGAAGGTCGCCGCCGACCACGGGCTCGTCGCGCACCTGCGGCCCGGCACGGCGATCAGCACCCTGCGCTGGTCGGACGATCGGCGGACCTGGACGCTTGCTGCCGAGGACGGCTCCGAGCACGAGTTCGATGCGGTGGTCAGCGCCGTCGGCATGCTCGATGTGCCGCACATTCCGGACATAACCGGCGCGCAGCGGTTTCGCGGCCGGCAATTCCATTCGGCCCGTTGGGATCACAGCAAGTCGACGGCCGGGGAGCGGGTCGCGTCCCTCGGCACCGGCGCCAGCGCGATCCAGTACGTCCCGGCGATCGCGCGGGAGACGGCGCATCTGACGGTGTTCCAGCGGACCCCGATCTGGATCTCGCCGCGCTTCGACTTCCCGTTCACACCTGATCAGCACGAGTTGTTCGAACGCAATCCCGCCGAGGCGCAGAAACTGCGCGACGAGGCCTTCGATTCCTACGAGTCGTCCAGCTTCGACGTCGATGCCGCGCAGACGCGCGACGCGACCGACCTGGCCCGCAGCTACCTGATGCGCAAGGTCGCCGATCCCGAATTGCGTGCCAAGCTGACGCCGGACTATCCGGTCGGGTGCAAACGGCC
>Ga0335083_10006961_pt1 | contig 13994 bp, 8 predicted proteins | sample Lox_Sample_42_FD_206716 | JGI IMG/M metagenome (GOLD analysis project Ga0335083, IMG submission 206716) | Soil microbial communities from Loxahatchee National Wildlife Refuge, Florida, United States - Lox_Sample_4.2 | ecosystem: Environmental > Terrestrial > Soil > Wetlands | place: USA: Florida...
TAATTTTGAACGATGAAGGTTTCGTTATCGTACCGGAATAACGCCACCTGAGCGGGCGCGTTCTCGAGGCGAACCGGCTCGGCCGAACCCAGCGCGTCGCGGATGATGGAAAGAACGCCGGGCGGGAAGGCATAGAGATCGGCCGGATCATTGGGAATGGTCAGGACGTAAAATTTGCCCCGGGAGTAATCACAGGAAAGAAGAATGGGATAGGTCGTGCCGCCGGGGGAAACGCCCAGGACGTCGCCCCAGGCATCGTGCGTCAGGACGTTGAAGTATTTGATCTCGGGAATAAGGATGTCACGAGGAGCCGCGAAGGGGTCGGGCGCGCCCGCCGACTCGCCGCCCGGACCGCCGAAGCCGCGCCGACCTCGAAAAGGTGAGCCGGGCCCGTTGGCGAACGTAAAACGCCGCACCGGCACCGTGACACCGGTAGTTTCGATTTCACAAATATCTTCGATGCCCTTGCCTTTCATGGCGCGTATGAAACCGGAGGTAACGCAAACCGATTTGCCGGCCTGGAGCTGGGCTTTGATTTTCTGAATGATCTCCGGATCCGCTTTGGCCTGTTCGGTCAGTAGGACCATTTCGGCCCCGGAGGGAAATTGCGGGAAGATATCCATCGGCAGGCCGATCATGCCCAAATAATCGTGGAGAAACTCTTCGCCGGTGGCGTGATAGGGCGTGTAGGTTTTTATGCCGACAGGTTTGCCGACTTTGACCAGCACCTTATCCACCTGGCCGAGGGTATAGGCGGCGACGTCGGCAAAGGTGGGTTCACCACCACCGGGACCGATGGTTTTCAGGAGTTCAGTGAAGTTGAGGCTGGTGGGCTGGTCGGCCCAGGTGCGATTGGTGATAGCGAAGGGCGGGATGGTGCGGAGCATGCCGGAGTAGTTGAAGCAGCACATCTCGGGGCAGCGCGCAAAGACAGTATCGAGGAGCTCCTCGGAGTAGCGATCGATGGGAAAGGCGCCGCCCTGGTCCACCCAGCCGCCCCGGTTCACGCCTGGCTTAAGGTTGTCCATGAATCGCATGATGTCGTAGCTGAGATAAGGCTGGAGATGCTGTTCCTGTCCGACCCAGAGGCGGGATTCGGTGCCGGCAAACATGCCGTCGGCGATGAGCGGGACCTTTTCCGTGTCATTGCCCATGCCGGCGTACTGGTCATACCAGTTGGCCATTTTGATGATGACCCGGCACTTTGGGTTGACCGCCTTGGCCGGTTTGACGATGAGATCCTCCGCGACCTCGCGCATGGTTTCCAGGCGGTATTGCGTCCAGGATCGATTGCCTTTGGCTTTGATATCGTAGTCCGTCTTGCGGTCAAAGAAGAAGTAATCATCGAGCAGAATTTCATCAAAATGGCGGGCGGCCAGTTCCACGGCTTTTTTGGCGAAGGCGCGATTTTCCGGATCGGCGTAGTCGAAACCCTGGTAACCATTGGCTTCACTGACGCTGAAGGCCAGGCCGCCGCAAACCTGCACGCCCTGGTCCTGGTAGAATTTTTTGAGTTTTTCCAGGCCGGATTCATCCACGAGCGTGTGGTTGCGCATGACTTCGATATAAATCTTGTCAATCTTGAGGTTGCGCGTGAGGTTGGACCAGGATGCGGCCGGGTCGAGATTGCCGTTGATCAGCGCTTGCACGGTTCTCTGGGTTGCGTAGGTGGAGACGATGAAACTTTGGTAATGGCCCTGGGCCTGGCCGGAGAGAGCCTGGGTTTGGGCATTGACGGCAAGCGCGGCAAAAACAAAAAGGATGGAGTACGCCTTTTTCATGGGTGAGCCATAGGATCAATTCTTCAATTTGCCATGGGTTCGGGAACAGCAGCTGCGCACATCTCTAATGCTTCGGCACCAGGTCTGCAATCTTGCCCGCCGCCAGCTCCGGGCGGCAAAACGCTAATCGCGACCGGCCCGAAAAGGAAGCGCGAACTTGTGTGTGATTGTTTAACCGCAAAGAACGCGGGGAGCGCTGAGGTTTCCAGCCGCGAAGTGCGGGATATTAAAGGTGCCTTCAGGCACGTTTTCGGCGGCAGACGGCTGGAAGCGAAGCGGCCGCTAGAGCCAGCATGGCCCACATTGAGGGTTCGGGCACGGCGGAGCCAATCACCGCGAACGCCGGTGCGACATACCCTGGATACCCTGGCGCGCTTTCGAAGATCGGGGGATCGCTGCCGAACCACACGCCATTCGCGATCGAGCCTGCCGCGTCGTTATAGCTGCCGGTTGACAGCAGCCAACCATCGACATTACCAGGAATTACCGGGGTCCCGGCATAACCAGGCACCAGACCTGCCAGGTAATAGGTACCGGGCAGAAGAGTCTCATTGACCGTCATCACCTGCGTGCTCATGACGCCCAACGGGGCCGTCAGACTTTCACTGGCAAAGACGGTCATGGGACCGGTCAGGGCACTCTGAAGCGAAAAGTTAAAGGTGTTGAAACTGGTTGAAGGGGGTGTCCGGAGTACGACGTCAATGGTTGAGACGTAATAACTGTCTGCGAGTGTGAAGGAGACGGCGGTGGCATAGGGACTGTACATTCCGTAATAAGAATAATTGGCGGAGGGCGCGTTGAACAGTATGTCAGCGCGGCCGGTCGCGCTGCCGGGTCCCAGGAGCAGAAGAACGGCGGCGGCGATGGCGGTGAGCGAGTTGAACCGGGCGCGTGAAGGCAACCCACAGCGGGAGGTGGCGTTGATTTTCATTTAAAGCACAGATCAAATGACAACCACTGATCACAGGAATTTGCTTCTTTTGCCAGCCGACGGTCGTGAGCGTTGCGCCGATGGCTGAGAATTGGTTCTGAGTTCCAACCAACCATGTCGTCTCATTAGCAGAACCTGGAATGAATGTCAATAACTAATAAGTAATGCGAATAAAACTGACCGGCATTCGCGAGTGGATTTGTTCAGGTGATAGCTGATTCAAAGCCGGTTCCGCGGAGGGCAACAAGGGCACAGTGCTGGCTGCAAAATCCGGTCGCGGGCAGTGATTCCAGAGGTGAGCGTTCTCGTGATTGGCATCGGCCTGGCTTCCAAATCAGCGAGCCGCAAGACAAACACGTGAACGCGAACGGGCAATTTTCTGTCTCATTTGCTGCCGATGTTCCGCATGGTTGAACGGAGGGTAGGCGGTGCGGTCTATGGGTTTGGGTCGAATTTGTGTAACCAAATGGTTACTTATTCGTCTGATATTGATGGTTGAATTGTGGAAATATGAGATCAATCGTTTTTACCTATCCGGGATTTCAGTCGCTGCCGAAAGGTCTCAAGCAACTGCTGGTGACTTCTGAGAATTACTTCTTTGTTGAAGCCAGGTGGGCGTTCGCCAGGCCAGGCCCCATCCGATCGAAATTAATGAACTATTGGAGCCGGGTGCAACCCGAGAGCAATCTGTTCTCAGGGTCGCGATTTGGGGCAGGTTGAGGTGAGAGTGGCGCAGACCCTGGAATCACAAGAACTTTTGTCCTGTGGGTCTGCCATTTCGCCGCACGGACTTCGACCGCTGACGCCAATCCCGACGTCGCGTGCAGAAAGTGTGAATTTGCCCGAGGTGGCGATGCCTTTTGGTCAGGCTGGGAAAAAACCAACAGCGTTTTGGCCCTCTCGCCAAATCGGGTTTGTAAATTACAATGGATTTCCGCAAAAAAACAAAAAATTTCCCGACGGCACGCACTGTGCTTGGAGGGATTCGTGGTTGGGAAACGGTTGCCGCAGACGAGTGATGTGGGTGGGGAGCCCCGGGCAGCCGGCAGGAGGGAGTGAGGAAAAGGGTAGCGGAGGTATTTGGGATGGTTGAGCGAAAGGCGGTTGGGCATGGAGGAACACGACGAGCGCGGCTGTCAGGTCTGCCCGCAAAGCAAATTGCGAAAGAGGAGGTGAAGTTTGGTTGCGGCCGGGCCGGGCGGTGCGCAAGCGCGTGAAATCAGAAGCTGAAATTAATCGATGGAAAACCGGGGTGGCATGGGTTGGTGGGGCGCGGCGGCTTGCAAAAGCGCCCGCCCCACCGCGTTTTTTTATTTAAATTATCACTGCCGGACCGTCCCGCCGTGACAGTTTGACCCGTTTGCGTTAGTCTCCGCCGATGCAACCAATGACGTTGACGCTGGGTCACTCGCCCGACCCGGATGACGCCTTCATGTTCTATGCGCTGGCGAAGGATTTGATTCCGACGCAGGGTTTCCGTTTCGAGCATATTTTGCAGGACATCCAGACGTTGAACGAACGTGCGACGCGCGGCGAACTGGACATCACCGCCATCAGCCTGCACGCCTACGCTTATGTGAGCGGGCGGTATGCGCTGTTGCCCAGCGGCGCGAGCATGGGGGATGGTTACGGCCCGATGCTCGTCGCCAAACAAAAATTTGACCGGACGGAAATCGCCGGCAAAACCATCGCCGTGCCGGGGACCATGACCAGCGCCTTTCTCGCCCTGCAACTCTGGCTGGGCCGGAGCGCGAAGGAATTCAATTATATCGTGGTGCCGTTCGATCAGATTTTCAAAGCCGTCCGCACCGGCGCCGCCGATGTCGGCCTCATCATCCACGAGGGCCAGTTGACCTATCGCAACGAGGGGCTGATGGTGTGCGAAGACCTCGGCATCTGGTGGGGGAAGGAAAACGACGGTCTGCCGCTGCCGCTGGGCGGCAATGTCATCCACAAAAAGTTTCCCCCGGACGTGCGCAAAACCATTGCCGGGGTCTTATCGGCGAGTATTCAATTCAGCCTGGAGCATCGTGCCGAGGCAGTGCAACACGCGCTGCAATATGCGCGCGACATGGGCCGCGACCTGGCCGACCAATTCGTCGGCATGTACGTCAATCACTGGACGCTCGATTACGGCGAACGCGGCCGGGAATCCATCCGCCGGTTTCTCGGGCGGGCCTTCGAGCGCGGACTGATTCCGCACCGGCAGGAACTGGAATTCGTGGTTTGAACCCGATGACTCCGAATGGCCGGCGAGGCGGACTCAATCGGCGCCGGGATTTTGGCCGTTGGTATAAACCTTTTTATAATCCCGTTTCAGGCAGTCGGGACAAAGGCTGTGGCTGAACAGGGCCTCCGAGCGGTTGGAAACAAAAACTTCCACCGGTTGCCAGTTGTCATGTTCGTCGCGGATTTTTTTGCACAGGCTGCAAATGGGCAGGATGCCTTCCAGCAAATTGACCCGTCGGGCCAACTCGCGTGTCTGCCGGGCAACCCGGCTGATCAGGTAAGCCAGCAACGCGAGGACAAAGATGCGAATGACGGTATTGATGATCGCATCGGTGATATGCCAGGGAGCCTGTCGACTGAACGGGAAACTCAGACGAATCAGTGATTGGACGATCGCGAGGAGATAGGCGTAAAACGGGCGACAGAACCAGGCGGAGACCGCGACTGGAATGATATACGTAATCGGGAAGGCAATGTACGGCCCCACCGAAAAATCAACGACCAGGCACAGGGCGGCGAGGCCGATGGACGTCACGGGCTGTCGCAACAAGCGAAGGTACCAGGGATCCGCCTGTGTCGGGAGATTCGACGGAGTCATAATGACAATGGTTAAGGTTGTCGCGTCGTGCGATTAATGGTCATCAGATTCTGCATTATTAACTAATTGCGTTATTAGCAAGTTACATTCCATTGCCGTTGGCATGGGTGATTTATCGTTTGGCGGACAGGGACTGAGACCGGTTATAAACCAGCACAACGGAGGTTTCAATTTGTCGCTCAGGGATTTGCCAATACATGCCCAGCAAGCGATTCTTTTCCGCTTCACCGACCAGCTGAAATCCGTGTTTCACGTAAAACCGGATTGCCCAATCGGCGGCCTGCCAGGTGCCGACGAGGATTCTGCCTTCAATCCGATCCAATAAATGGTTGAGCAGCTCCCCGCCAATGCCGCGATGGCGCATCGCCGACCTGACATAAGCGTGCCGGATCAGCGTGACATCCCGGACTGGTTGCATACCCATGACCCCGACGAGCCGGTAATTTTCCTCGTAACCCCAAAATTCAACGCCGAGGTTGATTTGCTCCCGCAACTCCACCAACGGCATATACGGCTCATGCCAGCGATCGGCAGGAATCACGCACTGATAGGCCCGGGCGGCATCGTTGACAATCGCGAAGATGTCCGGAATATCGGAAGCTGTGCAAGGCCTGATCATTTCCAATGGCTAACTGCGGATGATGCCATCGGCCTCCATTCGGGCCACGAGTGGAAAAAGGTCATGTTGCAGACAAAACGAAACGTCATCGCGCAGTTCGGGGATCGCCAGCAATCGCCGCGCATTTTCGGAAGTGGCCACCGCAGCCGCCAGATTGTCCTTGGCTTGCATCCAGGTGCGTCGGGCGATTTCCGCCGAATCCGAAATTTCGTGCGGTCTGGCGTCGGCCAGCAACATTCCACACAACGCGCCCGCGGCCAGCACATCCTCGAACGCCGTGTTCTCCCGGGTGCCGGCGCACACGAGCAAGACGTGCGCCGGTGAAAGCTGCCGAAGAAATTTGGCCGTGGCCGACAGGTTCAAAAAGGAAGCGGCCACCACCGTTTTGGCGCGCGCCCCGGCGCGCAACGCCCGCGTGCCATTGGTCGTGGTGGAAACAATGGTTTTGTCGCGGACCTTTTCCGGCGTGTATTCGCGCGGCGAATTGCCAAGGTCAAAATCCACGCCGCCGGCCTGGGCGGCGCGAATCCTCACGCCGTCCCGTTCGCCGCCGAGCAACACGCCGGGCTGTTTTTGCCGCCGGACCAGTGCCTCGGAAATTTCACTGACGGGGATCACAATCTTGGCGCCGTGGTGCAACGCGGTCACGATGGTGCTGGTCGCGCGCAGCACGTCGAAGACGACGCACGCCGCATCGTGCAAATCACATTGTTTCAAGGCGGGCAACTCCGCCGGGGTCAGAATGGCTTCAATTTTCATTTTGGGTCGCGCGCAAAACACCCGGGCAATGGCGGGTCGTTCTTCCCGCGCTTCGCAAGCTTCGCGCGAGAGTAATTCATTTTGGTCCGCATGTAATGGAAAAGATATTGCTGGGCGTGGCCTGCGTGCGTCCCGAAATGGGTCGCCGTGAAACGGTGCAGATGTTTGGCCGTCACGCGGCGATTCGGGAAATAAAGCCGGCGCAAGGCGCGTTCCACCCAGACATCCACCGGAAACGCGGCGTCAAAGCCGCCGGCGAAAAGCAGGACGCAGTCGGCAATTTTGCTGCCCACACCCCGTAACTTCATCAATTCGGCCCGTGCCTCCGCCATGGGTAATTCGCGCCACCGGCCCACGTCCAGCGTGCCGGTGGCGATTTGCCGGGCGGCGGCGAGCAGATGCGGCGCGCGAAAGCCCATCTTGCAGGCGCGCAGATCGGCTTCGGCCAGGCCCGCAATTTTTTCCGGTGCGGGAAACGCGAAGGCGCCGGGCGCGCCCGCGGGAACGGCCACGGGTTCACCGAAACGCTCGCAGAGCAAGGAAATGATTTGCCGGATTTGAACGATCTGCTTGGTGGAGGACAAAATGAAGGAGGCCAGACATTCCCACGGATCCTGACGCAGTACGCGCAGTCCGCGACACGCGGCAACCGCCGCACGCATCGGGGCGTCATCGGGAAAAGTTTTCAGGACGGCGGTTAAATCCACATCCGTCTGCAAATAAACCTGGAGCCAGCCCCAGCTCTTCACCGGCGCGGCGACTTCAGCCCGGATGCCTTCGGGCAATTGTGTCAGCCGCACCCAATGTTCACCAATGACGCCATGCCAACCGCCCGGGCGTTCCTGCCAGCGGAAGGCCTGGCCGGAGTCCAGCGTGGCCGCCAAATCGTAGTCCTGAACCCGCAAGAGCATCGAGGATCGGGAGGAAACCATTATTCGCGCCGGCATCGGTTCCTCGGGGGTGTTTCTTAACTCGCACTTCTTCTTTCTCATTTCAAATCGTAGCACGCCCAAAGGTGGATGCGGTCCAACACGCGTCCATCGATGACGATATCGCGCACGCCCAAATCGGTGACGGAGGTAAATTGCCGGGCCAGATCCTCCGGCGCGGGCGGCGGCGGCGGAATCGTCGCGTACTGGAGGGGCCGATGGGCCAGCCATTTCCAAAACCAGCCGTGCTCCAACGGGTACAGATTCACCTGGTTGACAAAGATCGCGTTCTGACCCTGGCGATGTTCGCGGTAGTTGTACTCCGGCCAGAAATAGAATTGATTTTGGGGTTGATCCGAATCCATCGCATAAACGAGCGGTTCCGAGGCCAGCGCCGTTTTGGCCTGGGGAATATAAAACGAATACAACCCCGTAATGCCATAGTGCCCGCAGATGATGAACGCGGGTTTGCCGGCCTGCTGCAATTTTTCGCGTTCGGCTTCCACCAACGCCGCTTCCGGTTTCCAGGCCTGCACCCGGCGCGTCGGGTCTTTTGAGCCGGGCAGCATTTCTCCGGTGATTTTCCCCACCAACTTGCTCTGGTGCAGTATGGCAAAGGTGAAAAATCCCAGGACGAGGCCGAACGAAAAAAACGGGCCGGTCAGGCGGCGGCGTTCATTCCAATAAGCCGCCATCAGACAAAACATGGGCACCACGGCCGGGGCGATCCAGTTGGGGAGGACGTGGGAGTGAAGCGAGTAAAGCCAATGTCCCAGAAAAACCGGCGCGCCCATGCAAAAAAAATACAACCATAACCCCGATTTCTCACGTCGGGGGGACCTCCAGAAGCCGATCATGGCCCAAAGGGCGCCGATAAAAAAAATCGGATTTAACACCACGAGTTCCTGTAAAAAAAAGTCCCGGAAATAACGCAACGTCGGCTGCCAGTGGGAATTGAGGCCCGCATTGCCCGCCACATGTTGGACGGTGATCCAACCGTGCTGCCAGTTCCAAACCACGACCGGCGTGGTGCAGATCAGAAAAATCAGTAGTGCCAGCCACGGGCCGGGCCGCCGCAATTGAACGCGCGCCGGCGGCCGGAGCGCAAAGAAAACTGCCCAGCACACGATCTGATAAACCGCGCTGTATTTGCACAGGAAACCCAGCCCCATGCCCAGTCCCACCACGAGCCAGTGGCGTGTTTGCCCGCCCGGCTGGACGGCCCGCCAGCCGGCCACGAACGCCCACGTCCAACAGAGCACCAGCGGCGCATCAATGGTCATCAACGTCATGCCGACACCAAACAACGGTGTGGCCGCCAGGATGAGCAAGAACCAGAAAGCCGGATGCGCGCCGATTTCACGCACCAAAAAGCGCAGGATTATCACGCTGAGAATCGCCGCGAACAGGGGTGAAAAAAAACGGACACCAAACTCGTTGTCGCCGAACAGGGACGTGCTGGCGAATTGAATGAAGGCGATGCCCGGCGGCTTGCTGTAATAAGACAGGGCCAGGTGTTTGGACCAGACCCATTGGTAGGCTTCGTCCGGGCTGAGCTGGATGAGGCCGCTGGCGAGGTATACCCAGTTCGCGATCAAGGTGACCAGGATCACCAGGTAGCCGAGACGAAGCCATTCGCTTTCCGATTTCCGATTACCGATTTCTGATTTGACAGCTTCGGGCGCCGGACCAGGGAGTTTGGACGCTGCGTTTTGGACTGGATTGAGCACCGATGGCATTTGCGCATGCCAGAGCGGAAACCATTTTTTGCCGATCCAATTCCATGCAGCCTGCAATCCGATGAGGCCCGCCGCGGCGTAGCCTGCGCCGAGAATCGCGCCGGCCAGCACGTCGCTGGGATAATGCACGCCGTTATAGACGCGCGAAAAGGCGACCGCCGCCGCCATCGGCAGCATGAACCGCCAGCTTCGGCGATAAAACAGAAACGCGACCATCGTGGCGGCAAACCAGTTGGCGGCGTGTGACGACGGCATGCTGTTGCGGCTGCCTGTGTTGGCGCCCATTTCTTCCGGCGGGACGTAGCCTTTGCCGACGACGCCGAACTGCCGCGCATCCGGCAGCGTGACGAACGGGCGCGGCCGGGCGACGGCGTGTTTGACGGTGTTGACGATGAGCGGGTCGCCGAGCCCGACGGTCAGCGCCATCAACAGGACGCATAGCCGGAGGCGCGCGTTGCCGAAGCACAGCGCGTAGAGCGCGGCGGCAACGAGCAGCAGGACGAACCATCGCATCGCGCCGTTGGCCCCGCTCAAAATGGGCATGAGCCAGTCAAAGACCGGATTGGCCAGCGACCGGTTGATGAAATGAAACAGGCCCGTGTCGAGCGTTTGCAGCCAGTGCATTACCGAAAGTGTAGCGGGAAACCGGGCGTTGAAAACTCAATAGCGCGGACAACTTTCAGGGAGGAAAAAAACAGCGCCGGTTCACCGGCTCGTGCGGCCCGAAAGAGACTCTGAGCTATCCACTCCGGGACACGGCTCATTTCTCCGGGTTCTCACCATTCCCTGGCCAGGTGATCTTGCGGGCCAGCAGCCAGCGCACGCCGATCAGATCATGAAATCCGCGCAGGGCCCGTTCCAGGTTGTTGTATTTTGTCTTGCCACCCTTGCGGGGGCGATGGTTGACGGGGACTTCGACGATACGCAAGCCGGCATGATTGAAGAAGACCGGGAGATAGCGGTGCAAACCATTGAACGGCAGAAGATGGCGCATATCCACTTTTCGCATGGCCTTTAAGGTGCAACCCGTGTCGCGCACCCCGTCGTGCAAGACCATCCGGCGGATAAAGTTGGCAATTCGCGAGGCGCCACGGCGGGACCAGGTGTCCTGACGAGTCCGCCGGTAGCCGCAGACGAGGTCAGCCTGGTCGAGCATCGAAACCAGGCTGGAAATATCGGCCGGGTCGCTCTGGCCATCCCCATCCATCATGACGCAAATTTCACCCCGCGCCGATTGCAGCCCGGTGTAGAGCGCAGCGCTTTGCCCCAGACGGCATCCCAGGGAAATCAACCGGACATCCGGGTGCTGCCGGATCATCGCCTCGGTCCGGTCGTTGCTACCATCGTTGACGGCAATGATTTCCGCTTCCGGATTGGTCCGGCGCGCTTCCACCAGCACCGATTCAACGTTTTCTTCTTCGTTGTAAAACGGAATAATAATGCTGACTTTCATTTTACTGTCCGGGCCTGCCAGGTTTTCATCGTCAAACCCAACCGGAACAATGGCGATAATCCGGCAGGTAATCAATGACTGGAAATTGAACAGTGGTCGTCGGCGGTTTCCTAAAGCGATATCCGGTAACGTTTATCCGACGAACGCCGGATTTAACCAGCGACCCTCTCGCGCGGCGGGCGGCCGGCTTTTGTTTGGCGTCAAACGCATTCGGCCCGGCTGAGCCCATGTCCCCGTCTAAGGCCGGACGATACGATAAAATCTTGCCGGCGCATTCGTCCGGGACCAATCCACGAACTGGCAGACGCCAAAACCGTCCGCCGTCAGATTGGTCAAGGTTTGCCAATCCGGTGCCGTCAGACTATCCTTGTACAGAATCCGGTAGGTAAATCCGGGAATTCCGTCAAACCTCACCAGGGCGGAACCGTCGTTGGGGTTGTCACCGGCAAAATTCAGCGGTTGCGGATCATCAGCTCTGATTTGAACAGTGACTGTGCCCACATCCGTGCCACAACCTCCATTGTCCACGACATAGGTGAAGGTATCCGTGCTGATTCCGCCCGGCGGCGGCGCATAATAAACCCAGTTGTTCGTCAAACCCACCACGCCACCGGCCGTGCTGTTGGAGCTGACCTCGACCACCGTCAGGGATTCACCCTCCGCATCGGTGTCGTTGGTCACCAGATCGAACGCATTTACCCGAACACCGCCCGCGGCGAACCGTTGGATGACGTCCGGATGGGCCACGGGCGGATGCCCCAGGAACAATAAGGCCGGCGAGCTGGTTACCGACCCAAAGGCATCCGAAATCACCACGCTGTAATTGCCGAAATCGGGGGTCTGGACGTTGGTCACCAGGAGGCTCTCGTTGGTCTGCATATTCAACATATGTCCATCCTTCCACCACTGGCAGGTGAGCGGCCCGTTGCCATCAGCCAGGGCGTCAAAAACAACATTACAACCCAATAATACCGCCTTGTGGTCCGGCCGCACCCAGACCATCAACGGCTCGGGCGCACATTTGCCGTAATTTCCTGCGCTGTAAATCGCCGCAATTTCATCCGATGACAGCGCGCAGCGGTACAAGCTGAATTCATCCAGGCCACCCGACCAGAGGGTTGGCGGATCATCACTTACCTGCGCACCCAGATAAAAATCATAGCTGGTTTGGGGAGTGAAATTAGTGCCGAGATCCTGTTGGGCCACGACAACCCCATTCAAATAAATCATGGCCAACCCCGAGTTTCGATCGTAAGTAAAGGCCACATGTTGGAAAACGTTTGATTGGACAATTCCCGGCGGGGACGCCAGCGTGTGGTAACTCGACGTCCCGTTCCCGTCCGTGTCCTCGATGTTGACGTACAAACAGCCGGGGCCGGCGCCAAAGTTGCCCGGCGGGGCCGGCTCGGAGATCCACAGTTGTACTCCCCCCGCGCTGCCGTTATTCCATTCGGCTATCGGACGCGGCACGTCTATGACCGCTGGATTAATCCAACCTTCAATGGTCATTCCGCCGGCTGGTCCCACATCGAGACTGCCGCTGGCGGGCACTTTGATACAGGCATTCGTCCCATTCAGGTAAAACGCCTGTCCCACCGCACCGCCGGTATAACCGGCCCCGCCGACCAGCGTGCCGTTGTTGGTGCCCACCGCATCGTCGGTATTGCCCTCGGCCGGCCACCAGCTCACCAGATTTGAGGAGGCCCGGATACAATTGGTGACCGGCAGAAACACTGTCAACGTGGCGTTGGAGCTGATGGTTGAGCCGTAAAGATTGGTCACCTGCACTGCATACACCCCCGCCTGACCGGGCTGGACCACCGACAGAATCAACGAGGTGTTGGTTGCTCCCGCAATATTTGTCCGGTTAAACATCCACTGATAACTCAAGATCGGTGAGCCGCTCGCGTCCGCCGAGATCATCGTCGTTTGATCCCGAACCACAGCCTGACTGGCCGGCTGCCGGGTAATGACCGGCGGTCTGTTCGAAGACGTGACGTCAAACGGATTGCTGGCGCCGATGTGGCCGTTGCCGTCATCGGCGCACAACACGACGTTGGTGGCGGCGGCCAGCACCGTGAGATCGCCGGTCCAGACGCCATTTACGAAACTGGCGGAGTTGGTCGGGCTGATGGGAACGGCTGACGTGGCACCGGAGAGCAGCATCTGGATCTCATTTTCCGCGAAACGCACGGCGTCGCTGCCGGTTTGGGCGTTGTCCACCAGAAAGCCATTCAAGATCGTCCTCCCGTAATTGCCGATGACCAGGGCCGTCTGGTCGGTCGCAGGGCTGCTGGTGAAACCGGCGGCGGCGACCCCGCCCGCGACCGGATTGAGAAGGTCTCCGTTCTGGCTCCAACTTCCCTGAATGAGTTCGAAAGGATTCGGCAGCCCGGCAAACAATTGCGAATTGCCCCAGTCATAAACCGGTTGCGGCGCGAAGTAGTATGAGACCACGCTGGCGTCGAAGGCAGCGGCGACCGCCGGTTGCTGGTCAAGGGCCCAGAACGCAAAAATGGCGCGGCCGCCTGAATTCACAAAAGTCGTGATTGGACCAAAATTGTTGAAGGTGGAGGCCACGTCAAAGACTACCAGAGTGGCGTTAACATTCGCGCTTGCGACAGCGGTATTGAAGGCCGTTTCGTCGCCGGATCCGAACGCCTGGTAGTTCAATCCCAGTTCATTCAGCGCAGCCCGGAAGTAGTGATTGTTAACAAACTCGAACAAAAGAATATTGGTCAATCCAACGACGCTCTTGCCGGTTGCGCTCAACCCCACTGTGCCACTGAAGCTGGTCACCACGTTGTTGGAATGATCCACTGCAGTGACGGTCGCAGCGAAGGACTGGCTCACGAACTGCGGCGAAGCAATCGGACTCCAGATGAAATGATCCACCTGGCCCGGCAGGCCGTCGTCGTTGATGATGGTGCCAACCGCCTGCGAACGGCCCAGTGTG
>Ga0335083_10006962_pt1 | contig 13994 bp, 13 predicted proteins | sample Lox_Sample_42_FD_206716 | JGI IMG/M metagenome (GOLD analysis project Ga0335083, IMG submission 206716) | Soil microbial communities from Loxahatchee National Wildlife Refuge, Florida, United States - Lox_Sample_4.2 | ecosystem: Environmental > Terrestrial > Soil > Wetlands | place: USA...
GGCGGCAACGGCGGCGCTCATGGCCGTCGGCGGCACGGCATCGGCTGCGGAAGAACTGTCGGACGTGCGCAAGGCCATCGGCGATGCGCATGCCGCCTCGGTCAAGCGGTTGCAGGACTGGATCGCCCTTCCCTCCATCGCGGCCGAGCGACGCAACACGCAGGAAGGTGCCGCCTACATGAAGCAGCTGGTGCTCGATGCCGGCTTCCAGAAGGCCGAAGTGGTGCAGACCTCCGGCTGCCCGGGCGTGTACGCAACCATGGACAATGGCGCGCCGAAAACGCTCGCCCTCTACTTCATGTACGACGTGAAGCAGTTCGATCCCAAGGAATGGTCGTCGCCGCCGCTGGAAGGCCGCCTCGTCGACAAGGCCGGCTTCGGCAAGATCATGGTCGGACGCGGCGCCACCAACCAGAAGGGCCCGGAAGCGACCTTCCTCGCAGCACTTCATGCGCTGAAGGCAACCGGCAAGAAGCCGCCGGTCAATTTCGTGTTCGTTGCCGAGGGCGAAGAAGAAATCGGCTCGCCGCATTTCGCGGAGGTCGTGCATCGCCCCGACATTCTGGCGGCAATGAAGAAGACGGTCGGCGTGTTCATGCCGTCGAACAGCCAGAGCCCCAATGGCAGCGTGGATATCACGCTCGGCTCCAAGGGCATCGCCGAGCTGGAGCTGGTGTCGAGCGGCGCGCATTGGGGCCGCGGGCCGACGCAGGATATCCATTCGAGCCTCAAGGCCGCGGTCGACAGTCCGGCATGGCATCTGGTGGCGGCACTCAGCACGCTGGTCTCGCCGGATGGCAACACGATCAAGGTGGATGGCTGGTACGACAATGTCCTGCCGCTGACGCAGCACCAGAAGGACATCATCGCGGCCACCGCGAAGGCCACGCCGGAAGCGGATGTGATGAAACAACTCCACATCTCGCACTGGATCGATGACCTGCCCTACGAGCAGGCAATGGAGCGGCTGGCCTCGCAGCCGACGATCAATATCGAAGGCTTGGTCGGCGGGTATACGGGACCCGGCGGCAAGACGATCCTGCCCGGCCGCGCGGTCGCGAAAATCGACTGCCGTCTCGTGCCGAACATGACGCGCGCGGAAGCGGAAGCGAAACTCAAGGCCTATCTCGCCAAGAAGGGTTTTCCCGATATCGAGGTGAACGTCACCGGCGGCTACGATCCGACCGAGACGGACGAGAAGAGCGCGCTCATCCAGGCGGAAGTCGCGGCCTATACCAAGCTCGGCTATCCGCCGACGATGACACCGCGCAACGCCGGTTCGTGGCCGGGCGTGGTGTTCACGGGCGCGCCGCTCAAGCTGGCAGCCGGACATTTCGGCATGGGCTACGGCACGGGAGCGCATGCGCCGGACGAGTTCTTCCTCGTCGAGAGCACGAACCCGAAGCTGTTCGGCATGGACGACGCCGCGATGTCGTATGTCCATTTCCTGAACCAGGTCGCCGCGATCGCCTGATCAGCGGTCCAATTGTTCCGCGGTTGATGGGCGCGTGAGAAAGAAGATCAGGAGACCTGCGGCGACAACGCCGACGCCTCCCTCGATGACATGACCCGTCATAAGCTGGATAAAGTCGCCCAGGCCATTGGCGCCAAAGATCGCGATGGCCAACCAGCGCGCCCAATGCTTGCGCGTGGCGCAGCCGTAACTTGCGAATGCCATCGCAACTGCGAGGCCCAGAAAGAACGGCCCCAACAGGGACCGATGCGCCATCAGGATGGGTTCGCGGTCCGGCTTCAATCGCCACATGACATCGAACGCGGTGCCGGGGTGAACGAGCGCCACGCCGACTGAAACAAGAATGATCGTGGCGACCGCGAAGAACACCGTTAGCAGGGTAATGCCCGCGCGAGTCATCGCGCCGGCACCAGGTCGAGCGGGGCACCGGCGCGCAGGATGGCGTCGGCCTCTTGCGTGGGCCGGCCGTCCGTTTCATGCAGGACGAGCCCCGCCAGCAGGCGAAGCGGAGTTCGCGCGGTCTTGCGCATTTGCAGGATGACGCGCTTGGCCGGTTCGCCCTGTTTCGGCCACAGCGGAAAGATCGACAGGCCTTGGCTGCCGAGCGCGTCCATCGCCTCGCCCAAACGGTCGGCGCGCAGGATCGCGGTGAAGGTGCCGTTCGAAACCGTGCGCTTCAGTCCGATGTTCATCCAATCTCTCAAGTCCCCTGCATGGGTTGCGCGGGCACGGCCCTCATCGGGAGAGCGCTCACCGTCATCGCCATGGAACGGAGGATTGCAGAACACGTGATCGAATTCGCGGCGCAGCCCACCGGGCAAATCGGCGATGTCCGCTGCTACAAACCGAACGCGATCCGCCAAACGATTGCCAGCGGAATTTTCATTGCCCAGCTGCACCAGGACCGGATCGATCTCGGCTCCGGTCACATCGCATGCGGACACACGCGAGGCGAGGCACAGGCTTGCCACGCCTGCGCCCGAACCCAATTCCAGAACGCGGTGCCCGGCTTGCGCCGGAACGGCCGCGGCCAGCATCACCGCGTCCAGGCCGGAGCGGAATCCGCGCTCCGGCTGCCGCACCAAAATGCGACCGCCAAGGAATTCGTCGGCGTTGACGGCCATTAACCCCAATCCGCCGGCGCGGCTGCGAAAGCGTCCGCCAGCAGTGCCTTGGCCTCCGCCTCGTCCTCCGGCGCCACCATCAAGCGGCGCGGCAAAATGACCATGCTCCCGTCCATGACGCTCATGTGATCGTCGAAAACGACCGATGCGATTCCGGCATCCTTCAGAACAACTTCCGCGAAGCTGAGCTCGACGGGATTGTTGCTTTTCAGCACTTCGCGCATTCGACCTCTGCGAGGCTTGGGCAACAGCCCGTTTGCAGATTGTTATTGTTCTGGCCCACCCCTAATCTTGCAGCAGGCCGGGTTCCCGGCAAGAAGAGCGCCGCATGCAGACTGCCGAAGCAAGAACGCTGGAGAGGCCAAGTCCTGTGGACTGGCTGCACGGGCTCGTCGCGTCCGACATGGCGGCCGTAGACCGGATCATCCATGAGCGCCTGTCGAGCGCGGTCCCCCTGATCCCCGATCTTGCCACGCACCTGATCGATTCCGGAGGCAAGCGCCTGCGCCCGATGCTGGCCGTGGCTGCGGCCAGGCTGAACGGCTATCGCGGCACCAGCCACACGCGGTTGGCGGCAGCGGTTGAATTCATCCACACGGCAACCCTGCTGCATGACGACGTAGTCGATGTCAGCGCGCTGCGCCGCGGCAAGATCGCCGCCAATGTCGTGTGGGGCAACAAGTCGAGCGTGCTGGTCGGCGATTTCCTGTTCAGCCGGGCCTTTCAGCTGATGGTGGAGACGGGCGACCTGACCGTCCTCGATGTGCTGTCCAACGCGTCCGCCGTGATCGCCGAAGGCGAAGTGTTGCAGCTGCGCTCGGCCAACAACCTGGCCACCACACGCGACGATTATCTGCGCGTCATTACCGCAAAGACCGCCGCCCTGTTTTCCGCGGCCGCTGAGTCCGGCGCGATGATCGCCGGCGCATCCGCCGCCCATATCGAAGCCATGCGCAGCTACGGGTTCGATCTGGGCGTGGCGTTCCAGCTCATCGACGATGCCCTCGATTATTCCGGCCGCCAGGCCCAGATGGGCAAATCCATCGGCGACGATTTCCACGAGGCCAAGGTCACCCTGCCCGTCATCATCGCTGTCGAACGCGCCGATGAAGACGCGAAGCAATTCTGGCGCCGAACCATCGAGGACGGCGCGCAGCACGAGGGCGATCTCAAGCGCGCCATCGCCTATGTCGACGAGACCGGCGCCATCGAGGAAACGCGCGCGCTGGCCCGGCATCATGCCGATCGCGCGCAGTCTGCCTTGGCGGCACTGCCTGCTCTCGAGATTCGCGATGCGCTGTCGGCCGTGGCGGAGTTCTGCCTCGCCCGCGCCTACTGAAAGCTCCAGGTGCGCGCCCGATTGAGCGCGGTCGCCCTCACCCACCAGTTCGGATGTTCGGCGAAGATCACATCGGCGCCGCGGCGCGCCGACACTTCGTCGGGATAGATGCCGAAACAGGTCGCGCCGCTGCCCGACATGCGGGCGATGACGGCCCCGCTTTTCTTCAACGCCTCGATCTGTTCGCCGATGACCGGGCACAATTGGCGCGCCGGCGCCTCGAGATCGTTGTTCGTGCCCTCCAGATAGAATTGGAGCGCCGCCATGGTGCGAATGCCGGCCGGGCGCGAGACATTTCCCGTGCCTCTGCGATCGGTCAGCCGGCCGTAGACATCGGCGGTCGAAACCGGCTTTCCTGCGTTGACGAGAACCGCATCGAGCTGGGGGAAATCTTCCACACTGGCGAAACGCTCGCCACGGCCGCTCATGATCCAGCAATTGGGCAGCACGCAGACCGGCACATCGGAGCCGAGCGCAGGCGCCATGTTCCACAACTCCGGCAATTTGGTGCGTCCGGAGAACATTCGCGACAGCCCGCGCAACGTTGCAGCCGCATCGCTCGATCCGCCACCGATGCCGGACGCAACCGGCAGGTTCTTCGAAAGCGTGATCTTCACCTTCGGCTCGACCTGCGCGAGTTCGCCAAAGCGGCGCGCGGCCCGCAGCACGAGATTGTCGGCCTCGCCTTGAAGCGCAGAAGCAAATGGTCCCGTTACTTCCAGCGATAACGCATCAGCTGGCGCAAGCGACAGTTCGTCGGCCACATCCGCAAATACCACGAGACTTTCGAGTTCGTGGTAGCCGTCAGTCCGCTTGCCGCCGACATGCAGAAACAGGTTCACCTTTGCAGGCGCGATCTCCTGGATCATGACAGGTCAGCCGCCCGCGACTGTTGCCGGTGTCAGGCCGGACTGCAGCTTCTTCTGGATGGTCGCCTTCTGCTTGTCCTCGGCACCGAACGCGAGCGCATGGTTCCACTGGAATTGCGCATCGAGCTTGCGACCCACCATCCAGTACGCATCGCCGAGATGCTCATTGATCGTGGGATCGCCCGGCACAAGCAGCACGGCCTGTTCGAGAGTCTTCGCTGCATCCTGATAACGGCCGAGCCGGAAATAGGCCCAGCCGACGCTGTCGACGATGTAGCCGTCGAACGGGCTGAGGCCCCTCGCCTTCTCCAGCATGACAAGCGCTTCGGGGAAGTTCTTGCCCTGATCGATCCAGCTGTAACCGAGATAGTTCAGCACTTCCGGCTGATCCGGCGAGAGCTTCAGCGCCTGCTGGAGATCGGCCTCGGCCGCGCTCCATTTGTGCGCGCGTTCCTCGGCCACGCCGCGCGCGAAATAGAGCGGCCAATCCTTGCTGGTGACGTCCCCAAGCACCTTGACCGCATGGTCATAGGCGTCCGCGGCGTCGTCGTACTTCTCCACGGCGCGGTACGCATCACCGAGCGCGGTCCAGGCCGTCAGGTCGGTGGGGCGCTGGCGGACGAGCGACTTCAGATCGCCGATCGCCTTGTCGTTCTGGTTGAGGCGCATCTCGTCGACCGCGATCTGCACATCGCCGGCGAATTTGTACGGAGAATCGCGATCGATGGTGCGGTAGACGCCGATGGCATCGTCGAATTTCTTGAGCGCTTCGAACCGGTCGGCCAGCACGATCTTGGCCAGATCGAAATCCGGCGAGAGATACAACGTGAGCCGCAAATACAGGATCGCGACATCAGCGCTCGTCTCGTCGGTGAGCGAAGCGGCAACGCCAAACAGGGCTTCCGCCGCGCCGTCCTCCGGACTCGCGATCAGCCGATCAGGCGCCTTGCCGGCATCCAGCCGGCCCTTCGCCGCGTCGAGGATTGGCGTCAGGCCGCTGTCGGATGCGCGTTGCGCGTAGAAGGCGCGCGCCTCGTCCGCGCGGCCGGATCGTTCGAGGAAGCGGCCATAGCTTTCCACCAGACGCGGGCTGGACGGTGATTGGGCCAACGCATCCTTGTAGGCCGCATCGGCATCGGCGTTGCGCCCCGCCAGATCGAGGATCAGCGCCTTGTGATAGGCGGCGAGCGCGGCTGTGCCGCCCTCGTTTGGTACATCGGCCAGATCCTTCAGCGCCTCGTTTGTGTCGCCCGCGCCTTGCGCGGCCCAGGCATCGAGCAGCGACAAGGTCAGCGCCATGAAGGGGCCCTTGCCCGACTTGGCGATCTGGTCGCGCGCCTTGGCGAAGTCGTGGTGTTTGAGCGCCGACACGGCGAGCGCGAGGCGAGCGGTGCGGTTATCCGGATCGGCCGCGACCACCTGTGCAGCCAGGTCCGTCGCGCCATCGATGTCGCCGGCAGCAGCCGAGTAGAGAAACGCGCGCGCCGTCAGGTCGGCGTTGTTGGGGTCGTCCTTGAGGCTGTCGCGATAGAGCTGGGCCGCATCCGCCATGTTGTGTTCGCTCGCGGCAAGCCGCCCGGCGAGATACTTGCCGTAGGCATCGGCTTCGTCGTTGACGGACGCGAGTGCTCCGAACGTGCCTGCCAGAAGCGATGCCACCAGGGCGGCGGATGTCATCAGGATACGCAAAACGCCAAACCTCACATGTTCACGTAGTTGGGGCCCCCGCCGCCCTCCGGCGGCACCCATACGATGTTCTGTTCGGGGTCCTTTATATCGCAGGTTTTGCAGTGCACGCAGTTCTGCGCGTTGATCTGGAACCTGGGACCCGACGGCTCTTCCACCACCTCATACACCAAAGCCGGGCAGTAGCGCTGGGCCGGCTCGGCATATTTCGGCAAATTCACCCGGATGGGGATGGATGGGTCCTTCAGCCGCAGGTGGACCGGCTGGTCCTCCTCGTGATTGGTGTTCGACAGGAACACCGATGATGGCTTGTCGAAGGTCAGCTTTCCGTCCGGCTTTGGATAGGCGATCGGCTTGCATTCGGCGGCCGGCTTGAGCGTCGCGTAATCCGGCTTGCCGTGGCTGAGCGTGCCGAAGAGGCTGAAGCCGAAAAGCGTGTTGCACCACATGTCGAAGCCGCCGAAGAGCACGCCGAGAACCGTGCCGAGCTTGGACCAGAACGGCTTCACATTCCTGACGCGCTTCAGGTCACGGTAAACGGAGGAGGCTTTGTACGCTTCCTCGTAATCCGTGAGCTCGTCGTTGGCGCGGCCCGCGGCGAGTGCGGCGAACGCGGCTTCCGCGCCCATCATGCCGGTGAGGATGGCGTTGTGGCTGCCCTTGATGCGGGGAAGGTTCACGAAGCCGGCCGCGCAGCCGATCAGCGCGCCGCCCGGGAACGCCAGCTTCGGCACCGACTGGAATCCGCCTTCGGTGATGGCGCGCGCGCCATAGCCGATGCGCTTGCCGCCTTCGAGATAGTGCCGGATGCGCGGATGCGTCTTCACGCGCTGGAACTCGTCGAACGGAGAGAGATACGGGTTCTTGTAGTTCAGGTGGACGACGAACCCGACGGAGCAAAGATTGTCGCCCCAGTGATACATGAAGAGGCCGCCGCCGGTTTTGTCGTCGAGCGGCCAGCCCATCGTGTGCAGCACCAGCCCGCGTTGATGTTGGCCGGCAGGCAGCTCCCACAGTTCCTTGATCCCGATGCCATATTTCTGCGGCTCGCGGTTCTCGTGCAGGTTCAGGCGATTGATGAGGATCTTCGACAACGAGCCGCGCGCGCCTTCGGCGAACAGCGTGTACTTGCCGAGCAGCTTCATGCCCGGCGTGTAGGAGTCCTTGTGATGGCCGTCCTTCGCCACACCGAGATCGCCGGTGAGGACACCCCGCACTTCGCCCTTGTCGCCATAGACGATGTCGGCCGCCGGAAAGCCCGGATAGATCTCAACCCCCAGTGCTTCTGCCTGTTGCGCCAGCCACTTGCAGACATTGCTTAAGCTCACGATGGAATTGCCATGATTGCTCATCAGCGGCGGCATGATGAAATTCGGAATGCGAAGCGAACCGGCGGGGCCGAGGAACCAGAACTCGTCCCGCGTGACGGGCGTGTCGATCGGCGCGCCCTTTTCCTTCCAGTCCGGGATCAGGTGGTCGAGGCCGATGGGATCGATGACCGCGCCGGAGAGGATGTGGGCGCCGACCTCGGAGCCTTTCTCCAGCACGCAGACGCTGACCTCGCGGCCCTTCTCGGCCGCCAGCTGCTTGAGCCGGATCGCCGCCGCCAGTCCCGCCGGCCCCGCGCCAACGATGACCACGTCGTACTCCATGCTCTCGCGTTCGACCGTATCGGCCATGCGAATCCCTGAAATAACCCGCTCCCCCCAAGTTTATGGGGCTCTAGGCCGAACGGGGTCAACGCGGATCAGGACATGGCTGGGGCAAGCACAGCATACTCTGCAGGGAGACTGGATATGCCGCGCATCCTTGGGCTCGGGCTAGCCGGCCTATTATTGGTCTATTCGTCGCTGGCCACACTTTTTTTGGCTTTTGACGATCATCGGTACCATAGCCGTTATTTTACGCCTATCGCTGATCAAGACTGGCGGCTTCCTGGGACCACTCCCCCCTGTGGCAAAGTCCAGGTCGCGCCGTGTTCGTCTGTTGAATACACATTTCCCGATTGCGAAAAATTCAACCCCGTGCAGTGTTGGCTATACCCTAATTCGGGCGTCGCACCCCGGAAACTCATTTATCGCGATGGTGATCTAAGCGTCGAAGTCCATTCGGTTGATCTCGGGATTGGTCAAAACGCAAACCGCCACAAGATCGCTACGGACGCACTCAGCCCGCAGTCGATGCCTGGAAAGGTTCCCGTGATGATCGTTGTGACAAACCGCAACGGTTCGGCAGATGTTGATGTTGGCCGAATTGCTACGGGGATGCCCTGCGGACCAAGTGTCGCAACAAACAAGGTGAAAGCCGAACGGGTCACCGTTTTCTCGATCTCAGAGACAACAAACATGTTCGTCTTCGAGTCAGACAAAACATTCCGCGTAGAAGTCGACATTCCCGCCGATCCTACTCGGCTCTCCGCATGCGTGTTGAAGCTCGGCGATGCGATCAAGACGCCATCCGGCCGCAAGATACCGGACGTAAGCTTCCGATCGATCCCCGTCGCGCGCTACGATGTGGTAACTACGGACTAATGATGTGACAGCAACAAGCGACACGTTGTCTGCCCTCGCCTGGCTGGTTGAAGCCGGGGCGGATGAGGCCATCGGCGAAGCGCCGGTCAATCGGCTGGTGGCGAAAGCGCCGCCGCGGATTGACCCCTCCCCGAAATCTGCTGCGCAGATTTCGACCCTCCCTCAGGGGGAGGGTAATAAACGCCCGAGCGTAACGCCCACCTCCGTCCTCAATCCGCTGGCGAGCGACAATGATCACATCGGCCGGGCGATGGAGATCGCGGCCGGCTGCCAGTCGCTCGCCGAGCTGAAAGCGGCGCTGAAATCCTTCGAAGGCTGCTCCCTGAAGAAGTCCGCGATCAACACCGTTTTCGCCGACGGCAATCCGGACGCGCGCATCCTCTTCATCGGCGAAGCGCCGGGCTTCGAGGAAGACAAGACCGGCCTGCCCTTCGTCGGCAAGGCCGGCAAGCTGCTCGACAAGATGCTAACGGCGATCGGCCTCGATCGCACTACCGCCTACATCATCAACGTGCTGCCGTGGCGGCCGCCGGAGAATCGCAATCCGGAAATGACCGAAGTCGCCAAGTGCATCCCGTTCATGCGCCGCCACATCGAGCTGCATGCGCCCGATCTCATCGTTCTGCTGGGTGCCGTCGCCGTGCGCCATGTGCTCGGGCGCAGCGAAGGCATCATGCAGACGCGCGGGAAATGGCTCGAATATCATGTGGCGGGGCGCATGATTCCCGTGATGCCGACGCTTCATCCGGCCTATCTTTTGAGGCAGCCGGCCCACAAAAAGCTGGCCTGGCGCGATCTTCTTCAGGTGGATGACCGGATTAAGCAATTTCACTTGCTTGAGCCGCGCGCCGCGAACGGCTAGATTCCCTCGAACCCGAAAATCAAATGGCAGGAGTTGGGCTGGGTGGCCAGGTTACGCGTGTACTTGCTCGCGGCAGCGGCTGCGTTGTCGGTTGCTCCTGCGCTCGCGCAAGGTACGAGCGCACCGTCTTCCGTGGGCGTTCTCTCCCCGGACGATGTTTCGCGCTACCGCCAGATCTTCGATGACGAACGTTCGGGCCGATTCGCCGACGCGCAGGCGCTTGTTGCGCAGCTGAACGACCGTTCTCTGGTCGGTTACGCGCAAGGCCTGCATTACCTGTCGCCGTACTCCGAGCATGCCAGCATCGCCGATCTCATCGCCTGGCTCGACCAGTACAAGGACCTCGGCATCGCCGACCGAATCTACGATCTGGCCATCCGGCGCGCGACGGTTCCGGTGAAGCGTCACCATCGCGTGATCGGCTACCGCGTCACGGCCACCATCCCCACGCCGATCGGCCTGCCGCGCCTGCCCGGCGGCGGCTACGAGGAAGGCGATACGCCGGAACAATCGATTTCGTCGGATGCCGGGCGCTCGGCGCTGGCGCAGGTCGCAGCGTACATCAAGGCCGATCATCCGGCGCAGGCCGATGCCGTGCTGCAATCGCTGGAATCGAATGGCAGCGCGCCGGGCGCCGATGTGGCGCGCCTGTCGGTGCGCGTGGCCGCCTCCTATCTGGCCGAGGGTCAGGATTTCGAAGCGTTCGATGTCGCCTCACGCCCCAACACGTTCGATCACGCCACCGCGCCCATGCTCGACTGGGAAGCGGGACTCGCCGCCTACCGCATGGGCAAGTTCGATGTCGCCGCCGCGCATTTCGAAACGCTGGCGCAGAACGGGTCGGTGCCGAACTGGACGCGCAGTGCCGCCGCCTTCTGGGCGGCGCGCTCCTACACGGAAGCGGGTCAGCCGCTCAAGGTGATCACCCTGCTGACAGCGGCGGCGCGCGAGCAGCCGACCTTCTACGGCATGATCGCGCAGCGTGTGCTCGGACAGAGCGCGACAGGCGGAATGTCTGATCCAGTGGTCGAACCGGGAAGCTTCAATGCCCTGATGCAGAACCCGGCCGCGCATCGCGCGGTGGCGCTATGGCAGGCCGGCGAGAGCGACGGTCTGCACACCGACATGGCGCGCGCGCTCGCCAACATGGATTTCCGCGACAGCCAGACTTACGCGGCGCTGGCGCGGCGCATGAATCTGCCCGATCTCGAATTGCGCGCCAGCGAAATGTGCGCGAGCCGCGGCATCATGCTGACGGGGCTATATCCCGTGCCCGGCTATGCGCCGACCGGCGGCTATCACGTGGACCGTGCGCTGATCCTGGCGATCACCCGCATCGAGAGCCGCTTCCAGCCCGGCGCCGTCTCCGGCGCAGGTGCGCGCGGCCTGATGCAGATCATGCCCGGCACGGCGAGCCATCTGTCCGCTGGCGACCCCGGTTCGTGGCGCGATCCGTCGTACAACCTGACGCTCGGCCAGCGGTATCTGGAAGAATTGCTCGACACGACGAACGGCAACCTTCTGCAGCTCGCCGCCGCTTACAATGCGGGGCCGGGGAGTCTGCAGCGCTGGCTTGAGCAGCGCGACGGCAAGCATGACGATGCCCTGCTCTTTATCGAGAGCATGCCGGTGCCGGAAACGCGCTCCTATGTGAAGCGGCTGATGACCTACTACTGGATGTACAGCAATCGTGCCGGCGAGGCTTCGCCAACGCTCGACGAAACGGCGTCCGGCGATTGGCCGCGCTATCGACCGCGCTCGATCGTGCCTGCGTCCGCGCCATCCGCGCCCCAGCAGCCCGCGCAACAGCCGGACCAGTCCAAGCCGATGCTGGTAAGCGATGCCTCAACACCGCATTGACGAGACGCGCGCGTTCATCCCGGTCAACATCGCGATCCTGACCGTTTCGGATACGCGTGATGCGTCCAACGACACGTCCGGCGACACGCTCGAACAGCGCGCCAGGGAAGCCGGCCACGTCATCGCCGCCCGCATGTTGATGCGCGATGACCGAGCGCAGATCGCAGCCCAGCTTCGGCGCTGGATCGAAGACCCGAAAGTCGACGTGGTGATCTCCACCGGCGGTACAGGGCTCACCGGCCGCGATGTCACCGTGGAGGCCATGCGCTCGGTGTTCGAAAAAGAGATCGACGGCTTCTCCGTGCTGTTTCATCAGCTGTCATACGAAAACGTGGGAACGTCGACCATTCAATCGCGCGCCTGCGCCGGCGTGGCGAAGGGAACTTACCTGTTCGCCCTGCCCGGCTCGACCGGCGCGGTGAAGGACGGATGGGACGGCATCCTGAAGTGGCAGCTCGATATCCGCCACCGTCCGTGCAACTTCGTCGAGATCATGCCGCGGTTGACGGAGCGTTAGCCGCCCGCGCCACGCGCACCGCGCATGTGCATCCCGCGTTGCGCGCATCGTTCGTCGCAATCCTTGTCAATTCGCCCGTCCTGGGAATCGTCGTGACATTCCGCGACACACATTTCACCCGCTTGTGACCCCATTATTCAATACGCGTCGGCATTATCGCGTTCGTGTGAGCGCGCCGTTCGGAGGATATGTGGCGCATAACGACAATATTCAGGCCATCGACGACCTCGTCGTCCGCGCAGCGCTTTTTCGCGAGGAAGCGGCGATGCTTGCCGCCCGCGCCAGTCGCGCACGCGATCAAATTGTCAGGTCAGCGTACAGCGACCTGGCGAGTCGGTGGCTGATGTTCGCCGCTCAACTGGAACTCGAAGCTGCCGAACACTTCGCAGAGCAAGGCGGCCGGCAGGAAGCAAGAGACCGTTCCGGATTGTCCTGCGCACCCTGGCCGGTCAATCACACAGATTCCTGCGCCTTGAAGCTCGTCTGACGCGTCCCCACCATCTAGAATGCCACTTCCGTTCTTTCGGAGGGACGAATGTCTGTCGCCGTCATCGTGGGCACGCGCAAAGGTGCCGCCATCCTGACCAGCAAGAACCGCAAGGACTGGCGGATGGATTTCCGGCTGCATGGCTGGCCGGTCACGGCGTCGTGCCGCGACGATCAGGGACGTACCTATGTCGCCGTGAACAGTCCGAATTTCGGGGTTGCCCTGTTCGTCAGCGACGATCTCGAGATGTGGAAGCAGCTCGAATCCGCGCCGCGCTACCGGCCCGAGGATCGCGGCAACCCGGAGCACCATCGCCTCGTCGCGCAGATGGATTTCGAGGGCAAGCTGAAGGATGGTGGACGGTTCGTCGACCAGGTGTGGACCCTGCATGTGGCCCATGGCGCGATCTGGGCGGGCGTATCCGAAGCTGGCTTGTTCGTCAGCCGCGATCGCGGCGAAAGCTGGCAGCCAGTCGACGGATTCAACGAGCAGCCCGGTCGCGAGAAATGGGCGCCGGGCTTTGGCGGGCTCGGGCTGCACACTTTCCTGACCGATGCGAAGAACCCGAACCGGATGTGGGCGGGAATTTCAGCCGCGGGCTTCTTCCGCTCCGACGACGGCGGCAAGACCTGGGTGCGGAAGGACGATGCGGTTCACAGTTTCGGCGGCAATTGCGTGCATCATGTCGCGCACGATCCCGACAACGCATCGGTGCTCTACCGGCAGGAACATTTCGGCGTTTATCGCAGCGACGATGGCGGTGACACCTGGCGCGTTCTCGAAGACGGACTGCCGGTCGCCGAGATGAGCGACGGCCACAAATGCTCGTTCGGCTTTCCGATGGTGCATGACCGCAAGTCCGGCGCGACCTTCACCGTGCCGCTGGACGGCGACAATTATCGCTTCCCGCGCGGCGGCCAGCTCGCTGTCTATCGCACGAAAGACGGTGAGACCTGGCATCCGCTGCGCCGCGGACTGCCGGCGAATTGTTACGCCGGCGTCCTGCGCGGCTCGATGGCCGGCGACCAGATGAATCCGGGCGGCCTCTACTTCGGCACCACGGCCGGAACGATGTATGCCAGCCCCGATCTCGGCGAAAGCTGGAGCGAGATAGCGAGCGGCCTGCCCCGTATCCTCAGCGTCGAAGCCTACGCCCAATGATCGGATGAGCGTGCGCCTGCAATTGCCGCCGATGCTGCGCCCGGTGATGGGCGGAGAGCGCTGCGTGACGGCCGAGGGCAACTC